>ERZ1370068.7927-contig-6816_pt1 | contig 105816 bp, 124 predicted proteins | sample MGYA00561227_ERZ1370068 | MGnify/ENA primary metagenome ERZ1370068 (study PRJEB38410, sample SAMEA6850437) | metagenome | study: Metagenomic assessment of the ecological functions of the soil: analysis of the soil microbiota associated with the...
AAGTTACGCATTGCTCGGCACCGCTCGGTGGGCGGCAACGCCTTGCGGGCGGCAGTGCTGGGAGCCAACGACGGGCTGTGCTCGAACCTCAGCCTCGTCATGGGTGTGGCCGGCGCCTCGGTGGGCAGCCACGGCCTCCTCGTCACGGGCGTGGCGGGACTTCTGGCCGGCGCCTGCTCGATGGCCCTGGGCGAGTGGGTGTCGGTGACCAGCTCACGCGAGCTGGCCGCAGCGTGAGATCCGGATCGAGACCGGCGAGCTCACCGAGGACCCCGAGGGCGAGGGAGACGAGCTGAAGCTGATCTACGAGGCCAAGGGCCTGAGCCCGAGCGAGGCCGAGGCAATGGTCAAGCACCTGCTCGCCGATCGAAGCAGCGCCATCGACACACTGGCCCGCGAGGAGCTGGGCATCGATCCAGACCAGCTCGGCGGCTCGGCGTGGGAAGCGGCGCTCACCTCGTTCGTGCTCTTCGCCATAGGCGCGCTGGTGCCGATCTTTGCCGTTCTTCGTCCCGCGCGGCACCCTCGCCGTGGCCGTCAGCGTCGCCGTCAGCGCGCTGGGCCTCTTCGGCATCGGCGCCGCGATCACGATCTTCACGGGAGCGCCGGTGTGGCGATCGGGCGGCCGGCAGCTCCTGCTGGGCCTGGCGGCGGCCGGAGTGACGTTCGGCCTCGGCCGGCTGATCGGCATGGCGCTCACCGGCTGATCGACACGGACCTGCCCTCAGGGCGCAAGGAGTGACCTCGACCTGATCACTGGAGGTGGAGAGCTCCACCTTGAAGATTGACTGCTGAGCATCGGCTCGCGCGGACCCCACCCCAGAAGGTAGCGCGGAGCTGTGTAGCATTCGTGCTGATGCGCGCCCCAGGTATGGGCCGACGACCAGTCTTCATGACGCCGGGAAGAGTGCTCGGGAACACCTATCAGGCTAGGCTGCCCGTATAACCCCTCCGAATTCCCGAATACAAAAGGTATCGAATCCCGTTGGTCACCGCGGTGATTCTGTGGTGGTTCTCGCCCCCGAAGTATCCTTCCCCAGGGGAGATGTTGATCCGTGTTTTACTCCCCTCGTCGTCGAGAGTTCGCAAAGGCTGCCGAACGTCCTGAATGAGAGGGACGTTATGCTTGCTGTGATAGGGGAAGTGTCCTGACAATGAGAGAGAAGAACCTGGGTTGCGAGACGCTATGACGGAGAACAGGTGTTCTGTTATCTACGCTCCTTTCCTTACCCGCCTGCTTATCCTGGTCTCGCTCGCCATACTCGTCGCCCCGCACCTCCTCTGCGCTCAACCCGTGACGAGGACAGCCCGAGTCGGCGTTCTTGCGTCCAGCACCGAGGAGAACTTCGCCCCGAGCGTCAGGTGTTCCGCGAGGCCTTGCGAACGGCCGGCTGGGTCGAAGGCCAGAACCTCACGCTGGACGTCCGTTACGCGGGCGAGCGCTACGCTCGGCTCCCGGAGCTTGCCGCTGAGCTCGTGCGGCTCAAGGTGGATGTGATCGCCAGCCTGGGAACGCCGGCCACCGAGGCGGCGAAGCGGGCGACGACGACAATTCCCATCGTTATGGAGTCGCTGGCGGATGCCGTCAGCACGGGCCTCGTGTCGAATCTGGCGCGGCCCGGCGGCAACGTCACCGGGTTGTCCGGCTTTGCCCCCAGCTGAGCGGCAAGCGACTAGAGTTGATTCGTGAGATCCGCCCGAGCGCGGTGCGGATTGCCGTGCTGGCAAACCTCGCCAATCCCGCCACGGCCCCGTCATCCGGGCGACACAATCGGCCGCGCAACAGATGCGGATGCAACTCAGCATCGTGGACGTCCGTCAGCCCGGAGAGGTGGATGCCGCGTTCGACACGATGACGCGTGGGCGAAACGATGCCTTCGTTCTGGCGGCGGACCCTTTGCTCTTCAGCCTGCACCGGCGAATCATCGAGCTGGCAGCCCGGCACCGTCTACCGGCGGTGTACGAGACACGACAATTTCCCGAGGCCGGCGGGCTGCTCTCCTATGGACCGGTGACGCACGAACGCTTCGCACGGATGGCCCTGTACGTGGACCGCATCCGCGCGCGGCGCCCAGCCCGGGGATTTGCCCGTCGAACAACCCAGTACGTTCGAGCTCGTGCTCAATCTGAAGACGGCGAAGAGCCTCGGGCTGGATATTCCGCGTTCGCTGCGCCTGCGCGCCGATCATGTGATCGAGTGAGCGGGAGCAAGAGGGGTCTACGGCCCGCGCACGACGTCCTCCGATGATAGTCACGATCTCCCGTCTTCCCATGCTTCGCGAGGAGGCAGGAGAGGGAAATGTTCAGGCCCCTCGGGCCCATGCTAGGTTGGACGGAGAGTCCTTCCATCAACGTTCCTGGAGATCGCGCCATGGCCTTCCTCCTCACCGCTCGACTCCGCTGTGTCATCCGGCGAGGTCCACATGCTCGTCGCCCCCACGTCATGACGAGGGTGCGGATGACGCTGCCTGACGGTCCTGCTCGTCGGATGCGCGGGCCCGTCGAGCTCGGTTCCCGGACGCTACTATCGTCTGATGGAAGCCGGGATGCCGCCCGTCGAGCAACGCCTCGAGACGGCCGAGCCGAGCGCCGGTCTGGCGGAACTGGAGGCCGCGCCGCCCCTGAAGGATTTCCCGTCGTCCATTCTCGTGGCCGCCGTCCTCTACACTTCGAGTCATCCCGCCAACACCTCGCGAGGCGATCCGCGCTGGCTCGGACTCGCCCTACGAATTGGCGACCTCCTCGCCGCGGAGAGCGCGCAGGGACCTCCCGGGGCGCGCATCGACCATCGCGAGATCTACCTCTGGCTCGAGAGCTACCGCCTCCTCGTCGACCAGCTCGGCGAGGAGCGGCGCGCCCGGTGGCGCGCCGAGATCGGGCGCAACGTGGGCGACCTCGCCGTCGCGGTGGCGGGCCGCGAGCACTTCCCGCGCTATCAATCGCCCTTCATCCGCACCTCCACCACAACCATTACGCGCTCTGGGCTTCCACCGTGTACCTGGCGGGCATCGTCTTTCGGCAACCGCGAGTGGGAGGAGCTGGGCGGTCGCGTGATGCGGCGATTCGCGGCCGCGGAGCAGACGCCGGACGGATACTGGGGCGAGCATAGCGACGCTGGGCCCACCACCGGCTACGACTACCTCACCTTCACCGGGGTCGCGCCTCTATGCGGAGCACAGCGCTGATCCCGCCGCGGTGGAGGCCCTCCGGCGAGGCACGGAGTTTCACACGCATTTCACCTGGCCGGACGGCACGCCGGTGGAGGTGATCAACGATCGCAACCGGCGCTGGGGCGTCGATCCGTGGGGCCACTTCGGCTTCTCGCGCTTTCCCGACGGGCGCCGATACGCGGAGTTCCTCACCGCCTTCTTCCCGGAAGGCCGCGGCGGGCTCGAAATGCTGGGGCGGATCGCCCAGAACGCCCTCTATTTCCACGAGGGCCCGACCGAGCCCATTCCCAGGACAAGCCGCAGTTCTCCTATCGCATGCGGGTGCCCGCGGGCATCCGCAAGCGGGAGCCCTGGACCATTGCGCTATCCGGCATTACCAGTACGCAGCCGGTAACCAACCAGTTCTTCCTCGACCGGCAGTGTCATCTGAGCATCTTCCACGAGAAGCTCGGGCTGATTGTGAGCGGCGCCAACTCGAAGCGCCAGCCGGAGCTGGCCACCTTCAGGGAGACGGTGAGCGGGCGAGCGAGTCACTTGCCGATCAGCACCGCGCTCAGAATGGAACCGGGTCTTGATCGCCTCTCCCTCGCCTACAATACCTTCTTCGCCGACCTCGAGGTGCCGGAGCCCTCACGCCAGCAGGGTCGCGTTCCGTTTCGCCGTCACGGAGATGGGGCAGGTGGAGGAGGTGCAGCTGGCGATTCAGCTCGTGCTCCGGCCGGGGAGCTGCTCGAGACGGGCAAGACGAAGGTCATGCTCGGGCCCGATCGCGTGGAGCTGGGGCCCGACGAGGTCGCCGGCCTCATCCGGCACCGGGGCTGGAGTCTTCGGGTCGACTCGCCGGCTCGGCTCGTCTGGCCTGTCTTCCCCCACAACCCGTACGCGAATGCCCCCGAGACGTCGCTGGGTCTCGCCGTGGGCGTGCTGACGGTGCCCATCCGACCCCAGGAGGTCGGTGGGCGATTCCGCAAGCAGGATATCCGGTTCGTGCTCGAGACGGCACAATAGTCATGCGCTGGGCGAGAATGACGCGCAACGTTCCCGCTAAAAGCCGGACGGCGTGCTCTGAGCTGCATCTTGTGGGCCTCGCTGTGCTCTGGCGCAACCTGACCCTGCCTCGGCGCAACCGTGGTCGTCCGCCCCCTGGATCCTTCCGCGCGGGAGATTCTCGAGGCAGTGGTCGACGCCATTGTCCCGCGTGTACCGGGATCCTGGAGCACTGACGCCGGAGTACCGGCGCGCAATCCTCGCCCACCTTTCCGCCCACCCGGAAGCGCCTCGCTTCATCAGGCCGGTCTGGAGCTGGTTGGTCGTCTGGCCCAGCAATCGGGGGCACCATCTTTCCGCGGTCTCGATGAGCCGGAGCGGGAGCGGATCCTCTTCACTCTCAAACGCTCCCTGAATCGGCGCACTAGGGCCATCAGGCCAGTCCGCACCCGGTTCCGCCTCCACCTCGCTCCAGCCAGAATCGCATCATCATTCTCGAAGATAGGCCACGGATTTCGCCACAATGCGCCCTGAATCGCATGGTGGGCCAACCGTTCGACGGTTCGGCCAAGCGGTGGTCCGCGTAAGTCCGCTCCATCGCCTCGGTAATCGCCACGTGCAGCGCTCGGCGCCGGTCCTCAAGGAGGCTCGCGTAGCCACCTCGTGCGTCAGTGCGTGTTTGAACGTGTACTGAGATCCGCGAATAGGCTTCGCCTCATAGAGAAATTCCGCCTCCTGCAGGTCGGCCAGCCCCGCCCCAGCGCCTGTCGGTTATCCCCGCGATCGCCGCTTCAGGATCGCGTACGTCTCCAACGAAAATCTGGAGAGTTGCGTGTTATCGATCGAGCAACTAGAGATCAAGCTGCTCAAAAGCTGACCTGGCGTGTTGCCCGCCGAATAGTGATACTGGCTGGGCCGTGTTTGGTCATCCGGGCGAGTGTGAGACGTGGTAGAAAGTTGAGCGGACGTTTGGGCGCGGGGATAAGATGATGCGGGCCGATGCAAGATGTGCTTGGTGTGAGCCTGGCTATCGAGGCCCTCCGTGCCAACATCGGACGGCTCATGGGGCGTGCTCGACTTCGTCTCGCCTCCCTCCCGTTCTGATTCAGGGTGAGACGGGAACCGGCAAGGGTCTGCTCGCGGGGCTGCTGCACCGCACGGGCCCACGCGCCGGCGGCCCCTTCGTTGCCATCAACTGCGCCGCCATCCCGGAGGGTCTGCTCGAGGCGGAATTGTTTGGTTTTGAGCGAGGTGCCTTCACTGATGCCAAGCAGGCGAAGCCTGGCCCTTCCAGACAGCCAATCGGGGCGTGCTGTTCTGGACGAGGTGGGACTCTTGCCCGCGTCGCTGCAGGCCAAGCCCTCAGCGCCATCGAGGACGGATCAGTACGTCGGCTCGGTAGTACTCGAGTGAGCGCATCGATGTCTGGATCATCAGCGCCACCAATGCCGATCTCCGTGCCGCCATACAGGAGCGCCGCTTCCGCGAGGATCTCTACCAGCGCCTGCGCCGGCCCTGACACTGCTCTCTCCCTCCTGCGAGAGCGGGGCGAGCGACGTCATCATGCTCGCCGAGCACTACCTAGCCCGTGCGTCCGCCGATTTTTCACTGCGGCCGCAGGATCCTTACGACCGAGGCAAAGGTCTCGCCTGCTTGCGTTACCGGCTGGCCGGGCAACGTAAGGGAGCTTGCCAATGCGATGGAGCAGGGCGGCTCTCCTCTCGCCGACACTCCAGAGGTGACGGCTGCGGTGCTGACTTGAAAGAGATGTCGCCACCATGCCTTCGCCCGGAGCCCGGGTCCATCAGCTCGTGCCGGCATCCTTTGACAGACGCCATCAAGCAAGCGTTTGCAGGCCGCGCTTGATGAGATCGGGCGGAACATCTCTCGCGCCGCCGCCATCCTCGGAATCGCGCGGAACACGCGTGACGATGCGCACATCCGGAGGCTTCGGCCTCAAGGTCCTGGGGTACCCGGCGCGGCGTCTGCCCAGGAAGGGCGCTGAGCGGCGTGGCCGAGGGCTTAGGTCACAGCACGCGAGCCCTCGAGTCGGGCCAGGCACGCGGTGGGCGTCGGTCGCTTCCGACGTCAGTTTCGCTGGGAGCGCCGGATGATCGCGACCCTCGCGGTCTCTCTGAGCGTGCCGCCCGATGCGTCGATCTTCCAGCTGACGCCGACACTCCAGGAGCTCATTCAGAAGCTGGCGAGCTTCGGCGCGCGGATCGAGGAGCTGACCCCCGTCGGGCTCGTGGCGATGTTTGGCCTCGAGCCGATGGAGAACGCCACTGGCCGCGCCGCCCATGCCGCGCCTCGGGATGCTGAGGGCGGTGGAACGCGCGGAGAACGGCCAAACGGAGGGCGTGACGGCGACGTTTGCCATCCATTCAGGCCGATGCCTGGTCACGCAGGGCAGCGACGTGACCGGAATGGACGCCGCCGACAGGCGGGAAACCTATACCGCTCTGAATCAGGCTGATCCAGAGCGCAACACCCAACACCATCGTGGCCGATCGCGCGGCGGCGGAGTTCCTCCGGCGACAGTTTTCTGCTGGAGCCGGCCGGAGCGAGCGTATGGATCTCCCAGCAGCATGTTCCGCCTCGTGGGGCGAGGGCGCACAGGGTTCGAACGGTCGGCGGCGCAGGGACTTGAGCCCATTCCTGGGTCGGGGACATGACTCTGTCGACCCTGCCGGGGCCTTTCGCTCGCGCATGCCGAGGAGCGGAAGAGGGCAGGTGGTGGCGATCGGGGGCGAGGCAGGCGTGGGCAAGTCCCGTCTCCTCCACGAGTTCCGGCAGAGTCTCGCGCAGAGGCGAGGTAACCTACCTTGAGGGCCGCTGCTTCGTCATACGGGAGCACGATTCCATACCTGCCCTTCATCGACATCGTTCAGGGGCAAGTTCGCTCTCGTCGAGTCCGACGCCTCCAGAGGTGGCTGGCGCGAAGGTAGGCGGCAGGCCTCGAGGCGCTCGGCATGGATCCGACGGAATGTGCACCTACCTGCTCACACCTGCTCGGGTTCGCAGAGTGGTCACTCGATGCCTTGGCGGCGCTGAGCCCGGAGGCGGTCAGGAAGACAGGCACGGTGGAGGCGCTGCGACGAATTGCCCTGGCGGGCTCATCCCGGCGCGCCCGACTGTCATTGGTTATCGAAGACCTCCAGTGGATTGATCGCACGTCGGAAGACGCTTTGTCGTCGCTAGTGGAGGGTCTTGCCCTTTCCCCCATTCTCCTGATGGTCACGTATCGACCTGGTTACCGGCCGACCTGGCTCGGCAAATCCTATGCCAGTCAGCTTGCGCTCCGAGGGGCTGACCCCGGCCGATAGCTTGACGGTCGTGCACTCGGTGGTCGCGAAGCAGCACCTGCCGTCCGATCTCGAGCAAACGATCCTCCCGCGAGCCGAAGGCATCCCGTTCTTCCTAGAGGAACTCGCCCGGGCCATCTCTGAAGATTCGGACTTGCGCTCCGACATCGTGGTGCCGCGAAACGATCCAGGACGTTCTTGTGGCCAGGCTTGATCGTCTCCCGGTCGAGGATCGGGAGCTGCTTCAGATCGCGTCCGTCATCGGGAAGGACGTGACTGTGCCAATCCTGGTCGCCGTGGCTGGCCTTCCTGACCCGCCCTGGCAGAGCGACTGGGCCGCCTGCAGGCAGGAGGGTTCCTCCGAGAGGCAGAGCTTTTTCCCGACGCAAGAGTACACGTTCAAACACGCGCTGACCCACGAGGTGAGCTTATCCGAGTATGCCCGAGAGTCAGCAGTACGTCTTTCATGCCCGTGTCGTTGACGCCATCGAGACGGTGTACCCCGCCCGGCTGCCCGAGCACTGGGACGCCTTGGCCTATCATGCGTTTCGCGGGAAGGTTTGGGACAAGGCCGTTAGATATCTGTGCGACGCAGGCGATCGGGCGCTCCGAGTCGTCCTCTCGAACGGAGAGGCGGCGGAGTTCTTACGTCGCCAAGCGCTCAGCGCGCTGTAGCAATCTCCCGGAGAGTGCTGCGACGCCTCACGCAAGCGGTGGATGTCAGACTCAAGTCTCCGCGACGCGCCGTGGGCGCTCGCCAACCTCACGCAGGTCCGTGATCATCTGACGCGCTGCAGAAGTGCTTGCGCAGCGGCTCGGGGATCGCCGCCGAGAGGGATGGATCGCCTGCTATCTCGTGTCAGCATGCGTGGTCCATCGTCAGACCTTGACCGCGCGTTGGAGGCATGGCGAACGGGCGCTGGCAATTAGCCGAGAAATCTTCCGGACCTGAGCGCTCGAGGTGGAAACGAGCTTCTACCTTGGTCCTTGTCCATCTGGCGCTCGGCGACGCAAGGCCGGGCCGCACGACTTCTGTCGGCGAACCTGGCGATTCTGACGACGGTGCTCGGGGCCAGCGACAGCCAGTTCCCGTCGCGACGATTCGCCGCGAACGGGCGAATCCTCGTACGTGGCTGGACGAGTCGTGGTCTCGCTGAGCTCGGCAACTTCAACGAGGCCGAGACCTGGGGGCGAGAAGCAATCCGATTTGGAGAGGAGAGCGACAGCCCGTTCGCGCTCACTACGGCGCTTGCCGGTCTCGGCGCCTCGTACCTTCGAAAGGGCCAGCCTGATCAGGCGATTCCGCTTCTTGAGCGCGGGCTTGAGTTGTGCCGGAGGTACAAGTTCAACAATTGGTTCCCGACGGTCGCCTCGAGCCTCGGAGCCGCCTACGTGGAGCGGCGGGCGAGCTCGAGTCCGGCGTGATGCTCCTCGAGGAAGCGGTGAACCAGGCGTGGAGGGGGCATTGTGTCGAGCCACACGCTCTGGCTCGTCTATCTGGGCGAAGCGTACCTGCGTGCGCATCGGCCCTCGGAATCGCTGGCTGCTGCCCAACGCGCCCTCCAATTGTGTCGAGAGCACAAAGAGCGCGGGTATGAAGCGTGGGCTCTTCTGCTGCTCGGCGACATCGCGGCTCAGGCGGATCCACTCAACCGGAGCGAGGCCGAGGCGAGGTACCGAGATGCGCTTACTCTCTGGCCAGCGCCTCGGTATGCGACCGCTGGTGGCGCGCTGTCAGCTCGGGCTGGGCCTCCTCGCCGAGCGTCGTAGGGCGATCGGTCGGCAGCCGAGACCCAGTTCCGACGCGCTGGCCGCGCTGCGCCAAGAGCTCGAGATGCCGTCCATGAGAGATTCCCGCGTCGGCCGTGAAGAAACCCCGCCGACCCCTCACCGCCGATCGGTTGTCCCGCCGGCTCGGGGTGGCCGATGGCCTGCAGGCGTAGACGGCCACGCCGACTGGCGCCCACTAGCGGGATAAAGCGCGCCGCCCCTTTCTCGAGCACACGTTGCGTCGCCGTCATGCGAATTTTTGTGCAGTTCGGTTTCCATTCCTCGCAACGAGATCGCGTTCTATTCCCTCTCCCTGGTTACAGTAAGACAGTGCGTGAAGCAGGCAGGCCTTCGGTAGCGCGAAGTTCTTAGTCAATGCGCTTGCTTGACACAGCCTGGTGTGAGGACTACATTCCCGTTCGTCCGGCCCTGTTCAGTTCTACGGGAGACCGCATGCGTGAAGGCGTAGCTGGACAAGATTTCGCGTCCCCTATCGAGCGGGATCATCGGGCCCGAGGACACCTCCGGTGGAGGCGTTGCCTCGTGCTTGTCCTGCTTGTCGCCTGTGGCACACTCCCGCTCCTCGCGCAGGCGAGCCCTCCCGATCCGACCTGGCTTCCAGGAATCTATGACAACGCGGACTATGACGATGTCATAGGCCTGCTTCACCGACACCGCGGCGATCCGCGAATTACCGCTGGTAGCAGTCGATCCTGCATGTCTCGGCCTTTGGCCCGTTTTGGGGAGCTCTGCTTCGGTTGTCCCCGACGCGTTTCTGCTCGGCTTTCGGCTCCGTTCTCCTCCGGCCATCTGACGCCTTCGCCCCTGGGCGCGTGTCACGATCGCGCACGGACCGGGGCGCACCTCAAAGCGCATCGGCACCCGCGGCTCAGCGCTGGCCCAGTCCCCTTGGCTGACAGGGAAACGCAATCGAAGTTTCCCGGGAGGATCGACTCATGAGAACGAAGCTGGTCACGGCTCTGGCGGTCGCCGTGGTCTGCAGTTCTGTGCTCCGCGCCCATCGCGGCGGCGGGCCCCTTTAGCAGCGTCTTCGTCTTCGGCGACAGCCTGTCGGATACCGGGAACCTCGCGGAGATCCAGGGCGCAAACTTCCCGAACCCGCCCTTCTTCAACAACAGCGTGACGAACGGCCCGCCGGCGGTGGTGCTCCTGGCGCAGCACTTCGGCCTCCCGGAGGGCCCCTCGCTCTTCGCCAACGGCTTCCAGGACACGCATAACCTCTTCGGCCCCGGCTTCCAGTTCGGCACCAACTACGCGATCGCGGGCGCGCGGGCGTTCCAGCCGGGCGTGGGGATCTCACCGATCAGGTGACCGGGTTCCTTGCCCGGCCGGGGGCGGGGGTGGCGCCGTCGGACGCCCTCTACGTCGTCTGGATCGGTGGCAACGATATCCGCACCGCCGGGCACAGCAACGATGCCTCCACGGCCAGCACCCTCGTGATCAACGCGGTGAACGCCATCGCCACTGACATTCAGGTGCTGATCAACAAGGGCGCCCACAATATCCTGGTGCCGAATGCCGGCGATGTCGGCGCCATCCCCGAGTTCACCAAGGAGAGCCCGGCTTCCCAGGCGCAACTCGCGACGCAGAGCGCGATCTTCTTCAACCAGCGGCTGGACCTGGCCCTCGCCAATATCCTGGCCGCCAACCCCGGTCTCAATCTCGATGAGTTCGACTTCTTCGATTTCTCGAAGAATGTCGCGGCCAATGCCGCCAGCCTCGGATCACTAATACGACCGATCCGTGCCTCAAGACCAACTTCACGCCCAATGCCAACTGTCTCGATCCGGTCACGCACCAGATCACCTTCGACAAGTTCCTCTTCTGGGATCACATCCATCCCACCGGGGTGGTGCAGGCCGCGTGGGCCGAGGGCCTCATCGCGGTCGCTCCGGGACCGACGACGCTCGCTCTCGTCGCGCTGGGCCTCGGCGTGTTCTTCTTCGCGGGACGCCGACAGGGCGGCTAGCTCTCGAAGCTTCAGCGCCGCATAGGTTCATGGCAGCGAGGCAGGCCATGCCATTTCGAGATCGCCTGCTCACCGCGCGTTCAACTATTCCGTCGTAATGGGTCTTGGAGGCACATGTCAACAGGGAACGGTCAAGAAGAAATCCCGCTACGCTGAAGGATCGAGGACTGCGAGGAGGCCTTCACCAGCTCAGAAGGGGCAAGCCATGGCAACGGGGACCGGAATCGAGCACGTTGTGATCATCGTCAAAGAGAATCATACCCTTGACAACTACTTCGGGACCTTTCCGGGAGCGACGGGTGTCAAGTTGGCGCATGCCGCGAACCCCCTGCCGCCGACCCTCCTCACGATCACGCGAGCTGGATGAAACGCAAGAGTGACGCCACGCATCACGTTCAATATCTTGAGGCGGATATCCCGTCCTACTTCTCCTACGCTCGAGAGTTTACGCTGTGCGACAACTACTTCTCCGAAGTCGCGGGCCCCTCCACGCCGAACCACCTCATGCTGATCTGTGCCGACGCGCCGATCATCAACAATCCTGCGCATCATTACAATCCGAAGCCTGCTGACGCCTATGCCCTCCCATCCCTTCCGATGCAACTCGAGAAGGCTGGGAAGACATGGGCGAACTATGGCGGCTATGCCTTCCACTTCGTGAAGGAGTTGGCCGCCAGCAAAGGTCACAACATGACGGCGAGAACAGCAGGTCGCCGTGCCCGACGAGCTTCTCGGCGCCGTTCATGTCCAAGATCACGCGCGAGTCGGCCTGGCTCGAGGTCATGAGCGCGATGCGGCTGGGGATGTTCGCCTTGATCAGGCCGGTGACGACGTCGACGCTACGGGCGCTGCGTCGCGACGACCAGGTGGATCCCGACGGCGCGCGCCATCTGCGCGATCCGGCAGATCGCGTCCTCGACGTCCCGCGGCGCGACCATCATCAGGTCGGCGAGCTCGTCGATCACGACCAGCAGGTACGGCAAGTCGGTGACGCGATCCTCCTGCCCCGGCGGGATCCGCAGCGTCCCTCCTCCATCCCCGCGCGGTAGCCGTCGATGTCGCGGACGCCCACCATCGCGAGCAGCTCGTAGCGCTGCTCCATCTCGCGCACGACCCAGGCGAGCGCCTCGGCGGCGCGCTTGGGATGCACGATCACCGGCACGAGCAGGTGCGGCAGGTCGGCGAAGTGCGACTGAGCTCGACCCGCTTGGGGTCGATCGAGCACGAGCTTGACCTCGTCCGGCGTCGGCGCGCATCAGGATCGAGGTGATGAACGAGTTGATCAGGCTCGACTTGCCGGCGCCCGTCGCCCCGGCGATCAGCACGTGCGGCATCTGCGCGAGGTTCACGAGCTGCGCGCGTCCGTGGACGTCCTTGCCGAGCGCGACCGCCAGCGGGTGTTCGTCGTCGATCGCGGTCTTCGAACGCAGGATGTCGCCGAGCATCACGAAGTCGCGGACCTTGTTCGGCACCTCGACGCCGATCGCGGACCGGCCCGGGATCGGCGCGATGATCCGCACGTCGGGCGTCGCGAGCGCGTACGCGATGTCGTCGGCGAGCGAGAGCACCTTGTTGACCTTGGTGCCCGCGTCGACCTCGACCTCGTACAGCGTCACGGTCGGCCCGCGGTGCGCCGCCACGACGTGGGCCGGCACGCCGAACGTGTGGAACGTGCGTTCGAGCGCGGCCTTCTGGTGCTCCTCGTCGCGCTCGCTCGAGGCCGACGGCGGCGAGGTCCGGAGCAGCTCGAGCGGCGGGAGCTCGTACGGCCCGCCGCCCGTCGGCCGGACCGAGCTCGGGCACCTCGATCTCGGCTCGGGCTCCTCCTCCGGCCTCGTCGTCCTGCGGCAGCTCGACCAGCGCGAAGTCGTCGCTCGCGTGCACGATCCGCGGCTCGGCGACCTCGTCCTCGCCCCTCGTCCTCGTCCTTCGTCGTCGTCCTCGTCGACGTCGTCGCCGTCGCCTCGCGGGTGAAGGCGTCGACGATCCGTTCCCGGATCGCCGAGAGCGGGGTGCCGGTGAAGATCAGCAGGCCGAGCAGCACGGCGCCGCCCCACACGATCGCGACGCCGATCCCGGAGACCAGCTTGCCGAGCGGCCACGAGGCCAGACGCCCCGGTGATCCCGGCCGCGCCGCTCAGGCGCGTCGTACCCGCCGAACGGCCGGGGGTTGCCGCTGCCAGAGCGAGATCAGCGCGAGCACGCCGACGGCCGGCGATCGCGAACCCGATGAACATCCGGATCCGGTCCTGCTCGGCCGTGCCCCGGAGCAGGACCAGCCCCCAGTACAGCGCGAGGACCGGGAAGACCACCGCGGCGATCGCCGAACGTGGCGTGCAGGAGCCAGTCCAGCCCTCGGCCGACCGGCCCGGCCGAGCCGAACCACAGCCCGAGGATCGCGAGGAGCGCGAAGCACGACCAGACCGATCCCGAGGGCGTCGCGGGCCCAGGGACGGAGGTGGCTCCGGACGGAGGGCCGCTTGGCTCGTTCCTCCTTGAGCCGCGGCCCTTCGTGGTGCTCGCCAACTACACCTCCACGATCACGGGCAGGATCACGGGCTTGCGCTGCGTGACCTCGTAGAAGTACTTCGCCGAGGACCCGCCGGATGTTCTGCTCGAGCACGGCCGCGGTCGATCACCTCGGCCTCGGCGCTGTCCTTCGAGGGAAAGCATGACGCGTTTCGCGCGCCTCTTCAAGGATGTCGCCCGAGGTCTCGTCGAACACGAACCCGCGGTTCACGATGTCCGGGCCCGGCGAGCACCTGCCCGTGGTGCCCGTCGACCGCCACGACGACCACCACCACGCCGTCGGCCGAGAGCTTGCGCCGGTCCCGCAGGACCACCTCGCCCACGTCGCCGATCCCGAGCCCGTCGACGAGGGTCATCGCCGGCCGTGGCCCGTTCGATCACGCGCACCTTCTCCCCGACCTCGACCACGTCGCCGTCCTCGCAGATCAGGACGTGGTCGGCCGGCGATGCCGACCTCGGTCGCGATCTTGGCGTGGTGCGGCAGGTGACGCCGTTCGCCGTGGATCGGGATGAACCACCGCGGGCGCACCAGCGGAGAGCATCAGCCGGAGCTCCTCCGGCGGCCGCGTGGCCGCTCGCGTGCACCGGGTACGGCGGGCAGGTGGAACACGTCCGCGCCGGTCCGGTACAGCCCGTCGACCACGCGGTGGATCGCGGGCTCGTTGCCGGGATCAGCGCTCGACGACAGCACGACGCTGTCGCCCGTCCTTGAGCTTGACCCACTTGTGCTCGCGCGCGGCCATCAGGCTGAGGGCCGAGAACGGCTCGCCCTGCGAGCCGGTGCAGATCGACGACCACCCGCGCGGGATCGCGGTGCTCGACCTCCTCGATCAGGATCACGTCGCTCCTCGGGCACGTGCAGGATCCCGAGCCGCCGCGGCCGCCTCGACGCTCTGGAGCATCGAGCGGCCGAGGAACGCGACCACGCGCTCGTCCGAGCCCGCGCGGCGTTCACGACCTGCTGGATCCGGTGGATGTGGCTCGAGAAGCACGCGACCACGACCGAGCTGCGGCGCTCGAGCGATGATGTCCTGCAGCACCGGGCCGACGCTCCGCTCGCTGTCGGTGTACCCGGCCTCCTCGGCGTTGGTGGAGTCGCTGACAGCAGCAGGTGGACGCCGCGCGCCCGCCTCCTCGGCCAGACGCGTGCAGGTCGGTGGCGCGCCCGTCGAGCGGCGTCTGGTCGATCTTGAAGTCGCCCGTGTGCAGGATCGAGCCGTACGGCGTGTCGATCACGACCGCCATGCCGTCCGGGATCGAGTGCGTGACGCGCAGGAACCGCATCGAGAACGGGCCGACGACCGTCGGCCTCGCCCGGCGTGACCTGCGCGGAACTCGGCGCGATCGCGGACGCTGATGCTCCTCGAGCTGGCCCTCGAGCAGCGCGAGCGTGAACGCCGTCCCGTAGACCGGGATCGGGTCGCCTCGAACTCGCGCAGCAGGTACGGCAGGGCGCCGATGTGGTCCTCGTGCCCGTGCGTCAGGCACGATCGCCTCGACGTCGTCGACGCGCTCGCGCACGTACTCGAAGTCCGGCAGGACCAGGTCGATGCCGGGCATCTCGGCGTGCGGGAACGACAGGCCGACGTCGACGATCAGGATCCGGCCGTCGAGCTCGACGCAGGCCATGTTGCGGCCGACCTCGCCGACACCTCCGAGGAAGACGACGCGCGCGGGACCGGTCGGGTCAGAGGAGCCCGGCATCCACCAGGGCCTTGCGGATCCGCTCGCGCTCCTCCGCCGTCGCCGGCACGAGCGGGAGCCGCGGCGGTCCGACCGGGAGCCCGATCATCTCCGAGCGCGGTCTTGACCGGGATCGGGTTCGACGGTGATGAACAGCGCGTTGAACAGCGGCGTGAGCTCCTCGTGGATCTTGCGCGCCGCCGGGATGTCGCCCGGCGTCGATCAGGTCGCACATCTGGCGGATCTGTCCCGCCCACGAGGTGGCTCGGCCACCGAGACGACCCCGACCGCGCCCAGGCACATGTAGCCGAACGTCGCCCAGTCGTCGCCGCTGTACACCTCGAAGTCGGGCGAGACCTCCGAGATCAGCCGCGAGATCCACTGGAAGTCGCCGGTGGAGTCCTTCACGCCGACGATGTTCGGGACCTCGGCGATCCGCAGCAGCGTGTCGTGTTCGATCGCGCGTCCCGGTGCGGCCGGGGATGTTGTAGGCGACGACCGGAGCTCGAGACGGCGTTCGCGACCTGCGTGAAGTGCTCGAGCAGTCCTCGCTGCGGGGGCTTGTTGTAGTACGGCGTCACGAGCGAGCAGCCCGTCGGCGCCGGCGTCCTCGGCCTCGCGCGACGAGCTCGAGCGTCTCGGCGGTGTTGTACGTGCCGGTGCCGCACAGCACCTTGCCCTTGCCCTTGGCGACGTCGATCGACCGCCTCGAACAGGTCCAGCTTCTCCGCGGTGGGTGAGCGTCGGGGACTCGCCGGTCGAACCCGCGATCACCAGGAGTCGGAGCCGCGCTCGTACAGGTGCGCGGCGAGCGAGCGCGCCGCGTCCAGGTCGAGCCCGTGATCGTCGCGGAAGGGTGTGACCATGGCGGTGACGACCGCCCCGGAACCTGCCGGCCATGCTGCCTCCTCACTCCGGTGCGGCGTGTTGCCACGGCCCGCACGATAACCACATCTGCCACATGTTGCACATGTCGTTCAGGGGTGTCCAGAGGGTGCCGAGCAACGTCGTGCAGGTGCGGAAAGGGCGTCGCTCGTGCCTCCGGCATCTCCTGCGGCTCCTGTTCGAGCTCCGCTCTCGTGCTCGGCCGGACGGCTCGACCGCCCGGACTCGGGCGGAGGGCGCCGCTATCCTAGCCAGCATGCCGCGCATCTACACCAAGACCGGCGACGACGGCACGACCGGGCTCCTCTACGGGGCCGGGTCTCCAAGGCCGATCTCGTGCCCGAGGCCTGCGGCACGCTCGACGAGGCCGTCGCGGTGCTCGGGCTCGCGCGGGCGCACTCGGGCGACCCCGCGCTTCGGACGAGCTCCTGGGGCTGCAGCGGGAGCTGTTCGTCGTGGGCGCGGACCTCGCGACCAACCTGCGACCAGCGCAGCCAGGCTCGAACCCGGCGTGTCGCTGGTCTCGCCGGAGATGGTCGCGCGGCTCGAGTCGCGGATCGACGAGCTCGTCGCGGCCCATCCCCTTGCCGAACGCGCTTCATCGTCCCCGGCGCGAACCCCGTCTCGGCGTTCCTCGACCTCGCGCGGAGCACGATCCGTCCGCGCCGAGCGGCGCGTGGTCGGAGCTCCGCGGAGTCGGACGCCGTCGTCAACGAGGAGGCGTTCCGCTACCTGAACCGCCTGTCGGATGCGCTGTTCGTCCTGGCGCGCGTCGCGGCGGGCGAGTCGGAGCCGCGCAGCCGCACCGACGAGCGCCGCGGCTAGGCGGTCCGGACGAACGCACCGTAGTTGTCGGCGCCGAACAGCAGGACGAGTAGCGCCGATGTCGTCGACGGTGATGCCGTCGAGCTTCACGTCGAACGACGCGCTGCTCCCCGCCGCCACCGGTGCGCTGTCCACGACCGCGCCGTCGATCTCGTGGCCGTCGACCGCGTCCTCGACGTAGAGACCCGGAGGATCGAGATCGTGCTCGGAGTCGTTCTCGACCGCGAGCGGTCCCGTTGCTCCCGTCGAGGTCGACCGTCACGAGCAGGCCCTCGTTCGCGTACTCGTAGGTCGCGGTGCCGGGGGCGCCGGTGAAGGTCTGGGCGGGGGTCGGGACCTCGGCTGCGTGCTCGGACCCGTCGACGCGGTCGATCCGTCTCCCCGCCGCCGTCGCCTCCGGTGCAGGCCGCGAGCGCGATCGCGCAGGCACAGGAGCGCGACGAGACGACCGGTGAGCTTCATGGGTCGCGGCATGCTACACGACCCGCCGCAGGAGGAAGGACCCACGTGAGGACGCTCGAGCTGCGACGCCACGCGACCGTGACCCGGCAGGCCGACAAGCTGTCGCAGGAGGGACGCGCGCAGGCCGCAGTCGGTGGGCGCGACGCTCGCGGGCGGTTACTCCGTCGTGTTCGTCTCCCCGCCGAGCGAGCGGCCGAGACCGTCGCGTGGCTCCTGCGCGGTCTCGGCGAGCAGCTCCCCGCCCACGCCGTCGTCCCGGGTCTGGCGGCGCAGGACAACGACGGGTCGCCGCTCGCGATGGCCGGCGTCGTCGCGGCGTTGCTCGACGCCGGTCGCCGAGGGCGAGCGCGGGCTCGCGATCTCGCACACGCCCGCTGATCGAGCGCGCGCGTGCTCGGACTCACCGGCCGCCGAGATCGAGCCGCTCGCCGAGTGCGAGGGCGTCCTGCTCTCCAAGGCCGAGCGACGGACGACCCCGTCGAGGTCGGCGAACTTCGGCCGCGATAGCCGGCGTGGACCTCTCGATCCCGCTCGCCGCGTTCGGGCTCGGCGTCGCCCTCGGGGCGTCGCCGGACCCGTGCAGCTGCCTGCTGTTCTCCGAGGCCTCGCGCGGCGGCGCCGGACGCGGCGCTCCGGGCCATGGCCGGCGCGAACGCGACGTTCGGCGCTGATGTTGCTGCTGTTGGCGGCCGGGCTGTCCTCGCTCGAGCCGGGCGAGACCTTCCTCCGCGTCGTCAAGGTGATCGGCGGCGCGTTCCTGGTGTTCCTCGCCGTCGACGCGATCCGCGAGGGCCGTGCCGCCAGAGGTCGATGGACGACCGCGCGGCAGGGTCTGCACCCCACCGTCCGAGGGATCGTCGCGGTCGTGCTGAACCCCGGCGTCTACGTGTTCCTCGCGACCACGGGCACCGCGATCGTCGCGAGCGCCGTCGACGAGGGCGGACGCGGGCTCGCGGTCGTCACGGTGGTCGGCGCTCCTGCTGGGCGTGTCGCTGATGGACTCGGCGATGGTGGTGCTCGGCGCCGGGGCGCACCGCGTGAGCGAACGCTTCCTGCGGATCCTCGAGCGACGTCCTGGCGCGTCGCGATGGGCGCGCTCGGGCGTGTGGCTGGTGGTCCGCGGGATCGTCGGCTGATGCCGTCCTCAGAAGTCGTACGGGGACCACGGGCGCCGGGTCCCAGCCGAACATCGCGTCGGCTCGCGCGAGCGCGCGCCGCGCGCGCTGCTCGACGCGACCCGCGCGTTGCAGCTGCCGGAACGACGATCCCGCCCAGGTAGGCGGCCCCGAGGTCGCTGGCCGAGCACGCCGAGGTCGGCCGGCGTCGGTCGTCGACGCTCACGATGGCGGCCCGTCCTGACGGCCTCGAGCGCGTACCGGCCCTCGTTCCACGGGCAGAACGGGTCGGCGACCTCGAGGACGAGCGCGGCCGTGCCGCCGCGTACCTGCCGGCGGCCGCAGCGCGCGCGGGACGTCGACGAGCCGCACCCACAGGTTGTCGGACATCGTGGCGCGCAGGCGTCGGGGCTCGCGCATCAGGTGGAAGAGCGGCTCGTCGACAGGCCGGTTCGACGCCGTCCTCGGACGTCACCAGGTCGACGTCCAGCACGAAGCGCCAAAGGTCCGCGTACGCGCCCGGGTTCAGCGGCCACCGAGGTCGCGAACGTGCAGCGTGCTGTTCGGCGTACCCTGTGCCAGTCGCTGCTTCGACCTTGTAGATCGTGCATCCGTCCACGCCGGTGGCGCCCTCGTGCAGCGCGAAGAATCGACGCGCGTTGCTTCTCGGCGCCGTGCTCGTGGCCGATGACGTACGCGAGCCGGCGCTCGTCGAGCGCGCACCATCCCGAGATGCCGGAGCTCGCGTCGAACCGTCGTGCACGCCGAGGATGCTCGCTGACGGCGTCGCTCGCGAGTCGACGAGACCGGATCGTCACCGGCAGGCCGCGTAGATCCGCGGACGAACGCGGAGCGTGCGACCGTGACGTCGATCCGAAGCAGCGCCCGTATCGTCGCCGAGCCCGTAGCCGTACCGGCCGTAGATCCCGCCCTCGGATGCGTACGAGACGCCGAGCGGCTCGCCCGCGCCCGTGCACGTCGTCGAGCTGGCTGCAGCGCATCAGTCTCGTGCTGATCCCCCGCCGCCGGTGCGTGGGCAGCACACCAACCAGCGCGTGATAGCGAATCGCGAACCGGACCCCGCCCGGGACCGTCATCGGCGATCGTGAACGCCCCCGCCGTCCCGACGATGTCCGGACCGTCGAACGCCGGCGAATGCACGGTCGGGCTCGGCGATCGTGCGTTCGCGCTCGAGTCTCGTCGCGGCTCGGGGACGTCGCTGGACGCCGAGCTCGGTCGCCTGAGAAGGTAACGCGCAGAGCTCGTCCTCGGTGATCCGTACGGATCTCGACGTCCACCGGCCGAGCTTACGGGCTCGGCAGGCCCTCGAACACGTCGGCCGAGGACCGGGTCGCGCCGGCCGGTCGCTCGGGCCAGGCGACGACGACGCCTCCCGGTCGAGCAGCATCTCGGCCACAGGTCGAACGGGACGTCTTCGAGCTCGGCCTGCGTCCTGTGGCACCCGGATCGCGTCGAGCTTGCGTTCCCAGACGGCCCGAGGCGATCGACGCGGGCGCCGATCTCCACGTCGGGAACGCCCGCGAGGCATGAACGGCTGGGCCGGGTCCATGGGCTCCAGTCCCGCCGCTCGCGCAGGACCTCGGTTGAGCGCGGTCGAGGCCTGGCTCGCGGGCGATCGCGCTGTGCGAGCAGGCGCTCGAGAACGCCCCGCCGCCGAGGACGCCGAAGGGCATGGAACGCCTCGGTCACGATCGCGCCGATCGGCGATGTGGTCGTCGTGACCGGTGATGCCCTCGGGGACCGAACGTGACGACGACCTCGGAGCGACCGCCTCGGAGCACGCTCCGCACCTGCCGCCACGAGCTCGCTCGCGGGCGATCGTCGGCCACGCCGACCGTCCGGATGCCGCAGGAACCGCAGCTCGGGCTCGAGCCCCAGGGCGTCGCCACGACGGCCAGGTCCTCGCGCCTCGCGCGACGCGCCGAGGGTCTCGCGCGTCGCGAGCGACGCGATCGGCGATGCTGGCCGGCATCGCCGCTCGTCGCCAGGATCGACGGTGAGCCGAGCGTCGTCGATCCGGCGTGCAGCGCGATCGGCTGCCCCCACGCCGAACGTGTCGTCGTCGGGATGGGCGAAGACCGCACGCGACGCCGCGCGCTCACCGGCTGGCCCGGCGAGGTCGAGCAGCGGCTCGAGCCCGACCGTGAGGCCCGGTCGCGACCATCACGGCCCGGACGGCCATCAGCACCCCGGCATGAACGAGCGTCCGGTCCGGTCGAGTCGTGCCGGATCGTGAGCGTCTGCCCCTGGCCGCCGAAGATGACCTCCTGATGCGCCACCAGCCCGGGCAGCCGCACCGGAGTGGACGCGGATCCCCTCGACGTCGCCGCCCGCGCACCGCCCTCGAGCGACTCCGGCGACGCGGGCCACGCTACGCGCCCGTGCCGCCCTGCCGATCCGGCGGGCGGTGGCCATGGCGGTTCCCGACGGGGCGTCCGGCCTTCTCGTCGTGGTGGAGCTCGATGATCTCGGCGGCGGGCAGGTACCGGATCGGCCTGCGCCGGCGAAGCGCTGCATCAGCACGGCGCCGATCGCGAAGTTCGGGGCGACGAACACGTTCGACGTCGCGCCCTGCGTCCGACCAGCGTCGGGATCCGGCGAGGTTCGTCCGCGCGAGATCCCCGTGGTGCCGACCACGACGTGGATCGCCGTGCGCGACGCACCAGCGCGATGTCGTCCATCGCGACGTCCGGGGGTGAAGTCGACCGCGACCTCGGCGTCGGCCTCGAGCAGCCGATCAGTCGTCGTCAGCGGCGCGTCGATCTCGGCGTGTCGCGATCGTGCTGCCGTCGACCTGTCTGTCCGACGTGCGAGCGGTCGACCGCGGCCACGAGCGCGAGGTCGTCATCGGTCCGTCGACGGCCCGCGCGCACCATCCAGGCCCATCCGTCCGCAGGCGCCGATGACGCCGACGCGGATCACGCGCATCACGTCCTGATGCCGCGCGGGAACGGACCGAGCACGGTGAGCGTCATCGGCTGCGACAGTACCCGCTCGGCCGCCTCGGCGCGCGTCGTCGAGCGTGACGCGCTCGATGCGCTCCGAGCGTCTGGCTCACCGTCAGGATCTCGCCGTGCGCGATCTCCGGACTTGCCCAGCCGCGACATGCGGCCGCCCGGGTCCTCGAGCGCCAGGCACGAGCGACCCCTTCACGTGGCCCTGCGCGCCGCTCGAACTCCTCCTCGGTCGAGGCCGCCGCTGGCCGACGTCCTCGAGCTCGCGCCGCATGATCAGCCGAGCACCTCCTCCGCCCGCGCCGGCGTGGTGCCGGCGTACGCCGCAGAACACGCCCGGCCTCCGTGTACATGCGAGTGGTAGCTGTAGACGCGAGTACGCGAGTCCGCGCTTCTCGCGGATCTCCTGGAACAGCCGCGAGCGACATCCCGCCGCCGAGCGCCGTGTTCACCGACCGCCGGAACGCGAACCGGTCGGGATCCGATGCGCGACAGGCCGTTGGTCCCAGGCAGATGTGCGCCTGCTCGGTCTTGCGCTGTCGTGACCAGCGAGCGCCCCGACGGGCCGGGCGGCGGCCGGCGCTCCGGAGGTTCCGACGCTCGAGTCGTCGCCTCGGCAGCGCGCGCCCGGCGTCCATGCGCGTGGCGCAGGAGCGCGAGCAGCGTCGTCGTGCCGGACGTTGCCGGCCGCAGCACTGACGACCACGTTGCCGGCGACGTAGTGCCGCCGGTAGAAGCGGTTGCACCTGAGTCGCGCGTGGCGGCCTCGATGCTCTGCTTGGTGCCGAGGATCGGGCGGCCGAGCGGATGATCCGGGCCACAGCGTCTCGGTGAACAGGTCGTGCACGAGGTCGTCGGGAGCGTCCTCGTGCATGTTGATCTCCTCGAGGATCACCTGCCGCTCGCCGTCGAGGTCGCGCCGAGCGGATCACCGAGTGCTGCAGCATGTCCGCGAGGTGGTCGACCGGCCATCGGCAGGTCGCGGTCGAGCACCGCGCGCGTAGTACGCACGTGTACTCCTTCGCGGTGAACGCGTTCAGGTCGCCGCCGACGGCGTCGAACGCCTCGCGCGATGTCGCGGCGCGCTCCGGGTCTTCGTCCCTTGAACAGCAGGTGCTCGAGGAAGTGGCTCGAGCCGACTGATCGGCGGCGCGCTCGTCGCGCGAGCCGGCGAGCGACCCAGAAGCCCAGCGCCACCGAGCGGACGCCGGGCATCCGCTCGGTGACGACGCGCAGGCCGGAGGTGAACTCGGTGCGTCGGATCGACATCGGCGTACGGCGGCGATCAGTGCGGTTCGCCGCTCGCGGTCGCGTGGACGGCGGTCGCGGTCGCCGCTGCCGCCGATCGCGGTCGCGATCGCCGCGCGGCACGGCCGGATGCCTGCCGACCTCCTGCTCGGCAGTCCCCTCGGGGATCGTCCCACTCCTCGCCGACGGGCTTCGAGGCTGATCTTGCCCGGCGCGTCGATGTCCTGGACCTCGACCGTCGAGCGTGTCGCCTTCCTTGACCGCCTCCTCGACGCTCTGCAGGCGCTTGCCGCGTGCCGAGCTTGGAGATGTGGACCAGGCCGTCGCGGCCCGGCACCGAGGTTCACGAACGCCCCGAACGTCGTCGTCTTGACGACCGTGCCGTCGTAGTGCTCGCCCACCATGACCGGGCGCGGGTTCGCGATCTCGTCGATCATGTGCGCCGGCCTCGATCGGCGCCCTCGCCGCCCGTCGTCGAGCCGATGAACACGCGTCCCGTCGTCCTGGATGTCGATGTCGGCGCCGGTCAGCGCGATGATCTCGTTGATCCGCTTGCCCTTGGGCCCGATGACCTCGCCGATCTTGTCGACCGGGATCTGGATCGTGATGATCCGCGGCGCCTTCGGGTTGACCTCGGTCGCGCGGCTCCGGGATCGCCGCCGCCATGCACGTCGAGGATCGTGAAGCCGTGCCTCGCTTGCGCCTGCTGCGAGCGCGCTGCGCCGAGCACCTCGCCCGGGCAGGCCGGTGACCTTCATGTCGAGCTGGATCGCCGTGACGAACTCGCGCGTCCCGGCGACCTTGAAGTCCATGTCGCCGAGCGCGTCCTCGGCGCCGAGGATGTCGGTCAGCGTGACGAACTTGCCCTCGTCGGCGATCATGCCCATCGCGATGCCGGCGACCGGCGCCTTGATCGGCACACCGGCGTCCATCAGCGACAGCGTCGAGCCGCAGACGCGACGCCATCGACGTCGAGCCGTTCGAGCTCAGCACGTCCGACACCAGCCGCAGCGCGTACGGGAACTCCTCCTCGTGCGGGACCACCGGCACGAGCGCCCGCTCGGCGAGCGCGCCGTGGCCGATCTCGCGACGGCGCGGCGAGCCGACGCGGCCCGTCTCGCCCGTGGAGTAGCGGCGGGAAGTTGTAGTGGTGCATGTAGCGCTTGCGTGTCCTCGAGGTCGAGCGTGTCGATCATCTGCGTCATGCGGAGCATGCCGAGCGTCGTCACGTTCAGCACCTGCGTGTCGCCGCGGCTGGAAGAGCGCCGAGCCGTGCGCCCGCGGGAGCACGCCCGACCTCGGCCGACAGCGGCCGGATGTCCTTGGTGGCCGGCGGCCGTCGAGGCGGACGCCCTCGCTCGATCACGCGCTTGCGCATGACCTTCTTCTGCAGCTGCTTCCACGCGGGCCGAGATCTCGGACCGCGCGCGCGGCGTAGCGCTCGTCGCCCAGGTCTCGAGCCAGGTGCTCCTTCAGCCTCGGCCTTCGAGCGCGCCGAGCTTCGGCCTCGCGCTCGGCCTTGTCGGTGCACGATCGGCGGTCTCCAGGCGGTCCTTCGCGAACGCGCTCGACGGCGTCGTACAGGTCGTCGCCGTACAGCGGCGCGGGCTCCCACGGCTTCTCGCGTGACGCCGCGGCGTGCGACGAACTCCTGCTGGAAGTCGATCACCTCGGCGATCGCGGCGCTTGGCGGCCTCGAGGCCCTCGGCGACGACCTCCTCGGTCGGCGCCGTGGCGCCGCTCGGCGAGCAGCGGCCCAGGTGTTGTCGGGCGCCTCGCCCTCGATCATCAGGATGTCGACCTCGCCCTGACGTCGTTGCGGCGGCCGGCGACGACGACGTCGAACGTGGCCTCCTCAGGTCTCTGGAACGTCGGGTTGACGACCCACTCGCCGCCGATCGAGCGCCAGCCGGACCGAGCCGACCGGGCCGTCGAACGGCAGCCCGGCGAGCACGTGGCGACGCGACGCCGCGTTCATCGCCGGGGATGTCGTACGGGTTCGCCATGTCGAGCCGACAGCACGGTGATGACGACCTGGACCTCGTCGCGGTAGCCCGTCGCCGAAGCGTCGGGCGCAGCGGGCGGTCGATCAGGCGGGCGCGTCAGGATCGCGGTCTCGGACGGGCGGCCCTCGCGGCGGAAGAAGCTGCCGGGGATCTTGCCGGCCGCGTACATCCGCTCTTCGACGTCGATCGTGAGCGGGAAGAAGTCGATCCCCTCGCGGGGGTTGGCGCGTGGTGCAGGTGCCGAGCACCTGGGTCTCGCCGTAGGTCACGACGACGCGCGCCGTCGGCCTGGCGTGGCGAGCTTGCCCGACTCGAACGTCAATGGTGCTGGTTCCCGATCTTGCGGGAAAGGGTGGTGGTGGCCATGGGCCGGTTCCTCCTCGTTGCTGGTAAGCGCGGCGCGTGGTCCGCGCCGGCGCGGTGCGGGAGGTCGGCGCCAGGCCGGTTGTCAGTGGTGAACCGCCGAGCGCTCCGCGGTCGGAGGCTCGCTACTGAGAACCGACCGCAGGTGATCGTCCGCCTCCGGTTCGATCAGTGGGTCGTTGCGCATCACTCCTTACGGGAGAAGGCGCCTCGCTGGGCGCCTCCGGCAGTGCTATCGGCGGAGCCCGAGCTTCGCGACGATCTCGCGATAGCGCTCGATGTCCTCGCGCTTGCAGGTATTCGAGGAGGCCGGCGCCGGCGGCCGACCAGCATCAGCAGGCCGCGGCGGGACGCGTGATCCTTGGTGTGCGGCTTGAGGTGCTCGGTGAGGTCGGCGATCCGCTTGCGTGAGCACCGCGATCTGCACCTCGGTCGAACCGGTGTCGCCCGTCGAGCGGGCGGTGCTCCGTGATGATCTCGGACTTCTGGTCTTTGGTGAGTGTCATCAGCCGTGCCCAAGGCTACCAGACGACCTCGGCGCACTCGCCCGTCTGCGCTGGTCAGCGGCTCGCGAGAGGGATCAGGTCGGCCGCGCCCGACGATGTCGCGCGTCGTCCAGCCGGACGTCGTCGGCGATCGCCGCCGAGAGCCCTCGGGGGTCTCGAAACGCTCTCGTCCCGGGCAGCCGCGCCCAGAACTCCACGGACATCGGGCGTCCGACGAGGTGTCCGTCGAACTCGAGCAGGTAGGCCTCGGCATGCAGGGGGTTCGAGGCCGAAGGTCGGGTTCGTCCCGACGTCGATCGCGCAGGCGACCGCTCGGCTCGTTCGCTCATCGCCTTCCCGGCGTAGATGCCCGGCGGGCAGCGGCAGTCGGGGCCCGTCTGCGACGAGGTTCGCGCGTCGGGAACCCGAGTTCCTGCCCCCGCCCGCGCCGCTCACCACGGTGCCGTCGAGAACGAGACCGCCGCCTTCGTCGCCACGCGGCGGCCAGTCGAGATCGCGCCGGCGGCGAGCGCGTCGCGGATCGAGGACGAGGACACGCGGCGCCCGTCGATCCTCGAGCAGCTCGACGCGCTCGGCCGCGAACCCAGGTGCGCGGGTCCGTCGCGCGACGAGGAGGTCGGCGGTGCCGACGGCGCGTGTGACCGAAGGTGAAGTTGGCGCCCATCGACGCAGTGCGCCGGCATGGAGCCCGCCGACCAGCACGTCCGACACGAACCGCTCGCGGCGAAGCGCGACTGAACGCCGCGATGAACTCGACACCAGGCGTGTCGACCCCGGTCTCGATCAGCGCGGCCTTCCGGTCGACCGTCGTCAGCAGACGGGGCTCCCGGCCGGTGAGCACCTCTCCGCGGATGGCGATCGAAGGTGACAGCAGCCGAAGGGAGCCCTCGCTCGCGGGCGACCTCCACCGTGCGGCCGAGGACCGCTCGGTGACCGAGAGTGAACGCCGTCGAAGCCGACCGTGCGACCGGTACGGTGATTCCACCGGCAGGGCGTCGAGCCCAGCGGAGTCGCTTTCCATCGCACCGAGGGTAACGGACGTCGAAACGGGCCTAGCCCGGGGCGAGCGCGCGTGATCCGGCACGTACGTGTAGGTGTCGCGCGAGGGTCGCCTTACGGCAACCCTCGTCGCTCTGACGCGCCGGGATCTTGATCCTCGTCCACGCGCACCACGTACGGGATCATCGAGAGCAGGTGCGCGATGCAGTTGAGGCGCGCGCGCCGCTTGTCGTCGGCCTCGACCACGTACCACGGCGCCTCGGGGATGTCGGTGTGCACGAACATCTCGTCCTTCGCGCTGCGAGTAGTCGACCCAGCTGCGTGCGCGAGCTCGAGGTCGATCGGCGAGAGCTTCCAGCTGCGCATCGGGTCGTCGAGCCGCGAGCGGAAGCGGCGCTCCTGCTCCTCGTCGCTGACCGAGAACCAGTACTTGAGCAGGATGATGCCGTCCTCGACGAGCAGGCGCTCGAAGATCGGGCACTGCCGCAGGAACCGGCGGTACTCGTCCGGCGTGCAGAACCCAGGACGTGCTCGACGCCGGCGCGGTTGTACCAGCTGCGGTCGAACAGCACGATCTCGCCGGCCGCGGGCAGGTGCGCGACGTAACGCTGGAAGTACCACTGGCGCGCGCTCGCGCTCGGTCGGGCTCGGGCAGCGCGACGTGCGCGGCGACGCGCGGGTTCAGGTGCTCGGTGATCCGCTCGGTCGTGCCGCCCTTGCCGGCCGCATCCGCCCCTCGAACATGCACCACGACCCGGGCACCCGCGCCTGCGACCCAGTCCTCCATCTTCACGAGAGCTCGCTTCCTGGAGACGCCGGACCAGCTCCCGTCTCGTAGGCCTTCTTCGACGGCTTGCTCGGCGCGATCCTCGGCGTGCGCGATGCCCGCGGTGCTTGGATCCGTGCCTGGCCCCGCCCTTGCCCTCGGTCTCGGTCGCCATCGCCGCCCCTCCGGACCAGGCATCATCCCGCGTGGGCGTGTCGGGCTTGGCTAGGCGGGTCGTCATGGCCTCCCGCCGGTCGTCCGCGCTCGCGGGTCGCTGGCTCGCGCTGGCGGCGTGCGTCGGGCGAGCACGCCCGCCGAGGACGCTCGCGGCGACGACGCGATCACCGTGGCGTCGTTCGACTTCCCCGAGGCGTCCTGCTGGCCGGGTCTACGCGCAGGCGATCGAGGGTGTCGGCATCCGTGTCGAGCGCGAGCCCTCGCTCGGGCCGCGCGAGGCTCGTGATGCCCGCGCTCCTCCAGGGTCTGGTGGAGTTCGTCCCCAGTATTACGCCGGCAGCGGGCTCCAGTTCCCTGGCGGGCGACGGCTCGACCTCGCCGGATCCACGGATCAACCACGAGCGGTTGGCCGAACGGCTGGGAACGCTCGACGTGGGCCGCGCTCGATGCATCACCGCCGAGGATCAGAACGGGTTCGCGACAGCGGAGACCACGCTGCGGCGGTATAGCCTCCGCGCTCAGCGACCTCGCGACGGTCTCCCGCAGGAGCTGGTGTTCGGTGGACCCGCCCAGATGCATCCGGCGACCATGCCTCCCCGGTCTGGAGCAGTCATTGCGGGATCACGTTCCGGGCATGTCTTCACCAACCTCGACGCAGGCGGTCCGCGGACGGTCTCCGCTCGCGGAGGACGGTGGACGATATGGCACTGCTGTTCACGAGCGACGGCGCGATCGACCTGAACGATTTCGTCCTGCTCGGGGACGACCTGCGCAGCCCGCCGAGAACGTCACGCCGGTCGCCGGGATAGCGCCCTCTCGACGCTTCGGGCCGTCCTGGCCGACACTGTGGGCGCGGTCTCGGCGCTCGCCACCGGCGGGCTCCGGCGCTGAACGCGGAGGTCTTTGCGGTGCGCCTAACGGATCGCGTCGGCTGGCTCGTCAACGGTCTCGGACCGGGGCTGCAGTAGAAGTCGCCGGACGACGATGGACGCGAGGACCGAAGGGATCGAGCGAGATGACCCGTAGGATCCACGGCCGCCCCGAACCACGTCGTCGTCCATCTGGGCAGAGCCGCCCGCGCTCCCTCACGAGCTCGGCCGCTCCGGGAAGTTCTTCTGCCTCCTGGTCCTGTACTTCGTCCTCGTCATCACCGCGTTCCTCGTGTTCCCGTCAGCTGCGAGCGTCTTCGAGCGCTTCGGGACCACACGCGGCAGCTGTGGAGTGACGGGTCTGCGGACCCCGGGCTCACCCGCGTGATGCTCGTTGATCAACGGCCTGACGTCCAGTTGGACGATCCGCGTGATCCAGGTGGAGCTGCTGATCCCTCGCGCTGGTCGTGTTCCGTCGATGGCGTCACCCTGTTCGTTGTTCCTCGGCGCCCTCATCGTCACCGAGATCGTCGCGCTACAGCGCCTCGTCGACTCATCGCGTGCGACCGCCGCCCGCTGGGGATCGCGATCCTCACGGGTGGCAGGGGTACTCGATGCCGTCGCGACGGCCGATGGCCAGCGTCGCCATCAGTGTCGGCCGTCAGCGCCATGTACGCGCTCGATCGTGGCGGGCAAGCCTCGTTCGATCGCGAAGTGGGCGATGGCGGGATCATCTGCGTCGTGGTCGGAGGCCTCGCCCGGCTGTACCTCGGTGTGGACCACGCCACGCGATGTCGTGATGGGGCCGTGTTCTCGGCGTGGCGGTCGGCGTCGCGAGCTTCCGGCTGTTCGCCCCAACGATCTGTTCCCGTCATCCTACCAGCGGGGGAAGGCGGCGCACCTGGACGTCGGCGGGCCAGCGCGGCGAGGCGATCGTGACGCGCCGTCGAGCGACCAGCTCGGGCTGACCGGTCTGGACGTCAAGCCCGTGGGCCTGGCAGGCGTCCGGCGGCTCGACCCCGCTGCGGATCAAGGTCGAGGCGACCGACGACGAGCCCGAGCGCTACGTGTTCGCCAAGCTCTACGCGCAAGAACCACGTGCGTGCCGACCGCTGGTACAAAGCTCGGCCGCACGATCCTGCTACGGCGGCGCTGGAGGACGAGACGCCGTTCCAGTACCGTGCGCCGGTTCGTCGAGTACGAGGACTACGCGCTGCGGCTGCTGCGCGACGCTCGGGATCCCCGGCCCCGACGCCGTACGGGATCGTCGAGATCACCCCGAGCGCGAGTACATGATCGTGATGGAGTTCTTCGACGGCGCGGTCGAGATCGGCGACGCCGAGATCGACGACGGCGTCATCGACCAGGGCCTCGGCCTGGTGCGGAAGATGTGGGACGCGGGCCTCGCGCACCGCGACATCAAGCCGGCGAACCTGCATGGTGCGCGACGGCGCAGCTGACGCGTGATCGACGTGTTCTTCGTCGCAGGTCCGGCCGTCGCCGTGGCGGCAGGCGGTCGACCTCGCCAACATGATGCTCGTCCTCGCCCTGCGCAGCGACGCCGAGCCGCGTCTACGCGCACGCGCCTGACGTACTTCATCCGAGGACGAGATCGCCGAGGCGTTCGCCGCGGCGCGCGGCGTCGCCAGCCCGACCCAGCTCCGCAACCACCTCAAGCAGGACGGCCGGGACCTCCTCGACGAGTTCCGCCGGATGGCTCCCGAGCGCGAGCAGGTCTCGATCCAGCGCTGGAGCCTACGGCGTGTCCTGCTCACGATCGGGTGCTGTTCGCGGCCTTCTTCGCGATGGGCCTGGTCGTCAGCAACTGGAACGCGTTCGCATGAGGTGGCAGCGGAGCATCGGCAGGAGTCGCTGCGATCGCGATCGTCCTGTCGGCCCTCGCGTCGTGCAGCGCTCGGCGCAGGCGACGCTTCGGAGGTAACTGCCCGATCGAGGACGGCGAGCTCTTCGTGCTGATGGCACAGTCCGTCCCGAGCGCCACCCTCATCCCGTGCATCGAGGGCCTTGCCGGCCGGGTGGACCTACGGCGGCTCGGACGTGAGCGACGCCGAGGCCCGGTTCTGGCTCGACTCCGGACCGTGGCGGCTTTCATGCGGTGGAGGTCTCGCTCACGGTCTCCTGCCGGATCACGGGCCGCCGTGGACGTCACGAACTCCCACCAGCGAGGGCGGCGTCGGGTCTACCTCGACGAGTTCGACCTGCATCCGTTCTCGGCGAACAAGTACTTCGTGTTCCCGGGCGGGTGCGTGACCTACCGCTACCGGTTCGGTTCCGACGCCGAGCCGACCCTCGCCCTCGAGGCCGACGAGGCGGTCACGTTCGGCCTGCGCACCGTGCTGGTCCGTCAGGTCCAGGAGGAGCTCGGGCTGACGCTGTGCGGGGCAGGCGCACCCCTGCGTGAGCGGCGACTAGCGTGCTCTCAAACCACCGCCGAGCGATCGGCTGGTCAGCGGTCCTGCTCGGCGCGGTGGTGTTCGTCTTCGCGGCGGTGGGACGACATCCGCCGTCGTCCGCTCCCACGACGACGCTCCCGTTCGTCGGCGAGTTCGACCTCTCGGTATTCCACTGGATGGACGACATCCGCAACGGGGTCCTGACGCTCCTCGCTCGATTCCTCAACGTCCTGGGGGCGGGACGGTCACGATCCCCCTCCGCATCATCGTGGCGGTGTGGCTCCTGGTCCGGAGGCGCTGGCGTGCGCTCGCGACCTGGGTGATCACCTGGGCCGCGGCCGAGCTGATCGTCGCGGCCGCCAAGGCCGTTCTTCCACCGCGGACGCCCGCCCAACCCGCTGGTCGACGTGGTCGGCTTCTCGTTCCCGTCCGGCCACGCGGTTGCCGGCGCCGCGATCGCCGTGGCCTTGGTGCTCGTCCTGATGCCGCCCGGCCCGGCGAGGCGGCGGTGGGAGCTCGCCGCCATCAGCGTTCGCGTTCGTGATGGCGATGTCGAGGGGTGTACCTGAACGCACACTGGTTCTCCGGACGTGGTCGCGGGCGTGCTCGCTGGGAGCAGGGTTGGCGCTCGGGACGGCCGGCGTCGTCACCGAGATCCGCGACGTGGTGCTGCGCCGGCGATCTCACGCGGCGGCGGCCGGTCACACCTAGCGGGGCCGCCACTCGTCGTCGAGCGCCCAACGGACTAGGCTTCTGTGGATGTCGACACCCCAGGTGGCCGAGCGGACCCGCAAGCCCCTCGGTTGGAAGCGCATCGTCGGCTACGTGATCTCGCTCGTGATCGTGGTCGCGCATCTTCTGGTGGGCGATCCCGAAGTTCGCGGATTACCGGGACGTCTGGGCGGCGATCAAGACGCTCACGCCGATCGAGACGTGGTCGCTCGTCGCCGCGACGATCTTCAACCTCGTGAGCGTACTGGTGGGCGAACCAGGCGGCCCTGCCCGGCCTCGGCATCGGCAAGGCCGCGGTCGCTCACGCAGACGACGACCTCGGTCGCGAACACGCTCCCGGCGGGCGGCGCGATCGCCGTGGGCCTGACGTATTCGATCCTCGACTCCTGGGGATTCAGCGGTACGAGTGTGGCGCTGTACGTCGGCGTGACCGGCATCTGGAACATCTTCACCAAGCTCGCGCTTGCCGATGTTGGCGCTCGTGTTCCTCGCGCTCAGCGGTCATCTGACGACCACCTACATCTTGGCGGCGATCCTCGGTCGTCGTCGGTGCTGAGCGTGGCGGTGGGCCTCGTTCGCCGCGCTGTTCCGGGCAGAAGGTGTTCGCGATCAGGATCGGGGAACTGGCTCGGTCGCGTCATGTCGTGGTTCCGCCGCCTCTTCCATAAGCCGCCGGTCACGACGTGGGGCGACGGCGCGGCACGGTTCCGTCGGGACACGATCGTGTTGGTCGGGACACCGGTGGATCAGGCTGACCTGGACGACGGTGCTCAGCCAGGTCGCGCTGTTCTTGGTCTTGCTGCTCTCGCTGCGGGCCCGTCGGTGTCTCCGAGCAGGAAGTCTCCACCGCCGAGGCGTTCGCGGTGTACGCATTCTCACGGCTCCTCTCGGCGGTGCCGATCACCCCTGGAGGCGTCGGGCTGATCGACCTCGGGTACATCGGTGGACTGCACGGCGTTCAGCGGCGAGGAGAAGGCCGCGATCGTGGCGGCGGTCCTGCTGTTCCGCGCGCTCACCTACGGGATCCAGATCCCGATCGGCGGGTTCACCTACATCGTCTGGCGCGTCAAGTCGGACTGGCGTCGTCCCGCCGACGCGGCAGCTCAGCGCGAGCGGTCCACGTACTTCGCGTTGGACAACGGCTCCGCGCGGGTCACGAAGTGACGTCGTGAGATGCCACGAGCCCCCGGCGATGACGACCGAGGGCGGGCGTCACCGCCTCCGGAAGGATCACCTCCGGCCTCGCCATGGGTCCCTCGTCCCGGTAGATGCCGACGAGGCGCATCCTCCGGATCCAGCACCGCGTAGGGGCCGAAGATCCCGGCGGGTCCGAGTGGGCGACCGTGCGAGGCCGCTCGAGCCTCTTCCGGCTCCAGACGGATGCTGGGCAGGTGCTCGACGGCGCGCTCGATCGGGCTCGGGCGTGGCCGTCGTCCGGGCGGGCGGGCGTCTTCGACCCGGAGCGACCCGATCGCGGTGCGGCGCAGGGCGAACCAGGTGGGCGCCGCACCCGAGCGCCCGGCCGACGTCGGCCACGAGCACCCGCACGTACGTCCCGCCCGAGCAGGTGATCAGGACCTCGAGGTCCGCGGCCGTCGAACGCCGGTCACCTCGAACGCATCGACCCGGATCGGCCGCGCCGGCGCCTCGAGCACGTCGCCCTCGCGGGCCGCCTCGTAGAGCTTGCGACCCCCGACCTTGACGGCCGAGTACGCGGGCGGGGTCTGCATCGAGTCGCCCGACGAGCGCCGCGCAGGCACGTTCGGCCTCGGCGAGCGACACGTCGACCGGGGCCGTCCGCACGAGCTCGCCGTCGGCGTCCAGGGTGTCGGTCTCCTCGCCCAACCGCCCGGTCGCCGCGTACGTCTTGGGGAGCTCGCCGAGGTAGCGCAGCAGCCGGGTGGCCCGGCCGACGCCGAGGACCAGCAGCCCGGTGGCCATCGGGTCGAGCGTGCCCGCATGGCCGACCTTGCGCGATGCCGAGCGACCGGCGCACCACGTCGACCACGTCGTGCGAGGTCATCCCCGCGGGCTTGTCCACCAGCAGGAGCCCCTCCGGCGCCGGCGTCATCGAGGGCTAGGCGGCCGAAGGGCCGGGCCGAGGCTCGGCGCCGAGGGCGTCCTTGAGCGACTCGACCGTGGCCACCAGTCCCTGGCTGGAGGTGTAGCCGGAGGCGAGCCGGTGGCCCCCGCCCCGAAGCGCGCGGCCGCGGCCGCGCGCGTCGTGCCCGCCGCGCGAACGCAGGCTCACCTTGAACCGCCCGTCGCGCTGCTGCTTGACGACGGCCGCGACGTCCGCCTCCCGAGCCGTGCGGACCAGGTCGATCAGGTCGTCGGCGTCGCCCGGGTTCCAGGTCGGCCGCGTCAGGTCGGCCCGCGTGAGGTAGGTCCACACGAGGTCGGCGTCGGGTTCGACGCGCACGCGTTCGAGGACGATGCCGAGCAGCTCGAGGTACGCGACCCCGTGGTCCTCGTAGAGCGCCTGCACCAGCCTGGTGTGGTCGAACGGGAACTCGCCGGAGCTCCGCCGCCAGGCGGAGCGTGTCCGGCCGGACTCGCCTCGTACTGGAACCGCCCGGTGTCGGTGACCGAGCCCCGCGTACAGGCACATCGCGGTCTCGACCCGGATCTCGCCCCGAGCACCTTCAGCGAGGCGCCAGACGAGCTCGCAGGTCGACGACGCCGACGGATCGATGATCGGGATCGTCCCGAGGCCCTCGTTGGTCACGTGATGGTCGATCAGATCAGCGTCGTCGCGCGCACCGCGGGCCCCCCAGCGAGGCCGAGCCGGTCGAGCGACGCCGACATCGCACGTGACCATCACCGCGGGGTCGTTCGGGAACGCCGACGGCGGGACGAGCGCGTCGGTACCCGGGAGCATCGAGGCCCATCGCGGGGGCTCGAACGGGTCGTTCGGGAACGAGCACACGGTCTGCGTGCCGAGGCCGCGCAGGTGGTTCGACAGGCCCAGCATCGAGCCGAGCGCGTCCGCGTCGGGGTTCACGTGGCACGCGAGCGCGACGGTCGAGGCGCTCCGACAGCGCCTCGGCCGCCTTCGCGAACCGATCGGTCGCCGTCGTCATGCACCCTCCTGTTCGTGCAGCTGCTCGCAGCAGCCGCTCGATGCGGTCTGGTCCGCCCTGCGCGTCCTCCTGCTCGAACCGCAGCTCGGGCAGCTCCTTCATCCGCACCTGGGCGCCGATCACCCGTCGGAGGTGTCCGCGCGCCGACGCGAGCGCGGCGGCCGTCGCTCGGTGCGCGCGTTCGTCGCCCAACGTCGTGTAGAACACGCGCGCGAGACGGAGGTCGGGGGTCACGGTGACGCCCAGGACCGTGACGAACCCCACGCGCGGATCGCCTGGGCTTGGGGATCTCCTCCGCGAGGATCTCGCGGAACTCCTCCGAGCACGCGGTTGGGCCGGCTCCCCTCGGGCATGCCGTCACGCCTCCGGGTAGTGCAGCGTGAGCTCGCGCTCGATCAGCTCGACCTCGCCCCAGCGGTCGACCAGCTTCTCGACCTCGTGCAGGACCCGCCGGGCGTGGTACTGCTCGCCGGCGACGGCGGCCACCGCGATCGCCGTGCGCTGCCACAGGTCGTGATGATCGACCTCGGCCACCGAGACGTTGAACGTCGAGCGGATGCCGTTGGTCAGGGTCTTCACGACGTGTCGCTTCTCGCTTGAGGGAACCGCACGCGGGGATGCGGAGGTCGAACCGCTCCAGCGCAACGAGCATCGACGGTATCCCTACAGCTCTCGGGCGACCTCTCGGACCTCGTACGCCTCGATGATGTCGCCTTCCTTGACGTCGTTGAAGTTCTCGATCCCGATGCCGCACTCGAAGCCCTCGGCCACCTCGCGGACGTCGTCCTTGAAGCGGCGGAGCGAGCCGATCCGGCCGTCGTAGGCGACGACCCCGTCGCGGATGACCCGGGCCCGCGCGTTGCGGACGATCGTGCCCTCCACGACGTACGAGCCCGCGACCAGGCCGACCTTCGGGACGCGGAACAGCGCCCGGACCTCGGCCCGACCGAGCTGCGTCTCCCGCTCCTCCGGCTTGAGCATCCCGCCCAGCGCCGCGCGGATGTCGTCGATCGCGTCGTAGATCACGCGGTACAGCCGCACGTCGACGCCTTCCTTCTCGGCGAGATCGCGCGCCTGCACGTCGGGACGGACGTTGAACCCGACGACGATCGCCCTGGAGGTCAGCGCCAGGTTGATGTCGCTCTCGGTGATCGCGCCCGCGGCGCTCCGGATCACGTTGACCCGCACCTCGTCCTGCGGCAGCTTGGCCAGCGCGTCCACGAGCGCCCCGATCGAACCCTGGACGTCGGCCTTGACGATCAGGTTGAGCTCGGGGACCTCGTCGCGCTCGGCCCGCGCCATCAGCTCCTGCAGGGTCGGCGGGCGCGTCGACACCATCTCGGCCGCGCGGACCTTCGCCTCGCGCTCCTGCACGACGTGGCGCGCCGCGCGTTCGTCCTCGACCTCGCGGATGTCGTCGCCCGCGTTCGGGGTCGCCGACCAGCCGAGGATCTGCACCGGCTTGCTGGGCCCGGCCTGCTTCACCTGCTGCCCGTTCTCGTCGAGCATCGCGCGGATCTTCGCCCACGAGGCGCCGGAGACGACCGTGTCGCCCACGTCGAGCGTGCCCCGCTGGACGAGCACGCTCGCCACCGGGCCGCGGCCCTTGTCCAGGTGCGCCTCGAGCACGACCCCGCGAGCGCGGCCGACCGGGTCGGCCTTGAGCTCCTCGAGATCGGCCACCAGCAAGATCGTGTCGAGCAGGTTGTCCAGGTTGGTGCGCGCCTTGGCCGAGACGTCGACGAACTCGACCGTCCCGCCCCACTCCGCCGGGACGAGCCCCTGCTCCACCAGCTGCTGCCGAACGCGGGTGGGGTCGGCCTCCGGCTTGTCGATCTTGTTCACCGCGACCAGGACCTGCACGCCCGCCGCCTTCGCGTGGTCGAGCGCCTCGATCGTCTGCGGCTTCACGCCGTCGTCCGCCGCGACCACCAGGACCGCGATGTCGGTCACCTGCGCGCCGCGGGCGCGCATCGCCGTGAAGGCCTCGTGACCCGGGGTGTCGATGAAGGTGACCTCACGCCCATTCGTGTGCACCTGGTACGCGCCGATGTGCTGCGTGATCCCGCCGAACTCCTGCGAGACGACGTCGGTCTTGCGGATCGCGTCCAGCAGGAGGGTCTTCCCGTGGTCGACGTGACCCATGATCGTGACGACCGGCGCCCTCGGCTCGAGCCGGCTCTCGTCGATCTCCTCCTCGGGCTCCTCATCGTCCTCGACCTCGACGATCTCGGCCTCGTAGCCGAGCTCGGTGGCGAGCAGGCCCAGCGCGTCGTCCGACAGCGACTGCGACGCCGTCGCCATCTCGCCGAGCGAGAAGCGTGATCTTCACGACCTCGGAGACGCTGTGGTTCGTCTTGTCCGCCACGTCCTGGGGCGTCGACCCGTGGACGAGCCTCAGCACCGGGAGCGACGGGCCCGCGGGTTCGGGGGCAGGCGGGGCCTCGACGACCGGTGGCGCCTCGGCGACGGGGGCCACGGGCTCGGGCTCGGCTTCAGCTACGGCTACGGCTGCCGGCTTGGGGGCGGCCGGCGGCGTCGCGGGCTCGAGGACCTCCTTCCGCTTCCTCGCGCTCGACTTCGGGAGCGGGTCCTCGACGGCCTCCTTGATCTTGGCCTCGGGCACGGCCTTGCCCCCGACGCCCGGAGCCGGGGCACGGCCTGGTCGGGGACCGACGACGAAGCCGTGAGGCCGTCGATCCCCATCTCCTTCAGCGACGCGAGCAGTTCCTTGCTCGCGACGCCCAGCTCTTTGGCAAGCTCGTGAACCCTCAACGATCCAGTTCCCCCTCGATGTCCGCCCTAAGGGTAGCCGCTCCGTGCTCGTCCAGACCCGTCCGCAGCACGCGCGCGACCGCTCCGTGTGCGAGGGCCGCCTCCACGCACGTACGTCGCCGATGCACGTAGGCGCCCCGCCCCGGGAGCGACCGCTCGCGGTCCACCCGGATCGAACCGTTCGAGACCGCGACGAGCCGGAGCAGGTCCCGCTGCGCGACCCGTCCCCGGCAGCCGACGCACGTCCGCACCGGAACGTGCGCCGACGCCACGTCTACGCCTCCGCCTTCTCCTCCGCCGCCTCCTCGACCGCTACGGTCTCCTCGGCAGAGTCGTCGGTGCTCGGCGCCGACTCGTCCTCCTCGGCGGCCGGTGGAGTCATCCTCGGAGGCGGTCGTGGCCGAGTCATCGTCGGCGGCGGTCGCGGCACCCTCGGCGGGTGGGGCGGAGCCGGCGCCCGACTCGGCGCCCCCTCGGGAGCATCGCCCGCCGGTGCGGCGGTCGCGTCCTGCGAAGCGAGCGGCGCCGAAGCGGGCGAGGCGCCGCCGCTCCCGCCGCCACCTTCCCGGCCGCCGGCCGTGGCCCCCGCGCTGCTCGTCGGCGAACTGCGTCTCGCTCTTGATGTCGATCCGCCACCCGGTGAGCCGGGCCGCGAGCCGCGCGTTCTGACCCTCTCGCCCGATCGCCAGCGAGAGCTGGTAGTCGGGGACGATCACGAGCGCGGTCTGGCGTCTCGGGGTCCACGCGCGCTTCCCGAACCTTCGCCGGCTGGAGCGCGTTGGCGACGAAGGTCGCCGGGTCCGCGCTCCAGGGCACCACGTCGATCTTCTCGCCGCGGAGCTCGGTCACCACGTTGCGCACGCGCGAGCCCTTCGGGCCCACGCACGCGCCCACCGGGTCGACCGCCGGCTCGTTGGACGAGACCGCGATCTTCGAACGATGTCCGGGCTCGCGGGCGACCGCCCTGATCTCGACGATCCCCTCGGCGATCTCGGGCACCTCGAGCTCGAACAGCTTCTTGAGAAGCCCCGGGTGCGTCCGCGACACGACGATCTGCGGGCCCTTGCTGCCCTTGCGGACCTCGGTGATGTAGCCCTTGAGCCGCTCGCCGTTGCGGTACGGCTCGCTCGGCACCTGCTCGGCCTGCGGCAGCAACGCCTCCACCTTGCCCAGATCGAGCAGCGTGTAGCGGCGCTCCGACTGCTGGACGATGCCCGTGACGACGTCGCCCTCCCGGCCGGCGAACTCCTCGTAGGTCATCTCGCGTTCGGCGTCGCGGAGCTTCTGGAAGATCACCTGCTTCGCGGTCTGCGCCCCGATGCGGCCCTTGAACTCGTCGGTGACCGGCACTTCCTGCTCGGTGAGCACCTTGGTCTCGACGGTGATCTCGCCTTCCTCGTCCTCGTGCTCGATCCGCTCGAGCTCCTGGACCCAGACGCGCAGGTCGCCGTTCTCGGGGTCGATCTTCGCGCGCACACCGAAGGTCTCCTCGTCGAGCTCCGGGTGCTGCTGCTTCCACCACGACTTGTAGGCGGACGCCATCGCCTCCTCGAGACCCGCGAGGATCGTCTCGAACGCGATCCCTTCTCGCGCTCGAGCTCGCGCAGCGCCGCGATCATGTCTTGGTTCATGTCCTGCTCCCTGCCTTCTTCCACTCGAAGACGGTCCTCGCCGAGGCGATGCCGTCGTAGGGGACGCGCAGCTCTCCGCCCTCGGATGCGATCACGATCGCCTCCGCGTCGGCCGAGACCAGCGCGCCCTCGTGGACCCTGCGGCCGTCCACCCGGCTCCACCGTCTTCACCTTCACCTGTTGCCCGACGCTCCGTTCGAAGTGCCGGGGTTCGCGGAGCGCCCGCTCCAGCCCGGGCGAGCTCACCTCGAGCTCGTACGGACGGTCACTGCTCGAACCCCTCGAGGTCGAGCCGTCGGGACAGACGCTGCGACGTCGCCGCGATCGTGTCGAGGTCGACGCCACCCGCGTTGTCGGCCCCACCCGCCTTCTCGGCCCCACCCGCCCGATCCACCATCACCCGAAGGATCCGGCGACCGCCCTGGAGGCCGAAGGAGACCTCCCACAGCTCCAGTCCGGCAGCCTCGACGACCGGCCGGACCAGGTCGCCGACCTCCTTCTCGCGCACCCCGAACGACCCCTTCGAAAGAAAAAGTGGGCGCGAGCCCACTTCCGGGTGATACCGCTCCGTTTCTGCTGCTCAGTATACCCGACGGCGCTCCGTTCGACCCCGGCAGACGCGCGTCTCACAGGGCCCGGCGCTGCCCGTCCGGGGTGTTCCAATGGTCCCGCGCGGCCATCCGGCGCACGAGACGCGGGTCGTCCCAACCTCGTTGGAGCCGGATCCCGAGCTCGCGGCAGACGGCCTCGGCCAGCTCCTCGGTCTCGAACTCGTCCCGCACCCACAGGCCGGTCACGTCGATGAGCACCAGGTCCCAGGTCCGAAGGCCGACGTGCTGCAGCACGGCCTCCACCTCGGGGCGGAGCTTGACGAAGTCCCGCAGGCCGTTCGGCGCCTTCACCCTGCGCGCTGCCATGTCCGAGCCAGCCTAGGGCGCGGTCGCGAGCAGGTCCATCGCGGCCCGGGCCGCCTCGGCCGAGCGGCGCCTGCGACCGCTCGCCGGTCGCCCGCAGCTTGAGGTCCGCCGTCCCGGCCTCGACCCCGCGCTTGCCGATCACCACCTGGACCGGGCACCCGATCAGGTCGGCGTCGGCGAACTTCACGCCCGCGGTCTGGTCCCGGTCGTCGAGCGCGGCGTCCACGCCGGCCTCGAGCAGCTCCCGTGTAGTACGCGCTCGGCCTCGGCGACCACGCGTTCCTGATCCCGGTTGGCCAGCACCACCACCACCTCGAACGGCGCGAGCGCTTTCGGCAGACGCAGGCCCATCTCGTCGTGGAACTGTTCGACCGCGGCCGCGAGGATCCGTGTGATGCCGATGCCGTAGCTCCCCATCTGGTACAGCCGCTCCGAGCCGTCCTCGTCGACGAACGTGGCCTCCAGGGGAGCCGAGTAGCGCGTCCCCAGCTGGTAGATGTGCCCCACGACGATCGAACGGCCGATCCGGAGCTCGCCGCCGTCGATCGGGCAGCGGTCACCCTCGCGCAAGGCGATCACGTCCTCGTACCGATCGACCCGGAAGTCGCGCGGGACGTTCGCGCCGGTGACGTGGTGCTCGGGCTCGTTGGCGCCGGTCACCCAGTCGCCGCCGCCGCGCACCGAGTGATCCGCCAGGATCGTCACGTCCTGCCCCAGGCCCTGCGGGCCGACGTAGCCCTTCGCGAACCCTCGGGCCGCGAAGTCGGCGTCCTCGAACCGGCGGACCGGCGCCGGGAACGGCAGCCGCTCGACCTTCGCCTCCTCCACCTCCCGGTCGCCCGGGAGCAGGACCGCGACGGTCTGGCCGCCGGCGTCGAAGCAGCATCGTCTTCAGCGTCCGTTCGGCCGGCACGTCGAGCAGCTTCGAGACCGCGTCGATCGTCGCCGCGTCCGGCGTGTGGACCTTCTCGAGCGGCGCGGCACCGTGCGCGGACGCGGGTTCGGGCGGGCGCGGGGTCGCGGCCTTCCAGTCGGCCAGGTAGTCGCCGTTGACGCACTCGACGAACAGGTCCTCGCCGACGTCAGCCCGCGCCATGAACTCGTGGTTCACGTCGCCGCCGATCTGTCCCGGCTCGGCCTCGACGACGATGTACGACAGCCCGCACCGGTCGAACACCCTCCGGTAGGCCTGCAGCATCGACGTCGTAGGAGGCCGCCATCCCCTCCTCGTCCCGGTCGAACGTGTACGCGTCCTTCATCAGGAACTCGCGCGTGCGCAGGAGACCGAACCGGGGCGGAACTCGTCCCGGTACTTCCACTCGACCTGGTACAGGTTCACGGGCAGGTCGCGGTACGAGGGCAGGTCCCGGGCGACGAGTCTCGGCCACGACCTCCTCCTGCGTGGGGCCGAGCAGCATCTCGCGCTCGTGCCGGTCCTCGAGCCGGAAGAGCGTCTCGCCGTACAGGTCCCACCTGCCGGTGGTCTTCCACGGCTCGGCGGGCAGCAGGATCGGCATCCGGAACTCCTGCGCGCCCGAGCGTCCATCTCCTCGCGGACGATCCGCTTCGATCTTGCGGATCGACCGGAGGCCGAGCGGCAGGGTCGTGTAGACGCCCGCGGTGACCTGCCGCACGAACGCCGCGCGGAGCAGGAGACGATGCGACGCGATCTCCGCCTCGGCGGGATCGTCACGCAGCGTCGGCGCGAACACGGCCGAGAGCCTCATGGAAGGCTCAGGATACCGGTCGCGCCCGGCGGTCAGTTGTCGGTGACCACGCCGATGAACTGCTGCCACATGGTGGGCGAGGACGCGTACTGGTTGAAGGTCGCGACGTTGTCGGGCGCGGCCGGGTCCCGGTTGATCGCCGTGAAGTCCCCACCGCTCGACCCCGCTCGACTTGTTGTACCTCGCCGACCCCGCGTCGGATGAGGAACTGGGTGTCCGAGGTCGAGCCCTGCGGGATCGTCGCGACCCACGCCGAGCAGGAACTCGTCGTGCGGCGCGCTCGCCCGGTTGTAGGTCACGAACAGGGTCCGCTGCCGTCGGTCGCCACGGTGGGCCAGCCCTGGTCGATCTCCGGCCGAGCCGATGACGCCCTTGCGCGCGAGGATGGAGCCGCCGAGGTTCGATGCCGGGTCCACCTCGTACCACTGGACGCCGGCCTCCGGATAGCCGCCGGTCACGGTGTCCGGCTGAAGTTCTTGAAGACCGTATGCGCAGTGTAGAGCTGGTTGCGGTCGGCGTCGTAGAACGCGTTGACCAGACGCAGGTCGCCCGCGTCCCACCAGAAGTTGGAGCTGTTCACGCCACCGCCCCCTGGGTCCCCGGCGGAGGTAAGGAGACCCTCCCGGTCCCGAGGCAGCGCGCCTTCTTCAGCGCGAACCCGGTGGACGTCGGTTTGATCCGCCACAGGGCGAGGTAGTCGCCGTTGCGCTTGACATCTTGGAACGAGATCAGGAGCTGGTCGCCGGGTGCGGACTCCACGCTCTGCGCCGCCTGGATCGTGAAGGACTGCCTCGCGGTTCTGGTCACGCGTCTCCGTTCCGCCAAAGACCGTCGGCGTGGGGACCGGGAGCGTGCAGTTGTACACCGACTTGTCGATCGTCATGATCTGCGAGTACCGGAAGCTCCCGGTCGAGCTCGGGAACGTGAACTGGTTCGTCGTGATCGTGATGCGCGAGTCGTTGTAGCCGAGCGTCGGATAGTCCGCCCACAGTGCGTGCGACGCCGGGATCTGGTCGCCTGCGAAGGTCGTCCGGCACCACGTGCTCGTGGTGGTGGCCGTCGCGTCCGGGATCGCGAGCACGTTGATCTCCGACGCCCGCGGCGCATCGTCCTGGCCCAGCCAGGCGATCACGAACGTGTCGGCGTACTGGTCGTAAACGACCTTCGGGTCGAAGTGCAGGATCGACGGGTTTCCCGACAACGAGGCGAGCGTGGTCCGCGGGACCGCCGACGTCCCGTCGAGGTTGAACACCTCGATGCTGGTGTTCACCGCCGCGACGAAGAATCCGTCGCCGAGGGCGCCCGTCGTGTCCGAGGGAAGAACCCGTCGATATCGTCCATCCCGTCGAACCCCGTCACGAGGCTCGGGGCGAGGGGGCGCCGGAGCGCGACGCCGTCCCGGCCGGCGCGGCAGAGGGCCGCGAGCGCCCCGAGAAGGCCTCGAAGGAAGTCGGGCGGTGTTGCGACGCCAGGGTCACGCGGCCGTGCACCACCGCCCGGGACGCCGTCCGCGCGTGCGGCCTCGACGACCGCTCGGCGGCGGCCGATGGCACGAGCAGCAACCCCACGCCGGCGACCAGGACGGTCAGGAGGGCAAGCAACCTTTCGAGACGTTCCGCACCCGCGGGCTCCCTAGTTCGGTGGCGCAACACCCTACCGGAAGGCTCTGGTTCCTCACCCTGCTCGGGCGGGTGCGGGTAGGGTATGGCTCTTCGCGGTCGCACGGCGATGCCCGGTGAAGGAGATCAGGTGAGGGTCCGGCCAGATCGAGGAACGTTCGAACGCTCGGCCGAGAGCTACGCGCTCGCGCCGGTGTGGACCGAGCTCTTGGCCGACGTGTCGACGCCGGTCGGCGTCTTCCCGGCCCTCGCGGGCGACGGACCCGGCATCCTGCTCGAGAGCGTCGAGCGTTCCGGAACGATGGGGCCGGTACTCGTTCGTTGCCGGCGATCCCGCCGCGATCGTGGTGCTCGACCGGGCGGGCTCCGGGTCCTGAACGCGACCGAACGGCTGACGGTGGAGGTGCCGAACGGCGGTGACGCGCGGGCCGATCTGGTCGCGCTCGCCGAGTCGCTCCGGGCGCCGAGGGTCCCCGACCTCCCCTCGCTGACCGGCGGGCTGATGGGCTTCCTCTCGTACGAGGCGGCCGGGCTCCTGGACGGGCAGCCCGTTCCCGGACGGCGACACGTTCGGGCCCCCGATCGCGCTGATGCTCGTCGACCGCGCCGTGGTGTTCGACCACTGGCGGCAACGGCTGCTCCTGGTCGCGCACGTCGCCCCCGACGCCTACGACGACGGCGCGCGGAGGCCCTGGAGGGCTTGGCCTCGCGGCTCTCGTCCCCGGACGCCCCATCGCCGGACCCCTTGCCGGGAGGCGCGGCCGAGGTCGCCGCGCTCGGCGAGCCGAACATGCCCGACGACCGCTACCGCGAGATCGTCCGAACGATGAAGGATCACATCCGCGGCCGGCGACATCTACCAGGGTGCCCTCGCGGCGTCTCGGTTCCCGAACACCGGCAGGCGGGTTCCCCGATTTATCGCCGGCTCCGTGTCACGAACCCGGCCCCGTACATGTTCTTCGTGCGGATGCTGGGTCATGGAGCTCGCCGGCTCGTCGCCGGAGCCGCTCGTCCGTGTCGAGGGACGGACGCGTCACGAGCCGCCCGATCGCCGGGACACGTCCTCGCGGCGAGACGGAGCTGCGCGACCGGCTCTGTACGAGCACGAGCTCCTCGCCGACCCGAAGGAACAGCGCTGAGCACGCGATGCTGGTCGACCTCGCCCGCAACGACCTGGGCCGTGTTTGCGCCCCGGGACCGTCCGTCCGAGCGAGCTCATGTCGGTCGAGCGCTTCTCGAAGGTGATGCACATCGTGAGCACCGTCGAGGGCGAGCTCGCGGAGGACGCGCACCCGCTCGACGCCCTCGCGGTCACGTTCCCGGCCGGCACGGTGACCGGCGCACCCAAGCGCCGGGCGATGGAGCTGATCGCCGAGCTCGAGCCGACGCGCGCGCGGCCTGTACGCGCGGTGCGGTCGGCTACCTACACGTTCGCGGGCGATCTCGACTTCTGCATCACGATCCGGACGGCGGTCGTCGCAGACGCGCACGGCGTACGTGCAGACGGGTGCCGGGATCGTCGCCGACTCCGACCCGAGACGTCGAGCTCGCCGAGACCAACGCGAAGGCCGCGGCGCTGCTGCCCGCGATCGTGGACGCGGAGGCCTCGGGACCAGTGAGGAACCGATGATCCTGGTCGTCGACCACTACGACTCGTTCACCTACAACCTCGTGCAGCTCCTCGAGAGCCTCGGGCACGACGACCGAGGTCGTGAAGAGCGACGCCGAGACCGCCGAGGCCCTCGTCGCTCGCCGGCCGGACGCCGTCGTGCTGTCGCCGGGGCCGGGCCGGCCCGAGGACGCGGGGTGCTTCACCGAGCTCCTGCGGATCCTTCCCGCCTCGACGCCGGTGCTCGGCGTCTGCCTCGGTCACCAGGCGATGGGCATCGTCGCCGGCGGCGCGCGTCGAACGCGCGACGCCGGTCCACGGCAAGGCCTCGTTGGTGCACCACGACGGGACCGGGGATCTTCGCGGACGTCCCGAACCCGTTCGAGGCCGGGCGGTACCACTCGCTCGTCGTGACCCGCGAGGACCTGCCCGACGAGCTCGAGCTGACCGCGTGGAGCGATGACGACCTCGTGATGGCGGCCCGCCACCGGACGCTGCCGCGGTTCGGGGTCCAGTTCCACCCGAGATCGATCCTGACGCCGGACGGTCCCACGATCGTCCGCAACTTCCTCAAGCAGCTCGGGTAGCCGGCGCTCCGCGTGCGGGGGCCGGAGCCTCGCGGCTCCGGCCTCGCTTGGCCTCGTCGCGTGGATCGTCGTTCGCTCAGCCGCCGAACTTCGGCCTCAGCTCACCACCGGGAGCTGGACGAACCCGTCGGGGATCTTCGGGGCGACGACCGGGGCCGTCTCCTCCACGAGGATGCCCGAGTACGGTCGCGGCTGCAGGCCCCCTTGATGAGCCCAGAGGACTGCGTCGCGGCCTCGCGTGCGGTGATCGCGGCCGCGTCCGGGGACCGCGCCGGTGTGTGTGGTCCGTCGCCGGAGCCGATCATCGTCCCGACCCCGAGCGCGATCGCCAGCAGGACGCATCGCGATGAACATGATCCAGACGGCCTTCGGGGTCCGCTCTGCCTTCTCCGAGGGTCTCGATCCTGGTTGCCATGCGGCCTCGCCTCCTCGTGTCCCTGTCACCGTAGGCGGGAGCCGGACGAGCGTCGGTGTCACGCGCTACCGCCGGGGCGTGCTTCGGGTCACGTGGAGGCCACCACGCGACGAGCGCTGACCGGGCGCCCGTGCCGGCGCCGGCTACGAGGGCAGGGTCAGCATGAGGTTGTTCACCGGGAACACGATCCTCCAAGACGAGGCGACGTGTCTGACGTTACGTCTCGGCCTCCGCTTCGCGTGCGACCGCGATCTTGCGGGCCTCCTCGATGACCCGTTCCACGAAACGGTCCTCGGGGATCTTGTCGATGACCTCGCCCTTCACGATCAGGAACCCCTGGCCCTTGCCGGCCGCGATCCCGAGGTCGGCCTCGCGTGCCTCGCCGGGGCCGTTGACGACGCAGCCCATCACGGCGACGCGGATCGGGACCTTCAGCCCCTCGCGCTCGATCGCCTCCTGTACCTGCTTGGTGAGGCCGAGGACGTCGACCTCCGCGCGCCCGCAGGACGGACACGCCACGAGGTCGAGCCCGCGCTTGCGCAGGCCGAGCGACTGGAGGATCCAGGTCCCGACCTTGACCTCCTCGACGGGGTCGTCCGTGAGCGAGACGCGGATCGTGTCGCCGATCCCCTGGGACAGCAGCGCGCCGATCCCGACCGCGCTCTTGACGCCCCCGGCCGGCATCGGGCCCGCCTCGGTGACGCCCAGGTGGAGCGCGTAGTCGCATGCCTCGGCGAGCAACCGGTACGCCTCGATCATCACGCCGGCGTTCGAGTGCTTGACCGAGATCTTGATGTCGAAGAAGTCCTCCTCCTCGAGGATCCGCGCCTCGTCCAGCGCGCTCTCGACCAGCGCCGCCGCCGTGGGCGCCCCGTGCTTGGCGAGCAGGTCCTTCTCGAGCGACCCCGCGTTCACCCCGATGCGGATCGGCACGCCTCGGGCCTTGGCCTCGCGCGCGATCAGCCGGACCTTGTCCTGGTACTTGATGTTGCCGGGGTTGATCCGCAGGCCCTGGACCCCGGCCTCGAGCGCGGCGATCGCGTACTTCCACTGGAAATGGATGTCGGCGACCACCGGGACCGTCGACTTGGCCGCGATCGCCGTCAGCGCCTCGGCGTCCTCCCAGTGCGGCACGGCCACCCGGACGATGTCGACGCCGGCCGCGACCAGCGAGGCGATCTGCTGCAGGGTCGCGTTGATGTCCGCGGTCTTGGTGGTGGTCATCGATCTGGACGCGGATCGGCGCGTCGCCGCCGATCGTGACGTCGCCGACGCGCACCTGACGGCTCTTCCTGCGTTCGGTCAGCACGGTTCCCCAGTCTCCCAGCGCTTTACTCGCCGACCACGTGGAAGACGACCTGCCGGCCCTTGGGCTCGTCCATCTCGAACAGGATCAGCCGCTGCCAGCGTCCGAGCATCGCCGCTCCGCCCGCCACGGGGATCGCGTGGGAGGAGGCCGAGAGCAGCATCGCCTTCACGTGCGCGGGGCCGTTGCGGCGCTCGTGGGACTCCTCGAGGTTCTGGGTGCGCCGCGCCTCGTCGTCGTGCGCGTAATAGAGGTCGTCGGGAACCAGCCGCAGCATCCGCGCCCGGAAGTCCTCGAGCGCGCCGTCCTCCCACTCGTTGATGATCAACGCGCACGTCGTGTGCGCGCAGAACGCCACCACCGACCCGTCGGTGACGCCCGAATCCTTGATCGCGCGCTCGAGCTCCTCGGTGAGGTCGAGGAACGCGTACCGCTCCGGGGCCGAGACCTCGATGGTCGTGGTTGCGGATGTCATCCGTTCCTCCTTGTCTCCGTCGTGGCGGGCGGACCGCCGAGCGTTGGAGCTCCTGCGTGGGGACGCGACCGGCAGCTCGAACGTGAACGCGCTCCCCCGACCCGGCTCGCTGTCGGCCCAGATCCTCCCCCGTGCGCCTCGACCACCGAACGCGCGATCGCGAGCCCGATCCCGGTCCCGCCGTCGTCGCGCGAACGCGACTGGTCCACACGGTAGAAGCGCTCGAACACGCGGGGCAAGTGTTCGGACGAGATCCCCGGGCCGGTATCGGCGACGACCACGTCGACCGAACCGTTGTGGCTCGACGCGGTGACCGTGACGCGTCCGCCGAGCGGCGTGAACCGCACCGCGTTGTCGAGCAGGTTGAACAGGACCTGATGCACGCGCTCGCGGTCGGCGAACACCGCAGGCAGGTCGCCCGGCAGATCGTCTTCGAGGGTGACGCCCGGGTCAGGGACGCGCGACCTGGATCTCGGAGAAGACCTGCGAGACGAGCGGCGCGAGCTCGACGCGCTCGCGTTCGAGCGGGACGTCGCCCGACTCGAGCCGCGACAGGTCCAGGAGCTGGTCCACGAGCCGGCCCAGCCGCTCGGACTGCACGAGCATGATCTGCAGCGTCTCGGGGTCGGGCTGCTCGACACCGTCGAGCAGGTTCTCCAGATGCGCCCGCAGCGCCGAGATCGGCGTCTTCAGCTCGTGGGAGACGTTCGCGACCAGCTCGCGGCGCAGCAGCTCGAGTCCCTCGAGCTCGGTGCTCATCCGGTTGAAGGCGTCGGCCAGCTTGCCGACCTCGTCGCGCGAGTCCGTCTCGATCCGCTGCGAGTAGTCGCCCGTCTCCATCCGCCGGGCCGCCCGGGCCATGTCGCGCAGCGGCTGCGTCATGCCGCGCGCGACCCACCGGGCGATCACGAGCGCGATCCCCGCGCCGAGCACCCCGGCGAGCACGAGCTCCCACCAGTGGTCGCCGATCGTCGAAGACCTCGAACCCCACGCCGAGGATCAGGTACACGAGCAACAGGGTCATCCCGACCGCGAACACGATGACCGACCCGAGCTTGGACCGGATCGTGGGCAGCCGCTGGAGCAGCGTCATCGGCAGGTCACTCGTCCCCGAACGCGTAGCCGACGCCGTGGACCGTGCGGACGAACCTCGGCTCGGCCCCGTCCTCGCCGAGCTTGCGCCGGATGCGCGCGACGTGCGAGTCGACGACGCGACCGCCCGCGTAGTCGCGGTAGCCCCAGACGCGGTCCATCAGCTGCTCGCGGCTGAGGACGACGCCGGGCTCGCGGGCGAGCGCGAGCAAGATCTCGAACTCGAGCGGGGTGAGCTGCACCTCCTCGCCGTCGACGCTCACCTTGCGTTTGGCCGGGTCGACGGAGAGGCCGGCGTGTTCGATCGGGTCGGTCGAAGGTGGCGACGTGATGCGTTCGACGCGCCGCAGGATCGCCTTGACCCGGACCGTCAGCCTCGCAGGCTGAACGGCTTGGTCAGGTAGTCGTCTGCGCCCACCGCGAACCCGGCCACCTTGTCGGCCTCCTCGGTCCGCGCTGTCAGCATCAGGACCGGGACCCAGCGCCCCGCCTGGAGCCTGCGGCACACCTCGAGGCCGTCCATCCCGGGGAGCATCAGGTCGAGCACGACCAGGTCGGGTTCCTCGGCGCCCGCCAGCTCCAAGCGCCTGCGGGCCGTCGGACGCGACCAGGACCCGGAACCCCTCGCTCGAGAGCCGCGCGCGGACGGCCTCGGCGATCGCCGTTTCGTCATCCACGACCAGGACGGTCTGCTCGGTCATCGGCCCATCGTAGCCGTCGGCCCTTCGTGACCCTCCGGCAGGGTGTTGAGAAATCGTGGCGGCACGGGTTCTCGACCGATGGCGTAGCCCGGACGGCCCAGGCGCGGCGCCGGGTGAAGGTCCTCCGTGTCCGCTTGGGGTCGTCGGGAGCCTCAGACGGGCGGCTTGACCAGGTCCACGTAGACGACGGCGACCGTGAAGACGATGAAGAACGCCGCGACCGCCGCCGAGACCGGGACGACCCTGCGCATGTCCACCGGCCGACCCCGGACCTTCTCGATCGCCAGGACCGTCAGGTGTCCGCCGTCGAACGGCGGCAGCGGGAGCAGGTTCAGCAGGCCGACGAACACGTTCACGACGCCGAACAGGAACAGCAGGTCGCCGAAGTGGTCCTCGGAGGCGAGGTTGCCGGCGAGCCGTCCTACCCCCACGACGCTCGCGGGGTCGGTCGGCTGGCGGGCCTCGTCGGTGAAGACCAGGTCGAACAGGCGACCGATCCCCTCCGGCCCGAAGATCCGCCCCACCCCCTGCACCGTGAGGACGGCCTGCTCGCCGACCAGGCCGACGGCACCGGTGACCGCGCCGATCGGTCCTTCGGTGTTGCGGGCGATCCTGCGAGGCTGCACCCCCACGCCGATCCGCCCGATCTGCTCGCCGTTCACCTGGGACACGACCGGGACCATCACGGCCTGGAACGTCCTGCCGTCGCGCTCGATCGTGAACGTCACGGGCTCGCCGGCATGCGCGGTCGTGAACGCCACCAGCTGGTCGGCCGACGGATCGTGGAGGCCGTCGACGGCGACCACGACATCGCCGGACCGCAGTCCGGCCGTCGCGGCGGGCGACTCGACGCCGTGCAGCGTCGGCTTGACCCCGGAGATCACGACGCCTTTGGCCACGGGCTGCCCGACGAACCCCAGCCACACCGCGAAGCACAGGAACGCGAGCACGAAATGCGTCGCCGGGCCCGCGAGGATCACCAGCGAGCGCTGCCAGATCGGCTTGGCCCCGAAGGTCCTCGGCAGGTCCTCCGGCTCGACGGTCTCGTACGGGTTCATCCCCGCGATCTTCACGTAGCCCCCGGCGGCGATCAGCCTTGATGCCGACCTCGGTCTCCCCGCGCATCCGCGACCACAGCTTGGGGCCGAAGCCGACGAAGAACTCGGTCACCTTGATCCCGAACGCCCGCGCGACCGCGAAGTGCGCGGCCTCGTGGATCACGATCACCAGGATCAACGCGAAGAAGAAGGCACCGATGCCGAGCGCCGCCACGGGGCGAACCTCCTACCGAGCCTCGATGATCTCGGCGGCCCGCCGGCGGGCCCAGGTATCGGCTCGCTCGAGGTTCACCACCGAGACCACGCTCGAGGGCGCCTCGTGCTCATCGACGACGGCCGTGACGACCTCGACGATGCGCGTGAGGGGATCTTGCCCTCGAGGAAGGCCATGACCGCGACCTCGTTGGCCGCGCTCATGACCGCGGGGAAGGTCAGGCCGAGCTCGCCGACGCGATAGGCCAGGTCGATCGCAGGGAACGCCTCGCGATCGACGGGCTCGAACGACAGGCGGCTGTCGGCGAGCGGGACGAGGCCCGACGCCGCCCGGCAGGCGCTCGGGCCACGCGAGCGCGAGCTGGATCGGAAGCCGCATGTCCGGGACCGCGAACTGTGCGGTCATCGAGCCGTCCCGGAACTCGGCCAGGGCGTGGACGATCCCCTCGGGGTGGATCACCACGTGGATCTGGGAGTAGTCGAGCCCGAACAGGTAGTGCGCCTCGATCACCTCGAGCCCCTTGTTCATCAGGGTGGCCGAGTCGATCGTGATCTTGGGGCCCATCTGCCAGACCGGGTGCGCGAGGGCCTCCCGGACCGAGGCCTTGGCGAGCTCGGCGTGCGTCCAGCCCCGGAACGGACCGCCCGAACCGGTCAGGATCACGCCGCTTGAGGTCCTCGCGCCGCTCGCCGCGCAGGCACTGGGCGAGCGCGGCGTGCTCGGAGTCCACCGGGACGAGCCGTTCGGGCTCGCCCTTGATCAGGTCGACGACGAGGTCGCCACCGACGACCAGGCTCTCCTTGTTGGCCAGGGCGAGCATCTTGCCCGCCTGCAGCGTCGCGAGGGTCGGCCCCAGCCCGGCGGAGCCGACCAGCGCGTTCAGGACCATGTCCGCCTCGGAATCGCGGGCGAGCGTCTCGGCCGCCTCGGGGCCGACGTGCACCTCGACCCCCTTGATCCCGCTGAGCTTCTCCTGCAGGTCGGCGGCGGCCTCGTCGTTGGCGATGGCCACGTGCGGAGAGCAGGAACTCGCGGATCTGGCCCACGAGGAGCTCCTGGTTGGTCCCCGCGGACAGGCCGACGACCTTGAACCGGTCGGGGTTGTGCCGCACGACGTCGAGCGCCTGCGTCCCCACCGATCCCGTCGAACCGAGGATCACGAGCGAGCGCATCGACCCAGCGATACCCTGCGGCGCCCACAAACCACGGAAGGTCAGGTGACCCGGGTGAGAGGGTCTCAGAGCAGGATCAGGCGGAGGTAGATGAAGGCGGCGGGGGCCACGAACAGCACGGAGTCGATCCGGTCCATCACGCCGCCGTGACCGGGCAGGATCCCGCCCATGTCCTTGATCTCCAGGTCGCGCTTGATCAGCGACTCGGCGAGGTCGCCGAGCGGCGCGAACAACGCGACCACGACCGCGAGCCCCACCGCATTCGGGATCGCTGTCGAGCAGGTCGACCTGAGTCACCACGGCGACCGCGACCGCGATCGTGACCAGCGTGGCGCCGATCGCGCCCTCCACGACTTCTTGGGGCTGATGTTCGGCGCGAGCGGTCGGCTCCCCAGAAGTAGCCGACGCCGAACGCCGCCGTCGTCGTACACGAACGTGAGCCCGATGATCGATAAGCGTGAGCCCCTCGCCGTCGGGGAGCTTGAGGACCGCGAGCGCGTACGCGGCGAGCAGCGGGATGTACGCGACGCCGAGCGTGGTGATCGCGATGTTCGCCACGACGTTGCGACGGTGTTGCGGCGGAACGGTCATGTACCACAGGAACGTCGCGAACAGGGACAGGGCCATGATCGCGAGCATCGCGTTCTCGCCGCGGTAGTACCCGGCACCCAGTACGAGCGCACCCGAGACGAGCCCCAGCGCCGTGGCCGGCTGATAGTGCCGCTTCTGTAGCGCCAGGTAGAACTCGCCCTGCGCGAACAGCACGACGATGCCGGCGAAGATCGCGAACGCTCCCGGCCCGATCAGGATCGCGCCGACGGCCAGGCCGGCGAGCACGATGCCGGTGATGAACGCCGTCGGGACGTCGCGGCCGGGTCCCGCGCGTTCGGAGTCGGCGCCGACCTCGATCGCGGTCGGCTCCTGCCAGCTCGGTCCGCCGAACCCCTCGGCCCCGACCCGGACAGTGCGCGCGGTCTCGGCGTCGTCGGTCGCGCCCTCCTCACCGAGGAGCTGCGCGATCGCGACTTCCTCGGTGGGCTGCGGGACCGGCGCCTCGGGTTCGACCTGCACCTCGTCGCGGACGGACTCGGCGAAGTGATCGGCCGCGGCCTCGACGGCCTCGATGTCCGGGGCCTCCTCGACGACCACCGTCTCCTCGATCAGCTCGGCGACCTCCGGCTCGTCGCCGGGGAGGTCGACGATACCCGCCCGAGCCGGCCTCGCCGGCGGCCTCGGTCGATGTCAGTAGCCCTCCGCCTCGGACTCGAACAGGAACAGAGCCGACCCCGTCCTGCTCCTCCTCGACCTTGGGCTCGACCTCGGCATCGGACGGCGTCTCCGGTGCCGTGAACAGCTCACCGCCGCCGGACGGTTGAGCCGTGGCGGGTTCTTGGGCGTCGGCTTCCTCGGCGTCGTGGTCCTCCGGTTGGAGTCTCGAACGCCATCGTCGAGCTTCGCGCGGCATCTGGTTCGCGCTCGGGCTGCTCGGCTCCGCCGGCTGGGGCTCCGCCGGCGCGGGCTCGTCGGAACGATCCGCACCCTGGGCCGTGCCCGAGCCCGTGCCCGAGCCCGTGCCCTCGGAGGACTCGGGCCAGTCGACGTCCTGGATCGGCGCGAAGAACTTGTCGAGATCCTCGAACAGGTCCTCGCCCTCGGTCCCCTTCTCGTCCTCCGGCACGCTCAGATCTCCTTGAGCTCGGCGTCCTTGTGGGCCACGACGTCGTCGATGTCCGAGATGTGCTTGTCCGTGAGCTTCTGGAGCTCCTTCTCGGAGCGCACGAGGTCATCTTCCGAGATGCCGCCCTCTCGCTCAAGTTTCTCGAGCTCTTCCTTCGAGTGCCGCCGGATGTTCCGAACGGCAACCCTGCCCTCTTCGCCGCGGTGATGGACCAGCTTGATCAGCTCCTTGCGCCGCTCCTCGGTCAGGGGCGGGAAGCTCAGCCGGATCACGGTGCCGTCGTTGCTCGGCGTGATCCCGAGGTCGCTCGACATGATGGACTTCTCCATCGCGGCGATCGCGTTTCGGTCGAACGGCGAGATCATCAGGGTCCGCGGCTCGGGCACCGAGAACGAGGCCAGCTGCTGGATCGGCACCGGGTGCCGTAGTAGTCGACGACGACGCGCTGCAGGAGCGCGGGGTGGCGCGACCCGTGCGGACGCCGGCGAGCTCGTCCTTCAGGACCGAGATCGCCTTGTCCATCTTCTCGGTGGCCGCCTTCAGCGCGGAGTCGACCGTCATCGGACGGCCCCGTGGACCAAGGTGCCGATCGGTTCGCCCGACACGGCCCGGCGGATGTTCCCCTCGGACCCGAAGTCGAACACGATGATCGGCAGGTCGTTCTCCATGCAGCAGGCTGATCGCCGTGGCGTCCATGACCTGGTACCCTCGCGGAGCACGTCGAGGTACTCGATCGTCTCGAACCGCTGCGCCGTCGGATCCGATGTGCGGGTCGGCGGTGTAGATGCCGTCGACCTTCGTGCCCTTCAGGATCGCCTGCGCACCGATCTCGAGCGCGCGCTGCGCCGCGGTCGTGTCGGTCGAGAAGTACGGGCGCGCCGATCCCGGCGGCGAACACGACGACCCGCCCCTTCTCCAGGTGCCGGATCGCGCGGAGCGGGATGTACGGCTCCGCGATCTGGGCCATGTGGATCGCCGTCTGCGACCCGCGTCGGCACGTGGATCTTCTCGAGCGCGTCCTGCAAGCGCGAGCGCGTTCATCACCGTGGCGAGCATGCCCATGTAGTCGGCGCGGGAACGGTCGATCCCCGGCGCCTGGCGGCCGCGGAAGATGTTGCCGCCGCCGACGACGACGGCGCACTGGACCCCGAGGTCGACCACGTCGGCGAGCTCGCGGGCCAGGAGCCCCGTGGATGTCGTCGAGATGCCGTAGCCGGTGTCGATCGGGGCGAAGGCGTCGCCGGAGAGTTTGAGCAGCACACGGTGGTAGAGCGGCCGGCCGGCCTCCTGCGCGTGGTCCCCTTCCGGCATGACGCCTACCCTACCCGGTCTCCTCGCCGAGCCGATACCGGACGAACCGACGCACGGCGACCTTCTCCCCGACCTTGGCCGACATCTCGTCGAGGAGCTGCTGGATCGTCTTCGAGTCGTCCTTCACGTACGGCTGGTCGAGCAGCACCGTCTCGGCGTAGAAGGTCTTCGAGCTTGCCCTCGACGATCTTGGGGATCACGTCGTCGGGCTTGCCCAGCTCCCGTGCCTGCGCCTCGAAGATGCGGCGCTCGGACGTCGAGCAGCCTCCGGGTCCACCTCGTCGCGGCTGACGTACCTGGGCGCCGACGGGCTCGCGATGTGGAGCGCCAGGTCCTTGGCGAGCTGCTTGAACTCCTCCGTGTTGGCGACGAAGTCGGTCTCGCAGTTGACCTCCACCATCGCGCCCACGGTGTTGTTGAAGTGGATGTAGGCCTCGACGAGCCCCTGGTTCGCCGAACGGCCGGCGCGGCCCTGCGGCGGACGCGAGCCCCTTCGTCCGAAGGATCTCCTCGCGCCTTGTCGAGATCGCCGTCGGCCTCCGTGAGCGCCTTCTTGCACTCCATCATCCCGGCGCCGGTGCGGTCCCGGAGCTCCTTCACGAGCCGCGCGTTGATCTCCGCCATCGGCGTCAGCTCGCCCTCCGTCGGCTCGGCCTCGGGGCCGGGGCCGATCCGGGACGATCGGCTCGGCTCCGGGCGTGCGGCCTCGGCGACGGCGCGGCTCGGGGCGGGAGCCGCCTCGGGCTGCGGGGGCGAGCTCGGGCGCCGGGCGGTGCCGCCGTGCGGCGGCGGCTCGGGTCCGGCGCTCGATCTCGGGACCGGTGGCGCGCGTCACGATGGCCTCGCGACCTTCGCTGCCGTCCCTCGGCCAGCGCGTCCGCGATCAGACGGGTGACCAGCGAGACCGACCGGATCGCGTCGTCGTTGCCCGGGATCACGAAGTCCACCTCGTCGGGGTCGCAGTTCGTGTCCACGATCGCGATCACCGAGATGCCGAGCTTGCGCGCCTCGTTGACCGCGATGTGCTCCTTCTTCGTGTCGATCACGAAGATCGCGTCGGGGAGCCGCTCGAGGCTCCTGCATGCCGCCGAGGTTGCGCTCGAGCTTCTCCTTCTCGTGGCGCAGGCGGATCGCCTCCCGCTTGGGGAGGAAGTCGAACGCGCCCGTGCGCTCCATCTCGCGCAGCTCGCGCAGGCGGAGCAGGCGACGCGAGACCGTCTGGAAGTTCGTGAGCATCCCGCCGAGCCAGCGAGTCGTTGACGAACGGCATCCCGACGCGTGACGGCGTGGTCGGAGACGACCTCCTGCGCCTGCTTCTTCGTCCCGACGAACAGGATCGACGCCGCCGCGGCGGCCGAGATCCCTCGCGTACGCGTAGGCCTCCTCGAGGCCCGCGACAGGTCTTCTCGAGGTCGATGATGTAGATCCCGGAGCGTTCCCCGTACAGGTACCGGCCCATCTTCGGGTTCCAGCGTCGTGTCTGGTGCCCGAAGTGCACCCCTGCCTCGAGGAGCTCCCGCCTGGTGACGACAGGCATGGCGCCCTCCTTCCGGTTGCTCCCTCCGCCCGGTTCGGCTCGCCCCCGGCCCGGCCGAAACCGAGACCCCGTGGGCGATCCCCGGGCGTGTGAGCTCGGCGTCGAAACGCCGGCGAACGCGCAGTCTACCAGCGGTGTTGGCGCGATCCGGCGCCGCTCGGCTCAGCGCCGGCCCGCTGGGGCGCCGGGCGGGCTGGCGTTGCGCAGCCCGGCGCCGCGGGACCGGCTGTTCGGGGACGGCGAGGTTCGGCGACGATCCATCGGTAGGCGAGCCCGCCCATGAACCCGAGGTGGAGCACGCTCGCGGCCAGCACGAAGACCCACCCGAAGAAGGTCGGGTTCGCCGTGACCTCTGCCCCGCCCGGCGCCAAGCCCGACGACCACGGGCAGCGCGATGAAGAAGTAGAGGCCGCAGAACAGGAGGTGCCCGGCTCCCCGGCAGCATCGCGGCCCGGCCCGAACGCCGGAGCGTCTCGACCACCCCGCGCCGCTGCCGCACGGCCGCGGTCGGCGCGAACCCGAGGAAGAACAGGCCGCCGACGAGCGACCCGACGGCGGCGAGCAGGCCGATCCCGGGGCCGAGGACCGGGAAGATGATGTTGCTGACCAGGATCAGGGTGAACGAGAGCACCTGGACGGCGATCACGGTCGGGATCAGCCGTCAGGCCCCGGAGCATCCCCCACGAGGTCACGCGCCCGTCACTCGAGCGATTCGACGATCATCCCGGCGAGCAGCTCATGAGCACGCCCCGGATCGCGATCGCGACGGCGGTGAAGATCAGGAACGACGGTCCGAGCCCCAGCAGGCTCTCGCCGGTCCCGGAGGTCGAAGTAGGTCGCGATCGGCGGCAGGGCGGGGACGTCGACCAGCAGCGCGGGCCGACCCTCGAACCCGATCGCGTACAGGGCGAGCCACGCGAGCAGCGGCACGAGGATCGCGATCGCCAGCAGGACGGGCGAGGTGACGACCGCGAGCAGTCCCGCGGCCGAGCGAGCGCCCGACCGGCGGCATCACGGACCCGCCGGTGGACCCGAAGAGCGCGCCGCCGAGACGGACGCCGCGGTTCGGGCGCCGCGGTCGGCTCGACCTCGGCCTCGGCCTCGGTCGGTTCGGTCGCGACCGGTGGTGCCGGCCGAGGGCCGGTTCGGACGCCGTCGCTTCTTCCCGCTCACGGTCCCTCCTCCGTCTTCGGCGTCCGGGTCGGAGCCTCATCCGTCGGCCTCGCCCTGGGCGGCCACACCGAAGCGCCGCTTCGCCCACAGCCCCGGGACGAACGCGACGACGGGAACAGATGACCGCCGCGAGCGCCCAGCGCGTCAACGTGGTCCCGGTGTCGAGCTGGGTCGGCGAGGGGACGTCGATCGAGCACGCCATCCGGGTCGTGTTCGAACGCGATCAGGCCGGCATCGCGACCCCCTTGACGGCGATGACCGCATCGCTCGCGAGCGCGATCGTCCCGACCAGCCCGGGGGACGGGGGCGCTCTGCCAGACGAGGTGGCCGGAGGCCGCGTCGATCGCGATCAGACGGCCGTCGCCCAGTCCCAGCAGGACCGAGTCGCCGGAGACGACCGGCGGGCTCCGGAGCACCACCTCGTTCGAGGTGGTAGCTCCACGCGCGCCCGCCGTCGGCGGCATCCAGCCGGTACAGGCCCCCGGCGATGTCCGCCGCGAACACGCTCTGGTCGTCGAACGCGAGCGCGGTCGCCGGGGAGAACAGCGAGAGCGCGAGCGCAGCCCATCGCTCGGTCCCGTCCGCGGCGTCGAGGGCTCGCACGCGCCGGTCGCGCCGAACCGATGAAGAGCGGAACCTCCGCCCGCCGACGGCGCGGTCCCGGCGGTGGAGTTCGCCTGGATCGCGACGCGCCGGCCACGACCGCTCCCCGTCGCCTCGTCGAACGCGTCCACGACGACCTGCGCCGTGTCGGTGTTCCGGGCGACCGCGACCGCCTGTCCGTCGGAGACAGCGATCGCCGAGTCGACGCGCCCGCCCATCTGCTCGGACCATGAGATCGCGCCGGTCTCGCAGCGAGACGGCGTACACCGACCCGTCCTGGTCGCCCACGAACGCGTTCGTGCCGTCGATCGTGACCCCGCTGCGCGAGGTCGCCCCTAGGGGCGTTCGCCAGACCTCGCTCTGGTCGGCGAGCGAGATCGCGACGAGCGTCGACGAGTCCGCCTGTTCGGCCGGCCCGGTCGCCGACGGGCCGGTCGCCGCGGTGGGTGTCGACTCGATCGCGCTCGGCGACGCGCTCGGTGTGGCGCTCGCGGATGAGGCTCGGCGAGCCTTCCGTCGTTCCGCCGGCATCGTTCGGACCCGGTCCCTCGAGGTAGACGAGGATGCCGACCCCCGGGACCGGCCGCGAGCGCCGGGACCGAGAGCGGGCCGCCGTCGCGCCTCACCTGCCACTCGACGGTGCCCGAGGCGACGTCGATCCCGTAGACGGCCTCGGCCCCGACCGAGACGGCGAGGTCGCCCGACGACCACGGCGCCCGAGAGCGCCTCGCCCGCGGGGCCGGCAGCGTCCATCGGACGCGGTACGGGGGCTGCGGTCCGTCGACCAGCACCCCGGGGTGGCCGGGGCCGCCTTGGAACTGCGACCAGCGTCGGCGCCTCCTGCGCGGTCGAGGCGACGGGCGCGAACGCGAGCGCGGCCATCGCGACCGATGCCGCCAGCCGCGCAGCGGACGGCGTTCGACGACGGGTGACGCCGGTTCGGGAACAGGTGAGCTCTCCTCGTACGGGGGCGCACATGCTAGCCGCAGTCAGCGTTGCGCCGACCCAAGGTGTTCGTGGTCGTTCGAGGCGTCGCCGGTGCGCGACCCGCTCAGGTCCCGATGGGGACGAGGCGGATCAGGTCGCCTGCACGCCGAGCGGCGCGAGGAGCTCCGACGGGTCGACGTACTCGCCGTCGAGCTTCACCCCGAAATGCAGATGCGGGACGCTCGCCCCCGGGTGGCCGGTCCCGGTCGCCCCGATCGTCTGGCCCCGCGACACGACGTCGCCCTTGCGGACCGCCGCCGCCGAGATCCACGAGTACGTGCTCGAGAGCCCGCCGCCGTGGACGATCGTGACGAACAGCTCGCCGCCCACCCGGCCGGCGAACGACACCGTGCCCGCCTCGGGGGCCAGGATCGGCGTTCCGGGCGCGACCGCGATGTCGATCCCCGGTGACCGGCCCCGAACGGCGTGTCCGGCGGGTCGAACCCCGGATCACCGGTCCGCTCACCGGCCAGGACCACGTGCCGTTGGGCAGCGCCGAGGCGAACGCGGGGTCGCCGGGCGCGGGGCCGTCGGCGGATCGGGGCGCGACCGACGACGGACCGAGCAGCACCATCAGCAGGGGAGGACCAACGCCGTGATCGTCACGCCGGTTCTCCGATCGACCAGGAGCGACGATCCTAGGCGCGCCGGAGCGCCGCGGACCGTGACGCGGTTCACATCCGCGGCGTTCGGTCACTCGGTCTCGACGAGCTGCAGGCGGAGCTGACCGACGGCCTTGGTGTGGATCTGGCAGACGCGCGATTCCGTCACGCCGAGGATCTCGCCGATCTCGGCGAGGGTGAGGCCCTCGAAGTAGTACAGCGTGACGACGATCTTCTCGCGTTCGGACAGCGAGTTGATCGCCGCCGCGAGCGAGCCCGCGCGTCTCCTGCCCCTCGAGCCCCGTCGTCGGGTCGAGCGCCTCGATCGGCGAGCGTGTCGAGCAGCGACACCTGCTCGCCGCGGTCGCTGCCGACGCTCAGCGATCTCGTCGAGCTGCAGCACCTGCACGAACGAGATCTGGTTGATGACCTCGTGGAGCTCGCGCAGCGTCATCCCGAGCCGCGCGGCCACCTCCTTCTCGGTCGGCTGCCCGCTTGTGGCATCGACTCGAGGTCCGAGTAGCGCCTTCTCGATCTCGCGCGCCTTGAAGCGCACGGATCGGGGCACCCAGTCCATCGCCCGGAGCTCGTCGATGATCGCGCCCTTGATCCGCGGGATCGCGTACGTCTCGAACTTGTTGCCGCGGCCCGGGTCGAACTTCTCGAGCGCGTCGATCAGCCCGAACATCCCGTACGAGACGAGGTCCGCCTGGTCGACGCTGGCGGGCAGGCCCGTCGCCACGCGGCTCGCGACGTACTTCACGAGCGGCGCGTAGTGCAGGATGAGGCGTTCGCGCGCGCCCTCGCGGGCGCCCGAGACCTCGCTCTGCTTGAACTCCTCCCACAGCCGGGCGAGCTCGTTGAGCTCCTCGGGCGTCGGCGGGCTGGCGCGTCGATGTCCGCGACCTCCCCACCTTGACCGATCCCGAACGCGCCGCCGGTCGGTCGTTGTCGGCGGCCTTCACCGTCTTCGCGACCTTGGTGCCTTGGGCTTCGCCGGCTTGGTGGCCTTCACCGGGGTCGTGGCCTTCTCGGCCTTGGGAGCTCGTGGCATCAGGCCCTCGGGTGGCTCTGCTCGTAGGCCTCGAACAGGCGTGCGCGACTCACGTGGGTGTAGCGCTGGGTGGTCGCCACGCTCGCGTGGCCGAGCATCTCCTGGACCGATCTGATGTCCGCTCCTCCCTCGAGCAGGTGCGTGGCGAACGAGTGTCGCAGGGTGTGCGGCGTCACCCGCCGGCCCGAAAGGGCTGCGCCCGCGTATCGTCCCACAAGCCGTCGGATGTCGCGTGGGCCGATCGGGCGACCCTGCGGTTCGTGAACAGCTCGTCGCGCTCGGCGACGCCGAGCACGCCGCGCGCGGGCAGCCAGGCGGCGACCGCATCGCGCGCGAGGTCGCCGAGCGGCACCTCGCGCTCCTTGTCGCCCTTGCCGATCACCTTGACGCGGCCGCGTTCGAGATCGACCCGATCGACCGTCGAGACCGGCGACCTCGCTCACCCGGAGCCCGGACCCGTACAGCAGCTCGAGGATCGCGCGGTCCCGGAGCGCCACCGCGGCGTCGACCTCGGCTCGCGTCCGCCGGCGACGGCGGGCGCCTCGACGAGCGCGCCGCGGCCTCCGGGACGCGGAGCACCACCGGCAGACGGTTGACGACCTTCGGCCGCCCGAGGAGCGCCGCCGGGTCCTGCGGCGACGACGTCGCGCGACACCGCCCAGCGGTAGAAGGTGTGGATCGCGCCGACCCGGCGCGCGATCGAGGCGCGCGCGTACCCGAGGCTGGTCAGCTGCGCGAGGAACCGCCGCAGGTCGTCGAGCCTCGCGCCGGGCAGCATCGCGCCGGCCGCGGCGCAGGAACGTGGCGAGCTGCGAGAGGTCGCGGCGGTAGGCATCGATCGGTCGAGGGCGCGAGGTGGCGCTCGAAGCGCCAGGTGATCCGCGAACCCTTCGATCAGGGCGACGTCGGACTGGGAAGGTCGCGGGCGGGCATGATCCTCCGGGCTCGGCGGCCCCACTTGTACCAATCGGGGTCCGGCCCGTTCAAGCAGCGGACCCGGATCGGCCGCCGTCCGTGCCCGGCATAGGATGCGGCCGATGGAGCTCGACGTCCGTGGTCACCGAGGGGCTCGGGGACTCGAGCTACGATCCTGACCTGGGGCGACGAGGCGGCCGTCATCGACCCGCAACGCGACATCGAGCGGTTCGTCGACGCGGCGCGCGCCCGCGGAGCCACGATCCGCCACGTCGTCGAGACCCACGTCCACAACGACTACGTCTCGGGCGCGCTCGAGCTGCGGGCGGCGACGGGCGCCGAGATCAGGGGACCGGCGGAGGCCGGGTACGCGTTCGGGTACCGACCCCGTCGAGGACGGCACCGAGATCGCGCTGGGGCGACGCCACCTTGCTCGGCGTCGCGACGCCCGGCCATACCCCCGAGCATCTCGCCTACGTCCTGCGCGATGGAGCGGAACCGATCGCGCTGTTCTCGGGCGGCAGCCTCCATGGTCGGCGGTGCCGGCCGCACCGACCTGCTCGGCCCCGAACGCACCGACGAGCTCACGCGGCTGCAGTTCCGTTCGATGCGACGGCTCGCCGAGCTGGCCGACGCCGTCCGGGTGCTCCCCACCCACAGGGCCCGGCAGCTTCTGCGCCGTCGGATCGCCCGGCGAGCGGCGGACCTCGACGATCTAGCCGAGGAGCGAGACGGCAACCCGGCGTTCACCGAGACCGACGAGGAGGCGTTCGTGCGACGGCAGCTGACCGGCCTGATGGCGTTCCCCGCGCGCTACGCGGAGATGGCGCCGATCAGCCGGGCCGGACCGCCGGTGCTCGGTTCGCCGCCTCGCTCCTGGGACGATGACCGTCGACGAGGTGGCGGACGCGCTCGCCGCGGGAGCCCGGCTGGTCGATGCTCGCGACGGCGACCGCGTTCGCCGAGCGCCACGTCGCGGGGTCCCTGAACGTCCCGCTCGAGCCGTCGTTCGCGTCGTACGTGGGCTGGCTGGTGCCGTTCGCGACGCCGCTGGTGCTGTCGGTCCAGGACGACGGAGGCGCTCGAGGAGGCCTGCGTGCAACTGGGTCGCATCGGGTGGGACGCGGTCCTCGGACACCTCGGCGGCGGCGTCGATGCGTGGGCCCGCGTCGGGCCGGGCGACGAGCTCGTTCCCGGACGGTACGGGTCGACCAGCTCGTCGACGAGCTCGGCGCAGAGGCCGGGCGGGCGAGATCCTGCGACGTTCGGCAGGGCACGGAGTGGGACGCGGGGCCACCTCGAGGGTTCGACGCGCACGTGTTCGTCGGCGACCTGCCCGAACGCCTCGGCGGGTTCGACCGTGGGGAGCGGCAGACGGCGGTGCGCACTGTGCGAGCGGCTACCGCTCGTCGATGGCACGAGCCTGCTCGACGGCGCAGGCGTCCCGGTGCGGCTCGTGGCGCGGTCGGGCGTCCCGCGCGCGCTCCGCTCGCTGTCCTCGTCCCGCTGGAGCCGCGCGCCTTCAGCGTCGTCTCGTAGCGACCACCCACGTTGCGGACGAACCCGCGCAGCTCGAGCCGCATCAGGACGCCGACCACCTCGGGGATCGCTGACCCCGAGCGACGACGCGAGCCGGTCGGGAAGCGTGGGCTCGGCGATGCCGTCCAGGATCCGGCGTTCGGCGTCGTCCAGCTCGAGGCGCTCGGCGACCTCGGCCGGCACGATCTCGACGCCGAGGTCGTCCCAGGAGGTCCTCGACGTCGCGGATCAGCGTAGCACCCTCGCGGATCAGCTGGAGGGGCACCTCCGACAGGGCGCTCGTGACCGAACCCGCGACGGCGACCACGTCACGCCCGAACTCCATCGCGTGTTCGGCCGTGATCAGCGAGCCGCTCCCCTCGCGCCCTCGACCACCACGGTGGCGCGGCACAGGCCGGCGACGATCCGGTTGCGCGCCGGGAAGTGGTGCTGGCTGGGCGGCGTGCCGGGCGCGTACTCGCTCACCAGCGTCCCCGAGCGGCCGATCCGCGCGATCAGACTCCCGGCTCGCGGACGGGTACGGCGACGTCGAGCCCCGAACCGAGGACGGCGAGCGTCCGACCCCCGCACCGAGAGCGCCCCTCGTGCGACGCGGCGTCGATGCCGCGTGCGGCACCGCTCACGACCGTGAGACCCGGCGAGGGCCAGCCCGCGCCCGATGCGATCCGCGGCCTCCGCCCCGAGGCTGTGCAGCGCCGGGCGCCGACGACGGCGACGGCCGACGTCACGTCGGGCGGCGCCCGTCCGGTCAGGTAGATCGCGCCGGGCGGGTCGGGGATCTGACGGAGCTGGCTCGGGGTACTCGGCCGAGGCCCACGTGACGAGGCGCGACCCGCAGGCCTCGGCGGCGCGGGCGATCGCGTCGGGATCCAGGCCGCGCGCGAACGCCTGGTCGTTCTCGCTCCCGGCGTGGCCCTCGCGGATCCACGCGAGGGTGGCGGCCGCCGAACCGCGTTCGACCGCGATCGGGATCAGGTTGCGCGGGGAGATCCCGCGGAGCGCCGACAGCACGAACAGCGCTCGGCGATCCTCGTCGCCCGAGCCGTAGCCGGCGGCCACGTGGGCCACGGGCCGACCGCTCGAGACTCAGACGGCACGCTCGAGCTCCGGCACCGGCGAGGCCGAGCGGTACGCGAGCGCCTCGACGACGTGGTCGGTTCGACGAGGTCCGCACCCGCGAGGTCCGCGATCGTCCGCGCGACCTTGAGCGTGCGATCGAACCCACGACCCGTGAGCGCGTGGAGGTCGACCGCCGACGCGAGGAGCTCGCGCGCGTCCGGCGAGATCCGCGCCTCGCGTCGCGCGACGGGACCGGGGAGCTGGGCGTTGCTCGGGAACCCGAGTGGCGCGTAGCGCCGACGCTGCCGCGATCGGGCCCGCTCGACGCGTTCGCGGACCGAGGACGACGACTCGCCCGGCTGTTCGCCCAGCAGCTCGCGCCGGGTGAGGCGCGGGATCACCAGCCGGATGTCGACGCGGTCGAGCAGCGGGCCCGTGAGCTTGGCCTGATAGGTCTGCAGCCGCATCGTCTCGGCAGATGCATCGACGGACCGGATCGCCCGCGAACCCGCACGGGCAGGGGTTCGCGGCGGCGACGAGGTGAACCGCGCCGGGAACACGGCGGAGCCCACCATCCGCGTGACGACGACGCGACCGTCCTCGAGGGGCTGACGCAGCCCCTCGACCGCGTCGCGGCGGAACTCCGTGAACTCGTCCAGGAACAGCACCCCGTGGTGCGCGAGCGAGACCTCGCCCGGGCGCAGGTACGCGGTGCCGCCGCCGAGCAGCGCCGCAGGGCGACACGGTGTGGTGCGGCGAGCGGAACGGGCCGCGCGTGGATCAGCCCTCCGTCCAGGAGCCCGGCCACCGAGTGCAGCTGGGTGACCTCGAGCGACTCGTCGCGCGACATCGTCGGCAGGATCGTGGCGAGCCGGCGCGCGAGCATCGTCTTGCCCGCGCCGGGTGGACCGACCATGAGGACGTTGTGGCCGCCTGCCGCCGCGACCTCGAGGGCCCGGCGGGCCTGCGCCTGACCCGCGGACCTCGCGCGAGATCCACTGGCGTGCCTCGTGTCCTCCCGACGACCGGTCGCCTGCGGGAGCGGCCGGCCGCCACGTCCCTCGCAGGAACCCGACCACCTCCGCGAGCGAGGCCGCGCCGACGACCTCGAGATCGTCGACCAGGGCGGCCTCGGCGGCGTTCTCGCCGGGACGACGACGCCCCGCAGGTCCCGCGCGTGCGGCGGCGATCGCGACCGACAGCACGCCCGGGGTGGGGACCAGGCCGCCCCGGAGCGACAGCTCGCCGGCGAACGCCCACCCGCCGAGCGCGGCCGCCGGGCACCTGCGCGGTGGCGGCGAGCACCCCCATGCGCGACCGGGAGGTCAGGCCCGGTCCTTCCTTGCGGAGGGTCCCGGGCGAGAGGTTCACGACGACGCGGCGGAGCAGCCACTCCAGCCCCGCGCTCTCGACCGCCGGCCTGATCCGGTCGCGAGCGTCCTGGACCCCCGCGCCGGGCAGCCCGGTGATCGTGAGCGACGGGAGCCCGCGACCGACGTGCGCCTCGACGGCGACGAGATGACCGCGGACGCCGACGACGGTAACGCCGTTGACGCGTCCGTACACGGTCGGCCGACCCTAGCGGCAGCCACCGACACCTCAGAACGCGTCTTCGAAGATCTCGACGTCCGGACCGCGCGCGCCGAGCCAGACGCTCGCGACGTCGAACCGCACCCGTGCGTGCTCGAACGCGTTGCGTTGCAGGAACGCATCGGCGAGGTTGCGGACCTTCTTGCGCTTAGCCCACGTGACCGCCTCGTACCCTCCGCCGAACGCGGGTCCCGAGCGCGTCTTCACCTCGCAGACGACCAGCAGGTCGCGACGCACGACGACGAGGTCGATCTCGCCCAGGCTGCAGCGCCAGTTGCGTGCGACCAGCGCGAACCCGCGCCCCTCGTACACGCGCAGCGCCGCGTCTTCGCCGGTGCGACCGCGCTCGGAACGGCGGTCGGTCGTGGATCGGCTCACCCGGCGACGCTAGACCGCGTCGCCGACACGCCGGAGCTCGGATCGCGTGGGGTGGTTCAGTCGGGGAGCTGCATCGTGTCTTCCTGACGCAGCTCCTCCACGTTCACGTCGTGACGGGTCAGCACCCGGACGTTCGACACGAGGCGCGCGGGCCGGAACATGTCCCACACCCAGGCGTCGCGGAGCACCACCTCGACCCAGCCGTCGTCGCGCTGGTTGAGCTCGACCGTGTTCGCGAGGTAGAAGCGCCGTTCGGTCTCCACGACGTAGGAGAACATCGGCACGATGTCCCGGTACTTCGCGGTACAGCTCGAGCTCGCGCTGCTCCTCGAACCGCTCGATGTCGTCTTCTTCGGGGTTCACGGCTCCTCCACCTTATCGCCGTCGTAGTACCCGGTCCGCAGACCCTTGAACGAGAACCGATGGATCGGCGAGGGCCCGTGGCGCCGGATCGCCTCGCGGTGCTCGTCGGTCCCGTACCCCCGGTTGTGGTCGAACCCGTACGGCCGGGAACCGCCGGTGGTACCGGTCCATCATCCGGTCACGGTCACCTTGGCCACGATCGACGCGGCCGCGACCGACGCGGTGACCGCGTCGCCCTTCTTGATCGACAGGTTCGGGATCGGCAGCCGCTTCGACCGGGAAGCCGTCGGTCAGGACGTAGTCGGGCTCGACGGACAGGGTGGTGATGCACGGCGGAGCAGCCAGACGTTGGTCTTGTGCAGCCCCCGCCGGTCGATCCGCGTCGGCGTGCACCGGCACACCGAACGGGCGACCGCGTGGGCCACGATGCGTTCGAACGCCGCGTCGCGCTGGAGCGCGGTCAGGACCTTCGAGTCGTTGATCCCCTCAGGTCGAAGTCCGCCGGCAAGATCACGGCCGCGGCCACGAGCGGGCCGGCGAGGGCGCCGCGCCCCGCCTCGTCGACGCCGGCGATCAGGCGGAAGCCCCTGCTCCCGCAGACCGCGCTCGTAGCGCCCGAGGTCGAGGACTGGTGGATCCACCCGACCCTCGACGGCGGCCAGACGATCGCGAACGCCCTCCCCACCACCTTGTCCACCGGCACGAATCCCGAGGCCGAAGCGCGAGTCGTTCGAGTTCAGGCGGTTGTCGCCCAGGACGAACAGCGCGTCCTGCGGAACCTTCACCGGACCGTAGTCCCTCGTGTCGACCGTCCCCTTCAGGTAGGGCTCGGGGATCTGGACCCCGTCGACGAACAGTCTCCCGTCCCGCAGCTCGACCGTCTCGCCGGGCAGCCCGATCACCCGCTTGATGAAGTCCTCGTGCTCGGGTCGTTCGATGCCGAGCGTGCTCGAAGCCAGTGGACGAACCCGCCGACGATCCCGCGGTCGGGGCCGGGACGCCCCTGCGGGTCCGAGAGCACGATGACGTCGCCGCGATCGGGACCGTACACCACCTTCTGGACGAGCACGCGGTCACCCGGCTGCAGCGTGGGCTCCATCGAGCCCGAGGGATGAAGAAGGCCTGGACGACGAAGGTCTTGAGGACGATCGCCAGCGCCAGCGCGACGACGAACAGGATCGGGAGCTCGTGCAGGAACGACACCGTGGTTCTCCTGCTCGGTGGGGCGGGGCTCCGAGAGCGTGAACCCGCCGCTGGGCTCCTCGGAGCCCGACGGGCGCTCGGTCACCGGCTAGCCCTGGATCTCTGCCTCGGAGGGCTCGGTCTCGGCCTCCGGCGTCGGCCGCGGGGGCCTCGTCCGCCGAGGTCTCGGCCGCGGGGGCCTCCTGCGGCGTCCGGACGTGTCGGCGTCCGGAGCCTCCGCCTCCGGCGCCTCCGCGTCGGTCGGTCTCAGGCCGATCATCGCCTCGTCGGCCCGTCGGCCGGCTCGTCGTCGGCGGCGGCGTTCCCGGCGGCGGCGCGTTCGGCCTCGGCGGCGGCGATCGCCGCGAGCTCCTCGTCGCCGAGCCGGCGCTCGCGGATCCGCGCCTTCTTGCCGCGCCGCTCGCGGAGGTAGTAGAGCTTGGCCCGACGCACGTGGCCGCGGGACACGACCTCGAGCTTGGCCGATCGAGCGGCGAGTGCAGCGGGAACGTTCGCTCCACGCCCACGCCGAACGAGATCTTCCGGACGGTGAACGTCTCCTGGAGGCCGCCCCCTGACGCCGGATCACGACGCCCTGGAAGACCTGGATGCGCTCGCGGCCCGCCTCGACCACCCGGACGTGCACCTTCACGGTGTCGCCCGGCCGGAACTCGGGCAGGTCCGTGCGGAGATACGGGGCGTCGACGAGATCGGTCTTGTTCATGGCGGGACGCCCATGGTAGCGGGGGCCGGGTAGAGCATGAGCGAGCGCGCAGCCCGGTGGCCAGGCACGCACCGCACTCGTCGGTCAGCGTTCGAGCAGGTCGGGGCGGTTGCGGCGGGTCTTCTCGAGGGCGGCCTCGCGGCGCCAGCGTTCGATCTCGGCGTGGTTGCCCGACAGCAGGGTCTCGGGGACCCGCATGCCCCGGAACTCGGCCGGGCGGGTGTAGTGCGGGTGGTCGAGCATGCCCGCGTCGCCGAACGAATCCTGCTCGTGCGACTCCTCTCGGCCGATGACCCCGGGCACCAGGCGCGTCACCGCCTCGAGCACCACCAGCGCGGGGACCTCGCCGCCCGCGACGACGTAGTCGCCGATCGAGACCTCCTCGGCCGGCAGGCCCTCGGCGACGCGCTCGTCGACGCCCTCGTAGCGCCCGCAGATCAGCACCAGCCAGGGTTCGGCGGCGAGCTCGCGGGCGAGGTCCTGGTCCAGCCTCGCCCGGCCGGCGACGAGCAGGAGCGCGCCGCGATCCCCGCGCCGAGCGACTCGACCGCGGCGAACACCGGCTCGGGCTTCAGCACCATCCCCGGCCCGCCGCCGTAGGACTCGTCGTCCACCTGGCGGTGCTTGTCGGTCGTGCTGTCACGCAGGTCGTGCACGCGCACGTCCAGCAGACCGGCCTCGATCGCCCGTCCGAGCAGGCTCTCGCGCAGCGGGCTGTCGAAGATCCCGGGAAGATCGTGATGACGTCGATCCGCACGACCGCAGGCTAGCGCGACCGTTCCGTGGTGCCACGAGGCGCGAGGAGGCTCACTCGGGTGCCGTGAGACCCGGGATCTCGCGGACGACGATCCGCTTCGCGTCGAGGTCGACGTCGACGATCACGTCCTCGAGCACCGGGACGAGCGTCTCGACGCCGTCGTCGTCGACGGCCGACCAGACGTCGTTCGCCGCCGGTGTGGATCACGTCGCGAACGGTCCCGAGCGCGCGACCGGCGTCCGTCTCGATGCGCGCAGCCGACGATCCGGTGATCCCACCACGAGCCCTCGGGCAGCTCGGGGACAACGATTCGGGGACGACGAGCAGGGCCCTGTGCAGCGCCTCGGCCTGCGCGCGCGGTCCTCGACGCCGCGGAACCGCACGAGGAGACGGTCCTTGTGCGGGCGGGACGACTCGACGGTCAGGGTTCGGCCGTCCTCGAGCCACACGGTCGCCCCGTCGGCGAACCGGCCGGGGACCTCCGAGATCACCAGGACGGCGACCTCGCCCGTCACCCCGTGCGCCCGCGTGATGCGGCCGACCACGACGGTCGGCTCGTCCATCGTTCACTCGCCGATGGTCCAGTCGAGCGATCAGTCGACGACTCGCCGGTGTGATGGATCCCCGCGCGCATCCCGGCGGCCTTCATCACGATCCGGAGCGCTCGCGCCGTGCGGCCGCCGCGACCGATGACCTTGCCCATGTCGTCCTGCGCGACCCGCAGGGTGAGCAGGACGCCGCGGTCGTCGTCGACCTGTTCGACCCGAACGGCGTCGGGATCGTCGACCAGCTCGCGCACGAGGTAGTCGAGGAGGTCCTCATATCGGCATATCCCGGGCATGTGCCGGCCAGGATCAGGACGCCCTCGCGGACTTCGCGTCCTTCTTCTCGGGCCTTCGGACGCGAACCGGTCCCAGATGCCGACCTTGGTCATCAGCACCCGGACGGTGTTGGAGCGGCTGCGCGCCGACGCGGAGCCAGTGCAGCGCGCGCTCCTCGTCGATCTCGATCACCGAGGGGTCGTCGAGCGGCTGGTACCTGCCGATGTTCTCGATGAACCGGCCGTCGCGCGGGCTGCGCTGGTCGGCGACGACGACGCGGTAGAAGGGACGCTTCTTCGCCCCGAGCCGCTTCAACCTGATCCGAACCGACATGTGGTGAGACTCCTAACCGATGCCCGGGAGGTTCGGCATCCCCGGGACCCGGGGCATGCGCTTGCCGCCCAGCATGCTCTTCATCATCTTCTTCGCCTGCTCGAACTCCTTGAGCAGCGCGTTGACCGTCCGCGGTGGTCACGCCCGAACCGCGCGCGATCCGCGAGCGCCGGGACCCGCCGATGATAGCGGGATTCTGCCGCTCCTCCCTGGTCATGGACTGGATGATGGCCTGGGCGCGGCCGAGCTGGCTCGTCGTCGACCTCGAGGTCCTTGAGCGCGTTCTTGCCCCCGGGACGCTCGGCAGCATCGCCAGGAGGTCCTGCAGGGGGCCGAGCTTGCGCAGTTCCTGCATCTGGACGAGGAAGTCCTCGAGCGTGAACCTGGGCCGAGAGCATCTTCTCCGCGGTCTCGGCGGCCTGCTCCTGGTCGAGGTTCTCCTGCGCCTTGTCGATCAGGGACAGCACGTCGCCCATCCCCATGATCCGAGACGCCATCCGGTCGGGGTAGAAGCGGCTCGAGGTCCTCGGGCCGCTCCCCGTCCCCGCGAAGAAGACCGGCTTGCCCGTCACCGCCGTGATCGAGAGCGCCGCCCCGCCGCGCGCGTCGCCGTCGATCTTCGTGAGCACGAACCCGGTGGTGTCCACCTCCTTCATGAAGGCTCGGGCCTGGATCACCGCGTCCTGACCGGTCATCGCGTCGCACGCCATGACGACGTGGTGCGGATCGATCGCGTCCTTGACGCGCCGGGCCTCGCGCATCATGTCCTCGTCGACGTGCAGACGTCCTGCGGTGTCGACGATCACGACGTCGTAGCCCTCGCGGCCGGCGTGCTTGACCCCGCTCTTGGCGACCTTGACCGCGTCCTTGCCGTCCGAGACCACGTCCACGCCGATCTCGCGGCCGAGGTGGACAGCTGGTCCACCGCGGCGGGACGCCACAGGTCGGCCGCGACGAGCAGGGGCCGCTTGCCCTTGGACTTGAGGTGGAGCGCGATCTTCGCGCAGCGCGGTCGTCTTCCCGAGCCCTGGACGCCCGCCATCATCACGACGGCGGGTTTCGCGGACGGCAGGGTGAACGGCACCTGCGTGCCACCCATCGTGTCCTGAGCTCGTCCCGAACGATCTTGACCACCTGCTGGGCCGGCGTGAGGCTCTTCATGACCTCCTCGGACAGCGCGCGCTCTCGGACGCGGGCCAGCAGGTCGTCGGCGACCTCGGCGGCGACGTCGGCCTCCAGCAGCGCGACGCGCAGATCTCGGCCAGCGCGGCATCCACCTGCTTGGGGTGGAGCTTCCCGCGGGAGCGCAGCTTTGAAGATGCCGTCGAGACGGTCGGTGAGCGTGTCGAACATCGAGGCCCAGGTTACGACCCGGCCGGCGAGGTCTCGGACGGTCCCTCCAGGACCCGTTCGACGGTTCGGAGCAGCTCGGTGGGTGGGAACGGCTTGCGTGAAGTACTCGTCGGCGCCCAGCGAGAGGACGAACTCACGTCCCTCCTCGCCGGTGGCGGTGATGATGATCACGCGGACGTCCCGCGGTCGCCTCGTCGCCCTTCAGCTCGGCCAGGACGTCCGCGCCGCTCGTCCCGGGGATGTTGAGGTCGAGGAACATGATGTCCGGCGGCCGCTCGCGCGCCATCGACAGCGCCGTGCGTGCCGTCGGACGCCTCGCGCGTGTCGAACCCCGCGTTCTCGAGGATCAGCCGCATCGCCTCGCGCATCGTCGGGTGATCCTCGACGATCAGGATCTCGGCCCTGGGCCATCGTCAGCCTCCAGGAGGCGGGCGGCGAAGCGCCTCGCGGTCGAAGGGCCCGAGATCGCCCGACGCCCTCACCGGTGCCGACGACCTTGACCGGCACCCCGGAGCTGATCGCGCACCGCCAGGACGACTCCCTCGCCGTGCCGTCCAGCTTCGTCAGCGCCACGCCCGTCACGTCCACCGCCTCGGTGAAGGCCCGGGCCTGCGCGATGCCATTCCTGACCCGTCGTGGCGTCCAGGACGAGCAGCGTTTCGTCGGGAGGTCGCCCTACGGCCTTCTCGATCACCCGGCGGACCTTCTTCAGCTCCTCTCCATCAAGCGGCTGCTTGGTGTGCAGTCGGCCGGCGGTGTCCACGATCAGACGTCCGAACCTCGTGCCTGCGCGGCCTGCACCGCATCGAACGCGACCGCCCCCGGGTCGGCCCCGCGTTCTGGCGGACCAGGTGCGCGTCGGCGCGGCTCGGCCCAGACTCGAGCTGCTCCGAGGCCGCCGCGCGGAACGTGTCCGAGTTCGCGATGCTCACGCGCGCTGCCCTGGCCGGTCAGCCGCGCCGCGAGCTTGCCGATCGTGGTCGTCTTCCCGGCCCCGTTGACCCCGACCACCAGCGACCACGCCGAGCCCTTCGGACGGCAGATCGAGCGGGACGGACGCTCCGAGGATCGAACGGATCTCCTCGCCCGACGAGGGCCGAGGGGTCGTCGCCCTGCGTGTAGCGCTGCCCGAACGTCGCCCACGATCCGAGCCGAGGTCGACGGGTCCGACGTCGGCCCCGACGAGCAGTCCCTCGAGCTCGGTCCATGGGTCCTGACCCCAGCCCCGAACGCCGATCGGATCCGCCCGGCGAGCCCCGTCGTCCGGGGCGCCGCCGTCGGTGCCGGAGAGGTCTCGCCGATCGCCGGTCGCGTCGCCTCGCTGCCACGGCTCGATCGGTCGTGCCGGGAGGCCGGACGCCGTCGCGACAGGACGACGCCGAGGACGATGCCCACCACGACGAGCCCCACGACGACTCGCGACGACGAGCTCCACGGGGGCCGAGGCTATCGGACGGCGTCGGGCGCGGGGACCACCACGGTCGCGCCGGCCTCGTCCTGCGCGTGCCGCTCGCCGAGGGCGCGTCGATCCGCTGCGGCGAGGACCTTGGAGGTGCCCTCCTTGCTCATCGACACCCCGTACATCATCCCGGCGACCTCCATCGTGCGCTTCTGGTGCGTCACGACCAGCACCTGCGCGTCCTTCGCGAAGCCCTCGATCAGGCTGATGAACCGGTGCAGGTTGACGTCGTCGAGCGCGGGCTCCACCTCGTCCATCAGGTAGAAGGGGCTCGGACGCGCCTTGAAGATCGCGAACAGGAACGCGAGCGCGGTGAGCGCGCGCTCGCCGCCCGAGAGCAGCGAGATCCGCTTCACGCGCTTGCGACCCGGGCGCGCCTCGATCTCGATCCCGGTCGACAGCGGGTCGCCGGGCTCGGTGGAGCACCAGCCGGCCCTCGCCGCCGGGGAACAGCTCGCCGATCAGGCGCTCGAACTCGGCGGCCACGTCCCGGTAGGCGGCCTCGAACGTGGTCACGATCTCGGTCTCGATCCGCTGGATCACCTCGGAGCAGGTCCCGGCGCGCCCGGCGCACGTCGTCGAGCTCGCGGTGCAGGAAGTCGTGTCGCTCCTGAGCGCCTCGAACTCGCCGCCCGCGAGCAGGTTCACCCGGCCGAGCAGGGCCGAGCCGCCGCTGGACGAGCTCGGCCTTGCGCTCGAGCCCGGCCACGGTGTCGTCCTCGGACAGCTCGGTCATCGCGTCCTGGGCTCGCGCTGGTGGCCCTCGCGGAGCACCCGCTCGGCGTCGCGGATCCGCCGCTCGAGGTCGCCGCGCGCCCGGTCCTGGTCCTCGTAGGTCTCGCGGAGCCGTTCGAGTTCGGTGGAGGCCTCCCGCCACAGGCGGTTCACCTCCGCCTCCTCGTCGGTGGCCGCGCGCTCGGCGGCCGACGCGGCCGACCGGGCGGCGGTCCCCGCCTCGAGCGCCGTCTCGGCGGCGGCGAGCCGCTGCTCCGCATCGCCGCGCGCGCGCGTCGCCTCGTCGGCCTGGGCGCGCGAGCGTGTCGGCGTCCTGCGCCGCCAGCGTGTCGCGCTCGGCCGCACGGCCGAGAGCCGCGTCTGGATCCGGTCGCGCTCGCGGCGGAGCGTCTCGACGGAGACCCGGGCCTGATCGGCGGGCTCGGGGGTCCGCGGCAGCTCGGGGAGCTCGTGGCTCACGGGCCCGGCGGCCGCGAGGTTCTCGCGCCAGACCGCGGCCGCGTCGTCCATCCCCGCAAGCCGTTGCGTGAAGATCTCGTCCTCCTCGGCCACCGACGACAGCTCCCCGTCGATGCGCGCGATGCGTTCGGCGGCGTGGGTGATCCGCGCGTCCGCTCTCCTCGATCGCCTCCTCGGAGCTCGGCCAGCTCGCCCGAGATCTCGTCGAGCCGCGCCCGCCGCGGCTTCAGCGCCGACACGGACCTTGACAGGTCGCGCTCGACGACCGCGAGCTCGCGACGAACCTCCTCGGCGCGCGAGTCCGCGGTCAGCGTGGTGCGGATCAGGGCGGGCCCGACGAGCACGCCGTCGGGCGTGACGAACGACGCCCCCGGGTGCTCGGCGTGCTTGGCGGCCGCCTCCTCGAGCGTCTCGGCGAGGTAGATGTCCTTCAGCAGGGTCGAGGCGAGGCCGCGGACCGTCGGGTCCGCGTCGACGATCGAGAGCAGGGTCCGCTCGCCCGAGAGCTCGAAGCGCGGCGGGCCCGCCGCCCGCCACCGCCAGCGTCGCGCCCTCGCCCGTCGGGGGCGTCGGCGCAGCGCGCGATCCGCGTCCTCGTACACGACGGCGTCGGCGAGCGCGCCGAGCCCGGCTCGCAGCGCCCGGTCCCAGCCGTCGACCGCGCGGATCAGCTGGCCGAGGAGCCCGACGCCCACGGCCCGCGTGCTCCTCGAGGAAGCGGGAGCCGGGGTGCGCTCGAGGTCGTCGAGCCGCGCCCGCAGGACGTCGCGTCGCAGCTCGAGGCGGCGCTGCCCTCCTCGAGCTCCGCGACCGTGTCGGCCAGCCCGTGCCGCTCGCGCTCCAGCTCGGACCGGCGATCGCCGAGCGGCGCCGTGGACGCGTCGAGTCGTTCGACGTCGGCCGCGAGCGCCTCGCGCTCCGCCTCGCCGGTCGTCCGGCGCTCCCGGACCTGCCCGAGCGACTCCTCCAGCCGCGAACGCTCGCGATCGTGCGACGCGAGCGAACGGCGGTACGTCTCCATCTCGGCGCGGTGCGCCGCCTCCTCGGCGCAGGCGCCGGCGCTCGTCCTCGGCGTCGCGCCGGGCGTCCGCGGCCGACGCGAACGCCGCCTCCGCCGCCTCGAGCTCGCGCGCTCGCGCCCTCGAGCTCGTCCGCCGTCTCGGCGAACCGCGCCTCGAGCCGTCGCAGGTCCTCCTCGAGCGCCGAGCAGCCGCGCGCCGCGGTTGGTCTGCGGCGGCCACCGCCTGCCGGGCCTCGGACTCGAGCTCGACCGCGCGCCGGAGCTCGAGCTCGGCCGCGGACTTGGCCGACTGCGCCTCGACGAACGCCGCCTCGGCCTCCTGCAGGGCCCAGACGGACCGGGCGCGTCTCGTCGGCTGCGGCCGCGACGCGCCCGTCGAGCGCGTCGAGCCGTTCGCGCGCGGAGGTCCGGCGCGCGACGCCCCTCGTCCCATCCCTTCCTTGCGCCGCTCGCGCTCGTCCCACAGGTCGCGCAGCCGCGCGGCTGCCAGGCGGATGGCGACCGTGTCGGCCTCCGCCGTCAGGGTCTCGTGCCGCTTGGCCATCTCGGCCTGCTGGCGGAGCGGCTTCAGCTGACGCTTGAGCTCGGCGAGCACGTCCTGGAGCCGGAGCACGTCCTGGTCGAGCCCGGCCAGCTTGCGTTCGGCGCGTTCCTTGCGCTTGCGGTGCTTGGCGACCCCGGCCGCCTCCTCGATGTAGGTGCGCCGGTCCTCCGGGCGGGCGGTCAGCACGTCCTCGAGCTGGCCCTGCCCGACCACGGTGTGGAGCGCGCGCCCGATCCCGGTCTCGGAGAGCAGCTCCTGCACGTCGAGGAGCCGGACGACCTGGCCGCCGATCCGGTACTCGCTCTCGCCGGAGCGGAAGATCGTGCGGTTGATCTCGATCTCGGTCATCGGGACCGGGATCAGCCCCGCCGAGTTGTCGATCACGAGTCTTGACCTCGGCCATCCCGAGCGCGGACCGCTGCGGGCTGCCGGCGAAGATCACGTCGGCCATCTGGCCGCCGCGAAGCGCCCGGGGTCCCTGCTCGCCGAGCACCCAGCTGATCGCGTCGACGAGGTTCGACTTGCCCGAGCCGTTCGGTCCCACGATGACCGAGACGCCCGGAGCGAACTCGAGGACGGTCTTGTCGGCGAACGACTTGAAGCCTCGGATGTGCAGGGAGCGGAGGAACATCGGAGGTCGATGCTAACAGTGGCCTTCCGCCCGGCCGGGCATCCGGCAGCGGGAAAAGTTCCGTGCCATCGGCCCCGCTGACCCGCCCGCGATGACGCCGGAACCCGCGTCTCGCCCCAGGGGCTCCTCGGTCACCACGTCGAGGTGGTCCGACGTTCGCGAGGTCGGGGCCCTCGCGGCTCCACGCGACCATCTCGTCCACGGCCGCATCGGCGCCCTCGAACGCCGCCTCCACCCCGCCGTCGGGCAGGTTGCGGACGTACCCCGCCAGACCGAGACCCCGCGCGAGGCGCGCGCAGCTCGCGCGGTAGAAGACGCCCTGGACGCGGCCCGACGCGACGACGCGTACCCGCTTCATCCCGCGCATACTAGGTCCGTGCCCGCCTACGACCTCGAGGACCGCCCTGCTCGTCGTCGACATCCAGCACGACTTCGCGGACGCGGTCGGCAGCCTCTACGTCCGCGGCGCGGAGGAGATCGTCCCCGTCGTGAACGACGAGGTGGCGGCGGCGGTCGACGCGGGAGCCCTCGTCGTGCTATTCACGCAGGACTGGCACCCGGAGAACACTGCCGCACTTCGAGAAGGACGGCGGGATCTGGCCCGTCCACTGCGTCCGAGACACCTGGGGAGCGCGAGTTCCACGCGCAGCTCCGCGGTGGTCGCAGGACGCGCCGGTGATCCGCAAGGGATCATGGGCGAGGACGGCTACTCGGCCTTCAGCGTCCGCGACCCGCGGAGCGGGGAGTCGTGGGAGACCACGCTCGGCACGATGCTCCGCGAGCCGGATGATCCGGCGCGTAGTGATCTGCGGCCTCACGACCGACTACTGCGTCGGTCGAGTCGGTCTCGGACGCGCGCGCGCGCCACCTGGAGGTCGACGTCGTCACGTCGGCGATCCGGCGCGGTCGACCTGCGCAGCGGCGACGGGCAACGCGCGCTCGAACGCATGGGCGAGGTCGGCGCCGTCCTCGTGTAGCGGTCCCGAGCGGTCCGGCGACTACGACTGGCATTGTGGGCAGAAGTACGCGTTGCGCCCGGCGATCTTGACGGCCTCGATGGGCGTCCGGCAGCGGCGGCACGGCAGGCCGGCCCGCCCGTACACCTTGAGCTCGCTCTGAACTCGCCCGGCTTGCCGAACAGGTCCAGGTACGCCTCGTCGTCGAGCGTCGTGCCGCGGAACCGGATCGCCTCCCGCAGGACCTCCCGCATCGCGCGGTAGAGCCGGCGCACCTCCTGGGAGGACAGCGTGTCCGACGGACGGTCGTACCGCAGGCCGGCCGCGAACAGCGACCTCGTCCGAGTAGATGTTTCCCGAGACCGCTCACGAACTTCTGGTCCATCAGCAGCTGCTTCATCTTGGTCGGCCGCGCTGCGCGAGCGCGGATCCGAACGCCTGCCACGTGAACACGTGATCGAGCGGATCGATCGCCAGGTGCTGGAGCTCCTTGACCTTGCCGAGCTCGTCGGCGGTGGTCGACGAACATCTCGCCGAACGTCCGCGGGTCGACGAACGCGCAGATCGCCGCCCTGGTGGAACGTGAGCACGACGTGCGTGTGCGGCGGGAGCGGCACGCGCTTGTTCGCGCGCATGAACTGCCCGCTCATGCCGAAATGCGTCACGAGCACGTCGCCGTTGTCCATGTGCAGCAGCACGTACTTGCCGCGCCGTTCGGCCTTGGTGAACTTGCGGCCCACGACGAGATCGGAGAACTCCTTGCGCTTGGCGTGACGGCGGATCACCCGCATCGCGTTCTTCGACGGCCGGACCTCCGCCTCGGCGATCTTGCGACCCACGACGTCCTTCTCGAGGTCCCGCCGCATCACTTCGACTTCGGGAAGTTCCACTACGCCCCTTTCTTCCGGGCTGCCGCCCGCGCCTGCGCGCCCGCTTCCTGCGTCCCGCGGTCCCCCCACGCCCCGGCGGCTCCGCCGGCTCGGCGCGCTCGGACAGGCGGACGTAGGCCCGTGCGCGGCCCGCTGCTCCGCCTCCTTCTTCGAGCGGCCGATGCCGCTCCCCCACTCTTGCCGGCGAGGAACACGGTGGCCGTGAACTCCTTCTGGCGATCGGGGCCGCGTTCGCGGATCCGGTAGTCGGGCACCGAGTGCACTCTCCGCGGAGGCGAGCTCCTGCAGGATCGTCTTGTAGTCGCGCTCGCCCTCGCCGCGGACGTACGCGATCATGCGCGGCCGGAACACGCGCTCGATCAGCTTGCGCGCCGCAGGGCATGCCACGGTCGAGGTAGACCGCGCCCAGCACGGCCTCGAGCGCATCGGCCAGGATGCTGCTCTGTCTCGGCCCCCGCTCATCTCCTCGCCCGCGACCGAGCATGGACATCAACCGACCGAGCCCGAGGTCTCGTGCGACGTCGGCGAGCGCGCTCATGTTCACGATCGCGGCACGCAGCTTCGCGAGCTCGCCCTCCGGCATCTCGGGGAACTCGCGGAAGGCCATGTCGGTGACGACGATCCCCAGTGACCGCGTCGCCGAGGAACTCCAGGCGCTCGTTGTTGGCGGGCAGCTCCTGCTCGAACGCGTACGAGCGGTGCGTGAGCGCCAGCTGCGCGGAGCGACACGTCACGGAACCGGACGCCGAGGGATCCGGTCGAGCGCTGTCGGCCCTCCCGGGCGCGCGCCCGTGCCACGCGCTACTGACCTCGATCGCCTGGCGACCCGCGTAGTACCCGCAGTTCCCGCAGACCCGGTGGGGCAGCTTCGCTGGTGGCACTGCGGGCACTCGAGTAGGTGGGCGGCTGCGTCCTTCCAGTTAGCCTTGCGCTTGCGTGCTCCGCGTGGCTCTGGCGTCGTTTCGGTACCGGCATGCTCGATCCCCTCTCTCTAGCTCGTCTCTTGGCTCGTCTTGAGTCGTCGTCGACCCGTCGTCGCGGTCGGGACGTTCCGTCTGTCTGGTCCGCGGCCAGTCGTCCAGGTCTTGCAGGAGCAACGTCGAGTGCGTCCCACCGATGATCGAGTCGCCCTCGTGGCTGGACACTCGCCCAGGTTGCGGTCGCCCCCGGCAGATCTCGCACAGCCCGAGAGCAACTCGGGCCGGCAGCGGCGAGAATCGGCATCTCGAGCAACCACCGCGTCGCGCACGTGATCGGCTCGGGTCCAGCGTCAGGTCCGGCGCGAGCGCGTAGTCGTCGTCGGGGCCCGGTTCGCGGGCGACGAGCTCGGTCATCTCCAGGTCGAAGTCGCGTTCGAACGTCTTGAGGCACCGGGCGCATCGCATCGTGAACCGCCCCTCGAGCGAACCCCGGACGTAGATGCCCTCGACCACGCTCTCGAGCGTCAGCTCGGCGGCGATCGGGGTGTCCTCGGGCACGTCGGCGAGCTCGGTCCGAAGGCCGGGGACGGGCTCCTCGACGCGGACGGTCCGCGAGGACCCTGTGGTCTCGAGGAGATCTCGGACGTCGCATCGCTCGCATCACGCCTCCTCGTCCCCTCCGTGTCCTCCGACAGGGTCAGCTCGGCAGCCCGAGCTCGCGCTCGGCGTGGCGCCGCGCAGCTTCTCGCGCCCCGCGACGACCTGGTCGATGCGTCCGGGAGAGCCCGTCGTTGGACGCCATCATCTCTTCGAGGACCTTCTGCAATGTCCCCTCCAGCTGCGCGAGCTTGGCGTCCACGTAGTCCTCGGCCTCCAGGCGCAGCCGCCGGGCGTCCTCCTCCGGCCTCCTGCACGATCCGCTCGGCCTCGTCCTTGGCCCGCTGCATGACCGCCTCGTGCGACGCGAGGCGCAGCTGTTCTGCGCGCGCCTGCTCGACCATCGCCTCGGCGTCGCGCCGGGCCTTGGCGAGCAGCTCCTCGCGATCCTTGACCACCCAACGCGCCCTGCTTGATCTCGTCGGGCAGCGAGCTCTTCAGGTCCTCGATCAGGTCCAGGACCTCGTCGCGGGTTCAACAGCGCCGAGGAGGACAGCGGCATCGACTTCGCGTCGCGCACCATCTCTTCGAGCTCGGTCAGGCGGGTGGTGAGATCCATCTAGGCCGCATCCTCCGAGCTTCTCGGCCAGCACGTGCCGCGACGTGCTCCGGGACCAGGGTCGGAGACGTCGCCTCCGAAGCGCGCGACCTCTTGACCAGGGAGGAGGATAGGAACGACCACTGCGGGCTGGTGGTCATGAACAGGGTCTCGACGCCCGCGAGCTGGTGGTTCATCTGCGCCATCTGGATCTCGTACTCGAAGTCCGTCTCACCGCTCGCAGGCCCTTCACCACGACGTCCGCGCGCCCGGCGGGTTGCGTATTCGACGAGCAATCCGGTGAACGCCTCGACCTCGACGTTGCCGAGTGCGTGGACGGCCTCCTTCAGCATGCCCACCCGCTCCTCGGCCCCGAACAGCGGCTCCTTGGAGGGTTGTCGAGCACGCCGACGACGAGCGCGTCGAAGCGCCCGGCAGCCCGTTCGATGATGTCGATGTGACCGTTCGTGACGAGGTCGAACGTCCCCGGACACAGGGCGGTCAGGCCCATCTAAACCTCCCGGAATATGAAGACGAGGGTGTCGCCGTAGGACAGTCGCCTCGCGGCAAGCCAGTGTAGCGGAATGACAGGCGTGGAAGACCGTTTGGGACGCGTCAGGACCACCCGCCAGGCGGCCCGGAGAGCCCGCGGCGCGCGATCGCGGCGACCAGGGCGTCGAGTTCCGCCTGATCATCGCGTACGGAGGGTCGGCGAGGACCAGGTCGATGCCATCCAGCCGATTGTCATCTCTGGTGAGAAACGGGAGGACGTCGGACGCGACGACGTCCGCGTCCGCCTCGGCGACGCGCGCGCGGGCCAGGTTGTCGCGGATCGCGCCGAGCGCCGCGCGGTCGCGCTCGACGAGCGTCGCGTGCTCGGCGCCCCGCGAGAGCGCCTCGATCGCCATCGCGCCCGTCCCCGCGTACAGGTCCAGGACACGGGCGCCGGCGACGTCGGGCCCGAGGCTCGAGAACACGCCCTCGCGCGCCATGTCGGAGACGGGTCGGACGCCGCGCGGGACCGGGCCCAGCCGGACGCCCTTGGCCGAGCCCGCGATCACCCTCACGAGTGGAACAGCCAGTCGATCGAGCCCTCGAACCTGGATCGCAGCTCGGCCAGCAGCCCCGGCTCCTCGTCCAGGTCGGGGTCGCGGTCGATCGTCGCGAACGCCCGGGTCCGGGCTCGCTTGACCAGGTCGAGGTCCTCGGCGAGACGCGCGAGCTTGAGGTCCGGCAGCCCCGACTGCTTGACGTCGAACAGCGTGCCCTCGCCGCGCAGACGCAGGTCCTCGTCGGCGAGCTCGAACCCGTCCGTGGTCCGGACCATCGCCTCCAGCCGCGCGCGCGCCTCGAGGTTGTCCTGCTCGGACTCGTCGAACAGCACGCAGGTCGACGGGTGCGTCCCCGTCCGATCCGGCCGCGCAGCTGGTGCAGCTGGGCCAGGCCGAACCGCTCGGCGTTCTCGACGAGCATCACGGTCGCGTTCGGGACGTCGACGCCGACCTCGATCACCGTCGTCGAGATCAGCAGGTGCGTCCGGCCCGAGCGGAAGCCCTCCATCACGCGCTCCTTCTCGGCCGGGCGCAGCTTGCCGTGCAGCACCTCGACGGACAGATCGGGAAGACGTCGGTCGCCAGACGCTGCGCCTCGCTCTCGGCGGCGCGGACCTGGTTCCGGTTCGTCTCGTCGATCGCCGCGCACACCACGAACGCCTGCCGCCCCGCCTCGACCTCCGCCCGGACGAGCTCGTAGGCGGCCTGCCGCTCCGGCGGCGTCCGCGCGATCTGGGTCCGGATCGGCTGGCGGCCCTTCGGGCATCTCGTCCAGGACCACGACGTCGAGATCGCCGTAGTACGTGAGCGCGAGCGTCCGAGGGATCGGGGTCGCGGTCATGATCAGGACGTCCGGCGACGCCCCTTGCCCTTGAGCGCCATCCGCTGGTGGACGCCGAACCGATGCTGCTCGTCGATCGACCGCGAGCGAGAGGTCCGCGAACGACACCCCTCCTGCACGAGCGCGTGCGTCCCCACGACGAGGTCGACGTCGCCCGATGCGATGCCGTCCCGGATCTTCGCGCGGTCCTTCCCGGTCACCGCGGCCGTGAGCAGCGCGTACGTCACGCGCGGCGGACGCTGCCTCCTCCTCGGGGCGGGATCGCAGCAGCGAGGCCTGCGCGCCGTCGGGGCTCGGCGCGGACGCGAGCTCCAGGTACGGGACCGCCCCCGACGCGCCGAGGAGCGCCTCGACCTGGCGGAAATGCTGTCCGCGAGCACCTCGGTGGGCGCCATGATCGCGGCCTGGTGACCGGAGCCGATCGCGACGAGCGCCGCGTGCACCGCGACGAGCGTCTTGCCCGAACCGACGTCGCCCTGCAACAGGACGTTCATCGGCCGCGGGCGAGCCATCGCCGCGTCGATCTCGTCGTTGGCCCGGCGCTGGGCCGCGGTCGGCTCGAACGGCAGCGTCCGGTCCAGCCGTTCGAGCAGCGGTACCGTCCGGCTCGTGCGCCACGCCGATCTCGGCGCGTTCGACGCGGTGCTTGCGGAACGCCAGCCCGAGCTCGAGGACGAACAGCTCGTCGAACTTCAACCGCTCGATCGCCGCGGCGAGCTCCGGCTGGGACCCCGGGAAGTGGATGTCACGGATCGCTCGGTCGAACGGGGCAGCGACTCCGCGCGGATCAGGTCCTCGGCATCGGGTCGGGGATCGGACCGAGCCGTTCGAGCGCGCGCCACACGAGCTCGCGGATCGTCCGCGTCGTGATGCCCTCGGTCGCTCGGTGGACCGGCGTGATCCGCCCGTGTGCATCAGGTCCTGATCGTCGCCCTGAGGAGCTCGATCTCCTGGTTCGCCAGCTGGAGGCGCCCGCGGTACAGCGTGCGCGATGCCCGAGACCGCGACCTCGTACCCTCCTTGTACATCGAGCCCGTCCACGGCTGGTTGAAGAACGTGAGGTCGAGGTAGCCCGAGCCGTCGTAGAGCGTGATCGTGACCATCGACTGCCGGCGGCGGGTCTGCCGCTTGGTCGACCCGCTTCACGCGGCGCGATCACGGTCGCGTGGCTGCCCGATCTTGAGCTCGCCGATCGGCGAGACCTGCGAGCGGTCGATGTACCGGCGCGGGTAGTGGTGGAGGAGGTCGCGGACGGTCTCGATGCCCTGCTCGGCCAGGACCTCGGACGCGGGCGGCCCTTTCGTGCGCAGACCGACCCGGCGTGCGGCGAGCTGCGCGATCGATCGCGCTCACCGGGCTGTCGAGCGTCAGGCCTCGGGCGCGAGGCTCCGTGGTCCGGACGTCTTCCACGCCGTCGGTTCTACCATGCGACCCATGACGCTCCGCCGCCTCGGCCTCGCCATCGCGTGCTGGGCGCTGCTCGCCGCGGCGTGCGGCGCGAACGCCGCCTCACCACCCGCGCGGCTCCCCACCGACTCCGGCTGCGCTCACGAGTTCACGCTCGCGGACTACCAGCATGCGCTCGGCGAGCTGCGCGGCACGCCGGTCGTGGTCAACGTCTGGGCCTCGTGGTGCGGGCCCTGCCAGGGGAGGCGCCGCTGCTCGCGGCGGCGCACCGGTCGTACGGCGACCGGGTCCGGTTCCTCGGGGTGGACGTGATCGACGAGCGCGACTCGGCGCGCGCGCTTCATGCATCGGTACGGCTGGACCTATCCGAGCGTCTACGACCCGACCGGGAGCGATCCGCGACGGCCTCGGGCTGCTCGGACAGCCCGTCACGCTCTTCTACGACGCCGACGGCGAGCTCGTGGACACGTGGACCGGGCCGCTCTCCCAGGAGGCGCTCGACACCGATCTGCACGCGATCCTCACGCGCTGATCGCCTGATCCGGCGGCCGGTCCGAGGGCGTCTGCTACCCTCGTTGGGCCATGGCCGCCGTCTGCGACATCTGCGGGAAGAAGCCGTTCTTCGGCATGCAGTGTCTCCCACTCCCACCGCCGCTCCCCAAGCGGTGGAACCCGAACGTGCAGCGGGTCCGGGCGCTCGTGAACGGCACCCCCAAGCGCCTGCACGTCTGCACGAGCTGCCTCAAGGCCGGCAAGGTCCAGCGCGCCGTCTAGGCGCTCCCCGAACCACCTCCCGCGCCCGTTCCGTGCCCGACCTGTCCCGCGGGACTCAACTTTTCCGCCCGTTTCCCCGATGAGCTAGTCACAACGGTTCGTCCAACCTGGCCAAAGGAAGCGAGAGGAGCACCGGTGAGCGGCAAGGTCCTGATCGTCGACGATGACCCCACGGTCCGCGAGAGCCTTCGAGACCTGCTCGAGCGCCGAGGGCTGTCCCCGGTGGGCGCGGCCAGCGATGGGAACGAGGCCGTCTCGATGGCCATCTCGCTCGAGCCCGACGTGATCGTGATGGACCGGATGATGCCCGGGATGGACGGCGTCGAGGCGACCCGGCGGATCAAGCAGACCCAGCCGCAGACCCAGGTCATCCTGCTGTCGGCGCAGCTCGACGGCGAGGTCCAGCGGGAGGGCGAGGGGCTCGGCGTGTACTGCTACCTCGCCAAGGGGTGCTCGGAGAACCTGATCGCGGACATGGTCACGCGCGCGATCAACCTCAAGAACGAGTTCGCCGGCTAGACGCGTTCCGGCGCCGGAACCGATCAGCCCCGACGCGCGATCTCGCGCCACGCCGAGACCGCCGCCGCCCTTCGCCTCTTCGGCGAGCCCCGCGGCGACCGTCAGGGCCTCGGCGCCGTGGAAGAAGCTCCGCGCCGCGGTGTCCGCGATCCCGATCGCGATCGTCACTGATCGGCACGCGGCGGATCATCCCCTCGCCGTCGACCAGCTGGATGTAGCCGCGGTCGGCGTCCTCGGGGTCGTACAGCTGCGGGGCCTGCGCGTCGAACCCCGCGATGATCGCGTCCGCGAGCGCGGTCGCGTGCTCGGACGGAACGAGGACGGCGAAGTCGTCCTCACCCAGGTGCCCGACGAACGCCGCCGGTCCGGCGACCTGTCGGGACACGTCGCGGACGACGCGGGCCGCGAGCTGGAGCACCTGATCCCCGCGCGCGAACCCGTAGCGGTCGTTGTAGTCCTTCATCCCGGCGAGGTCGCTCACCAGCAGCGCGAACGGCTCCTCGCGTTCGATCCGGCCGTCGAGCTCGGCCCGCAGCCGGGCGTGACCGGGCAGCCCCGAGAGCGGCGACTCGTCGCGCGCCTCGCGCGCCCGCTGCAGGACCTTGGCGACGCGCGCGCAGCAGGTCCGGGCCGTCGAACGGCTTGACGATGTAGTCGTCCGGCGCCCAGCGCCATCCCTTCCATCCGGTCGGCGGACATCCCGCGCGCCGTCACGAAGATCACCGCGGTCTCGGCCGTCGCCGGATCGGCGCGGAGCCTCCGGACGACCTCGAAGCCGTCCATCTCCGGCATGATCACGTCGGTCAGCACGACGTCGGGGTTCGGTCCTTCGCGGCCTTGAGCGCGGTCTTGCCGTCGGACGCGAGCTCGACCTGGTAGCCGGCCATGCAGAGCTCCCACTCGAGCAGCCGGGCCACCGTCTCCGAGTCGTCGACGACCAGCACCGAGGCGAGCGGCTCCTGGCCGGCGTCGAGCAGGCTCCACTCCAAGATCCCGTCCCAGGGATCTCTCCCCGAGGTCTCGGTCTCCATCGGAAGTCTCTGCCTCGCCTCCTGGATCGTCCCGCTGGGACCGTCCCGGCCCCGACCTCCCCATCGGTCGTACGACGGAGCCGCTTGAGCCTGGAGGAGGCGGGTGCCCTGCGTGGCTCCGTGCCTGCGGGGGTCGGGCCCGCGTGCCTCAAGCGGATCCGTCCGACGCCCGATACCCCTCAGGACATGGACGTAGGGCGAACGTCGGTACTTTCCGAGCGGACCGAGACGTCCCGCGCGCCGCAGGCGCGCGGGACCGCTCGGCACACGCTGGTCGTCTTCGAACTCGACGACCGCGAGTTCGCGTTGCCCATCGGGGACATCGCCGAGATCGTGCCGATGGTCCTCATCACCCCGTCCCCGAGGTCCCGCCGTGGGTCGAGGGCGTCGTCAACCTCCGCGGTCGTGTGCATCCCGGTGATCGACCTGCGGACGCGCCTGGGCATCGAGCCCAGACCGCACGAGCTCAACACGCCGATCCGCGATCGCCGAGCAGGGGACCAAGAAGCTCGGCCTGATGCGCGGACGCGGTCCGCGACGTCGTCGAGCTCGACGAGGATGCGTTCGAGACGCCGGCGGAGGTCGGCGTCGACGAGACGGGTCACGCCGACGCGATGTCGTCGGTGGGGCGGCTCGGCGACCGGCTGATCGTCGTGCTCGACCTGACCCGCGTCGCCGGCGACGCGCGCGCCGCTCGCCGAGGCTCGGAGGGCTCCCTGATGTCGAGTGAGCCCACGACGGCGACCGCCCCGCGAACCGAGCCCGACGAGGTGCTGCGGATCCTGCAGGCGCGCGCCCGCGAGCTCGCGCGACCGCTCGAGTCCGGCGTCGTCGAGCAGACCACGTCGCCGCTGGTCGTCGAGGTCGGCCCCGAGCGCTACGCGGTCGACGTCGACGCCGTCCGCGGATCAGCCGTTGGCCGGGGTGACGTCGCTGCCCGGCCTCCCATCCTTCTGGTCGGGCCCGGTGAACCTGCGCGGCAACCTCGGTGCCGGTCCTGGACCTCGGCGACGTACCTCGCCCTCCCCTCGTCGAACGAGGCGAGCGCCGAACCCAAGCTCGTGTTCGTCGCCGCCGAGGGATGGACGTGGCGCTCGTCGTCGACGCCGGTGCGCGAGGATCCGGCGGACGCCGCTCTGGCGACCTCGCGCCGTCGGTCTCGGCGGATCCGGAGAGCGTTCGCATCGTGCAGCACGTGACGAAGGATCTGGTGTCGGTGCTCGACCTGGGCTACCTGTTGCGGGACCCGGCGCTGAGCGTGGGCGTGGACGCCAAGTGACGTCCACGGATCGATCCTAGGAACGGCGAAGGGACGAGGAGGAACGATGTTCGACGGACGGCGGGAGAAGCGGGAGACGAAGGTCGAGGGCGACGAAGGGGTCAAGCGCGGCCTCCGTCGCAAGCGCGTCCGCCCGCAGGAGGGATCCGAGGAGCCTCGACCCGACCCGCAGCCTTCGCGCGACGTCGGCATCTCGTGGCCGCATCTGGCACAAGTTCGCGGCGATCGCGCTCGTCGTGCTTCGTGCCGATCGGGGTCGGCGACGCATTACTATCTGTACCAGACCGAACAGCACGGACATCGACGTCACGCGGTCCGAGGACCTTCGGGGTCACCTACCTCGAGTCGGCAGAGCGTCCTGCTGGCCGACATCTCCCAGCACCGCACCGTCGCGCGCCGGGCGCTCGAAGGCGATCAGAACGCGATCCGGGCGCTCCCGTCGTCCAGGCCGCCGTCGACTCGGACTTCGACGCGCTCACCGCGGCTCGACCAGCAGTGGAAGACCGTGCTGCACACGACCGCCGAGGGTCTGGGTGCGGTCGGCCGCGAGGCCCGCTCCCGGCGAGCACATGCAGCCTCGACTGGGGATCGCTCTAGCGACGTCCAGGACCCGGACGCGAGCGCCAACGGGCACGAGGTAGCTCCTCGCGAACTCCGCTCCTCATCACCTACGTCGGGAACCAGTCCTCGCCGATCCGCGACCCCGACCTCGACACTTGGTACGTGATGAACGCCTTCCTGATCCGCCAGCCCGAGATGATCCAGCGGCTGAACACGTTCCGGCGACGCGCTCGCCGCCTACGAGGGCAAGGACCCGGAAGGCGCGCGTCGATCTGCTCGAGCAGCTGGCGGTCCTGAACTTCACCGCCGCGAGCCTGCAGTCGGACCTCGACGTCGCCTTCAACGAGACGCAGAACTTCAACGCCAGCCCGACGCTCGAGTCCGACCGTCGCCCCGGTGGCGCGGTCGGCGCTGGACGCGTTCGGACAGCTCCGGAGCCTGGTGGAGGTCGACGTCGCCGGCCCCGCGATCAAGGCGAGTCCCGATGAGATCGACCAGGCCGTGGTCGTCGACGATCGATGAGTACGAGGCGCTGTGGCTGCCGCTGTTCGCGGAGTGAGCACGCGATGTTCGGCACGAAGTCCGTGGCCAACGAGCAGGTGCCGCCGGGTGCAGCTCGGCGGCGTGCTGATCGGACTGTTGGTCGGGTTCGTCCTGATGCTGCTCGTCGCCCGCCGCATCACGCGCAACGTCTGCGGGTCGCCGCGACCGCGCAGGCGGTCGCCGAGGGCGACCTGAGCCAGCGGGCCGAGGTGCGCAGCAGGACGAGGTCGGCGTCCTGGCCGAGTCGTTCAACGCGATGACCGAGCAGCTGCAGGCCGACGCTCGCCAGGACGAGCGCCGGACAACCGCGAGCAGCTGGAGCATGCCGTGCGCGAGTACGTCGATTTCGCCGACAAGGTCGCCGAGGGGAACCTGACGGTGACGCTTCCCCACCGAGAACGAGAACGAGCAGCTCGCGCATCTGTCGCAGAACCTGAACCAGATGGTGCGACGGAGCCTCGGCGGTCTCGCGGCGCAGGTGCGTCAGGGCGCCGAGGCGATCGGTTCGTCCACCGCGCAGATCCTGACGGCGGCGTCGCAGCACTACGCGAACGCCGACCAGCAGGCGAGCGCGGTCACCGAGATCTCGACGACGATCACCGGCATCCGAGCGCCGCCGAGCAGGTGGCTCGGCCAGGCCGAGGACCTTGGTCGGAGTCGGCCAAGAACTCCGGAGCGGACCGGTGAGGAGGGCGCGGAGGTCGTCGACCAGATCGTGCACTCGATGCACGCGATCCGAGACAAGGTGACGTCGATCTCGCATGGACATCACCGCCCTGTCCGAACAGACCCTGCGGATCAGCGAGATCACCGAGACCGTGAACGACATCGCCGACCAGTCGAACATGCTGGCGCTCAACGCCACGATCGAGGCCGCGAAGGCCGGCGAGCACGGCAAGGGCTTCGCGCCGTGGTCGCCGCCGAGGTCCGGAACCTGGCGGAGCAGTCCAAGCACGCGACCGTCGCAGGTGCAGACGATCCTGGCCGACATCCAGCGGAGCACCGAGGCCGCCGTCACCGCGACCGAGCAGGGCTCGTCCCGGTGGTCGAGTCGAGCGTCGACCTGACGATGCGCGCCGGCGACATGATGGGCCAGCTCACGAACACGGTCCGCGAGACCGTGAGCGCCGCGCAGCGGTTCCAGTCGACGGCGGAGGAGCAGAACGCCGACATGGAGCGCGTCGCCAAGGGCATGGAACAGGTGAGCGGGCTGGCGTCGACGATCACCGAGACCGCCGCGCAGTCCGGAGGCCGCCTCGGGGAACCTGACCGACCTCGCTCGGCGCCTCCAGCTGCTCTCCCAGCGGTACCACCCTCGAGGACGGCGAGTAGGGATCGGGGAGGAAGGGCTCCCCATGGACCCCCACGCGGCGATGTTCCGCCGGCTCCTCTCCGTGCTCCTCGGAGGCGGCCGAGCGGATCCATCGCGTCAACGGCGCCCCTGCCTCGCGCCTCGAACGCGAGAGGATGAGACGACCGACCGCACCGAGGCGCTGACGGCATCATGCGCGAGCCCACACGCTCAAGGGCGCCGGAGGCTCGGGTGAACCTCGAGGACGTGGAGCTCCTCAGCCACGACCTCGAGAGCGTGTTCGGGCCGGTGCTGGAGGGCGAGCGCGAGCTCTCCCCCGCGATCTTCGCGGTCGCCTATCGGACGCTCGACGCGATCGGGGAGCTGATCTGCCGCGGCGGTGCAGGAGCGAGCCGCCGGCGGTCGACGTCCCGGCGCTGGTCGCCGAGATGCACGCGGCGGCCGACGGACCCGGTGCCGGCACACGACCCAGCAACGGCGCGAGCTGACCTCGGTGGCGGAGGCGCCCGATGACGAGGCCGATCGAGGCGGATCGAGGCGGACGAGGCGCCGACCTCGGTGGCAGTGAGACGCCGAGGCGCGAGGCGGACGAGGCCGACGAGGTGCCGAACTCGGTGCGGAGCGCCCGAGGACGAGGCGGATGCGACGGCGGACGGATCCACCGAGGAATCCGGAGGAGCCAGTCGTCCGACACCGACGTGGACAACGAGTCGTTGCTGGCCTCGTTCGCCGAGCTCCAGAGTCCGCGTTCGACGAGGAGCACTCCGCGTTCGGCGAGGAGCTCTCGGCGCTCGCCGACACGGCGGGCGAGGGGGTTCGGCGACTCCCACGAGGAGGCGACCGACGGCGACGCTGACGACGCAGGAGGTCGGACCCGCGGGCGAGCTCGAGCTCGAGGACGCGAGCGAGAGCGAAGGCGAGATTCGAGGCCGAGTTCGATGGCGAGAGCGTGCTCGGAGCGAGTTCGAGGGCGCCACTCCGACACGGACCGAGATCGATGCTGCGGACGTGACCCAAGACGACGTCGAGGTCGAGGAACCGACGCGACCCGACGTGGTGGATCTCGCGGAGCCGGAGGTGGTCGCGGACGACGTCCGACGACGATCGCGCCGTGGCGACGACGACCGACGAGGGAACCGCTCGAGGCGGCGACGCCCGGACGCCCGAACCGGAGGCCGTCGACGACGCCGAGGCGGACGCCGGCCGTGCGCGGGTGCTCGCGGTCTTCGCGACCGAGAGCCGCGAACGCGTCAAGACGATCAACCGGCGCCTGATGGCGCCTCGAACGCGGACCTGATCCGGCCTCACGAGCGGGCGCAGTAGCGTCTCGGGGATCCTCCGCGAGCTCCACACGCTGAAGGGTTCGAGCGCCACGGTCGCACGACGCCACGGTCGAGTCGCTCGCCCATCAGCTCGAGGCATTGTTCGGCGCGGTGCGCGACGGGGTCCGCAAGCTCGATGCGCCCATCTTCGATATCGCCTACCGCGCGTGCTGGACGCCGTCGAGACGGCCGTCAACGAGGCGCGCGCGCGGCGAGACGACCTGACTGTCCGACGCCGAGGCGTGGACTCGAGACGATCCGCGCGGCGATCGGCCGGTCAGGCTCCGGAACCCGAGCCCGCGAGCGCCCTGACGCGGGTTCGTTCAGCGAGGCCGCCTCGATGCTGGGCGGCGGCGGCGCGGAAGACACGGTCCGCCTGGCGATCTCCAAGCGTCGACGCGCTCATGGGGTAGCGTGAGCGAGCTGCAGGTGGCGCGGCCGGGACCGAGCAGCATCTCGCGGACGCCCGGGCGATGATGACGGGGCTGTCGTCGATCGAGGCCGCGTGGCTCGAGATCGAGTCGCCGCGTCCGGCGCCTGGTCGCCCCCACCCCGACGATGACGGCGCGGAAGCGTCCTGGTCGCCCCCGAGCCCGCCGAGCTCGAGGAGCTCGAGTCGTTCCCGGCGGACGGGCGGCAACGGATCGGCGAGGCCCGGATGCACCTGGCCGACCTGCTCCGCGCGATGGAGTCCGACGGGCGGCGTCTCGCGCAGCCTCCGACGACCTGCAGGACGACGTCCGCCGGGCCCGGATGCTCCTCGTCTCGATGGTGTTCGACGCGTTCCCCGCCTCATCAGGACCTGGCCGTGGATCTGGGAAAGCGAGCGACGCTCGTCGTGGAGGGCGCCGACACGGAGGTCGACCGATCCGTCATCGAGCAGATCCGCGTCGCTCACGCACTCTGCTCCGCAACGCCATCGACCACGGGCTCGAGACGCCCGAGGGGCGCGAGCGCGCAGGCAAGCCCGCGGAGGGCACGATCACCCTGCCGGCGTGCCCAGCGCGGCGACACGCTGCTCGTCGAGGTGCGCGACGACGGTGCCGGCATCCGACCCCGCCAAGATCCGGCGCACGCGGTCGAACGCCGGATCGCTGTCGCAGGAGGCGGCCGACGTCACCAACGACGCCGACGCGCTCCGGCTCATCTTCCGGGCGGGGTTCTCCACGCGTGGCGTGGTGACGGACCTGTCCGGCCGGGGTGTCGGGCTCTGACGTCGTGCGCGACGCGATCGAGCGGCTGCCGCGGCCTCGGTCGAGGTCGAGCAGCGTGATCGGCGAGGGCACGCACTTCTCGCTGCAGGTCCCGCTCTCCGTCGCGTCGGCGCAGTGCGTGATGGTCGGCGTCGTCGGGCAGTACCGTTCGCGCTCCTGATCTCAACGTGAACCGGATCCCGCGGCTCACGACAGGACCAGACCGAGCGCGCTGACGGCAGGCTCCGTGGTTCCATCTGACGGCGACCCCACCCTCGACGCCGGAGTCGCGGAGGTGCTCGGCCTCGAACGCGCACAGGAGCCCCGTGAACGGCTCTGCCGTGCACCCGGCGGTCGTGCTCGGCGTCCGGCGAGCGACGGATCGTCTTCTGTCGTGGACGAGCCTGATCGGGACCCAGACCCTGGTGCCTGAGTCGCTCCCGGCCCCGCTCGTACGGTTGCGGACATCTCGGGCGCCGCGGTGCCCGGGACGGGCGAGGTCAGCGTCCTGGACGTCTGTGGACCTCGTTGTTCGGCGCGACGACCCCGCGGCGCGTGGTCGACCTCGTTCGGCGGCAACGTTTCCAGCGGCGAGGCGACTGACAGCTCCGATGATCGGTCGTCGACGACTCGAGCGTCACGCGCACGATGGTCAAGGGTATCCTCGAGACCGCCGGCTACCGCGTGCAGGTCGCGGCCGACGGCATGCAGGCGTGGGAGCTGCTGCGCAGCCGCCCGTTTGACCTGCCCTCGTGAGCGACGTGAACATGCCCGAGATGAAAGGGTTCGACCTCACCGAGAAGGTGCGCTCGGACCGGCTGCTGCGACAGCGTCCCGGTGATCGCGATCACCGCGCTCGGACTCGATGGAGGATCAGGCGCACGGGGCCGCGGGAGCGGACGCGCACATCACGACAGGGCGCGTTCAACGACGACCGCCTGATCGAGGCGCGGTTCGAGACTTCGTCTGAGCGCTCGGCCGGCCGAACCGGCCGACGGCTCAGCGCCCTCGATCCCCCAGAGCTGATCGACCGGTCCGATCCCGCCGCCGAAGCGGCAGCGCGGCCCGGATCGCCTCGGTCACGAACGCCTTCCCTTCGCGAACGGCCTCGAGGAGCCCGTCGCCGCGCGCGAGGTGCGCGGCGATCGCCGACGACAGGGTGCACCCGGTCCCGTGCGTGTTCGGCGTCTCGATCCACTCCCCGCGATCCACGTCATCCGCTCGCCGTCGAAGAACAGGTCGTCGGCGCCGGTCGCGCCTCGGCAGGTGGCCGCCCTTGACCAGCACCGCCCCGGCCCCATCGCCCGGATCGCCTCGCGCGGCCTCCTCGCATCTCGTCGCGGTCGGCTCACGCTCGAGCCCGGCAAGGGCCGCGGCCTCGGGCAGGTTCGGCGTGACGAGCGTCGCGAGCGGCAGGATGCGCTCGCGGAGCGCGCCGACGGCGTCCTCGTCGAGCAGGCGATGCCCGTGCTTGGAGACCGAGACCGGATCCACGACGAGGTTCGGCGATCGCCGTCTCGGCGACGGCGTCGGCGACGGCCTCGACGATGGCCGCGGACGCGAGCATCCCGGTCTTGGCGGCATCGACCCCGATGTCGGTGACGACCGCGCGGATCTGCTCGGCGACGACCTGCGGCGGGAGCGCTTCGTAGCCGCTCACGCCCTCGGTGTTCTGCATCGTGACGGCCGTGATCGCGGTCATCCCGAACACGCCGAGCGCGCTGAACGTCTTCAGGTCCGCCTGGATCCCCGGCGCCGCCGCCCGAGTCGGAGCCGGCGATCGAGAGCGCCGCGGGCGCGGGGGCCGAGCGTCGTCGTCCACGCGACTCAGGCTACCCTGGGCGAAGTGATCCCAGCCCGCGGGTGCGAGCGGCGCTCGTCCCGCCGTCGGCGTCCGACGGCCACGAGGCCGGACCCCGACGATCTCGCCGATCTCGGACAGGTCGACGCCGAACGCTCGACCGCAGGTCCTCGCGCGCGCTCGACCGCGTCCGCCGGGCAGGGTCGCGAGCAGCTCGTAGTCCTCGCCTCCGGAGAGCGCGAGCGCCGAGGCGTCGACCTCGAGCATCGCGGCCCCGCTCGATCAGCGGTTCGGCCACCGGGACGTCGCCGAGGACGACGCGCGCGCCGACGCCGCTCGCGTCGCACAGGCGCGACAGGTCCGTCGCCAGGCCGTCGGACAGATCCATCATCGCGGTCAGCGCCGCGCGCGCGAGCATCTGCGCCTCGCCCACGCGCGCGACGGGCCGCTCGAGCGCCTCGATCAGCGCGCGGCCCCAGGGCTCGAGAGCGCTCGGCCGCTCGGCCGGGCGCCGCCCGCGAAGCGCGAGGCCGCCCGCCGCCGCGCCGAGCGACCCGGTCACGACGATCCGGTCGCCGGACGCGGGCGCCCGACACGCAGCACCGCGCGGCCCGGTGCGACCTCGCCCACCACGGCCACCGAGACGACGACGAGGTCGGCCCGGTTCGTGTCGCCGCCGACGAGCCGCGAGCGCGTACTCGCGCAGGCATCGCGCATCCCGCCGACCAGCTCCATCACCCAGGCCGCGTCGACGTCGCGTCCGGACCGCGAGCGCGACGAGCGCGTAGCGGGGCTCGCCGCCATCGCCGCGACGTCCGAGACGTTCACCGTGATCGCCTTGGCGCCGAGGTCGCGTGCCGAGATCGCGCCGCGCTCGAAGTGCACGCCCTCGGCGAGGAGGTCCGTCGGTGAGCACGAGCTGGCCGGCGCCCTGGCTCGACGACCGCGGCGTCGTCGCCCGGCCCGACCACGACGCCCGGCTCGGCTCCCGAGAGCAGGCGGGCCACGCGCCTTGATCAGCTCGTCCTCGGACAGGTCCATCGCGTCCTTCCTGCGGCCTGGCGCCGGTCCGCGTCCGTGCTGGCGCGAACGGCGGCGCTCGCGCTTGGCTAGGATAGAGCCCGCTCCGAGCGTGCCCCGAGAGCTCGCGAGCTTCCTGACGAAGGAGCACACCGTTGAAGGTCGAGGCACGCACGGTCCACGACAACCCGTCCGCGGAGGAGCTCCGCGGCTTCACCGAAGCGATGCCGCAGTGCCGCGTCACGGAGTTCGGCAACGTGAACGTCCAGACGCGGGTCGACGTCGCGGAGCTCCGGCAGCACGTACGTCGTCGGCGGACCGCGTCCGAGCGGCAAGACGATGACCCGTGAGGCGTTCGAGCGACGATCGCGCGCCGTCAGGACGCGTACCTCGCGCGAGCAAGCGACGTGATCGTGATCGACGGCTTCATCGGCAACGACCCGGACTTGCGGACCGCGGGCGCGCCTCGACGATCGAGAAGGCGAACGCGAACATCGCCGGGATGCAGCAGAAGCTGTACTTCCCGAGCGCGACGATCGGCGACGAGCCGGAGGTGCACGTGATCTACACGCCGAACCTCGAGGCGCCCGGCTACCCGGACGACCGCGTGATCGCGGTCGACCTGGAGCACGGCGTGACGCGCGTCCTGAACTCCGACTACTTCGGCGAGTCGAAGAAGGGCGGCCTGCGGATGTGGAACGACGATCGTGTACGACCAGCGGCGGCCTGGCGCTGCACGCCGGGCTGAAGGTCGATCCCGACCGGCGCGCGGCGAGAAGGTGTTCATGATCATCGGCCTGTCCGGCACCGGCAAGACGACCACGACGCTTCACGACGCAGAACGACTCGCTGCCGGTGCAGGACGACTTCGTCGGGCTGATGCCCGGCGGCAAGCCGTACGGCACCGAGAACGGCTGCTTCGCGAAGACGTTCTGCGCTCGACCCCGACTTCGAGCCGTCAACATCTACGACGCCGTCGTCAAGCCGACGACCTACCTGGAGAACGCGTACCAGGACGAGGCGGGCACGGTGAACTTCTTCGAGGAGAGCTACACGCAGAACGGGCGCGCGGTGTTCCGCGATGGACGGATCTCGCTCGCGCTACCGCGGACGCGACGGACGTCGGGACCGTGGACTACCTGCTGATCCTCAACCGGAACGAGAACATCATCCCCGCCGTCGCCAAGCTCGACCAGGAGCAGGCGGCCGCGTACTTCATGCTCGGCGAGACCACCGGCACCTGCGCCGGCGGCGCCGTCCGAGGCCGGCAAGTTCCTGCGCGTCCCCGGCACGAACCCGTTCTTCCCGCTGCCGCACGGCCTGCAGGGCAACCGGATCCTCGAGCTGCTCGCGACGCACCCGATCGAGACCTACCTGCTGAACACCGGGCCGCGTCGGGGGCAGGGACGACGACGAGCGCTCGAAGAAGCTGAAGATCCCGCACACCTCGGCCTGCGTGAAGGGGATCGCCGAGCGCATCGATCACGTGGACCGAGGACGACGGACTTCGGCTACCAGGTGCGCCGAGGCGGTGCCCGGGCATCGACGACATCGGAGCTCCTGCAGCCGCGCCGCCTCTACGAGCGGCAGGGCGCGGCTGCAGGAGTACGCGCAGATCGTCGACCGGCTGAAGGCCGAGCGCGTCGCGCGCCTGCGAGGAGTTCCCCGAGCTCACCGCCCGAGATCGTCAAGGCGGTCGGCTAGGCCTCGGTCTCGTCGGCGGGCGAGCGCCGGCCGAGGAACCACCCACCCAGCAGCCGCATGCGCCGCGAGCACGAGCGGGACCATCAGGTACCAGCGGTACGCCTCGAGATCGTCCAGCGCGGCTCGCCCCTGACCTGGATCGACGCGTAGATCAGGAAGAAGCCCGCGAACGCGAACCACAGCCCGATCCGGCCCGTGAGGTACAGGGCGTAGAGCAGGTGGTCCGACGACGTCGGTCCCTCGAACGGCCTCCGGCCCCAGTACCAGATCGCATGCAAGCCGCCGAGCACGAACAGCCCCGCGATCACGAGTTCGAAGATCCTCACGCGCGCGTGCCCGCCGAACGCGCGAGCGCCGAGACGACCTGCTCGTCGGTGGTCTGATCGAAGTCCCGGTACCACTCGCCCACCGCGAGGAACGGCTGCGGCGTCTCGAGCGCGACCACCCCGTCCGCCTCCGGCGCGGAGTCGCTCGATCGTCTGCGGCGGCGCCACCGGTACCGGCGAGCACCACGCTCGGCGCCCTGCGCCGCGCGCCCACCGGAGCGCGGCGACGGCCGTGCTCCCGGTCGCGACCGCCGTCGTCGACGACGACCGCGACGCGACCCGCAGATCGGTTGCGGCGGGCGGCCGCCCCGGTAGGCGCTGCTGGCGGCGTTCGATCTCGGCCTCCTGGGCCGCGATCTCGCGTTTCGAGGTAGCGCTCGCTCACGCCGAGCGCCGCACCATCCTCGGTCCAGCACCCGGATGCCGGGCGCGACCGCGCCGATCGCGAGCTCGGGGTTGCCGGGCGCCCCCACCTTGCGGGGACGACGACGTCGAGCGGCACGCCGAGCTCGCGCGCGACGACGTCACCGACGATCACGCCGCCCCGAGGGATCGCGAGCACGAGCGCGCTCGGCCCGAGGTGCCGAGCGCCCCGGCCAAGCGTTCGCCGGCGTCCGCCGGTCGGCGAAGATCACCGCTCCTCCTCGATCCCGCGGCGCGCCTCGTCCTCGTCGAGCTCGCGCCGCTTGTCGGGCACGATCGCGCTCGGGCGGCGGCATCGGCTTTCGGATGCGCCGGTACGCGGCGAGCGGGTCGGCCTCGCGCTTCGAACGCTTCCTCTTGACGCCACCCTCCGATTATCAGCTGTTCGCCGCATCGCCCACGGGCGAACGGCAAGGGGTTGGCGTCACTCGAGTCCGCGAGCAGGACCCACAACGCTCGGTGTCCTGTCGATGGCCACATCGACGACCGGCCCGGCCATCGGATACGTGGTCGTTTTTCCGGTCACGATGTCGATCCGCGACAACGTGGCCGCAGGGCCGTCGACGAGCCACACGGCGCCCTCTCCGGTTATCTCGCGCACGCGTTTGTCGGGCTCGGGGTGCCCGCATAGCATGAGCGTCCCGCGAACGAGGGAGGTCCAGCGTGGTCCAGGCCTACATCCTGATCCAGACCGAGGTCGGCAAGGCCGCGCCAGGTGGCCAAGGAGGTCCGCGACATCGCCGAGCGTCGCCGAGGCCGAGGACGTGACCGGGTCCCTACGACGTGATCGTCCGCGCCGAGGCGAAGAACGTCGACGAGCTGGGCAAGCTGGTCGTCGCGAAGCATCCAGGCCGTCGAGGGCATCACCCGCACGCTGACCTGCCCCGTCGTCCACCTGTAGATCGCGATCCGTTCTCTGCCGAACGCGTCCGGCGCGCGTCAGATCCGCCACGTGCCCGTCGCTTGCGTTCGGCCTCGTGGCGCTCGATCGCGAGCTCGATCAGCCGGTCGACCAGTTCGGGGTAGGCCAGGCCCGAGGCCTCCCACAGCTGCGGGTACATCGAGATGCCGGTGAACCCCGGGATCGTGTTGACTCTCGTTCACCCAGACACCCGTCCCGTCCTCGCACGGGAAGAAGTCGACCCGCGCCATCCCCGCGCCGTCGATCGCGCGGAACGCGGCCACCGCCAGCCGCTGGATCTGCTCGAGCGTGTCCGGCTGCAGATGTCGGCCGGGATCAACAGCTGCGGCGCCGTGGTCGTCGAGGTACTTCGCCTCGTAGTCGTAGAACTCGTGACCCGTCGGGACGATCTCGCCCGCGACCGACGCGACCGGGTCGTCGTTGCCCGAGCACCGAGACGCTCGATCTCGCGGGTCCCGTCGGCCGCTCGTCTCGAGCACCGCCTTGCGGCGCGAACCGGAAGGTCGTCTCCGAGGGCGTCCACGCAGCTCGTCGAGGGTCGTGGACCTGTCACGATGCCGATCGAGGACCCGAGCGTCGCGGGCTTGGTGAACACCGGGTACCCGAGACTGCGCGACGCGCGGGCCTCGACGCCCTCGGGATCCTCCGCCCAGTCCCGGCTCGCGCACGACCTCGTACGGGACCACCGCCGGGATCCGGCCGCGGCGAACAGCGCCTTCTGCACCGCCTTGTCCATCCCGACCGCCGATGCGAGCACGCCCGCGCCCACGTACGGCACGCCGGCCAGCTCCAGCATGCCCTGGATCGGCGCCGTCCTCGCCCGTACGGGCCGTGCAGGACCGGGAACACCACGTCGATCGGCGTGTCGCGAACCGTCCGGCCGCGACGAGCGCGCTGCGAGCCCGACTCCTGCGTCGAGCTCGACCTCGGTGCCCGAACCCGGCGACGACGCTCGGCGAGCGCTCCGGCCGGCACCCGCCGGCAGCGCCGGCGGACCGGGCGGCAGGAGCCCCACCGACCCGTCGCGTCGTCATCCCGATCGCGACGACCTCGTAGCGGTCGGCGGATCGAGCGCGTCGATCACGGAGCGCGCGGACACGCACGCAGATCTCGTGTTCGGCCGAGCGTCCGCCGAACAGCACCGCGACCGCCGCCGCTGTCACACCTTCTCCAGCGCGCGATCGAAGTCCTCGATCAGATCGTCCACGTCCTCCAGGCCGACGCTCAGCCGGATCAGGCCGTCGGCGATGCCCGCCGCGCCGCGCGCGTCGGAGTCCATCTGACGATGGGTCGTCGAGGCGGCGTGGCACGACGAGCGTGTGCATCGCCGCCGAGGCTCGCGGCCACCCACGACCAGCTCGAGCGCGTCGCAGAAGCGCTGCCCGGCCCTCGACGCCGCCCGCGACCTCGAGCGCGACCATCCCGCCGAATCCTCGCGGCAGGATCCGTCCGCGCGACGGCGTGCTGCGGGTGCAGGAGCCCAACGGGTAGTGCACGCGCGCTCGATCTTGGGATGCGCCTCGAGCCATGCCGCGACGCGTCGAGCGCGCTCGCGCAGTGGCGGTCCATCCGGAGCTCGCAGCGTCGAGAGGCCCGCGCATCGCACAGCCACGCCTCGAGCGGAGCCAGCGTCCCGCCGGTGTCGATCACGGTCGCGCGGAGCGCCGCCATCCGCTCCATCGGACGTGCACACGATGCCGCCGATCAGGTCGTTGTGGCCGCCGATGTACTTCGTGGCGGAGTGCACGACGTACGTCGAACCCCAACGACGCCGGCGTTGCACAGGTACGGCGACGCGAACGTGTTGTCGACCGACCGCTCGGCACGCCTGGCGAGCGACGCGAGCGCCCCGAGCGCCTCGAGGTCGGCGACGGTCACGTTGCGGGTTCGCGATCGTCTCGACGTAGAGAAGCGCCGCGCCGGGCAGCGCTTCGCGCGACCGCGTCGAGGTCGTGCGGATCCACGAACCGACGTCGATCCCGTAGCGCGGCAGCACGTGCGTGAACAGCGAGTAGGCGCCGCCGTACAGCTCGTTGCTCGCCACGATCCGTGTCGCCGCTCGCCGCCAGGGTCGTGAGCGACCGCGTGGATCGCCGCCATCCCCGACGCGAACGAGAGCGCCGACTCGGTCCCTCGAGTTCGGCCATCAGCGCTTCGAACGCGCGGAGCGTCGGGTTGCCGTAGCCGCGCGTGTACGTGTAGCCGGGCCGGCGGAAGCTGATCGTCTCCGCGTACTCGTCGGAGTGTCGAAGCGGAACGTGGACGTCTGGTAGATCGGGACGCTCGGCGTTTCCTGGTCCATCGGCGGCAACGTCCGCGCTCGTGGATCGCACGCGTGGTCGAGAACCCTCGGTCTCGCTCGCTCCGGATCGTGGTCGCGCGGCACGGCCCCAGCCTACCCGTCGCGCGTCCAGCGCGCGGGATATCGGTCGCGGAGGTCGTCCACCAGCGTGTCGAGCGCCGCCATCAGGCTCGTCCGTGCATGCGCGTGGAGCGCCTGGCCGTCGGCTCGTCCCTCGCGGCGCGCTCGTTGGAGTCGAACGGCTCGCCCGCGGCTGACCCAGATCGGGCGGCCGAACTGCAGCGAGGCCTGCGCCCCGACTTGCTGCCACACGCACTGTCCGCCCCAGTGGCCACCGGCGTGATCGGGACGCCCGTCGCGATCGAGAGCCGGACGCGTGCCGGTCTTCCCGTCCATCGGCGAGCGGATCCTCGTTCGTGGTCGCTGGTCGCCCTCCGGGTAGATCACGACCACCTCGCCCTGCCTCGACGCGCGTGCCGCTCGTCCAGCGGCGACCGATCCCCGGCCGCCGCTGGACCGAGGATCTGGTGCGCCCTGCGCAGCACCGTGCCGACGAACGCGGTGTCGAACAGCTCCTGCTTGGCGAGGAACCGCGGCCGCCGGCCGGCCCGCACCACGAAGAGCCCGTGCGCGAGCGGGTCGAGGTAGGACAGGTGGTTGCCCGCGACGATGACCGGCCCCTCCGCGGGAACCTCTCCAGCCCTCCAACCGCCAGTTGAACCAGAGCTGGAGGGGCGGGACCAGCGCGAGCTCGGCGGCTCGGTACCACGGTTCCACGGTCACGCCTCCTTCGGGGCGGCGATGCTACCGCGTCGCCCCGAAGCCCCGTCGACAGCGGTTCTGCGTTCGATACGCCGCCGGGGTACTAGCCTCTGGTCATGCGCGTCGTGGCCGTGCCCGTGAAGTCGCTCTCGCGCGCGAAGACGCGGCTGTCCCCCGCCCTGACGGGGCTCGAGCGCGGCGCCCTCACGCTCGCGATGCTCGAGGACGTGCTCGACGCCGCCCTCTCGGTGCCCGGCTGGGAGACGTGGGTGGTCTCGCCCGACGAGGTGGCGCTCGAGATCGCCGCGGGCCGCGGCGCCCGCCCGATCCCCGAGGCCAAGCCGCCGCTCGCGAACGCGATCCGGCAGGTGGAGGCCAGGCGAGGCGAGGAGGGCGCGAACGCGCTCGCGGTCCTGCCGGCGGACGTCCCGCTCGTGACCGTCGACGACGCTGCACGAAGGGCGCTCCGGACGCTCGGGGCGGTGGTCTTGGCGCGCTCCGGCGGACGGGTCGGGGACCAGCCTGCTCCTGCGCCGCCCGCCGCGGGCGATCCCCGCGCGGTTCGGACCGGACTCGTTCCGGCGCCACGTGGAGCTCGCGCGAGGCGCGAGGGCTGCCCGTGTCCATCGTCGAGCGCCGCGAGCTGTCGTTCGACGTCGATCGTCCGGACGATATCCTCACGCTGCTCGCCGACGGCCGGCGAGGGCGGACCCGCGAGGTGTGTCTGCAGATGGATCTCGGCGCGCGCCTGCGCGCGTAGCTCCGGAGGGCTCGATGCCACAGGGGACGATCAAGGACTTCGAGGTCGAGGAGCGCACCGGCAGCCTGCTGATGGACGACCGCACCGAGGTGGCGATCGACGCCGTCTCGGTCGAGGGCTCGGGCCTGCGTACGCTCCGGATCGGGCAGCGTGTGCGCTTCGACCTGGTCGACGAGGCGGGCCGCAAGGTCGCGAGGAACCTGCAGATCGTGACGCTGTAGCAGGCGCCGGCCGACGAGCCGTTCGCGCGGCAGCAGCGGCGCTCCGAGACGTCAGCGCTTGGCGGCGACGCGCCGCCGTTTGGACGCGACCATCTCGCGGAACTCCTTGCCCGGCGGTGAACCACGGCAGGTCGCGCGCCGGCACGACGATCGGCGTCGTCGGCTTGCGCGGGTTCCGCGCGATCCGCTTGTTCCGGCGCTTGCGCTCGAACGTGCCGAACCCGACCAGCGAGACCCGCTCCCGCGTGAGACCGACTCCCGGATCACGTCCATGGACGAATCGATCATCCGACCGACGTCCGCCTTGCTCGCACCCGTGCGCTTCGCGACCTCCGCGATCAGACCGTTCTTGTTCACGTCGCCACCCCCAGGATCCGGCTCCGGCACCGTAAGCACTCGACGGGCCGCTGGTCAATGCCGCGTTGGCGTGCAACCATCTTGCCCATGCGAAGGGCTCCGACGCTACTCGTTTCCCTGATCGCCCTCGCTTCTATTCGTGGCCTGCGCGCAGGACTCCGGGCGCGAGTTCGCCCGCTACTACGACGAGCAGGGATTGTTCGCCCTGAACCTGCCCGCGGCCAACGACATCACCGTGACGCCGCCGCCAGCCGGCCCAGAGCGGGCCCGGTCTGCTCACCGGCGTGGTGTCGAGCCCGCCCGCACCGAGCCCCTCCCCTGCATCCGGGATCGGCGGAGGCATCGACGCGTCGCGAGCGCCGAGCCGGACCAGACGGTCTATCAGGCGTTCGCCGTGACGGCCGACGGCTTCGACACCCTCGACCAGATGGAGCTGTACTTCCTCGACCGGCGACCCGATCGTGGACGTCGTGATCGACGACCCGGCGCGTTCTGGACGGCAACCCCGCCCGGTTGATCGTCGCGGACATCGACCAGGGCGGCGAGGTCACCTCGAGCGTGGCCGCGGCGATGACGCTCGGCGACGGCGCGACCGGCTACCTCGTCGTCGCGATCTTCCCCCGGGCGGCTGGGACGACGAACGCGCCGACTTCGAGCGGATCGTGCGATCGTTCCGGACGGACGTACCGCCGGGGCTCGAGACGTTCCCCGTGGACGGCCAGGCCTCCTGATAGCATCGGAACCCCACTGGCCCGTGGGGTAACGGTAGCCCGGCTGACTCTGGATCAGTTAGTCCTGGTTCGAATCCAGGCGGGCCAGCTACCGCGGATCGCAACCAGGGACCAGGCAGAACCGCTGGCGTCCGATGCCATCCGATGGGTGAGAGCGTCACGTCACGCCAAGGGTTCGGATCCAGGATCAGGGCGGGATCGGATCCTGGGTGAAGTCGAAGTCCTTCAGCAGGTTCCCCAGGATCGAGACCTTCTCGCGGACCGTGGGTCGCGAGTCCAGGCGGCTGAGGGTCGCCGGGTCGAGCCGCTCCGTCGCAGGAACAGGTCCTCGATGCAGCTTGAGGTACGCGTCGAACGACAGCGTCTGGTGAGTCGATGAGACCCGCTCGCGCCCAGGGGCTGATCACGCAGGCCCGGGACGCGGATCCCGTAGCCGTTGAGATCGACGCGCGGTGGCTCGACGTGGTCGTAGAAGCCACCCCAGTCGTCCCACGTGAGGAAGACGCGCGGTCTGGTTCCAGTCCGGGCCCTGCATCAGCGCGTTCACGACGTTCGTGACGTGCGCGCTGGCCCTTCCAGATCGGCGCCCCGAGGCGGGTGCTCCCCCACCCCGTTGTACGGCATGACCCACGAGACCGACGGCAGCGTTCCCGTTCGCGGCTTGCCGGTAGAACTGGTCGTGCGTCTGGATCCGATCCATCTGGCCCGTCTCGCGGATCGTCGTGAACCACGGGAGCGGGTTCTGCTGCGGGCACGGTGTCTCTCGTCGGGCGTGACCGGGGCACGGGTCGAAGAAGCAGGTGTCGTCGACCGACGTAGTACCCCACGCGACGCCCTGCTCGTGCAGCAGACATACGTGATGTCCGTCCACGCGCATGATCGGGACGTCCTCGTGCGCCCGCATCGTCAGGAACTCATCGTTGAGGTACGAGGTCCGAGGCGGCAGGACATCGGGTCCCGAGGATCGGGGCAGTGGGCGGCCCACGCCGACACGAGGAACAGGTGCGCCGGCAGCGTCCACGAGTCGCGCGGGCGCGAACATGTGGTCCTGCAGCACGAACTCCTTCGCGTACGCGCCAGTAGTTCGGGATCTCCTTGGCCGTGTGGTAGCTCCATGACGTCCGGCTGGCCCTGTGGGCCCGGGCGTAGCTCGCGCACGTCGGGTCGTCGCGATGTGATCCGCGCAGTACAGCGGGCTGTCGATCCGACGGTGCCGACGAAGCCGTCCATCTTGCCGCCGTCGACGTCGAGCCCGAGTGGCGCTGGCCGTGCGGGCGCCTCCTCGAAGCTGTCACGCCGTCGCGTGGTACGGCCGGACGCATCGTCCGGCGATCGGGTCGGGCACACACGACCGTCGGCTTGCCGTTGCGCATCGGGATGCCCTCGGCGCCCGGGAACGTCCCGAAGTAGTGATCGAACGAGCGGTTCTCCTGGACGATGAACACCAGGTGCTTGAGGTGTTCCTTGGCCTGCTCGAGCTGCGTCAGGTCGGGACCCGGCGAGGGCGACCCGGAGCGGCCCCGGCCGTGCCGCTCGGCGTCGGGCCGGTCTGACCAGAGGCCGAGGTGCACGCGGCCGCGAGCATCGCGGCCAGTGCGAACGCGATCAGGATGGTTGTGGGCGGAAGGGTTCGACGCATCGACCGCCGAGGTTACCAAGCGCCCTCGTTCTGGAGGGACCTATGCCCGTCCTCCTAGCAATACGTAACTGAACGAAGTACACAACGA
>ERZ1370068.8744-contig-7575_pt1 | contig 105703 bp, 152 predicted proteins | sample MGYA00561227_ERZ1370068 | MGnify/ENA primary metagenome ERZ1370068 (study PRJEB38410, sample SAMEA6850437) | metagenome | study: Metagenomic assessment of the ecological functions of the soil: analysis of the soil microbiota associated with the...
CGCGAAGCGACGCACAACGGCGGATTGATCGCGATCGTGAACGGCTCTGGAGTTCGCGGCCGTTCACGATCGCGATCCGATCCGCCGTTGTGCCGGCCTGCTGCGCAGGCCGGCCGTCGAACCCTCGGCTCCGGTTCGTCCTCTGTTAACTCCGTTACTCCGTTTGTGTGCTCTGTTGTCGCGAATCACCGTCAGCCCGCCAAATACCGTGCGACCGCGGCGGTGATCGGCTGGCCGGTGTGGCTCGTCAGTAGCTGAAACACGGCGACGGGTTCACTTCGAAGCAGTACCACTCGCCGCCGGGGTGACTTCTCGCAGATCGATCCCGGCGAGCGGCGGCCTGAGCGCGGCGCTGGTCCGGCGGCACTCGCTCCTCGACGTCGCGTGGCAGCGTCGACGCGCGCAGCGTCACCGAGCTGCCCTGCTGACGCGCGTAGCGATAGTCGTCGGCGGCGGAGACCACTTCGACGGCGAACACCCGTCGCCGACGACGTGCGCGCGGGAAATCGCGGCCGGGAATCCACGCCTGCAGCTGCGTCGGACACCAGCGCAAATCCCTCGGAGCCGATCGAGGTGGACCGAAGTCAGCCGCGCGACGACGCTCCGAACGCCGCTGGTCGACTGTAGATGACCGCGCGGTGCTCCTGCCAGAACTCGCCGCGCGGCGTCCGCGTCGGTGGTGATGAGCGTTTCGGGAACCGAGAAGCCCCGCGCGCGAATCAGCGCCGCCTGCGGCTTCGAGTTGTTGCTCGACATCGCCGACGGCCGATTGACGACGCTGCGTCGGTGTCGTCGGCCCACGACCACAGCGCCGTCTCCACCGCCTCGATGCGCGCCAGCGCCTCGGGACCCGCGTCGGCGACGGCGGCGAGCCGTCGCGCATCGTAGACGCGCACGACAACGCGTCGACCTCATCGAGATCGATGCGTCCACCCGGTGCGTGCACGGTGCCGGAGATCCGATCGTCGAGGTGCATCTGACCGACACGTCGAGGGCGACTCTCGCGCTGATCGAGCAGGCGATAGCGGACCGCCAGTCCCCGCAGCACCGCCGCACATCGTCGAGCGGATCGTCGCCGGACAGCCCCCACAGCAGGATCATGCCGCGCCTCGATAGTCCGCGGAGTACGCGAACCGCCGCGAAGGAAGGACAACAGACGCTCGGAGACCTCGGGCCGCGCGACGTCCGGAAATGGTTCGACCGCGATCAGCCGATCGCGATCGTCAACGCAGATCCCGAGGAGCGTCACGCCGCCGCGGCGCGCCAGCTTCCAGCGCGCGCGCGCCGAGCCGCGGCGGGCCACATCTCCGACGCACGCATCGCCGACGACGACAACCATGCGGGTCGGCACCAGCGGCAGCGGCGACACCGGCGCCACGCGCTGAGAACGGCTCGAACCCGGCGCGACAGCCTTCGACCAGCCAACGCTCGCGGCTCCACGCCGGGCCCATCAACGATCCCGCGGTCGGCCGGTTCACGACCGGACACTCGAGGCGCGACAGCCACGACAGCAGGAACGCGTTCATCTCCGAGGCGACGAACTCGCGATCCGACGGATCGATGCGCGCGAGCGCCGCCGGCGCGATCGCCGGCATGCGCGTGAGGACGGCCGTGATCTCTGAGCGCGCGACGCGCCGGCCTCCGATGATCGCCGTCTCGTCACCGCCGGTCGGCGAGTGGCGCCACCCGGGCTCGGAGAGATCGCGCGCCAGTGAGCAGCCACGCGTCTCCTCGCGCGCGCTCGACCAGCGCCAGCGCGGATTCGTCGCTGCGATTCGCGAGCACGACGATCACAGGCGCCCGTCCTCGTAGAGCTTCTCGCCGACGGCCGGACGCTCCTCGGAAGCGGATGAACGCATGGCCGAGCGGCAATGAATCGTCTGCGTCCGCCCACGCGGCGTGCTCGGACCGTCCTCGAACGGACCGAACGGCTCCTGGAACGGTGCCGGCACCTGGCGCTCGATCGCCGCCAGCTCCTTCCCGTCCTTGAATTCCTCTCGCCTTCCTTGGTTTCCTTTGCCGTCCTTGTGCTCTTTGGTTTCCTTCGTTTCCTTGTTGTCTTTCGTCTCTTTCGTTTCCTTTTGCCGTCCTTCGCGTCCTTCACCTCTTTGGTATCTTTCGCCTCCTTGCTCTTTCCTTCCCCTCCTTGGTCTTGTCGGTCTTGGTGTTCAGCTGGTCGCGGATCTCGATCAGCAGCTGCGCGAGGGTCTGGCGCATGTCGGCGATGAGCGCGAAGGCCCGCGTCGAATCGGAGGCGAGCGCGTCGAAGTCGGCTTCGATCTTGCAGCAGGCGCGAATTGAAGCCTTCCTCCTCGGCGCGTCTCGGACGCCTGCATCGACGTCCTGGCCGTCGGTCCACGGCCGGTGCTTGAAGCTGCGCTGGAACACGGCCCCTGAGTTGGGAACCTGCGGCGGAAATGGTTTGCTGTAGTTGAAGTTTGCCATTCGTCACTCTTTAGTGGACCGTATCAACTGAATCGGTGATGGTCACAACCGGCCTTCGATCCGCGATCTGCGGGCCGCGACAACGCCGGGGTCCCCAACGCGCACGCCTGCGCGTTGGGGTGGAGCGAGCGGCCCGGTAGTATTCCGAGTAGACACGCCACTAGGCGTTCTCAATGAGCCGCGCGTCGGTCGCGTGCCGCCTCATGCGGAACGGACGGAACGTGCGCGAGATGCGTTGGCCAAGCGGCGTCGGGCCGCCATGGCGATATCGGGGTCGACGTGCGATGACGCCGGATCGCGCTCGTGTTCACGGTGACGCCGTGATCGCGTGGTGCGCCCGGAGCAGGTTCATCAGGTGCCTCGCGCCGCACGAGGTCGAGCAGTGCGAGCCGGCTCCGCGAAATCGAAACTGTGACGGTGAACGGATCGAGGCGGCGGCGCGGATCCGGGATTGCCGCGCCGCCCCGCCGCGATCGCCATCAGCGCGGTGACCCGCGAGGCGCTGCCGGCTCCGGCATAGACTGAAACGATTGCGGCTGCCGTGATCGCTGCCGTCGAGCGATCCGGCGCGCGCGCCGGCTTCGAGGGCGGCACGGTGAACCAGCGGATGTCGGCGCGCCGCTGATGCAGTGGGCTGACGCCGCCGACGCGACTGGTCGCCGAGGACGATGAGCAAGACTTCGCCGCCGCTCGTGACAGAGCGGCAGCACCGACGGCAGCACCGCCGTCCCCGAACAGCGCGATCGTCGCCGCGAGCACGTCGCCGCGGACGCCTGATCGGCATGGCAAGGTGCAGCTGCGCGAGCGCCGCGTCAGAGCTCGAAGTGTCGCGACCAGCTCGGCCACCGGCGATCCCGCCGAGACGTCTGCACGACGTTCGCGAGCGTCGCGGCCAGCGTCGGCGTGGCGAGGCCGATGCGATGGAAGCGATCCGCCACCGGCGCGGCCGGCACGACCGCGCTGCCAGGCGGCGCGCGCGTCGGCCGTCGACAGCAGCGTCCACGCTGGAACGGTCGCGGCGTGCGCGCCTTGTCGGCTTCACCGGCGAGCGCCGCGGCGGGGATCACGTTGGGACCCGGATCGCCTGGCGCATGAAACCGCGCCGCGAGCGACAGCGCGCGCCGTCCGGCGCCGCGTCGAGCGCGTCATCCCGAACGATCGCAGTGCAAGTGCGACACGCCAGAGACGGCCGCCCGGCAATTCGTGCACGGTATGCAGCGCCGCACGCGAGCAGCAGCCCAGCGGCCGGCCGGATCGGTGCTGACCGGTGATGACGTGAGCGAGTCGAGGACGCCCGTGTCTCGGCGTCCAGCGTTCCCGTGAACTTGCGCTGCGCGAGGAGTTTCGACCATCCGATCGACATCGCCGCGATCGGCATTCCAGATCGGCGCCGCGGCCGAGCTCGTAGCGGCGTGCCGCCCGCATCGTCCTGCGCGCGCAGCACCTTCAGCGGCGTCACGCCGAGCGCCGCCGCGCCAGACGATCGAGGCGCTTCGGCGAGCTGCGGCGCGAGTGGGAACGCGTTGGGCCGGCAGCACGACGCCGGCGGCGAGCCCGCGCGAGCAGGGCGCGCGTGCGAATCCGCCTCGCCGTTCGACACGAGCCGATGCGGCGGCAGATCCGTCGCGGTCGCGGGCAGCAGATAGACGTCGCGCAGGTATTTGAGATACACGAGCCTGCGGCTGTCGTCCGGGCGGCGAGACGAGCTTGATTGCGACGGCAAGCTCGGTATCGGACTCGGCGAGCGTGACGCGGTTCTTCACGCCGAGCCGCGACAAAAGTCCTGGTCGGCGGAGCAGTGACGGCGTGTCGTCGCCGGGACCATTGAGCAGGCGCGCGACGCGGCGCCGCGACGCGACTGAAGAACGGCCGATAGATCGCCAGGCGCCGGCGGTACTCGTCGTCGGGCTCGGGCGCAGTCACGGTCGTCGGCTGCGCGAGCGTCGCGTCCCAGATCAACCGATCGGTGAAGCGCGGCACCGCGAGCTCCGGCGCCAAGCCGATCGAGCGCATCGCCGGTCGCGAGCGCCACCTGCCGCGCGGCGAACAGCTCACGCGCCTGCCGCCGGATGCGAGCCTTCTCCGCCTGCATCACGAACAGCAGACCGCCGAGCACGCCTTCGACGACGGCGACGTCGACGAGCGCCGCAAGCGGCGCGGCAGGCGCCGGCGCCACTGCGCTCACCGTGACGGCAAAGGAGGCGCGGCGCGACGCGTCACGGCGTCGATCGGCGGCCGCCCGGCGGGGACGAACCCGCCGGCGCGCGCGGCGCGAACGTGACACGACCGGCGCGGCGCTGCCGATCGCCACCTGCACCACGAGCGCGTCGGCGCTGAGCGGCTGCCGCGGCGCCACGACGACGAGCGGTTCGCCGCGCGTCGAAGACGGTTTCGCTGCGGCCGTTCGCGTCGAGCGCGAGCGGACGTCAATCGCGCCGCCGGTGAACGGCCTGACAAATGCGCGAACGCGCTGCGATGCACGCGCCGCGCCGCGGATCGGAATCGATGATGGCTCGTGCTCATACGATGACTAGCTGCGTGTCGTCGTTCAGCGCGGTCGCGATCTGCAGTGCCGCGACTCGCTGATGCCCACGCCGATCGGCATCTCCTGGAAACCGGAATGACCGGAGGACCACCGAGGCGGCCTGCGGGTTGAGCGGCGGGAAGCGCAGCAGGTGCAGATCGACGACGTCGGTGACGCCGGGCTCGTTCATCATCGCCCACATCACTTCCGCGTAGCGGACCGGATCGCCGAACGCCAACTGATCGACGTCAGTCGGCGACGCGCCGCGGCATGCCGCTGCTCGGAGATCGTTGGCGGCCGGCGAATCGATCAGCGCGCCGCCGGCGCCGCGCGGCAGCGGCAGTCCCTGCGCCACGACCTTCGCCTTGATCGCGATGAACACCTCGATCGGCCTGCTGCACGTTGGCGCCGATGCCGATCGGCCGCAGGTCCTCGATCGCCGACGCGACCGACGCCCGCACGCCGTTGCGCCTTCCCAGAACGCCGACTCGCTCGGCGCGACGATCACCGTCGAAGAACTACGGCGTGCCGAGCTCGCGCGCGCTCGCGAACAGCAGTTCGCCGAAGCTGGAAGCTGCCGAACACCGGCAGCTCGGTATCGAGTCCGCCGAGGTTGTCGCGCACCCGTACGCGCCGGACGCCGGGGACGAGCGAGGTGGCGGTGCGGATCGCCTCGACGCTCCAGATCGATCGCGGCGCGCGCAGCGAGAGCTGGCGGTAGCGCGAATCGGGCCAGCAGCAGCTCGCCGCCGGTGAGGGGCTGCGTGTGGTGTGATCGCGACGATGCTCCCGGGCGATCGCGCGAGATCTGCGCGCCAGCTGCGTCAAGCCCGGGCAGCGCCCGTCGATGGCATCCTACTGCAGCTTTCGCGTCGTCCAGATTCCAGCGTTCGATCCGCATCGGGTGCGCGCCGGCGCCGTCGACGAGGCCGCCGGATCGAGGCTGTGTTCGGGTCCGGGATGAAGCTCACGACGTCCGACCGCGCGTCGGCGCGTCCGCCTGCAGCGTGACGGCAGACGTCGTCGAGACGTGATGGCACGCCAGGCGTGAGCAGGCGCCGCGCGGCAGGCCGATCTGCGTGCGGCCGGGCAGCGGCGTGAACGTCAGCTGCACCGTCCCGCCGCTTCCGAGAAACGGATGCGCGTCAGGCCGAGCTCTCGCCGAGGCGCGAGAGCGCTTCACCGCCCGCCGAGACGACGAACTGGGTTGTCGGTAGATCGACGCCAGGCGCGGCCCAGGTGCGCGCGTCCTCGAGCGCGGCGACTTCGGGGATCTTGCGGATCGCCGATCCGGATCGAGGTCGAGGTCGGCGCGCGAAGATGCCGCGCGCCAGCTGCCAGCTGGCGAGGAGACGGCGCGAACGGCTTGCCACGGCACGAATCCGCTCGCGCCGAGCCCGTAGGATTGCGCGCCGGTCGTGCGCGCGATGTCGTCGATCGATCGCGAGGACATCCGCGGTCGCGATGGTGATGATCGGTCCGTCAGCCATTTTGCACCTTGCCCAGAGCCAGCGTGGCGGTGTCGGCGCTGGCGGTTTCGAACGCGACGCGCACGTCGAGCTCGCGGGCGGCGGCGGCGCGGGTTCGCGAGCGTCCGTCCTCGAGCGTCACGTCGACGATGCGGCGTACGCGCGGATCTTTTTTGAGCAGCGTGACGATCGCCACCCGCACGCGCTCCTGAACGAGAACGGGAACGGTCTCCTCGGCGAGCGCGTTCAGTCCGTCGAAGCCGAAGTCGACGTTGAACACGTCGCCGCCGAGCGGCGTGGTCAGCGCCGTCTTCAGCACCTGCGTCAGGTTGTCCATGCCCTCGACGAGCGCGACATCGCGGCCGGCCGCCGACACGGCGAGCACGAGATCGCGGCCGATGTCGACCGACCCGTCGACGAGCTCGCAGGCCAGCCCCCAACCGAGAATCTGGCGGCGCAGCAGCGTTCGTTCCTGTTCCTGGCTCACGGCAGTGCTCTCCCATCGGGATTCGGGATTTGGGATTCGGGATTTGAAGCCCCGAACCGCGAATCCCAACCCACGAATCCCTCGAATCCCAAATCCCGAACCCCGAATCCCGTCGCTATCCAGCAGTCAGCACGTTCTGCTTCACGTCGACCATCGTCAGCGTTCCGGCGGCCGTGCCGAGCGTCGATCCGGCGAGCGGCGCGTCGACGACGACCGGCTTGCCGTCGACCGTCAGGCAGTGCGACAGGAGTCCGCGCTCGACCTTTGTGACCGCCGAGCACGGCACGTTGGTCGACGACACACGTCTGGTTCTTGCAGCCGGCGATCGACGCCGCGAGTGAGATCGGTCTCGACCAACACGCCAGCGCCGCCGATCGTCAGCAGCGTTTGCCCGCTTCGCGGTGACCGTCCCTTCGTGGCCCGGCGCCTGCCGCACTGCAGGGAGCTCGTCGCCGTCACCACGTTCTTGCCGCTCATTTCTTGCTCACGTCCATCGTCGATGCCACCTTCACCTTGACCGCGCTCGCCTCGGGCGTCATGTTCCCGGCCGCCTTCAGCGCGAGATCGGCGGCCGACTGCACGGTGATGTTGCCGTCCTGATCGATGGTGATCTTCGAGCCCTTCGCGTGCTCGATGTGGATCGTGATTGGCCTCGAACGCCGGTCGCGTGCCTGCGTCCTTGAGGCTGTACGGTGCCGACGCGGACGGTGAGCGTCCCGACCTCGATCACGCCGGTTGCCGTCGGCGTCGATGAGATCGTTGGTCGCCTTCCCGGCCGGAGTGGCCGGCTGGTCATCGCCGGCGATCGCCGTCCGCTTGTCGGGCGGGATCGCCGCGGGCAGGATCAGCCAGTAGTCGCCCGGCTCCGAGTCCGGCGCGCGGCTCCAGTCCCAGAGCGCGCCGATGTCGATCGGATCGCCGTTCGCGCCGTTGCGGTGCTCGAGGAGCACGCGCATGCCCGGGTAGCGCGGCGGGTACGAGACCGCACGGGCCCCACGCAAACGGCGTCGCGTACGGCATGGCCGCGAGTTCCACGGACGCGTCGTCGGCGAACGCCACGCGGCCGGCCCAGTATACATTGTCTCCGTCGTCGCGCCGAGGCTGCGCCAGATCGTCTCAGTCTGCGCACGGCGGATCCTGGCCAGACCGCGTGAACCTCGCGCACCTGCCCGACCTCGAGGAACCGGCGTCCGGCCCCGCTGCGAATCAGGCGGCGCACGGCGCCGGCGGCCTTCGCCACCAGGACTGCCGTCGACTTCGCGGCCCGGTTCCGGATCTCGAAGCGCGCGGTGTGTGCCACGTGCTGTCGCGATCGGCCGTCGCGATCCCCGGAGACCGTTGTCACGAACCCCTGCGTGCGCGACAGGCGATGCGTGACGCCGGTCACGTAGATCATCTGATTCGGCTCAGGTGCGCCGCCGGCCGATTCGAGGGCCGCGCGCACGATGTCGCCGGACGCCGCCCATCCAGCCGTCCGGGTTCGGCGAGTCGTCCGGCACTTCCTCTGGCGGGAGCGCGACGTTGACGAAGTCGCCCGGCTTGAGATCGGGCCGCCCTTTCATCGTCATCTCGACGAGATCGCGTGACGGCGCCTTCTCCCCGGCGCCTGCGGTGGACGCATCGAATGTCGGATCGGTGAGCACGGTTCCGTTCCGGCGGATTTCGATGAGGCCGTTGGCGGGCGTCAGATCCCTGGCGGTGCCGGACACGACGAGACGGCCCGGACCGATGTGCAGGACGCCGTCGCGGATGAGATACATCCCGAGGCCGAGATCGATCGCGCCGCTGGTTTTCGATCGCCGTGCGAGTTCGACGAGATGCTCGACGCCGGTGCGCAGCTTCTCCGCGGTGCGCTTCTTCTCGACCGGCGCGTCGGCGTCAGCCGGCTCGGTCAGGGCGATCTCGGCGTACAGCCTGACGGCGCCGCTGGATCGAGCAGCGCTTCCGCAGCGGCCTTGGCCGTCGGCAGCAGACCGATCGTCGGCGGCGTCGACGACGTGAGGCGGTGTGTCAGCCGGTCGTAGACCCACTCGCGCGCTTCGACGACGACTTCGTAGCGGCGCGCGCCGACCTGGCGCCGCAGCACCGTGGCCTTGAGGACCGCGACGAGCGACCGCTTATCGGGCTCGCGCCCCTGGCCGAAGCGCGATCGACGACGTCGGTGAGGCCGGCCAGGTTGGCGGCGCGAGCCGGCCGCGCTGCTCGTGTCGCGCCAGTAGAGATACGGCTATGACGGCAAGGCGGCTCCGCGATGCGGCGTGAGCAGCGTGTAGTGTTCATTCGTCATGCCCTCGATGGCGAAGCGTAGCTGCCACCACCATCGAGACCGCCGGGCATCGACGCCTGGATCGACGCGTAGTAATCGGCACGGCCGCACGAAAGTACCTGCTTGCCAATCTGGCCGTCTTCGCCCTCCTCGAAGAAGACCAGTTGCCAGCCGGCGTCGTTGCCGACGAGCCGCGGCGCCGGTGGGATCGACGGGCAGCGCGATCACGGCGCGAAGCCTCCCCGCCGTGCGACGATGCGCCGCCGGCGCGTCACTCGCGCTCGGCGCTGGTTCACCGACACGTTCGGCGACGCGGCGATCGATCGGCGGTGGCGTGAACGCCGGTGTTCCGCGGCCGACGCGCCGCCACGCGACCTCCACGAACGATCCGTAGTCGCCGGCGCCACGCAGTGTGCCAGCCGCCAGACGGAAGCCGACGATGTAGAGCTCGACGATCGACTGATCGGCATCGCCGTCGGGCAGAACGCGCCACAGACCGGCGACGAGCGGCACTGCGGCAAGGACGTCGCGGCCGCGCCGCACGAGCAGGCGCGCAGGTGCGCGCCGCGGCGACTCCGGATCGCCGGGAAGATTCGGCGCATCGTCGAGATCCGAGTCGGCGACGATCGCGGTCGGGTCGGCGTCGCGCCAGCGCACCGCGTCGCCAGCCGGGACGATCAAGACGAGCCCGAGCTCGAGATCGAGCGGCCACGCAAACGGAACGCCGCGGACGAGGATCTGCCGGGAACGCGCGAGGCCGGCCGGAATGGGGAGACGCGTTTCGGGAACGAGCTCGCGATCGACCGGAATCGGCGGCATGAGCGTGCCGGGCATCAAAGGACTCCGAAGTCGGCGAGCGCGCCGATGCCGAGGCTGCCGACCTCGAGGATCTTGACGAGCGCGCCGGGCAGCGGCATGTGCACCAGGCTGATCGAGACGTCGATCACGCCGCGCTTGGCCGCCGATGCCGAGAACGACAGCGACTGCACCTGCAGATCGGTGCGAATCGTCATCGACGTGACGAGAATCAATCCCGACGCGGCGCCGTTGGTGAGGCCCTCGAGGGCGGTGCCGCGCTTCGACGCTTCCGCCATCGTCTCGAGCAGGAACTTCCAGGTGAAGCGCAGCGGGCCGGCGAGCACGCCGGCGAGGCTGATCGCATCGTCGTGTGTCGCCACCGCGGTTCGTTGTCCCGACGATCCGATCGGCGGCAGGTGATAGCCTCGGTCAGCGACATCTGCGTGACGGCAAACAGCGGTACGGTGAGCGCGCCGTCGGACAGCACCGCCGACGGGACGACGTCCAGTTTCTGAAAGCTCAGGTCAGCGCCCATAGCCGTCCTTCCGACGTCACGAGGATCTCGCCGCCGGCGCCGATGGCGAATCCTCCAAGCGGTCCCGGCGCATCCCGGGTCCAGCGCCGCCGGCCGTCAGGCTCGAGGAGCGCGACCCCCGATCGCCCGCGCATCTCCTTCGCGCCGTCCCCCATAGATAGGGGATCATGGAGCTCAGGGCTTTCGGTGTAGGCGACGGCCACATGTCCCTGCGGATCGATCGCGCACGCGTATGGCGGCCGTTGAAGCGTTTCCGTCCAAATCTCGATCGCCGAGGACGATCCCGCGGCGCCGTCGAGGCCCGATGAGCCGCAGCGTCGCGTGAAACGGCACCGCGAGCGCGAGCGGCGAGGGATGGCGGCGCAACGCCAGCGGCGATTGCGGCGCAACCGTCAGGCGACTGTCGGCGGGCCACCGCGAAGCGCTGCGGCTCGCCGGGTCGAGCATCAGGAAGCCGAGCCAGTCGTAGGCATCGGCGCCGACGATGACGCGCTGACCATCGAGATCGATCGGCTGCGTGGTGAACGCGCGATTCTCGTCCGGCGGCACGTCGAAGCCGCCGACGCTCGTGCGCCAGCGCGGCGTGCCATCAGCGTCGAACGCCTCGACCCACCGCTCGCTGGCCAGCATCACCGACCCATCGGCGCGGCCGACCGGCGGCGCGACCGAGCCGGCCACATCGGCTTCCCACCGCGTCATGCCGTCTCCATCCAGCACGACCAGCGTCGAGTCGTGGTTGCGCACGCGGATCACGCTGACGCCGCCGGTCAGCAGCGGCGCGGCGTGGACGTGCTGGCCCGCGATCGACCACCGCGCCTCGCCGGTCGCCGGGTCGAGGGCGGCGATTTCGTCACGCAGCGGCACCACGAGACTGCCGTCGTCGAGCAGGCACGGCTCCTGGGCCGAGCCTTCCCACTGCCAGAGGATCGCGCGCCGATCGCCCTGCGGCGATCAGATCCGGCGTGCGGAGGAACCAGCGGCCGTCGGCGTCGGCGACGAGTTCCGAGGCCATGCGGGTCGGAATCGGCACGCTCCACGCGACCGCTCCACGACCGTCGAGCGCGACCTCTGTCGTGCCGCTCTGCGCGGTGCCGGAGGAGATCGGCCAGGGTTGGCGTCGCATCATCGGAGCCCGAAGTCTTTCTTGAACTCGGCAAGCGAGCCCGTCAGTCGTCTCCGGTTGGACGGGGACGCGTTGGTCAGCGCGGCGTAGAACTGCCGGAGGCGTAGCGCGCGCGGTGAAACGCCAGCGCTTCGTCCGTGGACACCATCTTCCGAGACCTCCGCGGAATACGATTTCAGGAAGGCGTCCTGAAGGTGCGCGATGTCGCGCGAATTGACGTGGTATTCCTGACCAAAGATCTTCAGCGCCGATACGAACGTGGCGGCGTCGCGCGCCGCCGGGCGATGCCGGCGCCAGCCGCGTCGATCGATTGATGGAGTACGAGCGACGTCGATCGTCGTGATGCGTCCTTCCGCGGCGTCGTAGATACGTTGCCGGGATGATAGTCTCCGTGCACGACGCTGCCGGGCCGGGGTTCTTCTGGAACCCGGCGACGAGCGCGATCCGCCTGTCGTCGCATGGCGGCGAAATCGAAGGTGCGGGCGAGGCGTCAGATCTGTCTGCGACAGCGTCTCGAGCTGCTGAAGGTCTCGTTGAAATCCCTGACGAACCCCTCGGTCACGACCGGTGACGCCAGGGTCGCGTTCGCCGTCGCCGAATGCAGGCGGCCGAGCGCTTCGCCGTTCCGCTCGACGGCCACGCGGACTTCTTCGAGCGAAATCTTCCGATCCGCCAGCGCCACCAGCATGCTGTCGATGGATCGTCCGGCCGCGCCGCTCATGATCAGGACGCCCGAACCGTCGGCAGTCCGGCCGGCGCCGAGACGACGCACCACGCCCTGATTTGGGAGGTCCTCCCGGCCGAGGCGATCCAGGGCGGAGAGCTCGCGCGCAAACTCCTCGATCTGCGCGTCGCTCTTCGGGCTCTTCGGGAACACCTTCACGGCGGCGACCGTGACGTCACCGTCAACCGCGCGAACCAGGTACACTTGGCGCCCGACACACCGACCTGGCCAACCTGGCCGGGATCGCTGCCGACGAGCTTGATCCTGATCGCGTCGGGCCTGAAGCCGAGCACCCGCGCCGCCGTGGCGAGCACCTCCGCGTCGGTCCCGGCTGGCATCTCCGGGATCTGTTCCAGCAGCCGCGCCCGTGCCGCCGGATCCACGTCGCCGGTTGCCGTGCGCAGCGCCTCGATGTCTTTCAGCAGCCGCCGCTCCGCCGCGACGCTGTCGGCCCATTGCCGCAGCCGTACGGCGTGCTGGCGCGCCGCCTCCATCGTGTTCGGACCCGCGTGCTCCGGCGCCGTCCTGCGCAGCTCGTCGATGTGCGTATCCCGTTCGCGGATGAGCGCCGACGATCGGGCTTCGAGCGCGTCGAGCGCCTCGACGCTCATCGTCTCGCTGGTCCGGATCGCGAGCTCGCGCATCTCCACTTCGATCTCCGTCATCCGCTCGATCGCGTGCATCTTCTTGAGGAGGAACTCGCCGCTCAGGTCGCGGAGGAAACCGGTGGTGAGCTCTTCGACCTCGAACTGCGATCGCCGTCCCGCGACGGCGTGCGCTTCGGCGCTGCGGTCGAAGTGCTCGCGGCTGAAGCGCTCCTCGAGCGACGCGCGGTAGCCGCGCAGAACGTTGACGTGCTCGACCAGCGCGGTCACGTTGATCCGGCCTTTGATCCCGCGCACTTCGAATTCGAACACTCCCATGGCGCTATTGCCGGTACGCGGGCAGCGACGCCTGGCGCTGCACTTCGGCGATGATCGGCGTCAGGATCGTTTCCAGCGCCGCCTGGATGATGTAGTTCTTGCCCATCTCGACGACGAAGGCCGCCATCAGATTGGCCTGGAGTTCCGCCGCCATCCGCCGCGCGAGCGCCCGCAATTCTTCCCGAATCCCGCCGAACAGCTCCTTCTTGAGGCCGCGCTGCAGCAACGCGCGGGACCGCGGCATGTAGCTGCGGACGATCTTGCCGCCCATCGGCAGGAACGTGATCGCCAGCGTGACCTTCGCGACGAACAGCTCCGCCTGCACATCGGCCCACGAGACGAGCTGCTCCGGGTCGACGAACGACTGGTAGAAGCCTTCGAGCTCCTTGGCTTCCGCGTAGCCGGCGATCGCCTGCGCGGCCATGACCAGTTCGGCGAGCGGCGGGCAGAGGGACGGCGAGCAGCGCGAGGCCGACGAATTCGCCGCCGTGCTTCAGCGACGCGAACCCGAGCTGACTCGCGAACAACGCGGCGATCGCCTCGTCGAGCGTCTGATCGGTGCCCAGCTCGGAGGCGAGCTCCTGCCAGACGATGAGGTGAATTCCCTGCAGGTCGAAGCCGGCGACATTGGTGTGCGGGATACTGCGGATTGTTGACGTCGGAGATCTCGACGATCCGTCCCTTCTCGAACGCGTAGGTCTTCTTCCACAGCGTCTCGAACCGCGTTTCCGCGTTCTTCTGGCGCATCGTCCGCAGCAGCTCGACGAGCGCATCGTGCGTCTGCGCGGGCGTGTAGCGGAAGGCGTCGTGCAGCGCGTGCTCGTGCAGGAAGTGGTTCACCAGCGGATCGAGCGCCATCGCGGTCGAGTGGCGCGCCTGCATCGCGAGGTCGAGCTCGGTGAGCGTCCACGCGCTGCCGTAGCGATCGCCGATCGCCGGCTCATCTCCTTTGTAAACGATGGCGCCTTCGTAGATGCCCGTGCGCTGGAGCTGGTTCGCGATCTGGATCTGCCGGTCGAAGTCCTTCTGCATGCCGAGGCGGAAGTTCAGCCCGACCGGATAGGTTTCCCACTTCTCCGCGAGGGAGACGTTGGTCGAGCTCACCTTCTGCCCTTCTGGCGCCTTCGCGATCGCGCGCGCGAGCGCCGTCGCGCAGCCGGATCGAGTCGGCCTCTTCCGGACAGCTGCGTCATGATCGTGCGGTAGTAGAAGCGCGAGTGCGGTTCGCGCAGCTCTCAGCGGCGATCGATCGATCGCCGCGACGCGTCGAGGAGCTGCAGCATCGTCGCACTGGCACGCGTGCAGATGAAGATCCAGCCGCAGGCTTCGACGCAGCGTCGGCCGGTGCTCCTCGCGGAGGTGGCCCAGCCAGTGCGGGAGGCCTGCCGTGACCCGAGCGACCTGCGCCGCGTGCGCGTCGCTCGTGAACACCTGGCCGACCGCGTTGTAGAAGATGCGAGCCACGGCGCCGTCGCCGAGGATGTAGCTAGCCAGAGCGCCATCGCCTTGGTCGGCTTCGGCGCGAAGTCGAAGCGGCCGAAAATTGCCGCGCGCCGCCATCCCGGCGACCGCCGCGAGAACTGCCCACCGGTGTGCTGTCGCGTCGCCGATCGCTTCCGCCTGCACGCTGCAGGCGCGCGCGCCATCATCGATCGCGGCGTTGATCAGGAACCGGCCGGCGTGCAGGCGTCCAGCCGACGATCGACGAGACGCCGCGCGATGCGCTCCATCAGCTCGCGCAGCAGCTCGCCGTCCTCGCCGAGATCGTCCACTGACGGTTCGCCCTCGAACGGTTCCCCGACAGATCACCGAGCAGAAATCCGGACGATTTCGGATAGATGCTGCCCTTTCCGTCGGGCGTCGCACCGAGGAGCAGGAGCTGCGCTTCGCTCTCGCCACCCTGCGCGTGTTGGAAGAATGCTCCGATCGACGGCGCCCTTCTTCGACTTCGCGCCCGCACCGGCGCCCGCGCCGCGGCGCGAGCCTCTGCCGCCGGGGCAGCCACCTCCCGCAATCGGGATGATCTCGATCGTCCGGTCGGAGCCGACGCGCCGACCAGGAGAATCTGGTCCCCCATCGGCAGGCTGAGCTGCGCAGAAGTGGATCGTCCCCTGCTGCTTCCGCGACATCTCGTCGAAGATTTCGTGCGACACCTTCGCGAACTTCGCTTCGAGCTGATCAGGTGCGAGGTCGACCGGCGCGGTCTTGGCGAGCAGCGGCAGCATGTTCTCGCGGAGATACTGGTCGAGGATCTGTTTGGCCGCGAGAGTGCCACTCCCGCACCGCCGCGCGCCGATCAGCTTGAACGTGCCGACCAGGACGGACCGGCGTCGGGACGTAGACGACGTCCTGCTTGTCCTGGTCCCACTTCGGGAGACGCAAGTCGACGGGAGCGTCCCAGTAGTGTTCCGCGCTTGCCGCCGTCGAACTCGGGATGTGAATCCAGAGATACCCGTCGGGACTGAGGAAGATGAAGCCAAGGAGGCCGCTCTGCGGCGGCTGGCGGTTGCGCTCGGCGAGCGACTTCCGGGATGAGGCCGAGGAGCTCTTCCAAATCATAGACGGTCGCCCAGTCCAGCACTTCCGGCGCCGGCGGATCCGCCGGCGTGACGTTGTTGTTGGCGGTCTGGACCGATGCACCGTTTTGCCCTGACGGTCGTAGCTCGGGAGCGCGTAGTAGCCCGCGGGCGCCCAGCAGCGGCGGCGATCGATCGGCTCGGCCGGATTGGCGGGAATCGCTTCGGGCACGGGCGTCTCGCGCCGATCGCCGATCAGGGTTTCTTCTGCGCGACGAAGCACGACAGCGCGCAGCCGCGCCTCGAGCAGCCGGCGCGTGTGCGCGCGGCACACGATCGAGGCGATCGCCGGTCCACGTGAACACCGGCTCGTCGACGCACAACCCGAGATAGCCGCCGCGCGAATCGACGACGACCGCGCGCGAGGCTGACCAGGGCGCGGCCGGCCGCGGCGGCCAGCGCGCGCGCCGATCTCGTCAATCGCGCCGCTGTCGTTCGCGGTCAACGCATCAGCGTCCACGCGCACGCGGATCGGGATGTGGACCGTGACCGGCACGCGTCAGCTCGCTTCGTCCAGCCGCCGCGCCAGCCGTTCGATACACGATGCGGACGATGTCCTCGACGTCGAGCACCGCATCGCCGCCGCCGCGCTAACTTCGATCTCGATCGGGAAGTGATAGTGAATGTCAGCGCCGGCGTCGGCGGCGACGCGTTCGGCCTGCGCTTCGCTGCCGGCCGCAGGCAGGACAGAGCTCGCCCTCGTGAAGCAGGGCAATGCCGGTCGAGAGCACGCGCTTGGCGCCGCTCGTCGCTATCGCCGTTGTTCCGCTCGTCTGTCGCCATCTACGATCCGAGCTGATGAACCTCAGCGCACCACGGAGGACACGGCAGGAATCTTGTGTTCTCCGCCTGTGTCCTCCGCGTCCTCCATGGTTAAGCGCTGTCTACGGAATCGCTGCGCACGCCTTCTTTCCATCAGAGGCCGCGTGCATGCTGAAGCCGGAGAACGTCGCCGTCGGCGCACCACTCGGCGACGCGCTCGACGGCGAGGCGCTGGTAATCAGGCACTCCGACAGCACGATCGACCTGAACGACCAGTCGTTGCCGGTGAGCTCCTGCAGCGTCACGTCGAAGCGCTTCGCGTTCAGCGCCAGCGCGGTCAGCCGCGCGGCGACGTCGCCGATCGCCTTGACGGTCAGGGAAAGGTGATCGATTTCGGCGAGAACACCGCGCCGACGTGCGTGCGCTCGATCGAGGTGCAGCGGCTCGACGCTGAGCGAGAACGTCGGCATGAAGAATCGATCGGCGTGACCTCGACCTTCGTGCCGTCCTCGTCGACATGCCGAAGCCGCCAGCCGTGTTCTCCAGTCCATCTTGTCCATCTACATGCTCCGCTGATAGCCGATAGCCGACAGCTGATAGCCGACAGTTTTAGAAGTAACCGTAGCGCAGCCCTTCAGGGCTGCCGGCGTATCGGCAGGCCTAAGGCGCCTGCGCTACCAGAGGCCGCCGCTGATTCTGAAACGCGCTCTCAGACCTTTGGTGTCAACGTCACGCGCAGGCGGTGGACCGCCGGGCCGTAAGTGACGCTGACGAACATGTCGACGGCTCGATTGCGCGCGCGCGTCGGCGATCGATCTGCCGCTCCGTCGCGGTCCACGTGTTCTCGGGCACCGACGGGATGTCGAGGACCGGCAGTTCGATCTGATAGTCGTCGATGATCGCGCCGCGCCTTCAGCGGGCCGAAGTGCCGTCGACGCGCGTCTTGACACCGGTCATCCCCGCCTTCGTGATCCGCGCGTCGCCGATGGCGCCGATCAGCCCGGACTTCAGGCGGAAGTCGATGTCGTCGAGCGTGCGCACGATGTCCACGTAGAGCAGGCTCGCGTCGCTGGTGGTAGAGCCGGCCCTCGGCGAAGAAGAACCCGCCGCCGACGATCAGCGCCGGCTGGATGATCGGGACGAAGCCGAACTCGGACAGCGCCTTGATCTCCGCCGGCGATGCACTGCGCCGCCGACCGGGACCGTGACGCCGCGGACACGCTTGAGCACGATCGAGATGTTGGGGGCGTAGCCCGCGATCGCCGCCATCGCCGCGGTGGCGACGTCGGCAGGCTGGCCGCTGTCGGTGGTTGCGCCGCGCGCCGCCACCACGAGCACTCGGCTGGTGCTGCTCTTCAGGTTCGGCGTGCCGCTGAGACGCGGTATTGACGTCGGCGGCGTAGGTCGCCTTCTTGGCGATCGCCGGATCGACCATCATCACCGCGATGCGCTTCTGCCCGGCCGCCGAGTTCGTCTCGGCGTGCGCCTTCAGCAGCGCCGAGCGTCGCGGCGTCGGTGACGCCCGCGAGCGACAACGAACGTGACATCGTCGGCGGCGTCGAGCGCGGCCAGGCCGGCGTCGAACTTGGTCGTATCGATCTTGACGGCGTAGATCTTCGCGGGCCGCGGATCCTGCAGCATCGCGATGAGCAGGGCGTTGTAGAGCGGGTTCGGCGTGATCGTCGTGCCGGCGATCTTCGCGAACTGCGCGGCGTCGTCCGGCGTGTCGACGACGATCGGCACGTTGACCGGCGCGGTGCACGTCGCCGGCGCCGACGATGGCGATGACGCCGGGAGCGCGCTGCCCCGCCGGCGTGAGCTGTGACGTGTCGATGGTCACGTCGATGAACGGAAATGCTGCTGCTACGCTAGCTGCCACGACGAGATCCCTTCGTTGGCCGGGCCTAGGCGGCGGCGGGTGCCGTCACCAGCCCGGGATTCTTCGACTAATGCGGCGACGGCGATGCCTTCCGCGCCCAGCCACACCGACGCCGCTCGACGGCGGGCCGCTGCATCGGCGCCCGGCCAGTCCGGCGTCGTCGAAACACGGCGCTCGGCACCAGCCACACGATCACGAGGGGCGCGCGCCGGCTCATCTCCTGGTCGCGCGCGCGCTCGACGCCGGCCTCGAGGAGGTGCTCGCGGATCATCTTGCTGTCGGCGAGAGAGGTCGGCGATCGACAGCGGCACGTCGCGGATCAGAATCGCGGCGCTGAGCGGCAGCGCTCGCGGCGACGGCGGTATCGGCCGCCGGATTGGTGAACGCGATCTGGAGCGCGCCCGGTCAGGAGCTGACCGCGAAAGCGCGCCATCACATCGCCGGCCGACTGCGCGCCGATTTGTTGCAGCCAGTCGTCGAACCAGAGGTCGGTGAACGCCGCGGGCTGGTCGAACGCGGCCCGCAGGCGACCGAGCAGTCGGCGTGCGGCGCTCGCGCTCGAGCGCCGCCGCATCAGCCGGCAGCGATCCGAGCGCCGCGACGATCTCGCCGTCGATCCCGTCGGCATCGGGCCACGTCGGACGACGACACTGCTGATACGGGCGTTCGCGGGCGATGTGCGCGCAACGACCGATCCGCGCCACAACGCATCGACGCGAACGGTCGAATGGCGGCCGAGTCCGTCGAGCGCGAGCCTGACCTCGGTGCGCTCCGCGGCGGTCATCGGTCCCCAGTACCCCGTCAACGGTCGCGCGCCGCGGGACCGAGACGCCGATCTGCAGCTCGTCGAACAGGCCGTCGTACGGTCCGGTCAGAGTGGCGCCATCCGCCGCATAGCCGGCGGCGACGCATCTGCTCGAGCGCATCCTGATCGAACACCGCGGCGCGCGTCTCGGCCGCGGCGAGGCGGGCCAGCGCGAAATCGACAAAATTCATCGTCGCAGCGATCCCGTAGGATCGCGCGGCCGCGAAAGCTTTCAACGAGTGGGTCATCAATCCGAATCAGTCTGCACCGATCGTCGAGCTGCCGCATGGACAAACCCGAGCGTGGAACCATCGACGACGTGCGGATGCGCGGCTTCGCGCGGCGTCAGACGGTTGACGCGGCGCTCGCCTGGCTCGACGCGCAGTTGCGGCCGCTTCGCGTCGAGGTCGCGCCGCTGCAGACGGCAGCCGGTCGCGTGTTGGCCACGTCCGTCACGAGCGACGTCGACGTGCCCGGCTTCGACCGCGCCACGATGGACGGATACGCCGTCGTCGCGGAAAGCACGGAAGGCGCCGCCGCATAACGCGCATTCCGCTGGTCGTCATCGGCGACTCGCTGCCTGGCCGGCCGTTTCACGGTTCGGTGATGCCCGGTCAGGCCGTTCGCATCATGACCGGCGCGCCGATGCCGCAGGGCTGCAATGCCGTGCTGCCGGCCGAGTGGGTCGACGGCGCGGGCGGCGAGGCACGCGTCAGCGCCCTCTGCTCCGTCTCGCCCGGCAAGCACGTCGGCCGCGTCGGCGAGGACATTCGTCGCGGAACGGCGCTCTTCGAGAGCGGACGTGTGCTGCGCCCGCAGGACGTCGGCGTGCTGAGCTCGGTCGGCGTGCGCGAGGTCCGCGTCTGGTGCCGCCCGCGCGTGCGCCTCGTCATCACCGGCAACGAGCTGCTGCCATCCGGTTCACAACCGCACGGCGATCGCATCGTCGACGCCAACGGTCCGATGCTCGCCGCGCTCGTCGAGCGCGACGGAGGTGTCGTCGAGTTCCCGGGCCTGGTGCGTGACGAGCGCGACGCCATCCTCGCCGGACTGCAGGCTGCGGCCGACGTCGTGGTGGTCTCCGGTGGTTCGAGCGTCGGCATCGGAAGACCTGGCGCCGACGCTGGTCGCGGAACATGGCGAGCTTGCCGTGCACGGGATCGCGATGCGGCCCAGCAGTCCCGCCGGGCTCGGGCGAATCGGGAACCGGCTCGTGTTCCTGCTTCCCGGGAATCCGGTGTCATGTCTCTGCGCCTACGATTTCTTCGCCGGCCGGGCGATTCGCACGCTCGGCGGCCGCACGAAGACGTGGCCGCATCGTTCGACGCGCGCCGTGCTGGCGCGCAAGATCAGCTCGCCGATCGGACGCCTCGACTACGCACGCGTGCAGCTGATCGACGGCGCCGTCGAACCGCTCGGCGTCGGCGGCGCCTCGATGCTCTCGTCGACCACGCGGGCGGACGGGTTCGTGATCGTGCCAGCCGACAGCGAGGGCTTCGCTCGCGGAGCCGAAGTGGACGTCTGGCTCTATGCGTGAGCAGGAGCAGTTCCTCCACGTGCTCGATCGCGACGAGGCCGAGCGCCGCTTTCGCGCGGCACTCGATCTGACGCCGCGCGGCGTCGAGCGCGTACCGCTCGATGCTGCGCTCGGGCGCGTGCTCGCCGCCGACGTCGTCTCGCCGGTCGACGTGCCGTCCTTCGATCGATCGAACGTCGACGGCTTTGCCGTCGTCGCGAAAGCACCTTCGGCGCACGTGAGGACGCGCCGCGATCGTTCGGGCTGAGCGGCGAGACCCTTCACGCTGGCGTCGTGCCGACGACGGTGATTGGACCCGGCGCGGCGGTGGCGATCGCGACCGGCGGCATGATGCCGCGCGGTGCCGACGCCGTGGTGATGATGGAGTACGCCGACGTGCACGACGGCGAACTGCGCGTGTCCAGAGCCGTCACCGCCGGCAGCGGCGTGACGTTCGCCGGCACGGACATCACCTCGGGCGAAACGGTGCTGCGACGCGGCCATCTGCTGACCAGCCGCGATACCGGTGTGCTCGCGGCGATTGGCATCGCACGCGTCGAGGTGTGGCGGAGGCCGATCGTCGCCATTCTCTCGACCGGCGACGAGATCATCGCGCCGGGTGAACCGATGCGGCCCGCGAAGGTCTACGACTCCAACGCGCAGGTCCTCGCCGACGCGGTTCGGGAGCTTGGCGCCGAGCCGATGCGGATGGGGATTGCGCACGACGAGGAGGCATTCTGCGCGAGCGGCTGCAGCAGGCACTCGAGTCAGCAGACGTCGTGCTGATCTCGGGCGGTACGAGCAAAGGCCAGGGTGATCTCTCGTACCGCGCGGTCGCGGATCTGCGCGATCCGGGATCGTGGCGCACGGCGTCGCGCTGAAACCAGGCAAACCGATCTGTCTCGCGGCCACGCGCGGCGTTCCAGTCGTCGTCCTGCCCGGATTTCCGACGTCCGCGATCTTCACGTTCCACGAATTCGTCGCGCCGGTCGTTCGTCTCCTCGCCGGCCGCGGCGCGGAAGGCGTCGCGCGGTGCCAGCGCGATTGGCCGTCAAGGTCAACAGCGAGATCGGCCGCACCGAATACCTCCTCGTCGGCCTGGTCGACACGGCGGTCAACGGCGGTGACGTGTCGCTGGCCGCGTATCCGATGGGACAGGGCTCCGGCAGCGTCACCACGTTCAGCCGCGCCGACGGCTTCGCGACGATCGACCGTCACGAGGAGATCGTCGAGGCGGGAACGATCATCGAGGTGCAACTGCTCGGCGAGGAGCTGCAGCTGGCCGATCTGGTCGTGATCGGCAGTCACTGCATCGGCCTCGACTATCTGCTCGGACAGTTGCAGGAACGAGGCGTGCGATCGAAGTTTCTCGCCGTCGGGAGCACGGCTGGACTCGACGCCGCGTCACGAGGCGAGTGCGATCTGGCGGGCATTCACTTGCTGGATCCGCGAACCGATCCAGTACAACCGGCCGTTTCTGACGCCGCAACTGGAGCTCGTCGAGGGCTACGGTCGCGCGCAGGGCGTCGTCTTTCGACGCGGCGACGAACGCTTCGAGGGCCGCGCGGCGAGCGACGCGGTCGCGGCCGTCAAACACGATGCGGCGTGCGCGATGGTCAATCGCAATCAGGGCAGCGGCACGCGCGCGCTGATCGATCGTCTCCTGCAGGGCGTGAGGCCGGCCGGCTATGCGGTGCAGCCGCGGAATCACCATGCAGTCGCCGCGGCGATCGTGCAGCACCGCGCGGACTGGGGCGTCACGCTCGACACCATCGCGCGCAACGCCGGACTCGGATTCCTGCCGCTGCGTGAGGAGCGCTACGACTTCGTGGTGCCGCGGTCGCGCGCACATCGTCCGGCCGTTCTCGCAGTTCAAGAGACTGCTGACCGAGCCGTGCACGCGAGAGGCGTTGGCGCGCATGGGCATGAAGGCGCCGACGTGACGGCTGGCGGAATCGTCCTGTGCGGCGGCCGATCGAGACGGATGGGTTCGCCCAAGGCGCTCCTGCCGTTCGGCGGCGAAACGATGCTGCAGCGCGTCGTCCGCCTGCTCGGCACGGTCGTCTCGCCGATCGCCGTCGTTGGCGCGCCACTGCAGTCGCTGCCGGACCTGTCCGCCGACGTCATCGTCACGTTCGACGATCGAGAAGGGCGCGGTCCGCTCCGAGGGTCTGCGCGCGGGACTCACCGCGCTTCCCGACAGCGTCGAGATCGCGTACGTCACGAGCTGCGATGTCCCGCTCTTCGTTCCGGGCTTCTCGCAGAGGATGATCGAGCTCCTCGGCGATGAGGACGTCGCGGTCATGGAGATCGACGGCTTCGCTCATCCACTCTCGGCCGTCTATCGACGACGGACGCTGCCGCACGTCGAAGATCTGCTGGCGCACGATCGGCTGCGTCCGGTGTTCCTGTTCGACCTGGTGCGCACGCGCCGCGTCACACCGGCGGAGATGAGCGATGTGGATCCGCAGCTGCTGACGCTGCGCAATCTCAATACGCCGGAAGACTATCGGGAAGCGCTGGCGATCGCGGGGCTCGGCGACGGGACGTGAGCATAGCGGCGCTGAGCCAACACAAAGCGGCCACCGGGACACAAAGCAGGTTGAGTCCTTTGTGTTCCATCAGCGCCGGCCTACCATCCGCGCTGCCGATGGTACTCGGCGACGAGATCCTGAAGGTGCGAGCGGCTGAGCGTTGCCGCGGGATCGGTTGACAGCGGCGTGTCGAGGAACCGGTCGGGCAGCGTGTCTTCGTCGAGCGTCCAGCCCGCGAGCCGATTGAATTCGCGCTTCGCCGCGACGATGCGCGCTTTGCCGTCTCGCGGAGCTCGCCGGCGGTCGTGTCCCAACCGGTGACGAGGCGCAGCATCTCCGCCGCCTCGGCGTAGAAATCGTCGAACACGCCGCGCAGGAACTTGCAGAGGATGAGCGAGTCCATCAGTGCGGCTTTGTCCTCGGTGTCGATCGCGTGACGAACCGCGTCCAGCGTCACGCGGCGCCGATCGACCTTGTCCGAGAAGTCGACCTCGTAGGCGCCGCTGCGGTTGTGATCGGCGCCGCGCGCGCCGACGGCGAATCCCAGCGCCATGGTCTGCAGCGCGCGCGGCTCGTAGCCGGGAATCTCGAGTCCTTTGACCTGCGGCGCGAAGGCGATGCTGCCGTGCCGATCGTGCCGGCCGCGCGGCGGCTGCCTTCCGCGAGCAGATCGCCGATGCCGTCACGGCTGCCGATCATCTCGATGGCACGCAGCACGGCGGCGCCGCTGCCGAACGTGAGCCACGGCTCGTCGAGCCAGCCGCGCTCGACGCACTCCATCGCGAAGGCGATCGTGCCGCCGGCGCTGATCGTGTCGATGCCGAGCTCGTCGCACCGCCTCGCGGCGCGGAGCACGGCATCGGCATCGCTCGACGCCGCAGAGCGAGCCGAGCGCGAACAGGCTCTCGTATTCCAGACGAACCCCGCTCCATCGCCGAGCGAGTAGATGTGCTCGCAGCCGATCGTGCAGGCGACGCAGCTGCGCGCGTCCGCGCGTGTGCGGTGCTGATCTGCTCGGGCGCGATGCTGGCGGCGCCGTCGAACGTGCCGCTCTGGAAGTTGCGGGTCGGCAGCGTGCCGAGCCGATTGAAGGTCAGCAGGTTCGCCGCCGTGCCGAGCTCGCGGTACTTCGCCGTGGCCGGACCGAACGATCGCTTCGACAGTGCCTTGCTGTATTCGATCGAGCTCGCGTCGGATGCGCCCACTCGCAGCGGCTGGGTGCCGCGCACCGCGATCGCCTTGATGTTCTTGCTGCCGAGCACGGCGCCGCTGCCGCCGCGGCCGGCGTGACGGCCGTCGTGCGAGATGGTCGCGTAGCGGACGGCACGCTCGCCGGCGGGGCCGATCGACGCGATCCGATAGTCGGCGCCGAGCGCGCGCCGAGCGCAACGCCTCCGGTCGTCTGGCACGTGGCGCCGCGCAGATCGTCAGCCGGCTCGAACCGACTCGCTCCGTCGTCGACGATCAAGCACCGACAGCTCGGCGGCGCGTCCGACGATGACGATCGCGTCGCCGCCGCAGCGCTTGCCGGCAATCGCGAATCCGCTGCTGGCGAGCGAATCGTTGATCCGATCGGTGAGCGGGCTCTTGCTGACGACCGCGAACTTTCGCCGACGTGGTCAGCGGGCTGCCGACGAGTGGACTGAAGGCGAAGACGAGCGGCGCCTCGGGCGCGAGCGGATCGACGGTCGCTCCGCCTTCGTCGAGCAGAATCCGGGCGCCGAGACCGCTGCCGCCGAGGCACTGGCGCAGAACCGTTTCCGTGAGCGGACACGATCGACGGTCGTCTCGACGCATCGATCCGCAGGTAACAGCCGTCGAATACCCGAAAGGCGTGGAACGCTGATGCGGCGCGTTCACGATGGTGATGTTCGTGGCGTCGGCTTCAGCCAGGCCAGCCCCGCATCGGCCGACATGATCAGGACGCAGTCGTCCGTCCCGGCGAGCGGTGTGCGTGGATCGCTGACGAATGCGATCGCCGTTCAGGTTGGCGGCGAGCGACGGCCGCAACCGATCGGCTGCAACGAGCCTCGAGCGACGGAAAACGCCGCGTGACGCGCGATGCGCCGCCAGCTCGCCGAGCGTGCCGGCGTGAAGTTCGAGCGCCGCGACGCCGGCGCGCTCGCGTGGGCTGCCGAGCAACTCGACCCGCATGATCGATTACCGGCCGAAATGTTATCGCGTCCGCTTCCGTCGTGGCGAGACCAGCAGACCGCGAACCGCAGTCCAGTGCCCAGCCGAAGGGCGGCGCGTCGATCCCCGCGCGCGCGACGAAGTGCGCGCGCTGCTCGACGATGCGCCACGCCGCCGCGACCTGCTGGATCGAGCATCTGCATCCGGATTCAGGATCGCTTCGGCTGCCTGTCGGCGGCGCCATCTCGTCGCGCTCGCTGGCCGAGATGAAGCTGGCGATGGCCGAGGTCTACGAGGTGGCGACGTTCTATCACCACTTCGACGTCGTCAAAGAGGCGACGCACGCCGCCGCCGGCGATCACCGTGCGCGTCTGCGATTCGATTGCCTGCGACATCGGCCGGCGCGCAGGCGCTGCTGCGACGCGCTGCCGGCGCGGCTCGGACCTGACGTTCGAAGGTTCCTGCGCGCGCCATGCGTCGGCCGCTGCGACACGGCGCCCGTCGCGATCGTCGGGCAGAATCCCGTTCCGCACGCGACTGCCGGACAAGGTTTCGACGCTGGTGCAGGCTAGCGCGGTGAAGCATATCATCACGGCCCAGGCCACGTCGACTACGCGGCGCTATCGAGCGTCGGGCGGTTACGAGCTGGCGGCGTCGTGTGTGCGGCGGCGCCAGAACGCGCGAGGACGTCATCGCCGCGCTCGGAATCCTCGGGTCTCACGCAGGCTCGGCGGCGCCGGCTTTCCAGCGGGACGCAAAGTGGAAGCTCGGTCGCGGCCGAGCCGGCGCCGCGTCTGATGGCGATCAACATCGACGAGGGCGAGCCGGGCACGTTCAAGGACCGCTACTACCTCGAGCGCGACCCGCACCGCTTTCTCGAAGGCGCGCTCGATCGCGGCCTGGGCGGTCGGCATCGACGAGATCTACATCTACCTGCGCGACGAGTATCACGGCTGCCGCGCGATTCTCGAGCGGGAGATCGCCGCGCTGCAGGCGAATCCGCCGTGCCCGATCCCGCCGATTCATCTGCGCCGCGGCGCCGGCGCCTACATCTGCGGCGAAGAGTCCGCGATGATCGAATCGATCGAAGGCAAGCGCGGCGAGCCGCGGCTGCGCCCGCCGTACGTCGCGCAGGTCGGCCTGTTCAACCGGCCCACGCTCGAGCACAACATGGAGACGCTGCACTGGGTGCGCGAGCATCGTCGAGAAGGGCCCGGCGTGGTTTGCCGGCCACGGCCGGCACGGCCGAAAGGGCCTGCGCTCGTTCTCGGTGAGCGGCCGCGTCAAGAAGCCCGGCGTGCATCTCGCGCCCGCCGGCATCACGGTCAAGGAGCTGATCGACGAATACTGCGGCGGCATGCTCGACGGCCACGCGTTCTACGGCGTACCTGCCGGGCGGCGCGTCGGGCGGCATCCTGCCGGCGTCGATGGCCGACATTCCGCTCGATTTCGACACGCTGAACCAGTACGGCTGCTTCATCGGATCGGCGGCGATCGTGATTCTGTCGAACCAGGACACGGCGGCGCGGCGCGGCGCGCAACCTGATGAAGTTCTTTCCGAGGAGTCGTGCGGCCAGTGCACGCCCTGCCGCGTCGGCACGGTCAAGGCGCTGCGAGCTGATGGAGCGTCAGGCTGGGATGCAGCCGCTGCTGCAAGGAGCTGTCGCAGGCGATGGTTGACGCGTCGATCTGCGGGCTCGGGGCAGGCGGCGCCGAATCCGACGCTGTCAGTAATCGAAGTTCTTCCCGCAGGAAGTCACGTGATGCGCCTTCACGCTGAACGGCACGGAGCGGTCGTCGCGCCGCGCCAGACGAAACCGTCTGATCGAGGACGGCGTCAGCGCTGCACGGCATCGAGGTGCCGCGCCTCTGCTTACAAGACAGGCATGCGCGCCGACGGCAACTGCCGCGCCTGCATGGTCGAGATCACGGGCGAGCGCGTGCTTGCGCCGTCGTGCTGCCGCTATCCCACCGACGGCATGGAGGTCACGACCGACAGCGCGCGGGCGGTCGTCGAGCCAGAAGATGGTGCTCGAGCTGCTGCTGTCGGACGTCGCCGAGCGCCGTACACGCTCGACTCCGAGCTCGATCAGCTGGGCGCAGACGCTCTCGGTCGGCAAGCCGCGCTTCGCCGCGCGGCATCAGCCGCCGCAGGATCTGTCGCATCCGGCGATCGCCGTGCACCTCGACGCCTGCATCCAGTGCGGCCGGTGCGTGCGCGCGTGCCGCGAAGAGCAGGTGAACGACGTCATCGGCTACGCGTTCCGAGGCGAGCACGCGAAGATCGTGTTCGACCTCGACGATCCGATGGGCGACTCGACGTGCGTCGCCTGCGGCGAATGCGTCCAGGCGTGTCCGACCGGCGCGCTGATGCCGGCGCGCGATGTCGGCTACGATCGTCGCCGACAAGACAGGTCGACTCGGTCTGTCCGTACTGCGGCGTCGGCTGCCAGCTCACGCTACTCACGTCAAGGACAACACGATCCTCTACGTGCAGGGCAAGGACGGTCCGGCGAACTCGAGCCGGCTGTGCGTCAAGGGCCGCTACGGCTTCGACTACGTGCAGCACAGGCACCGCCTCACCATGCCGCTGCATGCGCAAGCCCGGCATCGAGAAGCACAAGGACTTCGTCGTCGATCCCGACGACTGGCGCCGACGTGTTCCGCGACGCGAGGCTGGGACGAAGCGCTCGCGTTCGCGGCCCGCGGTCTGCGCGACATCCGCGACACGCACGGCACGCGATCGCTCGCGGGGTTTCGGCTCGGCGAAGGGCACGAACGAAGAAGCGTATCTGTTCCAGAAGCTGGTGCGCACCGGCTTCGGCTCGAACAACGTCGACCACTGCACGCGCCTGTGCCACGCGTCGAGCGTCGCGGCGCTGATGGAAGGGATCAACTCGGGCGCGGTCTCGAACCAGGTGCGCGACGTCGCGAAGGCCGAAGGTGATCTTCGTCATCGGCGCGAATCCGACCGTGAATCATCCGGTCGCCGCGACCTGGATGAAGAACGCCGCGCAAGGCCGGCGCGAAGCTGATCGTCGCCGATCCGCGCCGAGGCGATCTCGCGCGTCACGCGACCTACTACCTCCAGTTCAACCCCGATACCGACGTCGCGCTCCTCAACGCGATGCTGCACGTCATCGTCGACGGAAGGTCTCGTCGACGAGGCGTTCGTTCGCGATCGCACGTCCGGTTACGAGGCGCTCGCGGAGAACGTGAAGCACTTCTCGCCCGAGGTGATGGCGCCGATCTGCGGCATCGACGCGGAGACGATCCGCGCGGTGGCGCGGCTGCTACGCCACTTCGAAGGCGTCCGATCATCATGTGGGGCATGGGCATCTCGCAGCACGTGCACGGCACCGACAACGCGCGCTGCCTGATCGCGCTGGCGCTCGCGACCGGCCAGATCGGCAAGCCCGGCTCGGGCCTCCATCCGCTGCGCGGCCAGAACAACGTGCAGGGCGCGTCCGACTCCGGGCTGATTCCGATGTTCTATCCGGACTATCAGCGCGTCGGCAGCGCCTGAGGCGAAGCAGCGATTCGAGACGCTGTGGGGCGCGGCGCTCGATCCCGATCCCGGGCTCACCGTGGTCGAGATCATGAACGCGGCGAAGAAGCGCGAGATCCGCGGCATGTACATCATGGGCGAGAATCCGGCGATGTCCGATCCGGACGTCGATCACGCGCGCGAGGCGATCGCGGCGCTCGATCATCTCGTCGTGCAGGATATCTTCCTCACCGAGACCGCGTATCTCGCCGACGTCGTGCTGCCGGCCACCGCGTGGCCGGAGAAGATCGGCACCGTGACCAACACCGATCGCATGGTGCAGCTCGGACGCAAGGCGATCGATCCGCCGGGCGACGCGCGTGAAGATCTCGTGGATCATCAACGAGGTGGCACGCGCGCATCGGGCTCGACTGGCGCTATGCGCACCCGCGGCGAGGTGTTCGAGGAGATGCGCACCTGCATGGACTCGATCGCCGGGCATCACCTGGGAGCGACTCGAGCGCGAGTCGTCGGTCACCTATCCGTGCCACAAGGAAGGCGACCCCGGCCAGCCGGTCGTCTTCGTCACCAGCTTCCCGACGGCGACGGGCCGCGGCCGAGTTCGTGCCGGCCGATCTCATCTCCGCGGCCGAGCGGCCCGGACGCGCAGTATCCGATCGGTGCTCATCACCGGACGGCAGCTCGAACACTGGCACACCGGCGCGATGACGCGGCGCGCGGCCGTCCTCGATCACATCGAGCCGGAGCCGGTCGCTTCGGTGCATCCGCTGGATCTCGCGGCGCTCGACGTCGAAGCCAGGCGACACTCTGACGATTGCCTCGCGGCGCGGGCAGATCTCGCTCTACGCGCGCGCGGACGATGGGATGCCGCGCGGCGCAGTCGTTCGTGCCGTTCTGCTACTACGAAGCGGCGGCGAACATGCTGACCAACCCGGCGCTCGATCCGTTCGGCAAGATTCCGGAGTTCAGTACTTGCGCGGTCCGCGTGACGAAAGGTGGACCGACGCCCGCAATTGAGCTTCGGCGGCGGCACGCTGCTGAATGCCGTGGACGCCGCCACGCCGGATGCGCCGCGGCTCTAAGCGCGGTTACCCAGGAAGCTGGAGCCGCCAGAACGCTCATTTCTTCGGATCGACCAGCGCCTGATACACGAGCTGTCGCGACAGCAGCCGCACCTGCGGCGAGCCGCCGGTCGGCGTGCTGCCGTTAACGTTCTGCATCATCCCGATCACGACGACGTCATTCGTCGGATCGAGGCCAGAACCAGGTGCCGAGATGCGCCGCCCCAGTAGAAGGAATTCCGACCCTCCGGTGTCTTCGCGGCCGCCGGATCCATCACGATCGCGAAGTCAGCCCGAAGCCAATGCCCGGAAAAAGGCGAACCGAACGTATCGACTGCAACGCCCGGGGCGAGCACGTTGGTTCGCATCAGCTCCACGGTCGACGCTTTCAGGAACCGCTTGCCGTTGGCCTGGCCGCCGTTCAGCTACCATCTGCGCGAACTTGAAGTAATCGTCGGTCGTTGATAACAGCCCGCCGCTGCCGGAGAGAAACGCCGGCTTCGCCGACGGGTCGGATTGCCGCGGCGCGGCGACGATGCTTGTCCGGCCCATAGGTGAACATGCTCGTGACGCGACTCGCCTTGGCGGCGTCGACCCAGAAACCGGTGATGCACCATCGCCAGCGGTTCGAAGATTCTCGTGCGCAGGAAGACATCGAGCTTCTGCCCCGACAGCTTCTCGACGAGATAGCCCTGAATGTCGACGCTGGGTCCGTAGCGCCAGTCAGTGCCGGGCTGCGCGGCCAGCGGCAGCTTTGACGGCTTGTCGATCATTCCCTGCAGGTCGGAGGCCCTGAGGTTGGCTTCTGGCATACCCTTCGTTCACGTCGAAGCCGGCCGTGTGGCTCATCAACTGCCGCATCGTCATCGGCGTGTCCTGCGGCACCTCGCCGTTCGGTGTCGCCACCTTGGAGGCCGGCGAACTCGGGGATGTGCTTGGCCACCGGATCGTCGAGCGTCCATTTGCCTTCTTCCCAGAGCATCATCATGGCCACGCCGACGATCGGCTCGGTCATCGACGCGAGCCTGAAGATCGTGTCGCTGGTCACGAGCGTCTTCGTCGCGAGATCACTGAACGCCGTAGGCGTCCAGGTGGACGACGCTTGCCGTGCCTGGCGACGAGCGTGGTGACGCCGGCGAGCTTCCCTCGTCCACCAGCGCGCGCATCGTCCGCTGGAGCGCTGTCAAGCCGTCGGCGGAGAAACCGACCGACGCAGGGAGCATGATCACTCGCTCCGCCCAGCAGATGCATGGAACCGCCGGCGAGCGCGATCGCGATCAACGCCAGCATCGAGCTTCGAGCAATAGCCTGCATTTCTGTCCTCCAAGCAAACGTGTGGCGATCCGATCGGAATATCAACCGACGCGCACGTATCCCTTCAGCTGCAGGTTGACCAGCGTCGTCATCGCCCACAGATCGATCTGGACGTCAGGGTTGACCTGCTTCGCATCGATCTTCCGCGCCGATCAGTCCCTGGCCGCAGACGCGGATGTCGACGCCAGCCTGCTTGAGCGCATGGATGATCGCGATGTTCGGGTTGTCGCGGTTGTAGCGCTCCTTGTACGCCTCGTTGGTCATGACGATGTCGATGTCCGGCGTGCGCTGGTGGAACATGATCACGATGTGGCGGTGCTCCGCAGGGACGCCGTACTTGCCGAGCGTGTTGACGTAGGTCGCGATCGTCGGCAGCATCGGGTTCACGTCGCCCGGGTTCTTGGCATCCTGTCCGTCGGCGAACACCACCTTGTAGTCGGTCTTCGGATCGGGCAGCTCGCGCGCGCCCGGCAGATCCCTCGCGGCTTCGTATCCAGGGACGAGTAGCGGTTTCAGCGAATCCGCGGTCATCGATCCCAACGATCCAGAGACGAGAACCAGCGTCGTCGCTATCACAGTCGCCACGATCTTCATGGAGCCTCCTTGCAGACGCCAGATTCTACGCTCGTTTCGGTGTAGGGTGGTCAGTGACGAAGCCGGAGATCGATCGGATCCTCTTCGAGACATCGGCGATCCAGGTGGGCGCGTTCCGCTGCCCGGTCGGCCATCCGTCGTTCACGGATTCCGGCCCGATTCGGAACCATTGCTTCGTGTTTCCGCGCACGCCGGTGATCATCCGTCACCGCGACGACCGGCCGTTCGCGGCCGACGCGACGCTGGTGACGCTCTACAACAAGGGCCAGGAGTATCAGCGCGCCGCCGTGAGCGCCGAAGGCGATCGATGCGACTGGTGCGCGGTGGCGCCGCCGGTGATTCGCGACGCGCTCGCCGACCTCGATCCCGGCGCCGCCGACGACGGCCAGCGGCCGATCCGCTTCACGTTCGCACGCGCCGGCGCGCGGACGTATCTGCAGCAACGCCGGCTGTTCCTCTACGTGAGCCGTGAGCGTGCGCCGGACCCGATCTGCGTCGAGGAGCAGGTGTTCGACCTCCTCGACCAGGTGCTCGCAGGCGCGCACCGTCGGTCGGCATCGCCTGTCGGCGCGCGATCATCCGGAGGGATCTCGCGCGCGACTGCTGTGAGTTAGCTCGGACGCCGTTTTGCTGAACCGCTGACGCTGTCCGAGATCGCCGCCGCGCTCGACGTCTCGCCATTCCACCTCTGTCGCACATTCCGTCGCGTCACCGGCGCGACGCTGCATGCGTATCGTAATCAGTTGCGGCTGCGAGCCGCGCTCGAGACAACTCGAAAGCGGCGGCGCCGACCTGACCCGGCTGGCGCTCGACCTCGGATACTCCAGCCACAGCCACTTCACGTCGAGCTTCCGCGTCCTCTTCGGCGTCCGCCGTCCGCCGTCCACCGCCACCTCGTCTGCGCAAGATCCTGATAACGCCGCGGCGCGTCGCGTGGTGTTGTGTCATGGTCGCCATGTCCCAACTCTGCACCGGTTCGTCGACGATCGTCGTTGGCGCGGTGGCCATCGCCGCGATGACGGTCCTGGCGCAGCAGCCGCCAGTCCCGGCCAATCCTCAGACGGCGCGCGAGTGGCGGCAGGTGGGGCCGCGCGACGCCAAGCCAAGGACTACGACAGCGCCATCGCGGCGCTGCGGACGTCGCTGAAGCTGGAGCCGGATGCCCCGACCGGCCTGTTCGCGCTCGGAGCAGTCTACGCAGCGAAGGGCGACACGGCGCAGTCGCTCGAGTGGCTCACACGCGCGCGCACGACGCGGCGCGTCGACATGACCCAGATGGAAGCCGACAACGACCTGAAATCACTTCTCGCCGACGCGCGCCTTCGCCGGGCTGCTGCCAGCGCCTGACGATTTCAAGCATCCGTTCGTCGAGCCGGTCTCGGTGCTGCGCGGAGTGGCGCGGTGACGCGATGAACGATCAGTTCGGCTGGATCGCGCGCAACATCGGCGACGTCGACGGCGACAAAGTCGCCGACATCGTCACGTCCGCACCGACGAAAGACGTCCGCGGCGCGAACGCCGGCAAAGTCTACGTCTACTCGACCGGCACGAAGCGCCTGCTGTGGTCTGTCGACGGCCATCCTGCCGACCAACTGGGAACCGGCGTCGAAGGCGCCGGCGACACCAACGGCGATGGCGTGCCCGACGTGATCGCCACCGCGCCCGGCGCCGGCGAGGCGTTCGTCTATTCGGGCAAGGACGGACGCGTCCTGTTGACGATGAAGGCGGATCGCAAGACGGACGACTTCGGCCGTCATGCCGCAGGCGTCGGCGACGTGGACGGCGACGGCCGCGCCGACGTGATCGTGGGTGCGCCGGGCGATCGCAGTCGGGCAGCGGCGCAGGGCATGCCTACGTCTACTCGGGCAAGGACGGTCGCCGTCTGTTGACGCTGACCGGCGAGCGCGGCGGCGATCAGTTCGGCAGCGCGGTCGCAGGCGCGACCATCAGCAAACGAAAGCTCCTCGTCGTCGGCGCGCGCTGGCCGCGGGCGCGTCCAAGCACGGCCGCGTCTACGTCTACACCGCGCTGGCGCGTCACACGGCGTTCGTGATCGATGCGGACGAAACCGGCAACGCGCTCGGCGCGATGTTTCTCGCGGTCGTCGGCGACGTCGACGCCGACGGCGTTCCCGACGTGTACGCGTCCGACTGGTCGAACAGCGCCAGGGGCCGGAGCACCGGGCGCGTCTACGTCCATTCCGGCAAGGATGGACGGCGGCTACTGACGCTGACCGGTGAGACCGCTGGCGAAGGGTTCGGGACCAGCCCGTCGAACGCCGGCGACGTCGACGGCGACGGCCACGACGATCTCATCGTCGGCGCCTGGCAGTATCGCCGGCGCTGCCGTGTCTGGAGGCCGCGCGTATCTCTACTCAGGCAAGGACGGCCGGCTGATGAAGACGTTCACGTGCAAGACGCCGGGCGATACGTTCGGGTTCGATTCGGTGGCGATGGGCGACATCGACAAGGACGGATCGCTCGACTTCCTGATCACGTCGGCGTGGAGCGGCGTCCACCACTATCATTCCGGTCGCGTCTTCATCATCTCGAGCGGGATTCGGCGTTAAGATCCGGCGGTGGGCGTGGTCCCGCTGCCGGAGCTCGCCGTCGTACTCGTCGTCGCGCTGGTGGTTCTTGGCTGGCGGACGTTGCGCGACGTCGATCCAGCTGCGCAAGCGCGCGTCGAGCCGGAACGGTCCGTCAGCTGCGCGAAGCACAGCACGCGGACACACACCGAACACGCGCACGGCTGATCGCATCGTGTGTTCGTTTTCAGCGATCATCAGCGTTCCGCACATCCTCCAGAGTCGTGCCGCCCAACCGCGTCTATGGTTTCAGGACCGCCGCGACGCTGTCGAATTCGGCGATCTGGTATCAGGCCAACGCGTTCAATGGATGGGCGCTGCTGATGGCATCGGCGATCAGCGCGGCTGTCCTGATGTGCCTCCCGGCGACCGGCCAGACAAGCGTCGTGTGGGTCGCGTTTCTCCTGCCCGTGTTTGCCGCGCTGCCGCATCTTCCGTCTATCTGAACAGCCTGGTTGCGTCTCGCGCTCTCTGATGCTCGGGTCCGCTTTCGATTGACAGCTTCACGCGCATGTTAGAAGGCCGGCTGGCGTGTAGCGGCGGCAGCAATCAGCGCGTGACGAGATCGGCCACGCGGGTGTCGAAGCCCTCGCCTTTGGCGATCGGATCGCCGCCGACGATCGTCGCCCGCACGGCGGACAGCGTGTCGCGAAGCGCCTGCAGGCCGCCGCCGGCCGCGCTCAGGCGACGGCACGGCCGCGGTGATCGCGACGACCTTGCCCTCGAGCTCGCCCGAGCCGATCACCCAATCGATGGCGTTTTTCAGCGCACCCGGCAGGCTGAACCCGCACTCGGGCGAGGCGATGAGCACCGCGTCGCTCTCCGCCAGCGCGCGCCGCCATCGCATCACGCTCTCTGGTGCGCCGCTCGCATCCACGTCGGGATTGAAATGCGGTAGATCGCCGAGGCCGTCGAACACGAACAGTTCGACGCCGGGCGGCGTCGCTGCCGCCACGGCGTTCAGCAGCGCGAGGTTTCCCGACGCGCGCTGCAGGGCTGCACGCAGATGCCGAGAATCTTCATCGGTCGCGATCGAGGAAGCGATTGGCGAGCACGCTTTACAATAGCAGCGGCGATGGCGAGACGGACAGCGCTCGACAAACAATGGCAGGAGCTGATGTCGCTGTGCGCCAGCGAAGAGAAGTTTCGCGCCGACGGCGGACACCCGAAACTGGCGAAGCTGATCGCCAAACAGATCGACGAGCTTGCGAGGGACATGGGCTTCAGGGAGCGGACGATCGTCACTCGCGACTTTCGCGCCGAACGCGACGGCGATCACATCGTGAAAATCGATCCTTGACCGAGGAGACCCAGCCGATGATGAACCGCAGATCGCTCTTCAAGTCACTTGCTGTTGGCGCCCGGCGGTCTTGGCGCCGGGTTGATTCGACCGGCGCGCGCGGAAGCGTCGCTGCCGAAAGCCAAGGTCACGCGCGTCAAGTGCTGGGAACACCCGAGCATGAATCGCAGCTTCAACCAGAGCGCGATGCTCGTCACGGTGGAGACCGACATCGGCATCACCGGCATCGGCGAGGGCGGCTCGCGGGATCTCATCGAAGTCCTTGCCGGCAGCGTGGTCGGCCAGGACCCGTTCCGGATCGAACGGATCTGGCACCACATGACATGGACACGTTCTATCCGCCTGGGCGCGAGAAGATCCACGCTCAGGGCGCGATCGACCTGGCGTTGTGGGACATCAAAGGCAAAGGCGCTGCAGCTGCCCGTCTACGATCTGCTGCACGGGCTGACGAGGAACCACGTCGAGTGCTACGCCACGACGTTCCGGCCGGCCGGATCGCCGCCGCCTGGCGCGGGCGGCCGCGGCGGTGCTCCGCCGCCCGTCTCCGGCACGGCGCTCCGCGACCGCGCGCGTGCCGCGATGGACGAGGGCTACCGGGTGTTTCGCGTCGACGCGTCGATCGGCGGTGCGATTCCCGACAACATCTTCAACACGCACGAACGCGTGCGCCTGGTCGCGGCCGCGTGCAAGGAGATCCGGGAGGGCGTCGGCAAGGGCGACTGGATGATCGACTTCCATCAGAAGTTCGATTTCGCCGACGCGCTGCGCTGCTGCAAGCTGATCGAAGACTACGAGCCGTATCTCGTCGAGGATCCGGTGCGCGACGAGCAGGCGCTCGAAGAGATCCCGAAGCTGCGCAAGATGACGACGTGTCCGCTCGCGCACGGCGAGGAGTGGGGACAACGGTGGGATTTCCACCGCCTCCTCTACGAGAAGGACATCGACTACATCAGAGCGGACGCTGCCCAACGTCGGCGGGATCACCGAAATGGTCAAGGTGATGTCGCTGTGCGAGACGTCAGCGGTCGGCATCGTGCCGCACTTCACCGGACCGGTGGCGACCGCCGCGCTCGTGCCACACGATGGCGACGTTCTCCGGGCCGGCGCTGATGGAGTACAACTACGGCGATCGTCCGCCGGTCGTATCTGCCGGAGTTCCTCACGTTCAGAGACGGCAAGCTCCATCCGAACGATCGTCCGGGCCTAGGCGTGACGGTGGACTTCAAGGCGCTGACCCAGATCGCCGACTTCAGCCAGGCACGGACCAGCAACGTCTACAGCCGGCCGGACGGATCGCTGACGCACTGGTAGCGGAGAGCACCGAACTCTTCCACCACGGAGGACGCGGAGGACACGGAGGGAATTCTTGTGTTTTCCTCTGTGTCCTCGGTGTCCTCATGTGGTGGAGAGTTTGATTCCGCTACTCGGGTGCCAGCGCGTGCGTGCCGTTGAAGGTCCTGGCGGGATTCGCCTTCGCGTCGATGAGGATCCCGACGAAGCTGACGTTCATCTCGTCCCAGCTCTGCGCGCCGTAGCGCACGTTCTTCGCCGGATCGGGATTGAACTTGTTCGCCGATGAATTGTCGTAGTGCGAGACCGTCCGCAGCTTCGTCCCCGCCGGCAGATCGAGCGGCTGCGCGAGCTCGTAGCCGACCTGCCAGTCGAAGCGGTAATGCGGCACGCGGAGGATCGTCACCTCCTCGCCCGACGGATAAATCGCTTTCAGCTCGTAGTCCTTGCCGCGATAGTGCATGTGCGGCTGCATCCACACCAGCTTCGCCGGCTCGGTGACGACGGTTTCGACTTTGATCTCGTAGTTCGAATCGCCGGCGGGAATCTCGAATCGGCTGGCGCTGATCGCGGTCGTCGTCAGGTGGCGCTGCTGCGGCACGCCATCGGCGAGGACGATCCCGACCGACGAGCGATCGGTCTCGGGCTTGCCCGACGCCGTGTAGTGGACCTCGAAGACGATGTCCGATCCGGCGGCGATGAACTTCGCCGCGCTGCCGGTCGTGAACGCCTGACCCTCCACGCCCGGATTGAACTTGGCGAGGATGTCCTGCACCGCGCGGAATCCGGTCGTCGACAGGGCGTTCTGCTGCGGCGCCGTGCCTTCGAAGCCGACCGCGCCGCGCGACGGGTTGTAGATCGCGCCTTCGGGCGCGTCGTGCATCCACGTCGAGATCGGGCGGCCGGATCCACGCCTTCATGTGGTGGACGACGCGCGGGTTGCCCGGCTTCACTTCCGCCGCCTTCACCCACATGTCCTTCTCGAAGTGCGCACGCACGAGCACGTCATGACTGATCGATGACGCCGGTCGCCGGAATCTCGACGTCCTTCGGCATCGTCACGACGAGGTCGGGCTTGCCGATGGTCCAGCCGTCGCCGAACTCGACGGGCGCGGGCTTGTCCTTCGCGTCGCCCTCGAGCGCGCCCTTCTCGGCCCAGCTCGCGATCGTCGCGATGTCGGCGTCGCTGAGAACTTGGCGTTCTTGAAGTGCCCGACCGTCGGATCCGCGAACCACGGCGGCATCGTCTTGCTGGTGACCGCCTTCGCCATCGCTCGAGCGTATGGACGCGCTTCTTCGTAGGTGACCAGCGACATCGGCGCGATCGCGCCGGGCCGGTGACACTCCTGGCAGTTGGTCTGGAGAATCGGCAGGACGTCCTTGTTGAACGTCGGCGTCTCTGGCGCAGCCGCCGACAGCGACGGCATCAACGACAGGGGCGACAGCGACACGGTAATCGCCACGGCGATCGAACCGAACGAGACACGCCGACCACGCGAAGCGCCGCATCACCAACTCCTTGAAAGACGAAGGGCCGTGAAGCAGGCCTGAGGCCTGCGCGACGAGAGGCCCGTACGGACCGTTCTCAGGCGAGTCATTATAGCCGCGGACCAATCCGCGCGCGCGGACGTCGAGCACGACCGCTCCAGCGCTGTGTTGACGCGCAGATCTGTCACGTAGTCCAGCCAGCTCCTCGAGGTGGCGGTCGGCGAGGAGGCGCCTGATATCGATCCGGATGCGATCGCCATCGACAGCGATGCCGGGCGGCAGCAGCGACGCAACCGATGGGAACAGCGAAGCGGCCATGGCGACGAGGCCCGAGGCCTTCACCAGTCTGAGCCCGAGCGTTGGTCGGTCGGGCAGCTGCGGCTGATCCTCGATCGCGAATCTGATCGGAATCGGCGGCAGGAAGCTCGACCGAGAGTCGGATCTCCGCGGTGACGTAGTTCCGTTCTTCCACCGTCGCGCGGACCGTTCGAACCTTTCCTCCAGGCGGGATCATCGCCGCAACCGCCTCGTTGATGAGGCGCTCGGAGATTGGAATCGTCGCCGCAACCTCGGCACTCCGCCAGATCCGGAAAGCCGCCACGCTGCTGACGCTCCAGAAGCTCGAGAAGCGCTGCGTCCATTCCGGGGAGCGTACCACCAGAATCTGTTCAAAAAAGCCGACTCGAGTGCCTGCGGCGCTACAAACGGAGCAACGGAGGGCAAACGGAGTTAACGGAGAGGACGGGTTTTCGCAGCGTGACGCAAGGGATCGCGGTTCGACGGCGTCGCGAAGCGACGCGACACCGACGGATCGGATCGCGATCACGAACGGCCAGAAATCAGATGCCGTTCGTGATCGCGATCCGATCCGTCGGTGTCAGCCGGCCTGCGGTGCAGGCCGGCCGTCGAACCTCAGCTCCGTTCGTGCTCCGTTTCCTCAGTTCCTCCGTGTGCGGCGCCGCAGGCACTAGAATCTGCTCCACAGGAGCAGACGATGATTCGACGTTCGAGTGGTGTGATCGCGATCGGCGTCCTGGCGGTAGCGGTGGCCGCACCGATCGCGCAGTCCGGATCGACGAACTGGGACGCGAAGTTCCGGGCGCTGCCGCAGGCGTCGAACATCCGCGCGACGATGGAGCGGCTCAGCGCGCGGCCGCATCACGTCGGATCGCCCTATGACAAGGACAACGCCGAGTGGCTGCTCGCGCGCTTCAAGGAATACGGGTGGGACGCGCAGATCGAAGTCTTCAGCGTCCTCTTTCCGACGCCGACCGAGCGCGTGCTCGAGCTTGCTGGAACCGACGCGCTTCAGGGCGAAGCTCGAAGAGCCGGTGGTGTCGATCGATCCGACGTCGAATCAGAAGAGCGAGCAGCTGCCGAACTACAACGCGCTACTCGATCGACGGCGACGTCACCGGCCCGCTGGTCTACGTGAACTACGGCCGGCCGGAGGACTACGACGTCCTGGAGCGCTACGGCATCTCGGTGAAAGGCGCGATCGTCGTGGCGCGCTACGGCGAATCGTGGCGCGGCATCAAAGCCGAAGGTCGCCGCCGAGCACGGCGCCGTCGGCTGTCTCATCTACTCAGATCCCAAGGATGATGGCTACGGCGCCGGCGACGTGTTTCCGAACGGCCCGATGCGTCCGGCCGACGGCGCGCAGCGCGGCAGCGTGATGGACATGCCGGTCTATCCCGGCGATCCGCTCACGCCCGGCGTCGGCGCCACCGCGGACGCGAAGCGCCTCGCCGTCAAGGACGCGACAACGCTGACGAAGATTCCGGTGATGCCGATCTCGTATGCGCGACGCGCAGCCGCTGCTCGCCTCGCTGACCGGCACGGTCGTCCCGGCCGAGTGGCGCGGCGGTCTGCCGATCACGTATCGCTTCGGCCCTGGAGCCGGCCGCGCGCACCTCAAGCTCGCCTTCAGCTGGGACCAGAAGCCGCTCTACGACGTCATTGCCCGCCTCCGCGGATCGACGTTTCCGGATCAGTGGGTGATCCGCGGCAACCATCACGACGCGTGGGTCAACGGCGCCGAGGATCCCGTGAGCGGCATGGCGGCGATGCTCGAAGAGGCGCGCGCGCTCGGCGAGCTGCGCAAGCAGGGTGGTCGCCGAAGCGGACCATCGTTTATTGCGCCTGGGACGGCGAAGAGCCGGCGCTGCTCGGGTCGACCGAATGGGCCGAGACGCACGCCGCCGAATTGCAGCAGCACGCGGTGGCCTACCTGAATTCGGACAGCAACGGGCGAGGCTTCCTCGACGCCGAAGGCTCGCACGCGCTCGAGCATTTCATCAACGACGTCGCGCGCGACATCGAGGATCCGGAAACGCATCTGACGGTGCTGGAAGCGCAAGCAGGCGCGCGAAATCGAGCAGGCAAAGGCCGAGGACAAGGAGAAGGTTCGCAGCCGCCCGGATTTCCGCATCGGCGCGCTCGGATCCGGATCCGACTACACGCCGTTTCTGCAGCATCTCGGGATTCCGTCGCTGAACATCGGCTACGGCGGCGAGGACAACAGCGGGATCTACCACTCGATCTACGACGACTTCTACTTCTACACGCACTTCCTCGACACCGACTTCGCCTACGGGCGGGCGCTGGCGCAGACCGGCGGGACGGCGATGATTCGACTCGCCGACGCCGACATCCTGCCGTTCCAGCACTCGAACCTCGCCGACACGGTGCGCACCTACGACGAGGAACTGCAGCAACTGGTGAAGAAGAAGCGGGAAGAGATTGCCGAGCGCAATCGCGAGATCGCGGACGGCGTGTTCGCGGCGACCAACGATCCGCGCCGGCCGCTGGTTGCGCCGAAGGTCGAGCCGCTGCCGCCGCCGATCGAGTTCACGCCGATCTCGCGCGCGATCGAGACGCTGGCCCGCCGCGCCGTGCGCGCTGGACGAGGCGCGCGCCGCCGCGATGAAGAAGTCGGCGCCGGCCGCGGCGCTGGCGGCGATCGACGTGAAGATCGCGCAGTCCGAGCAGCAACTGCTCGACGCCGCCGGCCTGGTGCACCGCGAGTGGTTCAAACATCTTCTTTACGCACCGGGCTTCTACACCGGATACGGCGTCAAGACGATGCCTGGTGTGAGAGAAGCGATCGAGCAGGCGCAGTATCAGAACGTGCCTGGCTGAGATCGCACGCGTCGCGAAAGCCCTCGAGCGTGAGGCGGCCTGGCCTGATGCGATCACCAAAGACCTGCGCACACTGAAATAGCGAGAAACCGCTTGACGGCCACGGCGGCGGGCGGTATCGTCCGCCGCCCCAATTTGATCCACCGACCATTTCAGGAGGGGCCAATGCTTCAAGCGGTCATGCGCTTCGGCGCGCTGTGCGTGCTTGCGATCGGCGTCGCCGCGCCGGCGCACGCGCAACAGGGTCCGGGCAACGCGAACGCCCAACAGCGGAGAGAGCGACGGCAGCCGAATCAGGTGCCGGACAACGGCGCGGGCCAATCCGATGCCGCCGCCGACAACACGTTCGGAGCGCGTCGTCGACAACGTGCCGGTGACGGCACGCGCCGACGGAACGATCGTCGCCGAACTGGGCGACTCGTTCATGGAAGCGGGAGACGGCGACGATCGACGCCGATGGCTCGCTGCGCTACGACCACGTCACCGGCCTCGAGCGCGCGCCGCATTCGTGCGCCGCCAGACGGCGCGCCGAAGACGTCGACGCTGCTGCCAGCGCGCGCTGCCGCTCGTCTTTCCCATCTACGAGGTGAAGTAGCCACTGACGAAACGTCTCGTGTTCGTCGCCGCGCGCGCTGGCGCTTCTGCTCGTCATGACCGGCGCTCTCGTCGGACGCCACCGCGAGCCGCGACGGTCCTCATCGGGTCAACGGCAACGCCCCCGGCATCGGCTTCAACGACCCCGCGCCGGCTGCGCCGGTCGGCGGCAAACACCGGCACCACGCTCGGACAGCAGCGGCTGATCGCGTTCCAGGCGGCGGCCGACGTCTGGGGCGCGACAGTCGATACAGCCCCGTGCCGATCCTCATCCTGGCTCACGTTCGAGTCGCAGACCTGCACGGCGACGAGCGCGGTAGCTCGGCTCCGCGGGCTCGCGCTTTCTCTACGCGAATTTCCCGCAGACCGGTTTGTATCCCGGACCGCATGGCCATAGCCTGCTCTACGGCGGCGCGCTCGCCGACAAGGTCTCCGGTCTCGAGCAGGATCCGTTCGAGGCTGACGGCGTCACGCCGCGCGCCGACATCCGCGCCCGGTTCAATCTCGAATCTGAACGGCGATCCGGCCTGCCTCGGCGGGCGGAAGTTCTACCCTCGGCCTCGACGCGATTCACGGCACCGACATCGATCTCGTCGCGGTGCTGCTGCACGAGTTCGCGCGACGGCCTCGGCTTCCAGCAGTTCGCCAACGTCACGACCGGCGCGCGCATCGTCGGTCTCGACGACGTGTTCAACATCCACATCTTCGACAACACGACGCTCAAGTTCTGGAACCAGATGACCGATGCCGAGCGCGCCGCGTCGTCGATCAACCCGCGCAACGTCGTGTTCGACGGACCGAACGTCAACGCCGCCGTGCCGGGGCGTGCTGCGGCCTGGCACACCGCTGCTGACGCTGCTGGCGCCGGCGGCGCTGACCGGCATCTACCAGGTCGGCACCGCGCAGTTCGGTCCGCCGCTCGCGTCGCCGGGCGTCACCGGATCGATCGTCGCGGCGCTCGATGCGGCCGATGCCGCCGGTCCGCTGACGACCGACGCCTGCTCGCCAATCACCAACGCCGCCGACGTGGTCAGCCGGATCGCGATCGTCGATCGCGGCACCTGCGGCTTTACGGTGAAGGTGAAGAACGCACAGAACGCCAGCGCCATCGGCGTGCTCATCGCCAACAACGTCGCCGGCGGACCTCCCGGCGGCATGGCCGGCGTCGATGCGACGATCACGATCCCGTCGGTGCTGATCACCCAGGCCGACGCGAACAGGCATCAAGCTGCAGATTGCGAATTCGATCGCGGTGTCGGGCACGATCGGGGTCAACCTCGGCATCCTCGCCGAGCGCGGACGCGCCCACAACTTCACGCTGCTCTACACGCCGGAATCCGGTCGCGCCGGGATCGACGATCCCGCACTGGGACACGATCGCCTCCCGAATCAGCTGATGGAGCCGGCGATCAACGCCGACCTGACGCATTCGGTGAGGCCGCCGCCGCGATCTCACGCTGCCGCTGCTGCGCGACATCGGCTGGTTCGCGGATCTCGATCTGGACGGACTGGCCGACAACACTCGATGCGTGCAGCGCGTCAATCCGACGCCGACGATCGTCATGGCCGGGATCGACAGCGGCGTCGCCAACCCGCTGTTCACATCCGGGCTGCACGATCTCCGATCTGATCGCCGAGATCCAGCGCAACGCGCAACGGGACAACGACTTCATCCACGGCGTTAAGGATCTGGCCCAGGCGCTGCGCAAGGCCGGGATCATCACCGAAAGGAGCGGAACACGCTGCATCACGTCGCGCAGGACGCGGCGGAGATTCTGTTCCCGAGCAACAAGGGGAAGGGCGGGAAGGGCGACTAGGGCCTGCTCAGATGGCGACTTAGGTGCGTGCGGCGTACTGGGTTCGAGCCGGGTTGCAGGTCGGTTGACGTCGTGCGGATCGGTTCAGGGTCACGAACGCCATCGGCTCTAGGTCGTGATCTGGTCCGATCCGCGGCCTTAGTCGCGACCGTGGCGTCTCTGACACGACTGCAATGACCAGACCGACCGTCAACTCCGTAGCTCCGTTGCTCCGTTTATAGCGCACGCAGCAGGCGTCTGGGAAGCTGTACTCAACGACAGTTGCGGTCCGTTCCCCGAGCTTCCTCGTCACCTGGCCGAACGACCCGCTGGTCGGGTTGTTGTTCGCGACGTCCCAGTTCGGATGGTTCAGGACATTGAACGCCTCCGCGCGGAACTGCAGCTGCTGACTGCCGGACAGCGGCACGCTCTTTGCGCACGCCGAGATCGAAATTCCACGTCGCCGGGTTGCGCAGCATGGTTGCGCGGCTGGACGCCGAAAGTGCCGGCGGCCGGCCGCGCGAACGCCGCCGGATTGAACCACTGCGCCGACGACGTGAACTCGCCCGGCTCGATGTTCGGATCGCCGACCAGGTTCCAGAACTGGTTGCCGCTGCCGGGACCGACGCCGGCGAAGTCGTCGTTGCTGCGGACCGAGAACGGCGAACCGGACTGGTATTGGTAGACGCCGGTGATCTGCCAGCGCCCGAACGCGCGAGCCGCCAATCCGATCCTGCAGGAACGGCAGCTCGTAGATCCAGTTGGCGATCAGCACGTGCGTGCGATCGAGATCGAGATGCCCCAGTAGGCGCTGTCGTCGTAGGTGTTCGGCAGCACGTCAGTGAGGCTCGACGAGTCGTCGTTCGTGCGCGACAGCGTATAGCCGACGCCGGCGTGAAAGCCGCGTGCGACGCGGCGCTCGACGCCGATCTGCAGGCCGTGATACTGCGATCGCCCGGTGTTCTCGGCCAGACCGATCGGACCGTAGCCGAGATACGGCCGCAGCGCGCTGACGTTGACGCCCGGGTTCGCCTGCAGCGTGCCCGCCTGCAGCTGATTGATGTTGCGCTTGCGCTGGTTGTCGATGCCGCGCCGCCCGACGTAGCCGACTTCGACCGTCGTCGCCCACGCCAACTGGCGCTCGACCGTGACGTTCCAGGCCCAGGCGCGCGGCATGGTGAACCACCGGATCCTGCGCCGTGACGACCAGCGGGAAATCGCGCCGCGTCGCGCCGCCGGGTGCGTCGATCGATCCGTTGACGACGGACTGCTGCACCTGGAACGGGCGGGTTGCCGCCGAGCGCCGTGTCGCGATTGATCATCGGGCGGTTGTAGAAGAGGCCGACGCCGGAGCGGAGCGCAGTCTTGTCGGTCAGCGCATAGGCCACGCCGAGCCGCGGCTGAAACATGTTCTTGTGCGTCTCGGCGAGGCCCCTGCGGCAGATCGTGGCGCAGCTGATCGAACCCGTCGTTGACGTTCGGCGCGCCGGGCAGCACGACGCCGTTGAGCGGCACGCCGCCGCCGATGACGAAGCCGCTGACCGGATCCACGGTCTGCGCCTGCCGCGGATCGTAGAAGCGCGGGTCGAACGACGCGAGAGGTAGCCGTTGCGGCTCCGCCACTGCGGCCAGAGCGAGTAGCGTACGCCGGCTTCAATCGTCATCTTGCCGGTCGCCTTCCAGCTGTCCTGCGCGTAGACGTCGAAGGCGGTCGCCACCCACGGCGTCGAGGCCTTGGCGCCGAACTCGGTGTAGTCGTTGAACGTGCCGAGCAGCGCGTTGGCCATCGCCAGTCCGGTCGACTGCGGATGTCCGGCGTCGAGGAAGCGCACTTCGCCGTTCTGGTTGTTCGTCGCGCCCTGGCTCGCGGTCGTGAACTGGATGCTGTCGTCCTGTCCGGAGCGCTCGATGACGAAGCCGAACTTGGTCGTGTGATTCCCGATCACCTTGGTGAGGTTGTCGGACCAGGTGTAGACGAACCCGGCCCACGCGCCCGGATAGGCATCCGCGTCGAGCGTCGTCAACCCGGTGATCCGGATCGTCGGAATCTTGCCGTTGGCGAGCTTGGTGCCCGGAAACAGGTACGGATAGTTGAGTCCGTAGGTGGCGCGATCGCAGCGTGCGCCGCAATCGGGATCGAGATCGATCGTGCCGGTGCCGTCCGAGTTGAACGCGAAGGTGAACTCGTTGAGCAGCGTCGACGACAGGACGCTGTTCCAGCTCGCGGCGCCGATCTTGTTCGGGCGCGACCACGCCCACTGGACGCGGTCGAGCGCGATGAACTGGATCGTTGAACTTCCACGGCGTGTAGCCGATCCGCCCGACAAGCGCTGCGTCGCCTTCGGCACGTAGTCGAGCTTCACCGTGTCCTTGCGAAGGTCGAGTGGTGCGGCTGCGTCCCGATCCAGTTCGACGTGCCCTGCTGAAAGCCCGGCGTCGGCAGCGGGAAGACGTTCAGCAGCGCCAGACCGTTCGGGCTGATGCGATCGACCGGAATGACATTGTTCGGGAACGGCCGGCCGGTGAGCGGATCGGTGATCGCGCGCGCGCGTCCGAAGAATGGATTCGACGGGTTCAGCAGCTCGCTGAAATCAGCCGGCTCGCATGGCCGCGGTCGGAACGGTGGCCGTCGCCGTCGGCGTGTCGCGGCGCCGGATCCACTCTTCACCCCAGAAGAAGAAGAGCTTGCTGCGGTCCTTGTTGGCGCCGCCCGGCAGCAGTATCGGGCCACCGAGATGGAACGCCCACTGGTTGAAGCTGTAGCGGATCCGGACCGTTCGACAGCCGCGGATCGCCGCTGCGGTTGCGCTGCCACTGGTTCGCGTCGAGCGCGGCATTGCGGTAGTTCTCGAGGCCGTCGCCGTGGAACCGCTGCGTGCCGCTCTTGGTGACGAAGCGAATCTGGCCCGCCGACGAGCGGCCGTATTCGGCGCGATAGTTCGCCGTCAGCACCTGGACCTCCTCGACGGTATCGACGTCCTGCGCGCCGAGCATCGATCCCGAGGAGCGCGTCCGCGTCGCCACGGCGCCGTCGATGGTCACGAGTACTTCGTCGGCGCGCGAGCCGTTGATGCTGAAGCTGCCGTTCGACACGCTGTCCGGATCGAACGTGCCGATGGTACCGCCGCGCACGCCGGGCTTCAGCGACGCGAGGTAGATCGGGTTGCGCCCGTTGAGGGTCAGCTCCTGAATCTGCCGCGTCTCGATCGTGCGGGCCACCTGCGCGGTGGTCGTCTGCACGAAGCTCTGGCCGGCGGTGACGATCACCGTTTCTTCGAGACTGCCGAGCTCGAGCACGGCGTCGACGGCGATCTGGCTGGCGGCGTTCAGGCGAATGCCGGGCTGCGAGAATTTCTTGAAGCCCTGCAGTTCCACAGTGATGGCGTAACTGCCGACCGGCACGTCCGGCATCACGTAGAAGCCGCTCGCATTGGTGACGGTGGTCCGCCTGGAGCCGGTCCGTTCGCTGGTCACGGTCACCGTCGCGCCGGGAAGCGCGCCCTGCTGACTATCGCGAACGAATCCGGAGATCTGCCCCGAGTCGAACTGCGCTGACGCGATGGAGGGAACCACGACGGCGATGAGAACCAGCAGCGCGAGTGATCGCATTGCCAACTCCTCTCAGGTGTGCGCCGAAGTTTGCGCTTCTCTTACTCCCGCCGGACGTCGTTGTCAACGCTGCGAACGCGCCTTCATCACCTCCTCGATCTCACGCGCGGTGTACGGCAATCCGGATGTCAGGACTTCGTAGCCGTCGCGCGTGACCGCAATCATGTCCTCGAGATAAAACCCGTCGCCGTCGGACGTGAACATCAACTCGTAGGCGACGACCATTCCCGTCCGCAGCACCTCGGGCAATCCCTCCGCATCGTCGAGGCCGACGCCGTGCAGTTCCCACGGCTCGGTCCCCTTCGGGCCGAGCAGTACCTCCGCCGCACGCTTCCCTTGCGGCGTGTTGAGTGACGGAGCGAGGCGCCGCACGTCGGCGAGCGCCGCTTCGTAGACAGTCCTGGCGCTCGCGCCGTCCTTGATCTTCGTCAGTCCCCGCGATAGCCGGCGATGAACAGATCCCACGCTTCGCGCTGGCCGTCGGTGAACGATCCGGAGACCGGCGCGGTGCGGCCGACATCGCCCATGTAGTGATCGACCTGGCAGCCGACGTCGACGCGGACGACCTCGCCGGCTTTCATCTGACGATCGACATGGTCGTAGGTGACGAATGAATTCCACAGCGACGTGAACTCCGCGTTCGGTCCGCTCATCGTCCACGGCCAGAACGAGACGCCGCGCGCGCCGGCGGCGCGGCATTCGTTCACGACGGCGAGCTCCGTCTCGTGCTGCCATTTGTCCGGCGCCAGCGCGCGCAGGCCGGCGAGAAACGCCTGACCGCTGGTGCGCCCGACGCGGCGGAGAATGACGAGCTCGTCGGCGTCCTTGATGTCGCGCAGCGGCCGCAGCACGGTGACGGCGGACGTCACGCTTGCGGCGCCGAGCGATGTGAGCCAGGCCTGCCAGCGCGTGACCGATCCAGCCATCGGCAGCGGCGCCGTCACCGCGGCGCGCGCATCGGTCGGTGCGACGTACGCCTTGACGCCGCCGCGCGCGGGCCGCTGCCGCAGCCACGGCTCGAGCGCGTCGACTGATTTCACATCGGACAACTGGAGACGGCGCGCCGACGCCGCGTCGGCCGCGATGACGCCGCGCGTCAGCAGCGGATTGCGCGGCGCGACGAACAGCGTCGACGTGGACGCCGCGCCGTCGAGCACGAGCACGGCGCCGACGAGCTCCTCGAGTCCGGTCAGATACTGGAAGTCCGCCGCCTGCACGAAGCCAAGCTGATCGTCGGCGAGAAACGAGCCGCGCGCCGGCACGATCAGCACGTCGCCGGCGATACGCTGCATCGCCGCCGCGCGCCGCGCCGGATACGCCGACGTCGGAATCTGCGCGCGCGTCAGCGACACGCCCAGCGCAATCGCGAGGACGCCGGCCGTCGCGAGACGCACGATGGCGGGACGGGCCAAAGAAAAGCGGGCCGCTCAAATGAGCGGCCCGCCAGTGGTCGTTCAACGCCGAGATATTACGTTAGAAACGGAACCCGATCGCCATCTGCATCGTCCGGCCGCCGGGATTGGCGCCGGAGAAGGCCAGCGGGTAGGTCGCGATGTTGCTCAGGAACGCGTTGGACTGCGTGTTGCCCGTCGCCTTGCCGAAATTCGCGCCCTGCGTGAAGTTCGTCGCGAGGCCAGAGATTGTCCACGCCCGCGGCGCGGTTCTGGCTGACCGTCGTATTCCAGGCGATCAGCTTGCGGTTGTCGAAGAGGTTGAACAGATCGAGCTTGATCCACGGCCGGAGCGCCTTGAACACCGGCACGTTGTAGTTGACCGACGCGTTCAGGTTGCCGTAACCGGCAAACTCGCCGGTGCCGCGATCGCCGAAGTAGACCGTCTGCACGCCGGGCGAGTCAGGATAGCCGGCGTTTGCGAGGATGTTGTTCTGAATCGCGGTGAGCGGCTGGTTGCGCGCCGCGAACGTGAACGACGCGTGCGGAGTTCCAATTCCACAGACCCGAGAACGACAGGTCGCCCGCCTTGCCCATCCCCAGCGTGTATACCGTCCACGCATTCAAACGCGAGCGCTGGAAGTTCTGCAGCCGGCCGTCCGGGAAGCTGCGGTCGGCGGTGAGAATCTCCGGATAGTTGCCCAATCTGCGTCGTCGAACCCGGCGTGTTGCTGCCTTCACCCTCGTAGTTGCCCTCGTTCTTCAACTGCAGCGTGAACTGTCCGTTGACGATCCAGCGGTTCGATACGTTGTAGCGGCCCTGGAACACCATGCCCTGATACTCGCGGTTGGCCTGGTCGGTGTTGTCGAAGATGATGTTCGTGAACTGTCCGGCGTCCACACCCTGGACGACGACGTCCGTGAAGCCGCCCTGAACGGTCTGGAAGTCCTCGATGAGGCTCGTCGTCTTGCGGAAGACGTAGGCGACTTCCGTGTAGCCTTTCTGACGCGAACAGATTCGATCCGTACGATGCCGAGAACTCGTGAACGAGCGGCGACTTCATCCCGGCGTGATGAAGACGTTCTGCAGCGGATCGGACGCGGCCGAATTCTGCGAGTTGACCGGATAGCTCGGAGATCGCCGTTCCCGGCGCGAAGCCGTAGCCCTGCCCCGCCGGTCCCGCGATACGCCGACTGGATGAACGCCGGGTTGCCGACCGGGCTGTTCGGCGCGATCTGCGCTTCGTTGTAGCGGCCGGAATACTGTGCATACGTGACGTGGACCACCTGATCGCCGGTGCCAGTCACGTTGTAGCGACAGACCCAGACGCGGCACGATGCGGCTGGCGTTGATGCTCTCGATGTCGCCGGTCGACACCGCTTTGACGTGCTCGAAGCGGGCGCCCAGATCGGCCGACAGCCGATCGCTGACGACCCAGTGATCCTGGACGAACAGCGAGTTGTTGTCGACGTTGAGCACCGCGCCCTTCACCGCCGGAAAGTACTGGATCTGCGACTCGCCCGGCACGAAATTCGGAATCGGCCTGCCGGTCGAGTCGAACTGGATGTTGCCGGCGGCATCGGTGACCGGGTCGGCCAGGAACACGTACGACGTCGGCGACTGCGAGTTGCCGCCGGTGCGCTGGCTGCGGAACCACTCGTAGCCACCCTTGGTCTCGTGCCGCCCTTTCATGTTCCAGTAGGTCGTGACGTTCCCGGTCAACTGCTTGTTGTTGCGCTCTTCGGGATCGTTCGCGTCGAAATAAGGCGCGTTGTAGTTGATCGTCTGGTTGATGTCGAAGAACGGCGAATCCAGGATGCTGCTGCCGGACGGTCCGGTCTGGTTGAAGGTGAAGCCGCGCTGCGAATACTGCGCCTCGGCGAGCAGGTTGTTCTTGAGCACGCCGCTGTATTTGCCGTAGAACGAGCTGTTCGGATTGGAGCGATCGATCAAGACGTGCGGGTCGGCCAGGAACAGGTGGACAATCCGGACGCGTTGGTGGTCTCCTGCGGATTGTTGAAGTACTCGCCCTGGATGGTGTGGCCGGCGATCGGCGATCCCGTGAACTTGAGCGAACCGCGCTTGTTGGTGGTGTCCTGGGCGACCACGACGGCGCTGACCGGCAGCGTGAACGGCGCGGCGTTCGACTGATACCGGCCGGAGGTGAAGAACCAGATGTGATCTTTGATGATCGGCCCGCCGAAGGTGCCTTCGTACGGCGCTGCATCTGATCGGGGTGCGCCGCGTCGGCGCGGTTCTGGTCCACCTCGAACGGCGTGGCCGAGGCCCACGACGGGTTGGTCAGGTTGAGGCGGCCGCTGCCCTGAAACTTGTTCGATCCGCTCTTGGTCACGGCGTTGACGACGCCGCCGCTGAAGCGGCCGTACTCCGCCGAGATGCCCGACGTCAGGACCTGCGTCTCCTCGATCGCGTCCTCGACGAACAGGTTCTGCGGGTTCGCGAACAGGTTGTCGTTGACGTCGACGCCGTTGATCATGAACACGTTGTCGTAGGCGAAGCGCGCCGTTGATGACGAGTTGCCGCGCGTTCGGACTGTTGGTGGTGAGCGCTGGCGCCAGCGTCGCGATGCCCTGAATCGTGCGCGGCGTGGCCAGCGCTTCGATCTCATCGTGCTTCGAGGTTCACGCCGACGACCGGCGTCGCGATCGGCGCCGGCGTCTCGGCGACGACCTGCACCGTCTCAGTCACGCCGGCCGGCCGCATCGAGATGTTCTGATCGACGGTCAGACCGAGCGTTCGACCGTCGTCTGCCGTTCGATCGTCTGGAACCCGGACAGCTCGAAGCTGACGGTGTAGGTGCCGGCGGGAAGCGCGGGGATCGCGATACAGACCCTGCGTGTCGGTCACCACCGAGCGCGGCCCCTGCAGGGTCGGACGACGTCACGGTGACGGTCACGCCGGGAACGGCGAGATCCTGCGCGTCCTTCACCACGCCGCGAATCGTTCCTGTCTGAACGCCCTGCGCAAACGCACTCGACGCCACTGCGCAGACCATCCACGCTGCCAAGACGAAAACCATTCGTTTCACTTGATTCATGCTCCTTGTAAACGCATCCGCCCCGATAACGAACGACGGCGACGCACGAACAGCGTCCGTCGCCGACACATCGCCTCACCGTCTGTAGGACAAAAGGCGGGATCCATTTCTCGATGATATTTCCGGGGAAAAGGTGCGCTTGCAGAGGAGTTGGTAATTTGTTGCACGAACTCAACAGTGTGAATCCAAAAATCTGAACGGTTTGTGAGTTTGTCCCGAAGATGACCGCATTCGAGATGCGTGGACGAGCCCGGATCAGCGCTTCCACTGCCGGATTAGTTCGAGCGCGACTGCGTGTCTGGGATTCCTTTGCAACAACCGCTTCGAGCACCGCGACGCCTTCTGACGTTCGGCCGGCACTGAGGTGGATCTTCGCGAGCGTGACATATGCCGCCTCGTACTCCGGCGTCCGCTCCAGCACGCCTTGAAGCAGCGTGACCGCGGCGTCGGCCTGCTGCCCTTCGGAGACGAGCACGAGCGCGAGATTGCTGGCCGCCTCGCCGTAGTCGGCGCGACGGCCGAGCGCGTCGCGGAAATAGTGTTCGGCGCGATCCATGTCGCCTGGCGCGGCCGAACAGCAGGCCGAGATTGTTCAACGCTTCGGGAAAGTCGGGCTGCAGCGCCAGCGCCTTCTCGTAGAGCGCTCGAGCATCCGCTTCATGTCCTGTGAGCAGCAGCGCGGTAGCCGAGATTGTTGAGCGCGTCCGGATAGTCCGGCGTCGAGGCGAGCGCCGCGCGAAACCGGCCAATCGCCGCGTCGAGATCGCCGCCCTGCGCGAGCAGCGCGCCGAGATCGTTGTTGGCCTCGGCGAGATCCGGCTGCAGCGCCAGCGCGCGCTCGATGCGCGGCGCGAGCCCGCGCCGTCTCCCCGCTTCTGGCGAGCAGCGTGCCGAGCCGATACAGCGTGGATGCGCCGGATTCGCATCGGCGGCGCGCTCGAACGCGACCGACGGCGGCGCGATCGAGTCCGTTGTCGAGCAGCTCGCGGCCGTACGGCAGGTAGTTTCGACGCGGCAGCCCCGAATAGAACGTGCCATTGAAGGGCAACGCGCGAGCGAGCGCTCCTCCGGCGACACGTCGATCGTGCCCGCGTCCTTCACAATCTCGTCGAGGTCGACGCGATCGCGATAGACCTTCACGACGTTGCCAGCTGGCGTCGAGGAGCAGACCGGTCGGCAGACGCAGATCCTGCCGGTTCATGAACAGATGCCGGTTGAGAATCGCGTAGCTGAGGCTCACGCGATCCGACGATCGCTGAATCGACGGGAATGCCGTCGTCGACCCGACGCCGGCCCGGTTCAGCGCCGGCGCGCCGCGCTGCGAGTCGTCTCGTACGCGGTGCGCGACGCGGCAACGGCGGACGACCACAAGGCGGCGCGATCGCCGGCTTTGCCGCGCAGCGCGGCGCGGGAGCGAACGCGTCCGGCGCCGGAAGCGGCTCTGCATCAGGTCGGTGCGTGGCGCCGACGTCGCGGGCGGCAGCTGACAGACCGTCTGCCCGCCGGCTGCGGCGAGCGGCTCGCTCTCGATCTGCGCGCCCCTTCGACGATTCGAACGCGGCGTGTTGAGCGGGCACGTCGGTGAAGACCTGCGCACGCCGCCCGGACGGCCAGTCGACGGTCAGCTTCGCGATGCGCTCGCTCGCGCCGAGGCCGATCAGCAGCTCCTTCGAATGCTGCGAGAGGAAGCCGGAGCCCGCTCTGCACGATCCTCGTCCTGCGCAGCCGATCGGTCTCGACGGTCACCCGCGCGCCGATCGCGTCGCGGTTGCTCTTCGTGCCGACGCAGCCGCACGGCGATCGACGCGCGGCCTCGGCCTCGAAGTCGTTGCGGAAGATGCGCAGCTGCGGCGCCTGACGCGCGGCCATCACCGCCAGATCCGGATCGCCGTCGCCGTCGACGTCGAGGACCGCGAACGAGCGGCCGTCCTGATCGAGGTCGAGGCCGAGCGTTCCCGAGACCTCGTCGAAGCCGCCCTGGCCGTCGTTGCGCAGGAACACGTTGCGCTGGTGGCTGGCGATCGATGCCGTGGATCAGCAGCTGGTTGATCGCCCGCCACGCGTCGTCGTAGCGGCGTGCCCGGGACACGCGTGAGCGGCGAGCGGCGCGACGACCTGCCGCCAGAAGAAGCCGTCCAGGTCGTCCGGGTCCGCCGCGCCGCGTCAACATGCCGTTCACGACGTAGAGGATCGTCCGAGCCGTCGCTGTCGAAGTCGAGCGCGTCGGAGGACCAGGCCCAGCGGCCCATCTCGGCGCGCGCCTTCGAGCGTCTTGTCCTCGAAGCGGCCGTTGCCCAGGTTGCGCAGCAGAGAGTTGCCGCGGACGTGTGCGGCGGTAGAGCGCGCGCACGTCCGGCGGCGCGTCGGCGCATGAACGTCGGCGGCCGCGGTGACGCGCTGGCCGCGGCGCGCTCCACATGTTGCCGGTGTAGATGTCGAGGCAGGCCGTCGTTGTCGTAGTCGACGAAGGCGGCGCTCATGCCGGCGCCGTAGTCGAGCGACGCCCGCCTGTGCGGCGACGTCCTCGAAGCGTCACCGCTGCCGTCGCGCGCGACCGAGGTTGCGATAGAGGTTCTTGGTCGCCGAAGTCGTTGCGCGACCAGCAGGTCCGGCCAGCCGTCGCCGTCGTAGTCGGCCCACGCCGCCGCGAAGTGATAGCGATCGTTTCCAGCGTCGAGGCCGGCGTCGTGCGTGACGCATCGACGAATCGCCCGTGGCCGTCGTTGCGGAACAGCACGCCGGGCGGGCCGTTGCGCGCGTCGTGATAGCGGCATCGGCGTGCCCGGCTTTGTCCTCGCCGGCGCCGAAGAAGTACGAGTAGACGCACAGATAGAGATCGAGGATAGCCGTCGCGGTCGTAGTCGGCCATCGCGATCGACGTGAGCGACGCCCTGCAGCGGCCGCGTCGAAGCGGAAGGCGTCGGGGACCGGCGTGAAGTGTCCCGTGCCGTCGTTCAGGAAGAGCAGCGGGCTTCGCGCCGACGGCCGAGCGACGAGATCCTCGATCGCCGTCGTTGTCGACGTCGGCGAAGAGCGACTGCGCCGTGTCGTCGAGGACGCCGACGCCCGCCCGGTCGGTGATGTCCTCGAAGGTCGCAGTCGCCGCGGTTCCGGTAGAGCCGGTTGGGAAGGCCGGCCGGCTGCGCGACGTAGAGATCGTCGAGGCCGTCGCCGTCGCGCGTCGCCGACCGAGACGCCCGTGGTGGCCGTTCGAGTCGCGGGTCAGGACCGAATCGAACGTCGCCATCCACGAATCGAGGTCGATGTCGACAGCTGCCGGCGGAATGAATCGTTGGCGCCGAGCGCCGCGTCGGTCACCTCGGTGAAGAGCGGCTGCCGCGCGCGGCTGACGAGATCTGACGCCGCGGTCCATCAGAACGATCTGCCAGCCCGACGCGTTTCGCCGCCATCCCATCGTCCACTCGCCGACGTGCTCGACGCGGTACGCCTTCGTGCCGGCGCCGACGAGGTCGTAGCGGACGGTGGTGCGGAGGGATGAGGGGCGGATCGGCGGGACCGTCCGGTTCGATCGCGGTGATGAGGAACTCGGCGACGGCGACGCTGCGGAAGTCGTCGGCGAGCCGCCGCAACTCCGCGCCGAACGCGCGGCCGTCGAGCGTCGCCTCGCGCGGCAGATCCGTCGCGCGCTTCACGTCGAGCGGCGCCTGACTCGGCTGCCGCATCATCGACCGGGATCAGCCGTGCGCCGCGGAAGCTCGGATCGAGCAGCTGTGTCGTGATGCCAGCCACGCGTGCGGCGCCGCTGCGAAACGCATCCGACAACTCGCGCAGCCGCGCCTCGAGTTCCTGTGCCTGGCGCTCGAGCGGGAAGGCGTCGTGGCCGGGTTCGAGCTGCTTGAGAAACGGCTCGAACATTTCCGACACCGAGAGCTGGGGCCGGTAGACGGCTTTCTCGTCGACCTGCGCCGTCCCGTCGGCGAACGCCAACATCGAACGACTGGCCGCAATGAACAGCCGCCTCGCCAAAGGTCCGCGCCGGGCCATCGTTCGAGTAAGCTCGAGGCCCTTTAAAGATCACGAACGGAGTAGCGGAGCAACGGAGAGCGAACCCAGTTGCGGTGCTGTTTAACGCGCACACAAAAATGACTTCCTCACGGGTCCCCGGGAAACATCTGCGAACTGCACTGAAAGATTGACAGTGTCGCCGATTCACCGGAAGCGCTGTGATACAACCGCGCGGTCGCCTACCCCAGCAGGTGCCAGTCTGGAGGAACGATGACACGATGGCGTTTCCTGCTCGCGGGAGCAGTGATTTTCGCGGTCCTCGGTTCGGCCGCGCTGCGGGCCGACGGCGATGATCGCGATGATCGTCAACCTCGCATCATCAGCGCGATTAGTCTCGGCCGACCGAGTCGACGTTGTTCGTGACCGGCACCGGTTTCGGCCAGAATCCGCTCGTGGCCCTCGATGGGATGCTGCTCGGCGGCGTTCGCGTCAACGCCAGGGGCACGGCGCTCACCGCGAACATGCCGGCGCTGCCGCCAGGGAGCTACGAGCTGCTGGTGCAGAACCGATCGCGCCGCAATGACGACAAGAAAGAAGCACGATCACGATGACGATGACGACGACAACAACAACAACAACGTCAGCGTCGTTCGTGCTGACGGTTGGGGCGACCGGGCCGAAGGGCGACAAAGGCGACACAGGACCAACCGGCGCGACGGGAGCAACCGGTGCGACGGGAGCAGCCGGAGCGACGGGAGCAACCGGCGCGACGAGCCCCCGGAGCCGCAGGCGCGACGGGAGCAACCGGAGCGACTGGAGCAACGGGAGCCACGGGCGCGCCGGGTGCGACCGAGCAACTGGCGCCATGGGCCCGATGGGACCGATGGGAATTCCGGCGCGCCAGGCGCGACCGGCGCGACAGGGGCGACAGGGGGCGACGTGAGCAGCCGCCACCCCACCAGCTTCACATTTGGTAACCCCACGGAATACGGACCCCGTTGGCGGGAACGGCGGCGATACGTTCGGACTCGTCCTCTGTGGTCGAATAAACTCGCGGTCGGCGTCATAAGAGTTCGCGCCGGCAACGACCTGGACGCGTTCGGCCTGAAGTGCGCAGAGATCACGGAGGTCACGTTCACGTTCAGCCGGAATAGGTGCGAAGACCGGCGTCGTGACCGACACGTTCTTGCAGGGCAATCCGAGGCGGGACTCCAGTCGATCTCCTCTGTCCGGCCGGTTTCGCCGTGAACGGTGTGAACGGCACGTTCACGGATCGATCAACGCGGTCCGCGCTCACTGCATCCGGATCGGCGGGGGCGGCGACGACGAATACCGCTTTTGGCGGCACACCGCGTGCGTGGCGGCACGCCGTACAGCGCCCAGTGCCCGGCAGGCAAGGTGGTGACCGGTTTCATGGGCAGATCGGGACTGCTGGTCGATCAGCTCACGCTGCAGTGCCAGTAGCGAGCAGCGACGCTGCGGTTCAGCGACCGAAGGCCAGCGCGCGTGCGGTCTTCGGTCGCTCGCATCGAGATCTGCCGGTCACTTCTTCGTCGATTCGGACAGCGTGACGACATGAAGTCGATCGGTCGGCAACTGCTTCCATTCCCACCCTGATCTCCGCCCGGCATGCGGACCTCGACGTCGACCGGGCCGGCGTAGTCGCCCGAGACCGAAGTACGCGCGCAGATCGCTCTGCGAGAGGATAGCTGCCGCCCGACCGGATCTCGCGGATCTGCTTCGTGCCGCCGGCGTCTGACCGTGACCTTCGCGCCGATCGCGAACCGGTTGCCGGTCGCGGCCGATCGCGCGCACGGCGACCCAGTGGTGTCTCGTGCGACTGGCGGTTCTCCAGCAGCGTCGGCGCGTCGTCCATGTTGCTCGACCACGACGTCGGGATCGCCGTCGTTGTCGAGATCGCCGACGGCGAGGCCGCGGCCGACCGCGCGCGATCTGCAGGCCGCGACCGGCGCGCTCCGACACGTCGCGGAACCTGCGTGCCCAGGTTGAGCAGCAGCTGGTTCTTCTGCCGGTAGGTCTCGCCGAGCTGCGGGAACTTGTCGACGTCCGAGAAGATGTGGCCGTTGGCGAAGAACAGATCGAGCTTGCCGTCGAGGTCGGCGTCGAGGAACGCCGTGCCCCAGCCCATGCGGCGCGAACGTGGGCGCGGCGATGCCGGCCTGCGTCGTCGCGTCCTCGAAGTGGCGGCCGTCGACGTTGTGATAGAGCGTGTATCGGTCGTGCGCGAACGTCGGTCAGCACGAGATCGAGGCGCCCGTCGCCGTCGTAGTCGCCGGCGTCGGCGCCCATCCCGGCCTGCGCGCGCGCTTCGCCGTTCACGCCGACGCCGGCGTCGAGTCCGACGCTCTCGAAGCGGCCGTTCCCGAGGTTGTGATAGCAGGAAGTTCGGGTTCGAATCGTTGGCGACGAACAGATCGACGAAGCCGTCGTCGTCGTAGTCGGTGGCGACGACGCCGAAGCCGTAGGCGCGTCGCGACGTCGGCGAGGCCGTGCGCCGCGGTCGGCCTCGACGAAGCTGTCCGTTGCCGACGTTCTCGAAGAACAGATCCGGACTCGCCGGGCAGTCCGGCCGGGCCGACCATGATGTGCGGGCCGTTCGCGCCAGCTGAGCGCTCGCTGCGCGCGCGCACGACCGAATCCCAGGTCGTCGTCGACGTAGCGCGCGACGTAGAGATCGAGGTCGCCGTCGCCGTCGGCGTCGAAGAACGTGCAGCCCGTGCTCCAGCCGCCGGCGGCGACGCCGGCGCGCGCCGCGACCTCCTCGAACGTGCCGTCGCCGCTGGTTGCGGAACAGCGCGTTGGGCCCCCAGTTGGTGACGTAGAGATCGAGGCGGCCGTCGCCGTCGAAATCGCCGGCGCACACGCCGCTGCCCCACGCGGCGAGATCGACGCCGGCCTTCGTTCGAGACGTCCTCGAACTTCCATCCGCCGAGGTTGCGATAGAGCGACGTTGCGATGCGGAACGCGCTCGCGCGACGGCGTCAGCTCCGCGCCGGTGACCAGGTAGATGTCGAGGCAGTCCGTCGCCGTCGTAGTCGAACGAGCGCGACGCCGCCGCACGCCGACTCGAGGATGTGATCCTTCGTCGGTCCGCCGCGAACATCGTGCGCGCGGCAGGCCGCGCGCCGTCCTCGAAGCTGACCGGCACGGGCGCGCCGTCGTTCCGGCGACGGCACGTTCGCCGGCGCGGGACCCATCGCCGACGCGTGGCCGCCGTAGCCGGGCTCCTTGGGCTTCGTCTGGCTGTAGCTGCCCTGGAAGGCGAGGCCGAGCGCGACGTCGCCTTTCGAGTTGCGCGCGCGACTCTGTCGAGGAGCGCGAGCACGGACGAAACTGCCCTTGCGACGCGTTGCGGATCGTCCCGCGCCAAATCTTCCACGCGTAGTCCGACCAGCGTCGCGAGGTGTCCGACGCGGCACTTCCGAAGCTCGCTTCGCAGCGACGAGTCGAGACGCGTATTCGGCCGGCGCGCCCAGGGTGTCGAGATTGCGGCTGGCGTCGCGGAGCGCGCCCGACGGTCTGATCTGTCGGGATATCGACGCGCGCCGCCTGCTGCAGGCGGGTGACGGTCGTGCGCTGGAGGTCAAGCGGCCGCGCTCGTTCCGCCGCGTCGCTCGACGCCTGCTGCGCTGCCGTCGGAGTCAGCGCAACGGTCGCACCGAGCAGCGCCGAGAAGGCCATCGTGAGCGCCCACCCACGCGTGCCGACCATGTGGAGGCTATCGTAGCGCGAAGAGTGAAGAGGAAGCGTCGTCGTGTCCGGCCGAAGCCGGACACGACGTGCCGCGAGCAACCGCTAGAACGTCGAAGCGGGTGACGAGCTGCAGCGTGCGCGGCGGCGCGACGCCGCTGATGGTCCCGAAGCCGTTGCGCTGCGTCAGGTTCCCGCTGCGCGTCGTACGGCAGGTTGGTGATCGTCTTGTCGGTCAGGCTCGCGAAGTTCGCCGTCGCGTTAATCGCGCGTGAACTGCGTCGTGGTTCAGCACGTTGAACATGTCGACGCCGGAACTCGAACTTGCACGCGTGCTGTAGATCGTGAAGTTCTTCGAGATCGACAGGTCGAGGTTGTTGATCGGCGGCGTCGCGCGCGAAGAAGCGCGGCGATTCGTCGCCATTGCTGCCCGGCTGCGGCGGCGCGAAGCACGACGTGTTGCGAACTGCCGATACGGATCGCCGCTGTAGCCCATCGCCCGGATCGCAGGTGAGCGACGATGCGCGCGTTCGGATTGCCGTCGGTGCCGGTCAGGTTCGCGGCGCCGATGCCGGGAATCGAGAAGCTGATCGTGATCGGGCCGGCCGCTCGTCCAGCGATAGACGCCCGAGAGCTGCCACTCGTTCACCAGCAGGCCGAGCGCCTTGCTGCTCGGTGACGCTCGGCATCTGGTAGATCGCGTTGACGGTGAAGTTGTGCGTCCGGTCGTAGTCGAGCAGGCAGTAGTCGAGCGTGCGTCTGGTCTCGGCTCCTCGGTCAGGTTCGGCACGCCGGCCGAGAAGTCGGTGCTGTTGATGCCCTGCGCCTTGCTCCACACCCAGAAGCCGGAGACCATGAAGCCGCGATCGAAGCGGCGCGGTCACCGACGTCTGCAGCGCGCTTGTAGTTCGCAGTAGCCGCTGTAGTCCCACATCCGGATGTCGCCGTAGCCCGGGCACGGCCGCAGGAAGTCGGTCGGCAGCGCCGACGACCCAGCGCCGCGCTCGGGACGCGCGTTGGATCCTGGTTCTGCGGCTGGAAGCGTCGCGCCGAACGGCAGCGCGTTGATCTGCACCTGCCGCAGCAGGTCGGTCGACCTGGAGCCGACGTAGGCGACGTCGAGGATGACGTTCGTCGATCAGCTTGTGCTGGACGCCGATGTTCCACTGACGTGACGCGGGCGGCTTGAAGCCGAACGCGGTCGGACTGGAGCGACAGCGTCGGATGCGGATCGCCGCCCGCCGCCGTCAGATCCTGCAGCCGGCCCGAAGTCGAGCCGCGAGTTCAGCACGCCCGGCGCGTTGGAGATCATGTCGAAGACCTGGTTGCCCTGCGGCCGGTCGTAGAAGATCCCGAAGCCGCCGCGGATGATGGTCTCGCCCTTGCCTGTCAGGTCGTAGACCGCGCCGATCCGCGGGGAGACCCGGAACGCGTTGCCGTCCTGCAGCTGATCGTTGATCCCTGACCCGCCTGGAAGCTGCCGTTGAAGCGGTTCGATCCGGGCGTGAGCCGGCCGATGAAGCGCTCGTCGACCGTGTTGGCCACGCGTCGGCGCGCACACCGTGCGGCGATGAGCGTCGGATCCATTCCGCGCCGGACGCAGCCCGCGGCACGGCGATGCCGCCGACGCACACCGGCGTGTAGAGCTTGGCGGCGGCGCTCTTGTTGAACTGGTCCGGCAGGAAGTTCGAAGCCTGCAGCGTCGTGTCCCACTGCGGCGTGAGGCTAGTAGAACCGCACGCCGTAGTCGAGCGTCAGACGGCCGTTCGGTTTCCAGTTGTCCTGCGCGTACCACTCGAAGTTCTTGTAGCGCCATTCGGGCAGCGCGTAACTTCGTAGGCCTGCTGGTAGAAGTTGAACACGCCGGTGGCCGCATTCGCGTAGCTGAATCCGGTGTCGAACGGGTTGCTCGAGTTGTCGCTGAAAGTCGATCTGGCTGTTGAAGCTCGCGAAGATGCTCTGCGGCTTGAAGCTGTGCTGGAAGTAGAACCCGGCCTTCGACGCGAATGCGCGCCCCACACCTTCGTGATGTTGCGCGATCACGTCGTGCGTGATGTTCTCGTTGGTGAACGGGCCGCGATCGGTCTGGTACTGGCCGGCGTTGCCGGTGCGGCCGCCGCGGAAGACGAACCACGGCACGTAGTCGGCCTGCACGGCGCCCGGGAACAGCAGCGGCAGACCGCGTGCACGCCGGCGTTCGCTCGTGAACAGCTGTTCCTGCTGGAGCTGATAGTTCAGCGAGTTCGACGGCGCGGCCCCAGCTCAGCTCCGAGCGACGTGGTGGAGTTCACGACGCCGGTCGCGGAGAGCATGATAGTTCGATGCCGGGGTGGACGAACAGCGTCGGCGTCGGGAGCTGGTCGCTGCCGTTGCCGGCCCACGTCGTCCCATACGCCTGCAGTGATGTCTTCCTTGTTGTGCATGTAGCGGCCGGTGACCCGCCATTGGTCGGTCGGCTGGAAGTCCATGCGCAGCAGATCTTCACGGCGCTTGGCGACTGGTCGGGCATCCTGGCTGGTGAAGTTGAGGCCGCTGCCGCCCGGAGAAGTTCGGTCCGGGAAGATGCTCAAGCGACGTTGAGCCCGGGGCCGTAAAGGCGGCTCGCCGGAATCCGTCCGAGGACGCCGCCGTCCTGCGAAGCAGCCGCGCGGTGTCGGCCGCGCTGCACGGCAGCCCGGTGCTGGAGTCACGGATGTACGGGAACGGGTTGCCGCTGCTGTCGACGCTCTGCGAGAAATCGCCGGCGCCGCTCGAGCGCGGTCGGCACGCGCGTCTGGTGCACGCTCGGCGGGTTGGTGCGCCGCTGGAATTCCTGGCTCCAGAAGAAGAACAGCTTCTTCTTCTCGCTCGTTGAAGCCGGGGAACGACACCGGTCCGCCGATCGTGTAGCCGGAGTCGTTGCGCGAGGTCTTCGCCTTCGGGACCTCGGGCGTCTCGCGCTTGTTCAAATAGCTGTTGGCGTCCCAGCCCGAGCGGCGTCCGTACCAGTAGCCGGAGCCGTGGTAGTGCCTGCGTGCCGCTCTTGGTGACCACCTGCAGCTGGCCGCCGACCGCGCGCCCGTACTCGGCCTGATACGCGTTGGTCAGGATCTTGAACTCGGCGACGGCGTCGATGTTCGTCGTCGCCATGTTGCCGCCGTTGTCGCCGGTGTCGATGTTGGCGACGCCGTCAATCGTGATGTTGTTGGAGTTCGGCCGCTGGCCGTTCACGGTGAAGCCATCCGACCGCGCCCAGTTCCGCGTTACCGCCGGTGTTCTGCGAGAGCGCGCCCGGCACCAGCGTCGCGAAGTTGAAGAGCGCGCGTCCGTTGTTCGCGATGTTCTTCAACGTCTCGCTCTCGAGCGTGAACGATCGCTCGCCGCTCGCCGACTGCAGTCTCGACGACGCGGCTCGGTCACGCTGACTTCTCTCGGACAGCGCGCCGACTTCCGAGCGTCAGCGCGCCGATCGCCAGCCTGTCGTTCGCGCTCACGACCACGTTCGTCCGCTCCAGCGTCTTGAAGCCCTGGAGCGTCACCTGCAGCGTGTAGGTGTCGGGACGGACGATCGGGAACACGAAGCGGCCGCCGTCGTCGGTGACCGCGGTCATCGCGTTGCCCTGCGTCCGACTGGTCATCGTGACGGTGACGCCCGGGAGGACTCCGCCCTGCGAGTCCTGGACGACACCCGACACGGTTGCGCTGGTGGTTTGCGCGTGAAGCAACCGCAGGATAGCCCGCGAAGACGAGGGCCATGAGGGCAGGACGGAGCGCGCCCCCGAGGTCTCTAACCAACCGCATAGATCCTCCTTCCCAACAATCAAGACACGTCGAATAGCAAACCGATTCGAGGACTCGAGCCGTCGGCACGCCGGCGCCTCGCTGCACACAATTAAGCTGGCGGAGTATAAGTCCGTAATCGCTTACAGCCAAGTCTTTTTGAGAAAACATGGCCCCGACCCGCGGCGCGCCGCGGAATCGGACCGCTTTGTATACAATTTGCGTAAAGCAGGACATGGCCAAACGTGCGCTCCGGTTCGCGACCTCGTCGGCGCCGTCGCCGTCCCAGTCGAACCGCGTCCTGCTCCGGCTTCGCGAGATGCTGCTGACCGGGAAGTTCGAGCCGGGGCAGCGCCTCACCGAGCTCCGATCTGGTCGGCCGGCTTCGAGGCGTCGCGCACGCCGATCCGTCAGTGCGCTGTCGCGGCTCGCCGACGAGGGGCTCCTGGAGCAGGTGCAGTCCGGTGGCTACCGCGTCCGCGCCTTTTTCGGTCGAGGACGTGTGGGACGCCATCGAAATCCGCGGCGTGCTCGAGGGCACCGCCGCACGGCTGGCGGCGGAGCGGTTTTCAGGACCCGACGATCTCCAGGGCATCCGCGAGCATCTCGAGCGCATGAAGCGCTGCTGCCGTTGCATCCCAAACAGTGCCCGCGCTTTCTCGAACACAACGATCGATTTCACCGCGCGCTGTGGACGCTCTCGAAGAGCCGCATGCTGATCGCGACGCTCGAGGGGATCACATGCGCCTGCCGTTTGCCGCGCCGGGCGCACGCTGCACATGGAATCGGCGGCCACGCCTGCAGTACGGCCGAAATCGCCCAGGGAGCACCACCGCCGCATCGTCGAAGCGATCGCGTGGCGCGCTCGGGCACGCGCCGCTGAAGACGCTCGCGCGCGAGCACTCGCAGATCGCGCGGCGCGTCATCGAGCACTCGCTCCACGATGCCAAGCTGTCCGGTCGAAGTCCCAGGCGCGACGCTCATCAGCGTCGCGCCCTGAGGACTAGCAGTCCGGATTTCATTCTTGTGTGTGCACGATGATCGGGCCGCGCAGCATGACGCTGCGCGGCCGAAAGGGCGTATCGTGTTGGCCCTGAGGCATGGCATTACGACTCGATTCCGATGGGGTGTCGCGATCGTCGCGGCACTGCTTGCTTCTGTGACAATGTCTGTGGGCGCAGCCGTCGTCCCCGGCAGGACGCATCAAGGTGGTGTCGGGGTCGGCGTTCATCATTCGTCAGGGACAGTCGATGCCCGCGCAGATCGGGCAACTCGTCTTCGAAGGCGACGGGCTGCGTGACCGCCGCCGACGGCCGCATCGGCGTCACGATGAACGACGACACGCGTGTGGTCGGTGGGTCCGGGCAGCGAGGATCCGGATCGATCAGTTTCTCTACGCGCCGGCCGAGGGCCGGCTCGGATTTGCGCTCGCGATCGTGCGCGGCTTCGTCGCGCGTATCCGGACGCATCGCGAAGCTCTCGCCGGACTCGATCCGCCTCGAAACGCCTTCGGCCACCGTCGGCGTGCGCGGCACGCGGCTGGCGATCCGCGTGACGCCGTGAGGCGAGCGCTGATCGTCGCACTGGTGGCGATCGCCGCGGCCTGCGCGCCGCGCCGCCCGGCGACGCCGGCGCCGCCGGCCGACTCGACACTGCTGGTGCTGCTCCCGGACCCGGACGGGCGGTGCGCTCGGCCGCGCCACGCGTCACGAGCGGATCGCCGCACCGTCAGCCTGGCCAGCGAACGCGAGGCAACCGAGGCCGTCGCGAGGCGGCCGCCGACGGCGCCGGCGGCCATCGACGAGGCGCGGATTCAACAGCTCTTCGGCGACACCCCGTCCTCGTTGCCGCCGCCGCCGCGCGCCTTCAATCTGTACTTCCAGTTCGATTCGGATCAGCTCACTGACGCCGCGCGCGCGCTGCTGCCGGAGATTCTTCTCGACTGGTCATGGAACGTCCCGTTCCGGACGTCGTCGCCATCGGCCACACGGACACCACCGGCGGCAGCGCGTCCAACGTTCAGCTCGGCCTCCGCCGCGCGCGCACGGTTCGCGATCTGCTGGTCGGCGCCGGTCTCGACGCGATCGTTGATCACGGTGACGTCGGTCGGTGAAGCGGACCCGCTCGTCCAGACGGCCGACGAAACGATGGAGCCGCGCAATCGCCGCGTCGAGGTCAGCGTCCGGTGACACCCGGTGGTGACCTCTGCCGAGCACGCGGTCAGTCGCGGCCGCCGTCTCGTGCTCCTCTCCGGCGTGATCGTCGTCGTCATCGCCGCGGCGCTTGCCGTGTACCGGCTCGAGTATTTCGCGACGGCCGAATACGCGCTGTATGACTCGGTCCTCCGCCGCGCGGCAACGAATCCGCCCGGCCCGCAGGTCGTGATCGTCGACATCGACGAGCGCAGCCTGTCGGCGATCGGGCAGTGGCCGTGGCGACGCGACGTGATCGGCCGGATGATCGCGCGCGTCCGCGACCTGGGCGCGGCGGCGATCGCGCTCGACATGATGTTCGCCGAGCCGGATCGGCGGGACCAGCCCGCCGACGCGCGCGGCGCGTCCCGACGAGGGCGCGGCCGCGAGCGTCGCGAGCCAAGCCGGTCCGACCGACGTGGTCTTCGCGCGCGACCTTCACAAGGGCCGCGTCGTGCTCGGCTACGCGCTGACCTTCGACGGCAACAGCCGCGGGTCGCACGACTGCGTCCTGCACCCGGTCGGCGCTGACGATCGCACAGCGCCCGGAAGACACGTCGGAAACGCCGTTCTTTCGCGCCGCCGGTGCGGTCTGCAGTCTGCCGGCGCTACGCGCAGGCGGCCGGCGCGTCGGGGTTCCTCAACGCCACGCCGGATCCGGACGGCGTCATGCGGCGCGTGCCGCTGCTGCTCGAGCTCAATGGGAACGTCTACCCGGCGCTCGCGCTCGCCGCCGTGATGAGCGCGAAACGCACGCCCGGCACTGAGCTGCGCGTGGCCAACGTCAATACGAGCGCGCTGAGCCTCGGCGACACGGTCGCGCCGCTCGACGGCAAGAGCAATCTCCTCGTGCGGTATCGCGGCGGCCGGAGAACATTTCCGTACGTATCGGCGGCGGACGTTCTCGACGGCCGCGTGCCGGCCGGCACCTTCAGGAACAAGCTGGCGTTCGTCGGCGCGACGGCGCTCGGCACGCGCGAGGTCGTCGCGACGCCGTTCGACACGCAGTTTGCCGGCGTCGAAGTGCAGGCGACCATCGCCGACAACCTGCTGCAGCGCGATTTCATCAGGCGGCCGGCGTCCGCGCCCGCGCTCGAAGCGGCGATCGCGCTCGGCCTCGGACTCGCGCTCGTGTGGATCGTCGGACTGGCCGGGCTCGCGTCGGGAGTGCTCTGGCGCGCGCCGTCGGCGTCGCGCTGGTGTGGAGCGGTGCGGCGTGGCTCGTCTCAACGCGGGGCATCGCGTTGTCGCCGCTCTTCCCGAGCGTCAGTCTGGCCGGATCGCTCGCGGCGATGATCGTCGCCAGCGTCGTAATGGAGCGCCGCCACGCGGCGTCGCAGCAGCACGAGAAGACGATTTCACAACACCTGATGATTCAGGCGCTGCTGTCGCTGACCGAGGCCCGGGACGAGGAGACGGGCCGTCATTCGCGCCGGACACAGCGATACGCGCAGCTGCTCGCCGCGCAGATGGCTGCCAGCCCGATGTTCCGCGACTATCTGACGCCGCAGCGCATCGAGCTGCTCGCCCGTCTCGCGCCGCTTCACGACATCGGGAAGGTCGGCATTCCCGATCGTCTCCTCAACAAGCCGGGAACCTCACCGAGGACGAGTTCGAGGAGATGAAACGGCACCCGACGCGCGGCCGTGACGTCATCGCACGCGCCGAACGCGACGTCGGCGCGTGCCGACGATGCGATCCTCGGCATGGCGAAGGAGATCGTCTACACCCACCACGAACGCTGGGACGGAACCGGCTACCCGCAGGGGTTGCGCGGCGCACAGATCCCGGTGGCCGGCCGACTGATGGCGCTCGTCGACGTCTACGACGCGCTGGTGTCGAAGCGCGTCTACCGCCCCGCGCTCCCGCAGGACGAGGCGATCAAGATCATCGAGGCCGGCAGAGGCACGCAGTTCGATCCCGCGGTCGTCGACGCCTTCCTCGAGGTCGCCGGCGCCTTCAGCCGCATCGCCGACTGAGGTCTGACCGTGGTCCGACTGAGGTCTGACCGTGGTCTGACCGTGTGGTCTGACCGAGGGGCGGCGGTGCGCCAAAACGCGCCACGCGCCGGTGGCATGTCGTTGCGCTTGAGCGGCGCCGCATCCGGCCGCACACTCAGCCCGATGTTCAACACCAACGAACGACGGCTCGCATTCGGTGAGTTCCACTCGATCCGGCGACGTGCGACTTGTCCCGCGGTCCGGCGCTGGTGTATTACCTGCCGACCGGCGGGCACGCCCCGGTGCGAAGCCTGGTCGTGCGGGCACGACCGGTGTTACCGGAATCGGGACTGCAAGGCGGCGAACCGATCTCGGTGTACGCCTCGCTCGAGATGATGATGCCGGCATATCCGCCTGAGCGACGCCAGGTCGCCACCGCTGATCAGATCATCTTCGTGCTCGGGAACTTCCGCGGCGACGTCTGGCTGATGGAGTTCGAGGGGAAGGACGAATGAGCGGCGTTCGAGAATGACGACAGAGATGCACGAGACGGTTCTGGTGACGGGCGGCACCGGCTTCATCGCCGGCTGGTGCATCGTCGAACTGCTGCAGCGCGGCTATGCGGTGCGGACGACGGTAGCGCAGCCTGGCGAAGGAGGCGGCGGTGCGGGCGGCAATCGCGCCGGCTGTCGATGCCGACGATCGCCTGACCGTCGTCGTGGCGGACCTGACGAAAGACGACGGCTGGGATGCCGCCGTCACCGGTTGCGACTACGTGCTGCACGTCGCCTCGCCGCTCGGTGGTCAGTCGTCAGGATGCAAACGTGCTGATCGGCCCGGCGCGAGACGGAACACTGCGCGTCCTCGGCGTCGCGACCAGGGCAGGCGTGAAGCGCGTCGGTGATGACGTCAGCGGCCGCGACGGCCCGGCCGCCGCTCGACTCCGGATCGCGTCAGCGACGAAACGATCTGGGCCGACCCCGCCGATCCGCAATTCGACGCCTACCGGCGTCTCGAAGATTCTGGCGGAGCGCGCGGCGTGGGACTTCATGACCGGCAGCGCGCCGCCGACGACGTTGACGACGATTCTTCCCGGCGCCGTCTTCGGCCCGGTGCTGACCACCGACAACCTCGGCTCCGTGCAAATCATTCAACGCTTGTTGAAAGGCAGTCCTGCCGGCATCCCCGCCTGGGATTCTCGGTGGTGGATGTCCGCGATCTGGCGGATCTGCACGTCCGCGCGATGATCGCGCCCGAGGCCGCCGGGCAGCGGTTCATTGCCGCCGGCGAGTTCATGTGGATGGAAGACATCGCGCGAACGCTGCGGTCACGCCTCGGCGCGCGGGCGAGCCGGGTGCCGACGCGCCGCCTGCCTGACTTCATCGTCAGGTTCCTGCTCGCGGTTCCTTCCCCATCTTCGAATGTTGACGCCGTTGCTCGGCCGCGCGAACAGCGTCTCCTCCGAGAAGGCGCGCCGCGTGCTCGGCTTCGTCGCCGCGCCCCGCGGCCACCACGATCGCCGACTGCGCGGAACGTCTGATCGCAGGACCGATCACGGCCACACGCGCGCAATCGTCCAGTACACCGATACACACGCGATGAGCGCCGACGCCGGCACGACCACGCGACTGCGATACCACGCGCGATTCGCGCAGTGCCATCCGACGAGCAGGAACGCCGTCCCGATCACCGCCAGTTGACCCGCTTCCACGCCGGCGTTGAAGGTCACGAGCGCGGTCACGAATTCCGCGCGCGGCAGGTCAAGCTCCTTGAGGGCTCCGGCGAAGCCCATCCCGTGCAGCAGGCCGAACGCAAAGACGAGCGCGACGCGCCACGATCGCAGTTCCGATAGAAAGATGTTCTCGACGGCGACATACGCAATCGACAGCGCGATCAAAGGCTCGACGAATCTCGGCGATATGGTGACGGGACCGTACATGCTCAGCCCGAGCGTCAGCGAATGCGCGACGGTGAACGCGGTGACCTGCGAGAAGACCGAGCGAGCGCGCGGCCGCTCAGCAGGTAGATGCCGAGGACGAAGAGCACGTGATCGAGTCCGCCGGGAACGATATGCGTGAAGCCAAGCCGCAAGTAGCGCCATGCCACACCGAGTCGATTGGGGCAGGCGCCGCCGACCGCACGGCGAACGGCGTACTCGTCTGACCGCCTTCCAGCCATTCGGTCGCCTGAGACGCCGACGAAGCGTGACGAACTGTCAACGCGTAAGACGCGAACGTCCAGCCGAAGCTCCACGTGAAGTGGCGCGCGTCGGCAGGAACCGCTGCCGGCGAGGCGGATCGTCGCGACGGCGGCGGACGATCCGTCGACGGCAGCCGCGACCGCATAGGCGATCGCGGGGTGATCATCGGACGCGTCGAATCGAACCTTCACGCGCTGTCGGAACGCCTCGTCGAAGTCCGTGAGCAGCGACTGAAGCGCGGCCGGACCGGCGTCGGCGTGCGGCGTCCGGCCGGTGACGGCCGCCAGCTTCTCGACGAGCGCCGCGGCGTCGGTCGCGATCTCCACGTCGTAGCGCCGATCCTCGTGGAGCACGACCGACACGCGCGTCGTCCCGATCTCGTGCGCGTGAATGGCCGGACAGCCAGCCAGCACGAGAACAGACGGCGAGCAGCGCGCGCATCACGAGGTTCCTTCGGCCCGCGCCGTGGGCAGCTCGAACGTGAGCGACGCCCAGAAGCTGGCCCACTCGGCGTTGGCGCCGGCCGGCGCGAAGATCAGTGTACCGCTTTGACGAGCCACATCCCGTCCGCCGGCAGGCGGAAACGCACCCGGCCGTCGTTGTCGGTGCGCGCCGACAGCTTCTCGGACGGGTTGCGGCGATTGATCGCCACGACCAGCGCTCCCGGGAGCGGCCGGTTCTCGTACGTCAGGCGAACTGGAAGATCCTGACCGGCGCGAAGCGCGTAGGAGTTTTTCTCGGCGACGAGCTCGAGGGTGAATCCGAGCGCGCGATCCGCCTGATCCGCCGTCGCGGCTCCGGAGAGAATCAGGCTCTTCGGCACAGCGCGCGAAGAGTCTCGCGAGCCCTGGCGCCGGTCTCGTTGCGCCGGCGCGCAGCGCGGCCACACCATCGAGCCCTTCCTCTTCAAGCTACTGATTGAACTTCTCGGCGGTCATCTCGACCGGCTCGGGCTGCTGCGGTAGCCGACGACGAGCAGGCCGGGCGCGGCGACGCGGAGGAAGCCGGCGGGATCGGCGCCGTCGCGGCCGACGAGCGGCTTGCGGCCGGCGGCATCGTCGACCACGAACTGATCGATCAGCGCGGATCGCGAGGACAGGATCCCCGAGGAGATCCTGTCCCACGCGCAGCCGCACGCCGACGATCTGACCGGACGCCGGAGAGAAGGTCGTCGGATCGATCCACATGTCATGGGCGCCGAGCGACGCACCGCTCAGACCAATCGCGACGATCAGAATCAAGGCATGCGACTTCATGGCTTCCTCGCTTACCGCTGGCCGCCGCCGGCGGCGCGAGTCGGCTGGGTCGGGACGTTGATGCCGCCGTGCCCCTGGAACAGACCCTGGTGCGCCGGCGCCAGGAACGGGAACTGCGGGTTGTAGTCCTTGTCGTTCACCTCAACGCCGCGCGCGAGGCCGGCGGCCGGATTGCCGGCGACGATCAGGCTGATCAACACGCTGTTGACGTTGACCTGGTTGCGATTCGGCGCCGTGCCGCCGCCGATGCGCCGGCCGTTGGGAAACATCGAATCGGTCGCCGCGTCGAGCGTGATCACGTCGCCGCGTGAAGCCGTCGGCGATCGGAATCGGCCGCCCCAGGTTGATCGCGTTGATGATGTCGGCGCGCGGCCCTTGAGCGTGCGCCACGGTGGCGTCGGGCACGCCGAGCGCTTTGTAGATGCCGAGCGCCTCGGCATCGCGCACCAGCACCGGAAACAACACGTCGGCGCCGAAGTTGCTCACGTCGTGACTCGGGTTCGAGCGCAGGTACAGCGTCTGACGCTGCGTGCCGACGAGGCCGGCGTTGAACAGCGGCAGCGCGTTGCGGCCAACCTGGACCCAGTCGCCGGATCCCTTGAGGCCGGTGATGATGTTGGTCGCGTCCACGGTCTGTGTTTCGCCGGCGGCTGATGCTCGACCACACCCGCAGCAGGCTGTCGGTCGACGTCGATCGCAGCTGCCCGTTGTGCGGAATGCCGTGCGGGAAGATGTCCTTCATCGGAATCTCGAGCGCGATCGAGAAGAGATTGAAGCCGGTGAAGACGTCCCTGGCCGGCGGACGGCGCGCGCCGGGGATGCCGCCGAGATCGGTGCTGGCCAGGTTGACCAGATCGAAGATCCCTTTTTCGTCCAGCTGATACGGATCGTCGAACTGACCCGCGATCGACGCGGCCGCCGTTCGACGAGCGGATGGATGAAGGTGTCGACGAACGCCTGATCGTAGAGGCCGACTTCGCGGCTCGTCGGATCGCTTCGAGTCGTAGCCCTTGAACGGCCCGAGGCCGTAGACGAGCCGATCGGTCTGCGGACCGTGGTTGTTCGGCAGGACCGGCGAGATTCCTCGCCGAGCACCGTCGCGTCGTCGTCGTCATGCGTGCGATCGCCAGTCGTCGTCGTCGTCTTCGGATGCGCGTGACCTTCATCGTCTCGGTGCCGCCGGTGAGCTGCCACAGCAGCTCGTTGCCGCCGCCGAGCGGATCGGTGGCGCTCGGCGCCGCTTCCGGCTTCAGCCGGTTCGGTGAACTCGACGCGGTAGACGACGCTGGTCCTGCAGGCTCTTGCCCTTGGCGATGTGGAACTCGTAGCGGTAGCCGTTGCAGGCGCGCAGTCCCTGGTTGCCCTGACCCGGTTCATGGAGCGGGTTGAAGTCCATGATCAGGTACAGCTTGTCGTGCGAGCCGTTCGACACCCACGCGATACGTGTCGGTGTTGTCGGCGCATGGCTCGTTGAGGATCGCGAGCGCTTCGCGGTGGCTCGAGGCCCTCGTGCGTGCGGTGGTGGCCATCATCGCCGCGGCGACAATGGCGGCGACGGTGACGGCGCTGACTGCTTTCTTCATTCGATCTCCTCCGGGTGGCGAGACCATCTCACCGCCCGTCCCTACTACGGCGGAGACCGTGAAACGGATTGGAGCAGCTCGACGGTTCGGCGCGGACCGTACGTTAAAATTCGCCGTTGTCCGATCACGCGCAAAGTGTCGACGAGCAGCGTGCCGACGCGGCGCGCCTGGCGCGAGTGGCCGCGGGCGATCTCCGCTGCGCTCGGCGAGCTCTATGACGCATCACAGCCGCCGGCTGTTCGGCTTGATGGTTCGGATCCTGAACGATCGGGATGAGGCCGAAGCCGTCCTGCAGGACGTGTTCGAGCAGGTGTGGACGCGCGCCGGCACCTACACGCCAGCACTCGGATCGCCGGCGGGATGGCTGGTCGGCATCGCCCGCACTCGCGCGATCGATCGGCGCCGCGCCGGCGCTCGCGCGCCTCGGCGTCGAAGCCGCTGCGCAACCGGTCCCTGCCGAAGCGCCGGAACGGGATGCGGCCGCGCGGGGCCCGCCAGCGTGATGTGCAACGAGCGTTGAGCGCGCTGCCGTCCGAGCAGCGCGAGTTGATCGAGCAGGCGTTCTTCTTCGGGTTGACTTGCTCGGGCTGGCGGAGCGCTTCGGTCTGCCGATCGGAACCGTGAAAGCGCGCATTCGCGCGGGCATTGTCGCTGCGCGAGCATTTTGGCGCCGGGTTGATGCAGCTATGACCAGGGATCTCGACGACGTCGTGGAGTTCCGATGAGATCGTCGCGCTCGCGCTGGGCGATCTGGCGACCGGACCGCGCGCCGCGGCCATCCGTCAAGGCGCAGTTGATGGCGCGAATCGCCGAACGCGCGTCCGTGCCGGCGGGCTACGCCGTGCGCGTCGAGCACGACGACGACTGGATGCCGCACCCGGTGCCGGGCATTCGCATGAAGGTTCTCGCGGTCAACCGGCAGAGCGGCTACGCGACGCTGCTCCTCGACGTGCAGCCGGGGACGCGATTCCCCCGCGCATCATCACGACGGCGACGAGGAGTGCTACGTCGTCTCCGGATCGATCCTCACGCTCGGCCGCCGCCTCGGGCCCGGCGATTTCGTCCACGCCGACCGCGGCACCGAACACGGCGAGTTGTGGACCGACGAAGGCGCTCGCGTGCTCCTCGTCGTTCCGCCTGAAGACTACATGCGCCAGTGATCCGTCAATCCACCACGCTCGTGGGACAATCGAGGGCTGGAGCGTGCGATGGATGGTGTGTGGACTCGGGTGAAGCTGGCGTTCGCGGCGTTTTTCACGATTCTTTTCAAGGACGGCTCCCGGCGGCGCTGCAGGACACCCGTCCGGCCGCACCGCCCGCCGCCGCGGCAGCGCCGCCCCCGCCGCCGCCGGTCGATAACCCATCCGATCGCGCGATTCAGATGCTCGCGCTGCTGCAGCGCGACGGCCGTCTGATCGATTTCCTGATGGAAGACGTGGCCGGCTACGGCGACGCGCAGATCGGCGCGGCCGTGCGCGACGTGCACGCGGGCTGCCGCGGCGTGCTGACACGCTACGTCACCCTCGAGCCGATTCTGCCGGGCACGGAAGGCGAGCGCATGAACGTGTCGCCCGACCTCGTATCCGGCGGCGGTTCGCCTGCTCGGCAACGTGAGCGGACGTCCGCCGTTCCCGGGCACGCTGCTGCATCGCGGCTGGCGCGCCGCGAAGATCGAATTGCCGCCGCTCGGCGCTCCGGCCAGCCGCAGCGTCGTCGCGCAAGCCGAAGTCGAGGTCTAGTGGCGTGTCGCAGGCGTCAGCGCGGTGGGGGCCCCGGGGTTGTCACGGCCCGAAAATCGCGGTCGGAGGCTCGTTGTGATTCGTCACCCCTTCAGTTGATACGGTCCACTAAATGGCCAAAGCCAAACCCAACCCGGTCGTGGCCGCTCCGCGCTTCAGCGTCGGCATCGATCTCGGCACCACGAACTGCGCGATCGCCTGCGCCGAGATCAAAGACGTCGAGGAGCCGGATCCGATCGAGGTCGTGCCGGTCCCGCAGCTCGTCGAGCCGGGCGAGGTCGCACCGCTCACGCTGCTGCCGCTCGTTCCTCTACGTCGTCGGCGATCTCGATTTTCCCGCCGGCAGCCTGCGTCTTCCCTGGGATAACACAGGGCGACACACCGCCGCACATCGTCGGCGAACTGGCGCGCAAGCGCGGATCGGAACGTCCGGCGCGCCTGCGTCGCGTCCGCCAAATCGTGGCTGTCGCACGCGGGCGCGAACCGCACGGCGGCGATCCCTGCCGTGGGACGCGCCGGAGAGACGTGCCGAAGATCTCGCCGGTGGCGGCTTCGTGCGCGCATCCCTGCGGCACCTGCGCTGCCGCCGTGGGACGCGCGCGTCGCGGCCGGCGATGCGGCGCTCGCGCTGGATCGTCAACAGGATGTTCTCTCACCGTGCCGGCGTCGTTCGACGAGGAGGCACGCGCAGCTGACGCTGCGCGCCGCGAAGGCCGCCGGCCTGGCGAACGTCACGCTGCTCGAGGAGCCGCAGGCCGCCTGCTACGCCTGGATCGACAGCGCGCGGCGACCGCTGGCGCCGGCAGCTGCCGCGTCGGCGACCTCGTGCTGGTGTGCGACATCGGCGGCGGCACCGACCGACTTCAGCCTGATCGCTGGTCGAGCGAGCGCGACGGCGATCTGGCGCTCGAGCGCGTCGCCGATCGGCGATCACATCCTGCTCGGCGGCGACAACATGGATCTGGCGCTGGCGCGCGTCGCTGCAGCAGCGCCTCGAGAGCGACAGGTCACCGCATCGACACCGTGGCAGCTGCAGACGCTGTGGCACCAGTGCCGCGTCGCGAAGGAGACGCTGTTCGCGCAGCCGGACCGTGACGAGCATCCGGTCACGGTGCTCGGCAAGGGCAGCCGGCTGATCGGCGGCACGATTCGCACGACGCTTCGCCGCGCCGATCTCGATCAGATGCTGCTCGACGGATTCTTCCCGACGGTCGCGCGCGACCGACATGCCGGCGCGGCGACGGCAGCGTCGGGTCTGCAGGAGCTCGGGACTGCCGTATGCCGCGGATCCTGCGGTGACGCGCCACCTCGCGCGGTTCCTCGCGCGGCAGGCGTCCGGCGGGCCGTTGACGGCGGCGATCCGCCGCGGGCCGAGCGGGCTCGCCTGCCCGACGCACGTGCTGTTCAACGGCGGCGTGATGAAAGCCGAGCCGCTCCGCGCGCGGATCGTCGACGTGCTGAGCGCGCTGGCTGCGCGCAGGAAGGATTCGCGCCGCTCGATGCCGGCACGTGCTCGACGCGCCGGATCTGGATCACGCGGTCGCGCGCGGCGCCGCCTGCCTACGGGCGCGCGCGCGCGCGAGCGGGCGCGGCGTGCGCATCCGCAGCGGCGCGCCGCGCAGCTACTACATCGGCATCGAGAGCGCGCTGCCGGCCGTGCCCGGCTTCCCGGCGCCGCTCAAAGCGCTCTGCGTCGTGCCGTTCGGCATGGAAGAAGGCACGAGCGCGCGCGATCGCCGGCCGCGAGTTCGGCCTCGCCGTCGGCGAGCCGGCGGAGTTCCGTTTCCTCAGCTCGACGATCCGCAAGAACGATCGGCCCGGCGCACTCATCGAGGACTGGGGCGACGACCTCGAAGAGCTCGGTCCGCTCGAGGTGACGCTGACCGGCAGCGACGAGCAGGCGACACGGCCGACCTGACGCCGGTGACGCTCGAGAGCCGCGTCACCGAGATCGGCACGCTCGAGCTGTGGTGCACGGGCGCGGACGGCGACGGGCGCTGGAAGCTGGAGCTGAACATCCGGGAAGCCGAAAGCTCGGGGTTTGAGCATTCCGGATTCCGCGTTTCTGGTCGGCATCGACCTCGGCACCACCAACTGCGCTGTCGCGGCGGTCGACACGCGCGCCGCCGCCGCGCAGGTCGCGCTGTGTTCCGGATTCCGCAGCTGGTCGAACCGTCGGTCGTCGCGTCGCGCGCCGGTGCTGCCGTCGTTCCTGTATTTCGCCGAGCCGCACGAGATCGACGGCGGCGCGTCGTGCGCTGCCGTGGGATCCGACGCCCGATGCGATCGCCGGTGTCCTCGCGCGCGAGCGCGGCGCGCTCGCACCGGCGCGGCAGGTCGCCTCGGCGAAGTCGTGGCTCGCGCCATCCGGCGTCGATCGGCGCGCGGCGATCCTGCCGTGGGGCAACGACCGCGGCGCCGCGGATCTCGCCGGTCGATGCGTCGGCGCGCTATCTGACGCACATCCGCGACGCCTGGAACGCGACGATCGCGGCCGGCGACGACGGCGCTGCGGCTCGAGCGCCAGCGGATCGTGCTCACCGTGCCGGCGTCGTTCGACGAGGAGGCGCGCGAGCTGACGGTCGAGGCCGCCCGCAGCGCCGCGTTCGCGAACCTGACGCTGCTCGAAGAACCGATCGCCGCCTTCTATGCCTGGATCGCCGACCAGCGGACGCGCCGCTCCAGCCGCAGCGGCGGCGTCAACCGACCGCGCGACGCCGTGCTGCGCGGACGATCGCGTCGCCCTCGTCTGCGACGTCGGCGGCGGCACCAGCGACTTCAGCCTGATTCGCGTCGGCGTCGACGCCGGCGGCGCCGACGTTCGAGCGGATCTCGATCGGCGATCACCTGCTGCTCGGCGGCGACAACGTCGACCTGGCGCCTGGCGACACTGCTCGAACACACGAATCGCCGGTCGGCGCGCGCCGATCTCCGGCTCGCGGTCACGCAGCGCGCGGCGCTGCGCCGCTAGTGCAGCGCCGCGAGGAACGGCTGCTCGGCGACGCGGCGCCGGAGCGGATGGCGATCACCGTGCTCGGCGCCGGACCGCGCGGTCGATCGGCGCGCGCGATGACCGTCGATCTGACGCGCGACGACGTCCGATCGACGCTCGACGAATTCCTGCCGATCGCCGCGCCCGGCGACGTCGCGATCGCCAGGGATCGGCGCGCCGGCCTGCGCGAGCTCGGATTGCCGTGCGAGACCGATCCGGCGATCACCCGTCACCTGGCGGCGTTTCTCGCGAGCGGCTACGGCGCGTCGCCGGTGCGCCTGCCGATCCGATCCGCCGTCGCGGCAGCCACAATCGTCGTCGACGTGGCGGGACGCCACATGGTCCGTCCGGATCTCGTGCTGTTCAACGGCGGATTCTTCACCCCGGAGACCGCGCGCGATCGCGTCAGTGCGCGCGCTCGCCGGCATGGTTCGGCGAGGCGCCCAGAGTGCTGACGACGAGCAATCTGGAGTCGGCGGTCGCCCTCGGCGCCGCCACCTATGCCCGGCTGCGCGCCGGCGTCGGCCCTGCGCTGCCGACGGTCAAGGCGCGGCAGCGGCCGCGCGTACTACGTCGGGCTTCGCGCGCCGCGCGGCGACGAAGCGACGCCGGCCGTGTGCGTCATCGCGCGCGGCACGGAAGAAGGAACCGAGATCCAGCTCGAGCATCCGTTCACCGTCGCGACGAACCGGCCGATTGCTCTTCTCGCTCTACAGCTCCACGATCCGATCCGATCGCAGCCGGCGACATCGTCTCGCTGCAGAGCGACGACGACGCGCGCGAGCACGCGCCGCTCGTGACCGTGCTGCGCTACGGGAAGAAGTCGCGCGCAAGTGGAATTGCCGGTGCGGCTCTCGGTGGCGTTCACGGAGGTCGGCATCCTCGAGCTGTGGTGCCGATCGCGAGTCAGCGATCACGTGTGGCGGCTGCACTTTCAGGTTCGCGGCGAAGCGGACGATCAGGACGATGACGGCGAAGCGGTCGGCGCCGGAGCGCCGAGGGGGCGACCGCGACCGACGTCGGAAGTTCCCGACGAGCTCGCCGCCGAGGCCGAACGCGCCGATCCGCTCGGTGTTCGGGGCGGCGGACGGCGAGACGCGCCGCGGAGACGCTCGTCGCGCATATCGAGCGGACGATCGGCTTCGGCAAATCCGCGTGGCCGCTCGCGGTGATGCGGCGCTTCACCGACGTGCTGATCGACGGTCGCGTCCGGGCCGCCGCGCCTCGCCGGCGCTCGAGGCGCGCTGGCTGAATCTGTTCGGCTTCTGCTTTCGGCCCGGCTTCGGCGCCGCCGAAGGATCCATGGCGGATCGGCGAAGCGCGGAAGATCTACGCGGCGGGCCTCGCGTTCGCCGGCGCGATTCAGAATCGCGTCGAGTGGCTGGTGCTCTGGCAGCGGCGTCGCCGGTGGTTTCTCCACCGGCCAGCAGCGCGAGCTCGCGCAGCGCGCTGATTGGGCGAGCTGGGTCTCGGCGTCAGAAGGCGGTCGCGGTTGAACCCGCAGATCGAGCGCGAGAGCTGGCGTCTGCTCGCCAGCCTCGAGCGGCTCGACGCACTCGCGCCGCGCGTGAAGGCCGGCGACGAACTGCTGCGCCGCCTGCGCCGCGATGCCGGCAACGCCAGCCTGCTCTGGGCAATCGGACGGGCTCGGCGCGCGGGCGCCGTTATACGGTCCGTTGAGCAGCGTCGTGCCGCCGCAGGATGCCGGCCGCTGGGTCGACACGCTCCTCGTCGATCAAACGGATCACGCCGGAGCTCGCCGCGGCCGTCGTGCAGATCCGCGGCACGCGTCGGCGATCCGCTGCGCGATCTGCGATGACGAGCGGCTCGCACGCAGCGCGCATGCGTCTTGGCGAAGCCGGCATCGGCGATGATGCGCTGCGCCCGCTTCGAGGAGTCGTTCCGGCGGCGACGTTCGACGCGAGCCGCGTATTCGGCGAGCCGCTGCCCCACGGCTTGCGGCTTGGTTAAAGCCTGAAGTTTAACTGAAGTCTGAAGTATCTAACGGTCCACTTCGGGCTTCAGAGCTTCGGACTTCACTTCAGACTTCGGACTTCCAGACTTCGGACTTCAGACTTCGAGACTTCGGACTTCAGACTTTCGCGCGATTCACCCACATCCGGGACCCAGTGACCCGCGGCGCGCGGCAGCGCATGCGCTGCGACGAGCTCGCGGGCGAGCGTGGCATCGACTTCGCCGCGGTCGAAGAATGCGGCATACGTCTCGTCCGGGAGTGCGCCGCGATCTTCTGACTCGCGCGGTAACAGAGCGACCGGGCCGCCGTGAATCGCGTCGCCGGCAGCGAAGCCTGTGCTTCGTCCGGTGTCTCCTGCCAGTTGCCTGGATTGGCGCCGAGCTCCGACGCGAGCAGCGCGATCAGCTTCGTTTCGCATGGCGTCGGGATCGATTTTCGGAAACGTCACGGTTCCGACACGGACCTTCTGATCGAAGTGCCACGGCGTCGTGAGATCGTCGAGCGGTGTCTCGCGCTCGCTGAGATACGGAATCCACTCGAGGCTGAACTCGAGCGGTCCGCGACTCCTGGCGAACGCGCCAGTCCTCAGTCAAATGCTGCGGCCCCGGTCATCTCGTGGACGGCGCCGGACTCTTCAGCCGCGGTGGGCGTCGGAATGAACGTGAATCATCCCGTGAACACGTCGCGAGCCTTGGCACGACGCCGGTCAATACTGCTGATACGCGCTGCTCGATCGCACCGTGCGAAACGTCTGCGCCGTGACGTGGACCGCAATCGCCGGCGCTCGGCCGTGGGCGTGGCGGGCGAGGCTCAGGAGCAGCCTCGCCTGCGACGCGAGCAGACTCTCCGTGCCGGCGGCGTCGGCCGTCGCCTGGAGCAGCGCCACGAATTCCTCGGGCGTATCGGTCGGCGATGTCGGGTCGTTGATGGTGATGAAATCGATCCGTCGTCCGGACGGCGTGCGGAAGAGCGACCATCAGCCCGAGGAAATCGGCATCGGTCTCCGCGTGCGGGCAGCCGAGGCCGGTCGAGATCCGGCCGATGCCGACGTGCGCCGCCGACGATGGGTTGCGCGCGAAGATGCCGAGCCCGTCGAGCTCCTGCGGCAATTCGTCGGCGAGCGTCAACAGGACCTGCGACCCCGCCAGCTGCTGCTGGTGGGCGCCGCGGTCCGGTCCCGTGAGCTGCTGGTGATTGGCGACGAGGGTCTCTTGCACGCCGGGAATTTCTCCGGCGAGATCGTCGAAATTCGCCGCTCGTCGGGCGAGGGGCGGAATGACGTCGGCATCGGTGCTTCTGATCGCCGATCCAGCGCAGAACTCGGTTCGGGCGGCCGCGTGAGTATGGCTTCATGCCGGTGGCGGGGCTGTCCCAGCTCATCTTCGCGCCGTGATGGTTCACGCGTTGAAACGCAACTAGTGGAGCGTATCAACAGAAGGTGAACGGTCGACATCAAGCCTTGAACCGGGATCACCGGACCGTTCCAACGGAACGGTCCCGTTACGTTCGAAAGGACCCACCACTGAGATGGCTCGGGCGGACGTTAGCCGTCTTGCTCACGTCTGTGATAAACGAGATCCATGCAGACTCCTGGATCGATGGTGGCTGGCAGCCGTCTGCAGGGCGGGCGGCGTCCGACGGATCGAAAATCCGGCGACGCTCGAGCTCGTCGACGAGGCTCGTACGACGCGACCGGCGGACGATGTGCGGCGGGCCTGCGCGGCGGCGGCGAAGGCGCAGCGGCCGTGGAGGCGGATGCCGGCGCTCGAGCGCGGACGCTGCTGCACGAAGCCGCCGGGACTGATGCGCGCAGACCGCGCGCGTCTGTCGGAGCTGCTGACGCGAGAAGGCGGCAAGCCGCGGATCGAGAACCTGGACGAAGTCGAGTGGTGCGCGGCCTGCTTTCAGTACTACGCGGAGCTCGCCCGCAGCTCGCACGGCATCGTCGATCCCGCCGACCGCCGAACACCAGATCAACTTCACGATCAAGGAGCCGCTCGGCGTCGTCGCGGCGATCGTGCCGTTCAACTACCCGCTGCTGCTGCTCGTCTGGAAGATCGCGCCGGCGCTCGCCGCCGGCAACGCCGTCGTCATCAAGCCGTCGGAGCTGACGCCGCTCGGCGACGCTGCGGCTCGTCGAGACGTCGCCTGGCGCACCTGCCGCCCGGCGTCGTCAACGTCGTGACCGGCACGGGCGCCGAGGTCGGGGCGGCGCTGGTCGACGATCCGGACGTGGCGTGCATCGCGTTCACCGGATCGACGGCGCGTCGGCACGCGGATCGCCGCGCGCGCGGCGCGAGCAGCTGAAGCGCGTGCAACCTCGAGCTCGGCGGCATCGATCCGCTGATCGTCTTCGAAGACGCCGATCTCGACGTCGCGCGTGCCGGGCGCCGCGTGGGCGCGCGTTCCTCAACAACGGCCAGGTCTGCACGTCCGCCAAGCGCATCTACGTCGTCGAACGCAGATCGCCACGGAGTTCGTCGAGCGCTTCGTCGAGCACACGCGATCGCTGCGGGTCGGCGACCGGCATGGATCCCGACACCGACCTCGGGCCGATGATCTCGGAGCGGGCGCGCGCGCGCGTCGAGGAGCAGGTGCAGCGCGCGATCGCCGAGGGCGCGCGGCGTGCTCGCAGGCGGCCGGCCGGCTCGACGTCGGCCCCGGCTACTTCTACGCGCCGACCGTGCTGACCGACGTCGGCGCCGACATCGATGCCGTGGTGCGCGAGGAAGTGTTCGGGCCGATCGCGTCGATCAGGTCGGTGAAGGACGCCGACGAAGCGATCGCGCTGGCCGCGCGACTCGGAATACGGCCTGGGCGCCAACATCTACACGCCGCAACCTCGACCTGGGCGCTGACGCGCGATGCAGGAGATCAAGGCCGGCACGTTCTGGATCAACGATCCGCTCACCGACAACGACGCGGCGCCGTTCGGCGGGATGCGCAAGAGCGGGATGGGCCGCGAAGCTCGGCGAAGAGGGCGCTCGACGCCTTCCGCGAGACCAAGCACGTCCATCTCGACTTCATGCCCGAACGAAAGGCTTCTGGTTCCCGTACCGCACGCCGTCGCGCGGAGATTCCGGACTGATTGCGCGCTCGAGCATTTCACATCGATGTAGCGGCCGGCCTTCAGGCCGGCCGCAGCGACGAGCTGAAGCCCGTCGCCTACAGGCATGGGAAACCGCCTAATGCGCGGCGGCATCCATCATTCTGCCGATTTGTTCCAGCAAATCCCTCTTCACGGCTTTCAGCGCGACTTCTTCCTCGGCGTTGGCGAATCCGGCGTTCTGCTTCTGGTCGATGCACTCACGACCGCCCAGAGCTCGAGGTTGACGAGTCTTCTGTCGTCTTCAGGGCCTCTCCCATCTGTAAGAGGTTGCGAGCCTCACGCAGCACCCGCTGGCCGCGCTCATGCAGACTCATACCGGGAACAACCGGGAACTTCGCGTTCGGCACGAAGGCCTGCGCCTGGGAGACGACGCTGTTCGTTCCGGCCCAGCCAACCTTTCAGAAATTGCTCCTGCGTCGGATCCTTCTTGGCGATCCGGACATACTGGGCCGCCTTGGCTTTCGACATCGCCTGGACCAAATCCGCCGGCGGCAACGGTATTGATGAAATCGATCGTCGCGTCGTCCGGCTTGCCTTCGTTGAAGGTCGCGGCGCGACCGAAGTCCTTGAGCAGGTTCGAAAGACGGGTCAGGTCGATGCCGCCCCAGTACTCAATCGGCCAACACGATTGCGACACCCGTGTTCTTGATCTTGGCCGCCCCCGAGGCTTTCCAGAGCATTCGTCCGAACCGCATCGCCTGATCGGGCGTCATCGCGGCAAAACCCTCCTCGGTTGCGGGAAGGCCGAGGCCCGACGCGCGCTCCATGTAAAACTTTTTCGTGACGCCCCAGTTGGTTTCGCCGCCGCGGTCGCTCTTGTTGGCAGGCTGCGACCTCCAGGCTTCAAGCGAGCCTTCGAATCCGGCAACGAGCTTCCACCACTCCCAGAACGCCGCGTCGTCCGCCGTGGTGTCGGCCGGCTTTCCCTTCTGCCGTTGAATGCTGGACGCCGCGGCACGCTGGTATACCGGCGGCGCGGCGCCGGCGTGCAGCGCCTCCCGGCCGTCCGCAGGCTGCTGCTGGATGACGTGCGTCAACTCGTGCGCGAGGGCCGGCGACCCTCGAGTTCCATGCGGATCATGCTGACCGGCGCCGAACACGATCTCGCGATTCACCGTAAAGGCCGCGGCCTGGAGGGCACGAGCGGCGTCCGCAGCGCGAGGACCGGTGTGAATCCGGACCTGACTGAAATCGCGACCGAAGCGTGATTCCATGAACCGGCGTGTGGCCGAATCGAGTGGCTGGCCAGACGATGACAGTATTTCGGAGGAGACAGGCGGCGGCGTCTGGTCGGCATCAGCCTGTCGGGCACGCGTCGTCTGCCACTCGTCGCGACCAGCCGGCTCGTTCGTCAACTGCATCACCTGGTCAGCGACGCGATCGGCTTCCTGCTCGAACACGTCGCCCCGGACTATTGACCGCAAGCGTCGATGGAATCGGTGCCGATGCCTTGGCCTGCAGCAGCCGCCGAACGGCCTGATTTCCAATCGTGCGCTGCAAAGTGAAGCATCGAGCTCACCCGGTCGCCTTGCCGAAAAGATGTCCGAGCCGAGATGGGAGATCTCGCGGCGGCGAGCGGTTGGTTGGCCTTTCTCTGGGTGAAGATGCGCACAGTCGCTCCCTAAAAACGTCACGCCGGAATCCGCAGCAGCTTGTGCGCGTTGCCCCAGGCGATTTTCTGAAAGATCGCCGGTGAGGTCGACCGCTTCACCACGCTCAACGTCTCGCGTGCCACGCACTTGCCGGTCATTCGCGGCGCCGCGGGGTTGTTGTAACCGGCGCCGTGACCGTCGCTGCAGCTGCAGTCGCTGCCGAAGAGCAGCTTGTCCTGATGACGCTTCAGGAAATCTTCGGTGAACGCGGGATCGCGCGACATCGCGTTGCTGCCCGAGACGGCGGACATGTCGCCGAAGAGGTTGGCGTAGTCGCCGAGCCATTTGTCGGTCACGCCGCCGCGCTTGACGGGACCGGTCGGATAGACGGCCTCGTCGTGATAGTCGGCGCTGACGTTGGCCCAGAACGCATCCGCATGGCCGATGAACGTCGTCCTGGGATAGGCCTTGAGGACCGACTCGAAGACCTTCGCGTAGCCCGTGCTCCACGTGCCTTCGTTCGGGGTGTGATCCACTTCCTGGAAGTGAATCAGGATCGGCACGCGCAGGTCGGCGGCGAGCGCATACATGCGGCGCAGCTCCGGGCCGTCGGCGGCGACGTGAAATTTCATCTCGCCGAAGCCCTGTGCCCCGTTCTTCACCGCCTGGGTGAGCACCTGCTCGGCGTCGGGTTTCGTCACATCGAAGCTGTTGAACCAGGTGAACCGACCCGGCGCCTTGGCCTCCAGCGCCTTGACCTGGTCGAGCGGCGCCGCCGCGCGTGAAGCAGATTGGCTTTCGTGACGCCGGCGCCGTCCAGGTGCGCGAGGTTGCTGCGCCGGCAGCGGCCGAAGATGAAAGTGCAGATCGAACACCGGCGAGCCCCATTCGTTGGCGGGGTCCTGGCGGGCGAGCGCCGGCGCGACCGCAGCGACGGCGATGGTTTCGAGGAATTCGCGGCGGTTCATCACAAGTCCTCCCCGGCAGGTGACGTGACCGTCGCCACCACACGTGTGCGGCCAGTGATGAGCGCGCCGGTGACGGCGACCGAGAACCTCCGCGCACGCGCGCTGCCGCGTCTGCGCGCAGAGTGTAGTCGATCACCAGATCGCGCTGATCGACATCCCGCCGCTGCGCCGAGACGGTCACGCGATCGCCGTCGGGGACGAGCGCGTTCGCGAGATACACGCCGATGTCGGAGCGATAGGCATTCCGATACCGCAGGTGATGACGCCCCTCCGCCAGGCGAGGCATCGACGCCACTGCCTGAATGCGCGCGGTGCCGTCGCCGCTCAGCACGGCGTCGATCGCCGGAAACGTGCTGTCGACCAGTTCGACGTCGAGCGGTGTGCCGTCGACATCGAGCGCGATGGCCTGGAGCACGCGCTCGGAGTAGGCGCGCGCCTCGGCGGCCGAGATCGACCGGTTCGCATCGACGTCGATGTCCGACAAGACCGTCTCCGCCACGCGCGATGCCGGGCGTCAGATCGAGCACGATCCGCACCCGGTCCGGATCGATGGCGAGACGCGCGGCCTGCAGATATTCGTCGCGCCGGTGCGCCGACACCTCTACGCCCAGCGCGATGCCGATTGCGGCGGCGGTGAGGAACGCCGTCGCGCTACTTGCGCGCGAACTTCGCACCGTAATCATTGGTCGGGTCGCGATAGATCGTGTGGATGTGATCGACGGTGTTCTGCGGCGCGTATTCGATGACCAGCGTCGGCCCCTGGACGCGGAAGTACGCCGCGCTGCCGTTCGTCGTCGGACCGCTCCACGCGAAGTAGGTGTCGGACAGCTTCGCGCGAATCTCCGCCATGCGCGGCTCGGCGAACGCATCGTTCATGATGCCGACCCACTCGCGCACGAGGTCCCACAGCATCGTCTGCTGCGCGGCTGACAGCGCCGACGCGCGAATGCCCTCCGGCTGAATCGTCTGCCCATCCTTCCCCGGGCCGAGGACGAGATCGGCGACGCGGGATCCGAGAACGGCCTGGCTGCGCTGCTCGGCGCTCAACGCGTTGATCAGCGCAAACGCCTTGTCGTTCTCGTCGCCCAACGGACGGACCGTCCGGCCTTCGATCGTGTAGGTCGCGGGCTGAGCCGCCGGCAGGCTGGGCGCCATCGTCGCCTGGCTCCCTCGCGAGCGTGAGGTTGATCGCCAGGTGGTGTCCGCCGAACTGCAACATCCATGGTGCGGCGGCCGACGGCGTGCCGACGAACGCCAGGTAGTACTCGTCCTCCCCAAAGGCCGGTCCGCTTCCGCGTCCGCCGCCGTTCGGCGCGCCGCGCCCACCGCCCGGCTGCTGGTTCTTCCGCAGCACTTCATCGCCGCGCATGATGTCGAGGACCTTCTGATAACCGTCCCGACTCAGCGCGACCGCCAGCATCGCCATGATGCTCGCGCGCTGCGCCGGCGTGAGATCGCCGATACGCAGCGCGTGCCGCTGATACATCGGGCTCGGAAGGTTGGACCAGTTCGTCCTCTGCGGCGAATCGGCGGGAAACTGCACCTTTGGCGCGATGCGTCTCACCGAGCGCGGTCAGGACCGCCTGCGCGGACGAGACGAGGCGCGCCGTGACGTCACCTTGGGATCCAGTCGACGCCGGCTGTGGTAGCGGCGCCCCCGCTGCGCCGGTACTGCCGCGACCGTCATCACGAGCAGACCGAGACAGATCATCGTGACGATGCGAACCGGTAAATGCATGTGAATGCTCCTCGTTCCCGGGCAACAGCCGAGAGTGTAATGCTGCCTTGCACTTCTCGCGGTCCGATTCCGCATCTATCAAGTGCGGGATGTCCCCGTCACACAACGTGAGAAGCGAGGAATGTCATGAGACGACTGATTGGAGCCGGCCTTGCGGCCGCGGCGCTTTGCCGGAACGTGCGCCACCATGGCGTTGGCGCATGAGGCGCGGAACGCCTGCGATCTTCGGACACTGCGCGGCACTTACGTGTTCAACGCGAGCGGGTTTGCCGTAAACGGCGGGGTCATCGTCCCCAAGGCGATCGTCGAAGTCGCGGAGTTCAGCGGCGACGGGTTCGTCAAGACGCCGTCGGCGACCATCAACGTGAACGGCGCTACCATCCGCGTCCGCCCGGGCGCCGATGGCACGTATACCGCTTGCAGACGACTGCACCGGCAGCTGTCACATTCGCCGATGCCGGGCATGTGGCCTTCGATATCGCCGTCGTCGCGCAAGGGCGACACGATCTGGATGATTCAGACGAATCCGGCGGCGGTGTTTCAGGGGACGGCGCACCGCGTCGCACGGGAGGATCGCGAGGACTGAATTCGCAGGCCCGCCGCGGCTGGCGGAGAAGGCGAAGAGCAGCCGACGACAAACGGGCGGGAACGGACCCGCCCATTGCGTCACCGGCCGACAACGGTGCGGCCTCAGGGCGCGATCGAGCGTCGGCCGGACAACATGTGCACGAGGAACAAGACGATCGCAATGACGAACAGCACGTAAGCGATGTTGGTCGCAACAGCGGCCACGCCGGATACGCCGCAGCACACCGGCAATCAGCCCGACAACGAGAAACACCAACGCGTAATACAGCATGATCCCCTCCTCGCTCGAGCGGCGACAGTGCCGAGCGCTTTCTCATCGAAGACGAGCAGAAACTGTGCCGTATCGATTTACTGGGCATTCGGCGTCTCCGCAACGCCGGGTGGGTAGCCTGCTTCCATCATTTGGAGCGCCGGCAGTTCGGTCGCTCCTCGAAATCGGGCGAGGAGGGCGAGGACGGATCGCAGTAAGGCTGAGTCGGCGTGACCTTCTGCAGCGCGCGCTTCCCGGCCGCAAGGACCTCCAGGATGGCGGACACGTCGAAGACCGCGCCGCCCCAGGTGCCGCCGCTGACGTCCTGCAGCGCCGCCCACAGCCGCGTGTCGTCGGGCAGCAGCGGATCGGCGGCGAGATCCGGCCGCGGCGCACGCGCGGCGAGGATTCGCGAGCCCGCCTCCGCCGACGGCGACTCGGGATCGTTCCCGACGAAATTGACCGACCCCTGCAGGCTGCGCTGGTCGATCACGATCTCGACGAGGTCGCCGTCGCGCAGCTTGCCGATCGGTCCGCCGGCGAGCGCTTCCGGTGACGCGTGCCCGATGCAGGCCCCGGTCGACACACCGCTGAATCGCGCGTCGGTGATCACCGCGACGTGCTTGCCGAACGGCAGATGGCGCAGCGCGCCGGTCACCTGATAAATCTCCTCCATCCCGGCACCGAGCGGCCCACGGCATATCAGCACCAGGACGTCGCCGGCCGCAATCTGATTGGACTTGATCGCGGCGACGGCCGCCGGTTCGCTGAGGAAGATCTTCGCGCGTCCAGCCAGACGATACACACCGCCGGCGTCGACGACCGACGGATCGATCGCCGTGCTCTTGATCAGCGCGCCGTCCGGCGCCAGATTGCCCCGCGGAAAGCAGATCGTCGACGTCAGTCCGCGCCGACGCGCAGCATCCGGCGACATGATCACATCGTCGGGATCGACGCCGTCCGCGTCACGCAGCCGCGTCGCGCAGGCGCTGCCGCCGTTCGGACGATTCCCAGGCGTCGAGCTGCGCATCGAGCGTCACGCCGGCACGCCGTGAGCGCCCGCGTGTCCAGGAGACCAGCGCGGCGGAGATGAAGCATGACTTCGGGCACGCCGCCGGCCATGAACACCTGCACGGTGGGATGATGCCGCGGCCCGTTGGGCAGCGCATCGACCAGCCGCGGCACCGCGCGGTTCACGCGACTCCAGTCGGCAACCGTCGGCCGGCGCAGGCCGCGCGGCGTGCGCGATCGCGGGAAGATGCAGAATCAGATTCGTCGATCCGCCGAACGCGGCGTGCACGACCAACGCGTTCTCGATCGCGGCGCCGGTCAGAATCGCCCGCATCGCGATCTGCCGCGCTTCGAGCGCCATGAGCGCGCGCGCCGAGCGGTGCGCCAGATCGATCCAGATCGGATGGCCGGACGGCGCGAGCGCGGAGTGCGGAAGCGCCATGCCGAGCGCTTCACCGATCACCTGCGCAGTGGCCGCGGTGCCCAGGAACTGACAGCCACCGCCGGGCGAGGCGCATGCGCGGCAGCCGATGTCCGCCGCCTGCTCGCAGGGTAATCTCGCCATGAGAGAAGCGCGCGCCGATGGTCTGCGCGCTCCCGGCGTCTTCGCCGCCTTCCGCGAGCAGCGTGACGCCGCCGGGGAGCATCACGCACGGGAGATCGCCGCTGGCCGCCAGCGCCATCATCATCGCCGGCAACCCCTTGTCGCACGTCGGCGACGCCGAGCACGCCGCGCCGCGTCGGGAGCGAGCGAATCAGCCGGCGGAAGACCGTGGCGGCATCGTTGCGGAACGGCAGGCTGTCGAGACATCGCGGTCGCACCCTGCGATCGACCGTCACAGGGATCGGTGCACGCGGCCGCGAACGGAATGGCGCCGGCATCCTTGAAGACCCGCGCCGCCGCCTCCAACAGAAGCCCGACCTCCCAATGACCGGTGTGGTAGCCGAGAGCCACCGGCGTGCCATCAGGCGCGCGGATGCCGCCGTGCGTCGACAGCATCAGGAATTCCCTGCCGCCGAGCGCGGCCGGGTTCCATCCCATGCCGGCGTTCTGGCTCCAGCCGAACAGATCTCCTGACGGCCGCTCCCGCAGCATCTGCGGCGTGATCGGCAAACTCCTTCGGGACCGCGCACACGCGTGCGGATGTCGGAGCAGCCCGGGGACGTCGGCCTCGAACAACACAGTAACTTGAAGGGCTCGACATCATTCGTTCAGGACGAAGGCGACGAAGCGGTTGCCGGCCGCGGCAACGACGTATTGCAGGCCGTCGAGCTCGTATGTGATCGGACCGTTCGTGCACGCCGCCGATGCGCGAGTTCCAGAGCGGCGCGCCGGTGGTCGCGTTGTATGCGCCGATCCCCGACGCCGCCGAACCGAAGACGACGTTGCCCGGCCGTGCTCAGCAGGCCGGAGTTGCCGCCGTAGCGTGGAATGCTCCAGCGGATTTCGCCGGTCTTGTAGTCGATCGCCTTGAGCTGCCCTGGTTCGGCGTAGCCGCCGCGATCCGTTCCGCCCCATCCCATCGGATTCTCGCTGGCGTCGTAGATGTACCAGACGCTGAAGGCGCGCGTCGCGTTGACATAGAACAGGCCGGTCTGCGGGCTGAAGCGTCGGCGAAAACCAGTTGGTCGCGCCGCCCTGGTTCGGCGTCACCAGCGCACCGGCAATCTGCGGACGCTTCTCAGGATTGGGGATCGGCTGCCCTGCGTTCGTCGCGGCGGTCGAACGACCAGTTGGTCTTGATGAACTCGGTCGAGACGATCGCTTTGCCGGTGGCGCGGTCGAGCACGAAGAACTTGCCGTTGCGCGACGCCTGCGCCATGAGTTTCCGCGGCTGCCCGTTGATCGCGCCGTCGAAGAGGACCGGCGTCTGCGTCGCGTCCCAGTCATGCGTGTCGTGCGGCGACGACTGGAGATGCCACGCCATCTTTCCGGTGTCGGCGTTCAGCGCGACGATCGAGGCGGTGAACAGGTTCGCGCCTTCTCGATTGGCGTAGGCCACGACCGGTTGCGGATTGCCGGTCGTGACGTAAACGAGATTCAGCTCGGGATCGTACGTCACCGGCTGCCACATCATGCCGCCGCCGTGTTTGGCCATATCCAGATTGGGCCAGGTCTCGATGCCCGGATCGTCCCTTGGTCTGCGGCGTCGCATACCATCGCCAGATCAAGTCGCCGGTCTCCGGGATTGCGCGCGTCGAGATACGCCGGTTGATCGAGGTCGTCGCCGCTGACGCCGAAGATCAGTCGGTCCTTGACCACGACGGGTGCGACCGATCCGAAATACATCATCTCGGCCGAGCAGACTTCCTTGAACCACTTCTCCTGCCCGGTCTTGATGTCGAGCGACACCAGATTGCAGTCCGGCGTCAGGAAGAACAGCGACTCGCCGAAGATCGCGACGCCGCGGTTGCCGATGTGCATGCCGCCGCGGTTCCTCGCTCCACGTGTAGTGCCAGAGTTCCCGCCCGGTGCGCGCCTCGACCGCATAGCGCGTGATCCGGAGTTGGCAAAATAGAGAACCCCATTCACGAGCAGCGGTGTCGCCTTGACGATGCCGCCGCCGCGGCAGGTCGTAGATCCACGCCACGCTCAGGTGCTTCACGTTCGCGGCGTTGATCTTCGCGAGCGTGCTGTAGCGGCGTCCGGAATAGTCGCCGTTGTAAGTCGGCCAGGAAGCCGCGGCCGGCTTCTCGATCTGCGCGCTGGTCAGTCCCGGCTGCTGTGCGCTGCAGGACCGTCGAGAGAAGGAGAACGCTCGCGATGACGAATCGTTTCATTTCAGGTTCTCCAGGTAGGCCACCACATCGTGAATCTGCTTGTCGGTGATGCGGTCCAGTAAATCGATGTGCGCCTGAAGCGGATCGGTCGTGACCACCTTCGCGCCGGTGGTGCGGACGACGCGGATGGTGCCGTCCGGCTTGCCGGAACGTCACGTAGAAATCGCCTGCTTGCTCGACCAGGGCGCCGGACATCGGCGGTCCTGACGGCGGCGTGATCGTGACCGTCACGATGTTGGGGTTGGCGGGCGGCGGCGCGCCGCGGCCGCGATCGCGTGCGCCCGCGCCGGGAAAGAGCATCCGCTGCTGAAGATCGACCGTGGTGCCGCGCGCGCGCGAATGCCGGCCGAGGCTGTGTGCGGTCGCGGTGTGGCAGGTCGCGCAGCCGCCGGCGCCGTGGAGCTACTCGTCGCCCGCCTTCGCGTCGCCAACCAGGAGGTCACCGACGGTGAACATGGCGGCGCCGCGCATCGGTGTCGCTGACGCGCTGGCGCAGAAAGTGGCGCGAGGCTGACGACCTCTTCGTCCGTGAAGCTCGCGCTCGCCTTGCCGCTCTGCGTCGGATGCCCTGCCTTGAGCAACGGCCCGAGCACGCTGCCGGGCGTCAAAGCCATGCGATCGTAGCTGACCGTCCTCGTCCGGATGATGTTCGGACCGACCTCGGAGCCTCCCGCCTGCGACCCGTGACAGCTGATGCAGTGAATCGCCCACAGTGCCCGCCCGCGATCGTTCGCGGCCGGATCGACCACCGGCGTTCGCGGGATCTGCTGCACCGGCGGCGTCTGATCGGCAGCGCCGACGATCGCCACCGTCAGCAGGACTGCGCCTATCACCACGACTGACCTCATCGGGATCTCCTCGGAGCACAACGCTTGACCGGTCGCTGAGTGTAGTGGAGGATCGGGCTCTTATGACAGACCCACAAGCGAACGTTGCACCCGCCTCGACCGCTGCCGCGAAGCTTGCCGATGGCGTGATCGATCTCGACGTCCTCGGCTCGTCGCCCGGAGGTGAACGGCTGCCGCGTCTTCACGCACTACAACGGCCCGACCGATCAACTCGACGGACTCTGCGTCGGCATGTGCGTGGTCGACCCGGAGCGAGCCCGCATCCGCCGCATCGGCATCCGGAGGAGGAATTCATGATCGTCGCCCTCGGGGACCGGCGAGATCGAATGCGGTGGCAGGACGACGGCGGTGGGACCGGGCGCGGTGATGCTGCGCCGGCGACGTCCTGCACGGAATCATGAACACGGGCAAGGTTCCGCTGACCTTCTACTGGTCCAAGTGGCTGGCGAAAGGCGTCCGACCGTTCGTCGGCGGCCCCATTGATCGATGTGCGATGTGCGGTGCGAGACGCATCGGGCGCCGATGACCTCCTCCATCGCGAATGTAATGGCCGCGATCGGCGTATTGAAGGCGGCCGCGAGTTTCGCGGACCCCGGCGCCGCCTCCGAATAGTCGAGTCCACCCGCGAGGTATCGCGCACGCACCTTCCGACTTCGCGTGCGATGTGACCGTGAAATCGATCGGCGGTCGTCGCCAAACCCTCAAACATTGAACAAACTTGACGAAATCGCCCTCCGCGCGGCGTTGCGGCCGATCCCGGCCTCCGAGTGCTACACGGCGTGCTCAATCTCAGTCAGATGGTTCCGGCGGCGCTGTCGGCGTCACCGACTGACAGCATCGAAGGAGATCGATGTCGGTGCGCGTCGCCGCACGACTATTGCTGCGCAGAGCGTTCATGGCCGCAGCCTTCATGGCCGCTGTCTTCAGCGCCGCCATGCCGGCGTGCATGCGCAGACGTCGACTGACCCTGACTCCTGATCCGAGGAGTCGCCCGCAGCAGGGCGACGTCGGCCGCCGGATGCGCTCCCGGCAGACCACCGCGCAGAACACCGTCGTCTGCGAATCACGCGAAGGCGAGCGCCAGTATTGTCCGGCCACGACGTCAGCGGGCGTGGCGCTCGTGAGGATCGACCGGCACGGCGCCGTGCCTCCTCGGAAAGACCTGGGGCTACGACGACGGCGGCATCTGGACGTCGGACGGCTGCGGCGGGGAATTCATCGCCGGCCAGGTCGCGCAGGAACAGACAGACGAGCACGAAGCCGCCTCGAGCACGTCCCCAACGCCGGGTTCCTGCTCTACGACGGCGAGAAGGGCCAGATCTATTTCCGGCTCTTCAGCTACGCGCGCTATCTCAATCAGCGGAACATCGACGCGTCCTACACGGACTCCTTCGGCGTCGCGCACACCGTTCAGCAGCGGCAGGACATTCAGCTCGCGAAGTTCTTCGCGCCGTTCTCCGGCTGGTTCATGACGCCGAAGTTCCGCTACTACCTCTATGTCTGGTCGTCGAACGCGTCGCAGGGCGATCCGGCGCAGGTCGTCGGCGGCGGCAATCTGAGCTACACGTTCAATCGCTTCATCTCGCGTCGGTGCCGGCATCACCTCGCTGCCGACCGTGCGCAGCACCGAAGGACAGTTCCCATGCTGGCTCGGCGTCGACGGCCGGTTGATCGCCGACGAGTTCTTCCGCGGCTCGTACACGAACGGCGTCTGGGCGAAGGGCGATCTCGTCCAGAAGCTGAAATACAACGTGATGTTCGCCACCAACCTGAGCATCCTCGGCGTGAGCGCGTCGCAGATCGACAACAAGATGGACACGCAGTCCTACGCGCTGCAGTGGCTGCCGACGACGGGCGAGTTCGGCCTGTTCGGGACGTTCGGCGACTACGACTACCACGAGAAGGTGGCGACGCGCGTCGGCGTGCACTGGTCGCACAGCCTCGAGGACAAGCAGAGCCAGCCGAGCACGAACGGGATCGAGAACAGCCAGATCCGCCTCACCGACGGCAGCATCGTCTTCACGCCGGATCTCTTCGGCCCGGGCATCACCGTCAACAACGTCGACTACAAGATGACGAGCATCGACGCGCGGCATCAGATACCGCGGCCTGTCGCTCGAGGGCGAGTACTCACCGGCGCTGGCTGACGAACTTCGCGGGCGTCAACACCGGCGGCATTCCCGACATCAGCGACAACGGCTACCAGCTGCAGTCGTCGGCGATGGCCGTCAAGAACGTGCTGCAGCTCTATCTGAGCGGATCGCAGATCTTCGGCCGCTACGGCGACGCGTCCGAGGTGCGCGTCGGCGAGAACTGGTCATTTCATGAAGCAGCGCGGGCTCCGGTTCAACACCGAGTTCATCCACGTCAATCACAGCCCGGTCGGCTACACCGCGTATCCGATGCCGGTCGGCGCCAACGGCAACATCTTCCACGTCAACCTCGAGATGAACTTCTGAGCGATGCCGATGATCCACCATCGATCGCGTCGCATCATCGCTTCTGTGCGGCGGTGTCTGCCGGCGCTCGGCCTGCTGGCGGTCGTGCCTCGCGCACCCGCTCGGCGCGCAGGGATCGGGAGCGGCCAACGAGTTCTACGATTCGCACTTCCACCTGACCAACTACATCCAGCAGGGGATCACGCCGCGCGAGTTCCTGCAGATCATGGGGACGCGCGTCGGGCGATCGACGCTGTTCGGCATCCCGCTGCAGCAGCAGTGGTCGTACGCGAATTCCGGCGACTTCGCGCCGACCTATTACCTGCAGAGCGACGCGCCGCTCTACTACTACTCGTTCACCGACGCCTACATCGCCAGCGTCTATCGCGCGCTGACCCCGGCCGAGCAGGCGCGCTTCGACCCGATGATCACCGGCTTCAACCCGGCGGACATGTACGCCGCCGATCACATCCGCCGCGTGCTGCTGACGTTCCCCGGCGTGTTCTCCGGCATCGGCGAGTTCACCATCCACAAGGAGTTCGTGTCGGCGAAGGTGTCGGGCGAGACGGCCAGCCTGACGAACCCGGCGCTGGATCGGATTCTCGACTTCGCCGCCGAAGCCGGGCCTGGTGGTGATCCTGCACAGCGACATCGACATGCCGTTCGCGAAGCTGGATGCCGAGCCCGTCTACCTGACGCAGATGAAGTCGCTGCTCAGGCGGCATCCGACGGCGGCGATCATCTGGGCGCACACGGGGCTCGGCCGCGTCGTGCACCCGGCGCAGGTCGTCGGCGCAGGCGGCGGAGCGCAGCGCCGAACCACGTCGAGATTGTCGAAGCGATGCTGGCGGATCCGTCGCTCGGCCACGTGCACTTCGACATCTCGTGGGACGAAGTGGCGAAAGTACGCCGTCTCGTCGCCGCAGGCGATCGCACGCGTCGCCGCCATGCTGAACAAGTATCCGGACCGGTTCCTGTTCGGGACCGACACGGTCGCGCCGGCGAGCGCGCGGCGGCATACTTCGGCGTGTTCGAGATGTGGGCGCCGATCTGGCGGCTGCTGACGCCGGAGGCGAGTCTCAAAGTGCGAAAAGGCAACTACGAGCGGATCTTCGACGCGAGCGCGCGCGGCGCGTCCGCGCCTGGGAACAGGCACACGTGCGATGAACACCACTCTTGCTGGAAGACGAGCGACAGTGATGCGACGACAGCGGGAAGAGCCGGCACGCCAGCGTGCTCCAGCTTGTCATGGCCCTTCTGATGATCGGCGGCGGCGTCGAGCGCGCGGGCGCAAACGCCGATCAGCCTGGCGATGGCCGCGGCAGCCGCCGCGCAGGCTCAGCCCGATGCGAAAACGACTTCGAGATCTACGGATTCGCGATGCTCGACATCGGCCAGAACTTCAAGCAGATCAACCCGAACTGGTTCGACACGATGCGCGTCACCAAGCTGCCGTCGCTCGAAGAACCAGTTCGGTGAGGACAACAGCACGTTCGCCGGCGTGCGGCAGAGCCGCCTCGGCGTCGAGATCGTCGACGCCGACCGCGCTGCGGCGACCTGAAGACGACCTTCGAGTTCGAGTTGTTCGGCACCGGGCGTCGACGAAGGGCCAGACCACGTTCCGCCTGCGCCACGCCTAGCGGCGAGCTCGGGGCGTTCGGCGCGCGGCCAGACCTGGAGCCCGTTCATGGATCCGGACGTCTTCCCGAACTCGATCGAATACTGGGGACCGACGGGCATGGTGTTCTTCCGCAACGTCCAGGTCCGCTGGATGCCGATCAGCGGCGAGCACGACGCTGATGATCGCGCTCGAGCGGCCGGGCGCGAGCGGTGACGCGCGGCGTCTACGCCGACCGCGTCGAGCTGACAGAACATCAAAGCCGCGGTTTCCGCTGCCCGATTTCTCGGGCGCGCTACAAGTAGCGAAGGGACTGGGGCTACGTTCGTGGCCGCCGGCATGCTCCGCGCTGATCAAATGGGACGACGTCGCTCGACGACCAGCTTCGATCTCTCGGGCGAGGCCACTGGGGCTGGGGCATCAACCTCAGCTCGAACCTGAAGCCCGGCAAGAAGCGACGTCATCCGTCTGCAGTTCGTCGTTCGGCGAAGGCATCCAGAACTACATGAACGATTCGCCGGTGGACGTCGGCGTCGTCAACAACCCGCGAACCACGGTGACGCCGATTCGTCGGCGAGACGATCCCGCTCACGTCGGCATCGTGGCGTTTCGTCGATCACACCTGGAACGCGAAGTTCTCCAGCATCGTTCGGCTACTCGTGGCAGGACAACGACAACACCGACGCAGCAGGCGCCGAGCGCCTTCACGATCGGCCAGTATGCGCTCGGCAACCTGCTCATTACCCGGCGCCGAACGTGATGTTCGGCGGCGAGTTCCAGTGGGGCCGCCGCGAGAACTTCTCCGACGGCTTCACCAGCGACGGACGTCAAGGTGCAGTTCTCGTTCAAATACAACTTCTCGTACAAGGTAGGAGGTTAGTCATGCAGTGCCACGAAGTGCGTTGACGCGGCGATCGTCGGCTGCCTGCATTGCCGGCGGCTGTCGGCCGCCGTGGTTGGCGGCCTCGTTCTCACCGCTCAAGCGCCGGCCGACGCGCAGAAAGCCGTCGACGCCGCATATCAACCAGTTCAAGACGCTCAAAGAAGGGCAAGAACGCCGACTACATTCCGGCGCTCGCCAAGGTCGATCCGAACCTGTTCGGCATCGCGCTCGGTGACCGTCGGACGGCAAGGTCTACACCGCCGGCGACATCAAGACCGAGGTCTCGATTCAGTCGATCTCCAAGGTCTTCACGATGGCGCAGGTGATCCAGGAGCAGGGCCTCGACTCGGTCGAGAAGCGGATCGGCGTCGACGCGACCGGCGCGCGCGTTCAACTCGATCATCGCCGTCGAAGGCGTCCGCACCGTCGTCGGCACCGGCGCGCCGGAGATGAATCCGCTGGTCAACCCCGGCGCGATCTCGGCGACCAGCATGGTCACGGGCGCCAACGCCGACGCGGTCTGGAAGAAGATCATCGGCTTCCACAACGACGCCGCCGGCCGCCAGCTGACCGTGCTGCAGGACGTCTACAAGTCGGAGTCCGACACCAACCAGCGCAACCAGGCGATCGGCGCGCTGATGCTCGCCTACGGCTACATCAAGACCAACTGGCAGCAGGCCGTCGATCTCTACACGCGTCAGTGCTCGATCGGCGTCAACGCGAAGGACCTCGCGATGATGGCGGCGACGCTGGCGGCGGGCGGCAAGAACCCGGTCACCGGCAAGCAGGTGATCGATGCGGCCAAGGTGCCCGGCGTGCTCGCGGTCGATGGCCACCGCCGGCCTCTACGACGACTCCGGGCAAGTGGCTCTATCACACCGGCCTGCCGGCGAAGAGCGGCGTCGGCGGCGGCATCATCGCGGTGTCGCCCGGCAAGTTCGGCATCGCCGTCGTCTCGCCGCCGCTCGACGACGCGGGCAACAGCGTGCGCGCGCAGCGCGGCGATTACGGCCATTTCGAACGCGCTCGGCGGCAATCCCTACGCCGCCAGGAAGTAGTTCGCGTCTCGCGCGCCGTTCACGCCGTCGAGGCTGGCGATGCGGACGCGCGTCCCTGCGTGGGATTCAGCGCGCCTTGGAGCGCTTCGCTTCGCACAGCGTTGCGAGCGGACCCGTGTTCGCGCAGAAAACCGACGTCGTCCGGTTGGCGAACGGCGATCGCTTCACCGGCGAGGTCAAGAGCGTCAAGAAAGGGTCAGCTCTAACCATCGACCGACGACGCCGGGACGATCTGACCCGGAGCGGATCAAGATCGTTTCCGTCGAGTCCACGCGTCGGTTCGATGTGACCACAAGCCGACGGACGGCGCTTCTACGGCAGCCCGGCCGCAGGCGCCCTCGCACGCTCATCGTTCGCGAAACGACCGGCGACGTCTCGCTGCCAACGGAAGAAGTTACCGTCATCACCCCCATCGGCGCCCGCTTCTGGAAACGGTTGGACGGCTCGCTCGATCTCGGCTTCAGCTACACGCGATCGAGTGAGATCGCCCAGCTCTCCCTGAACTCGAGCACAGTGTACCGCGTGCCTGCATTCGAGGCGCGGCTCAACGGGTCGGCCACGCTCACGCAGAATTCAACCGACGGCGTCAGGGACGATCGGGGCACGATTCAGACGCATATTCTGCACTTTCGCGGGCAGCGTCTGTTCATCGGCGCGGGCGGCGGATTCGAGAGCGGCGAAAGCCTCGGCCTGATTCCTCCGGTCACGCAACTCGCCGGTTTCGCCGGTGCGGCTGGTGAACTCCAATCGGGCGCAGCTGTCGATCAGCGCCGGTCTGTCCGGCAACGACGAACAAAACGTCGACGTGGACTCCACGCAAAACCTGGAAGGGCATCCTCACGCTCCGGACGTCGCAATTACGCGCATGCCGATCGCCTCCCTGCACGAACTCTCGACCTCAGCCTCCGTGCACTACCTCGAGCCCGGAGCAACCGGGGCCGCCAGCGCATGCAGTCTCTCGACGCCAGCGCGCGGCGCGAGATCTGGATCGGCGACGTCTCTCCTCGCCATCAGCGTGTTCGACACGTTCGACAGCCGGCCGCGCCCACCGCCGGCGCCGATCGCAACGACGTCGGCGTCGTCCTGTCGCTCGGCTGGATAGCTAACATGGGGCTCCGCTCCTTCGGCTCGGTCGACCTCGCGGGGCCCCACGCCCCGCTCCGCTTCTCGCAGGCGCGCGGTGCGCGCCTGGGGGCCAACTGCGATCCATACCTTCGGTCGGGTCGCCGCGGGGGCCCCACGCCCGCCTGCTTCGCAGCGCGGTGCGCGCCTAAGCCAACTGCGATCCAGCCCATACCCCGGCCTGCAGCCGCTCGCGGGCCCCAGGCCCCGCTCCGCCTTCTCGCAGGCGCGCGGTGCGCGCCTAAGCCAACTGCGATCCGGAGCCCATACCCGGCTCGGTCGCTCGCGGGGCCCCCAGGCCCCGCTCCTCGCGCGCGCGGTGCGCGCCCAAGCCAACTGCGATCCGGATAGATGTGAAAGGAGGCCGGTGACAGGAAGCGCCTGCGGCTGACGGGCGATCGTGTGACCGCGCGTCAGCCGCATACGACGTGCTACTCTTCGCGTCTTCGAGCCGACAGGATCTGCGAAGCCTCGGTCCAGGATGATCGACGCGGTCGCCGACCTTCACCTTGGCCAGCGCGGCCTTGTCCTTCACGCGCGTGGTGCGGTACTTGCAGCCCTGCGGTCCGTCGAAGGTGATTGACGGCAGGTTCGGATCGATCGCGGTGATCGTGGCCGTAATCGTCCGCTGATGCGACACCGTCCCGGCCTTGCCCTCGTGTCGGAAAGCGCACGACGCCGCCGGAGGCGGAGTCGACCGCCTTGTCGCGCGTCTTTGGCGCTTTTCAACTGCAGCACTTCATGCTCTCGTGGGTACTCTCGCCGTGATCTTGTCGTGCCGACCTTCAGCGTGTCGAAGCGGGCGGATCGACGTCGGCATGTAGAACATTTCATAGGTGCCGTCGGGTTTTTCGCCGTGACCGTGCGGTTGGCGTGATCGCCACCGCCCTCGACACTCACGGTCAGGGGTTTTCGTTTCCCGTGACCGTTTTCGTCACCTGGGCCGCGGCCGGGCTGACCAACATGGCCATCACCGCCGCCGCGCCGCACATCGTCAACTTGTTCATCTGCTCCTCCTTCCCGGCGTTCACCATCACCGCGCAGGACGCGCGGGTAGCCGCCGGCCGATTCGGCATCATTGCCGGCACGCCCGCGACGCTGATCGCCGCGGCCGCCACACACGAGACCCTGGGCCCGGGTCCGCCTCGTCACGCTCCCTGCACGTGAATTGACAGTCGATGGTGCTCAGCCCTCGCAGCGACAGACATCTCCACGTCGAGCATCGACGGTGCCAAGAATCCATAATCCCGGCTGCCCTCCCATCCGGCTGTTTCGCACCGCAACTCGCCGATCTTGCGGCGGTCGACTATGCACGCGTGCGCGGCACATCCGACATTTCGGGGCTTTGCCCGATCAGTCTCAGAACTTGAAGCCGAACGCGTTCGACCAGCCGTAGTCGTTCTTGAAAACCCTGCCGGCGGCTGGCTGTCGTAGTTGTCGAAGAGCCCGAACCGGAAATACCAGTCCCCCGGCAGGTTGAAGTCCAGGTCGAACCGATACGTCAAGCCGGCACCGATCGGAAATCGTCAGGCTGGGATAGTACGTGAACCGGGTGATGAGGTCGGTGATCTTCAGCTTCTCGGTCATGAACTCCGTGCCGAGATACGCCTCTGCCGAGTCCTTCGTGGGCAGCGTCGCGTCGGTGTAGTTCTCATTGGTCCACGCCAGGCCGCCCCCGAGGGCCAGGTGCTGCGACGACGAGCGCATCAGGTACCGCCCGCCTCCGCCGCCAATCGTCGTCCGCAGATCCAGACCCTGCTCCTCGGTGTTCAGGAAGTCCTGGGTGGTGTTGACGCACCAGCGGGTGCCCAGGAGGCGGCGGAAAGTCGTTCCCGACGTCCCACCGCTGTGTCTCGGGCGCGTTGTCCTGCGAGTTTCTGAAGACGTTGGCGAACAGGCACATCGACATGGTGCTCGTCGCGGTAGGACAGGTTCGTCCCGAGCGAGAGCTGTTTCGCCGAGTTGGCGCGCGTCATGCTGTAGCCGAAGTCCAGGCCCATGTCGAACCGCGCCCAGAATGTCCGCTCGAACGGCTGCACCAGCGACACGTCCGCCAGCTTCACGGTCGTGTCGCCGACCTGCACGACCATCTTCTGCGCCGGGTCCGGCTTCAACGAACCCGCTAGACGCTTGCCGTCGAATGTCTCCACCAGGAACTGCCGTGTGCTTTCGATCGACGCGACCTTGTCCCACTCGATCTTGAAATCGGCATCCGAATAGCCCGTTTCGAGCTGTCAGGACGTCCTTTTCGACGCTCTTGATCTCACCCGACCAGCCTGATCGCCGGTGGTCGTGATCACGACATCCTGCTGAGCGTATGCGACGCCAGCGCTCCCGATGAATACCGCAAACACGGCGGCCGTTACTCCCGGCTTCCCATTCGTCCTCCTTCGTCGGTGGGTGTTCAGGGCGCACGCTGGAACCGATCGCGCGCGTCAGAAGGCCTCCTGAAGCGCAAGGTAGACTGCCGCTGGCGCCGTCCTTCCCCACGCGAAATCGAGGCACACGTTGGTCCGCGAACGTTTGTTGAGCAGCAGACGAAGGCCGCCGCCGGCGGAGGGCGCAACCGCGTCGAAGAGCGCTTCTCCTGTCTGGCGGTTCGACACCGTCGTCATGGTCGCGAAGACGACGAGGCCGAGGAGCCCGTTGCGCATGAGCGGCGCTCGATATTCGGCCTCGCCGTACACGAGCCGCTTCGCCGCGGTAGCGTCCGTCCTGGATAGCCGCGCGCGGAGCGGCCGTAGGTGTCCATGACGGTCGCGGGCACAGTCGAAGATGGCGCCGTGCCGCTCGTCACGGCGCTGGTATAGGTCCAGAGCGCGATGCGGTGGCGTCCGTGCGTGCTCAGCGGGAGATACACGCGGGCGTCGGCGTCCAGTTCCTGCCACGACGAATCGCCGCCGAGGAATCCGTCGAACGACACGCGATACCGGGCGCTCGCCCGCCAGCCGCGGCGCGTTGATGTCGTTGTCCCTTCGATTCAGCAGGATGTTGAGGCTGAGCCCGGACGACTGCTGCGCGTCAATCGGCAGGCCGTTCTGCTGGCTGTAGGTGACGTACGGAGACGACGGTCCAGGCGGATTCGACGGGTCCGCCGGCTCGACGTTCGAATGCGAGTCGAAGCAGAAACCCTCCGCCGAAATAGACGTCTCCCGCCGCATGGCGATAGATGGTCTCTTGATTCGCACGAAGTCCGTAGTCGGTGTTCACGGCCGCCGACGAGGGCGTGGCGGTGCCGAAGCCGTAGATGTCCTGCGCTGTGCTCTGAAAGCGATTGTCGCCCTGGACGAACCAGCGGTTGCCGTCGCTGAAGGCGTCGAACCGCACGTTGAACAGCACCTGCTTCTTGGTGGAGATCGACAGGCTGGCGATGCCGGAGGTCAGGCGCGTGGTCGACGGGTCCCCGCGGAACAGCGTCACCTGCGCGGCGGCGCCGACGATAAATCCTGCTGACGGATTCGAGCCGATGATCGGCGCGGCGACGATCATCCTCTTGCGCGGCTCGCTCGGCGGCGGATCCTTGTGGCGCCAGGCGCGCATCAGATCCGGGACGTCCGTCTCCTCGTCCGGAGCCACCGCTTGCGGCGCCTGCGCCGCAAACGTGGCAGCCGGCATCAGGAGGAGTGCAAACGAGCGCGATGCAGCGCATGGTTTCGCGGCAGATGGCAACGCGCGTGCCCGCGCACGCCGACAGCCAGCCCCGAAACAACGCACAGGCCGATGTGCGCTTGCCGCGCCGCTCCAGTATTCCGGACCAACCTCTACCAGGTCGGACGATCTCTGCGCGCGGCTCGCGCGCTGGCCCGGCGCCATCTCCGAAAACTCCTCTAATCCAGCGTGGTCGCTTCGCCGCCCCCGGCACGCGGCTTTGCCCCCTCGCGCCGACATGCGTCACATTTCATGGATCCGTTGCCGGCTCACAGCCGGCATCCCGCGTCGTCGCGGCCTTCGTCCGCTGGCGCTGGTCATGGTCGTCGCGCGGTGCGTCCTACCCACGGACGCGCCGACGGCACCGCTCTCGGCCGCGCGCCGCCGAACGCGTGCGCGTTGCTCACGGTCGACGAGATTGAGCCGCTGGCGGGGAACGCGAGCGTCGCCGAAGGTGTCTCGAACTCGATCCCGGCCTCCGGCTACGTTGCCTGCCGATATATGTGGGGTGTCGGCACCGGCCGTTTCAAACTCGACGTCACGGTCAACGAGGCGTCCCGGATGTTTCCGGCGATGAGTCCGGACCAGATCAAGCAGCGACTGTTGGAGTCGGTCAGAGCCGGGACGGCTGATGCAGTCATCTCGGAGATCGGCGAAGCCGCCGTGTTCAAACCCGACTCGCCTGTCTATGCCAGTGCGTTCGCACTCGTAAAGGGCCGCATCCTGGGGTGCACCTCGACGGAGCGCTTCGCGCGCGAGAAGAAGGATCAAGTCATCGGGCTGCTGAAGTCGGCTGCGTCGCGGCTGTAGCCAGTCGACGATGACTACCGCGTCGGGGAAGTCTGCTGAGAGTCCGACGATCCGTCTGCGCGGCGTTGTTCGTCTGGCACCTGTCCGGCACCGCCTCTGCGCGCGCAGGCCCCGACCGAGACGCAGGCTGCCGCGCCAACGCGCAACGCGCAGATTCCACGGACGCGCAAACGCCCGCGGCCACGACGCCACCCCAGCCCGCGACGCGCGCCGAGGAGATCGAGCTGGCGCGACGTCAGAAGGACGCGACGCTGTGGCCCGAGCGGGAGAATCCGCTCGTCGTCAAGGCCAACCGTCTGGTGGATCGCGGCTTCATCGAAGGCATCCAGACCGGCCAGGGCAACAACGGGTGGCAGCTGCTTCTCACCGGAACACGCGCCGGCGCAGGGCCAGACGTTCGGCATCGGTTACCGGCGCGCGGATCTGTTCAACGACGCTCTGACCGCGCGGGCCACTGTTCGCGGCACGTTGCGCGGCGCACTGCTCGTCGACGGCGAGCTGCAGGTGAATCGTCGTGCGCCGCTCGGACGACACGTTCGTCGACGTCTACATGAGACTACGAACGATCGCCGCAAATGGATTACTACGGTCTTGGCGCCGACTCCCGGAAGGAAGACCGCACCCGCTATCAGCTGAATACGGCGTCGGTCGACGCGCGGGCCGGCTACCGGTTCACGCGCGCGCTGAACGCCGGCATCGATTTCGGCTACGGCGCCGCGCACACCGGTCCGGTCAGCGGCGGCGACGTCCCGTCGATTGAGACCAAGTTCGACAGGACCACGGCGCCCGGGCTCTTCGACGACACCACGTTTCATGTCGTGGGGCGCGTTCGCCGGATACGACACCCGCGACCTGTCGCGCGGCCCCAGGAGCGGCGGCTTCTACGGGATCGAATTCAACCGCTACGTCGATGTGGATGCGGGCACCTACACCCATCGCCAGCTGGATCTCGAGGGTCAGCAGTTCTTCCCGTACTTCAACCAGCAGCGCGTGGTGGCGCTGTTCGTCAAGGCCCGGTTCGCCTACACCGGCCGCGACGATCGCGTCGTCCCGTTCTACCTGCTGCCGCAACTCGGGGCAACTTCGAGCTGCGCGGCTTCAACGATTACCGGTTCGCCGACAACAACGCGTTCATGGCGGCGCTCGAGCATCGCTGGTATGCGTTCAGCGGCCTCGAGATGGCGCTGTTCGTGGACGCCGGCAAGACCGTTCCCGAGAAAGGAGGCGTCAACTTCTCCGGATTGAACTACAGCGGCGGCATCGGGCTGCGCGCCCGCGTGCGCGGCGCGGTCGTGCTGCGCATGGACGTCGCCAGGAGCCGCGAGGGCACCCGCTGGATCTGGTCGCATGAGCGACATCTCGCGGAGACGGTTCTAGTGGCGGCCCGGCGCACGTGCGCCTCGCTTCGCGCGCGCGCTCGCGCTCCTCGTCGTCGCCATTGGCATCGGTCGAGGCCAGGCGGCGGCGCAGAAGTTCTATCCAGACGACCCGCTGCTGCGCGAGCCGACGCCGCTGCCCGCGCCCGATCCCGGGCGCGCAATCTCAGCGTGCTTCTCGAAGCCGTGTCGGCCACGTTCGGCCGTCCGGGAGAACGGCATCCCGGCAAGAAGGTCATCGCGGCCCAGGGCGTCAACACGCTGGGCGACGTGCTCGACGGTGCGTGGCATGCGTGAAGCAATACGCAACTGAACGGCGCT
>ERZ1370068.8530-contig-7375_pt1 | contig 105662 bp, 108 predicted proteins | sample MGYA00561227_ERZ1370068 | MGnify/ENA primary metagenome ERZ1370068 (study PRJEB38410, sample SAMEA6850437) | metagenome | study: Metagenomic assessment of the ecological functions of the soil: analysis of the soil microbiota associated with the...
TTACGTATTGCTCGTCGCTGACGCCGCGATCTCGAACGCCCGGCCGAAGATCGCCGACTACCCGTTCACGACCCTGCATCCCGAACCTCGGCGTCGCGTCCGCTGGCCGCGCCCGAGCAGAGCTTCCGTCGTCGCCGACATCCCCGGTTGACACGAAGGCGCGGTCAGGAGGGCAAAGCTGGGCTCGGCCACCTGTTCCTGCGCCACCTTCAGCGGACCCGCCTGCTGCTCCACCCGGTCGACTTCGCGCCGCTTCGACAGCGAACGCCGATCCGGTCGAGCAGGTGCGGGCCATCGTCGCTTTGTCTCGAGAAAGCGCGACCCCGAGTTCTGGCCGCCAAGCCGCGCTGGGATCGTCCTCAACAAGCTCGGGACACGGTCCCGGGCCGAGGAGCGCGTCCGAGCGGGTCGCCGCGTTCAAGTCAAGCGGCTGCGCTGGAAGGGCCCGGTCTTCTCGGTCTCTGGCGCTGACGCGCGAGGGCTTGCCGCGGGCCTGCGCGCTGTCTACGACCACGTCAAGACTTACGCGGTCGCGGCGCAGGCCGAGCGCGACCGCGCCGACGAGGGGCACCGGTCGCCGGCGCCAGCGCTTTCGACGGCGGCGTCGCGCGCCGAGGCCGACACCGGCGCGAGATGAGCGCCACGGCGCGCGCGCGCGGCGCATCGCTGCCGTCTAGGTCGGCTCGAGCCTGGTCACCAACGAAGGCCGCGGCGTCGACCCGGTCGCCGTCGGCGACTGGTGCCGGCAGATGGCCGGCGCTGGTGCGCGCAGGGACGCGAGCTGGTGATGGTCTCGAGCGGGGCGATCGCCAGAAGGCATGAAGCGGCTCGGCTGGCCGGCGCGGCCGCGCGGCGTGCGCGAGCTGCAGGCGGCCGCCGCGGTCGGGCCAGATGGGCCTCGCGCAGATGCTACGAACCGGCGCTGCGGCGCGCACGGCATCGGCAGCGCAGGTGCTTTTTCACTCATCGCGCGTTGAGTTTCGAAATGATTGTTCGATCATCTCGTCGCGGCCAAGGAGCCGGCGCCAGGCCAGATCAATGAGAATGATAATTACTGTCGATTAACCGATCCGCACCCATGCAGATTCCGTCCATGACCCACTGGTCCGCATGTCACGATGCCATGCGCTGGTTTCATTATACAAATGGCGCCGTCGCGCCACAGCGCCCGCCGCCAGTTACGCCACAACAGCGCCCAGCCCCAGCCATCAAAGCACACAGGGAAGCCTCTCTCTACGATCCCACATACTGAAGATCAGGACAGGCACGACGCCAGCCTCTGGCCTCAGAGCACAGCCAGGCTCTGAGCCAGCTTCAACACACTCATCTAGGCTTCATGGTGAGTTCTGCGCTCGGCCGCGGTGAGCGTTGACACACAGATCTTTCGTTGGTTAACGAATGGGCGCGCACAGTAAGACGGTGATCGTCGCCAGATGCAGACTGCTTCGTTTGCCAGGCCGGCGAAAGACTCGTTATCGCGCTGCGACGATAGCGGTGGAATGCGAGCCTGATGAGCAGCAATGCTCGACGAAAGGCGTGTTGCCGCCATGCCAGCGAGCAAGAGCTCGCTGCCGATCGGGCGTCGTCAGTCGAGGGGCGATACCGCGCGATGTCATCGCCAAAGTGCCGCGCCAGCGGCGAGGAGATCGTCGGAACAGCGGCGCGCCGAGTGCGCACGATCGCGCAAAGTCCTCGTCGGAGATCGCCGGCTTTGCTGAGCCGATCCACCGCGACCTGCGCTGCCAGCAGCGATGTCGCGCGCCATCGGTCGCTGGCAGACTGCGTTAACAGCAGCGGCGTCGGTTTTCATCGCGCCGCGGATGCGCGCGCGATGCGGCGGTAGCCGCTGCGCCGGTAGCATCGATCACCCTTTCGCGATGATATATACCGAACGCAGGCGGATAAGGCGCGGAAGAGCGGCTATCGTTATCTGGGACGTCAGCATCACAGGTCGAGCGGGCTCCAGTACGTTCCAGCGCCAGGCGTCGAACCTGCGGTCGGTCGCGGGTTATACGCTACCGTGGCCGGTGAGCTGGCGTCCAGATTCAGCCTCTGGCCTCTGTATGCCGCAGGTCGCCGGATGTCGGCGCGCACAGTCGCGCTACGACGATGCGGACATGACCACGGGTTCGCGGAATATCGTTCGCCGTTTCGTCGTTGATGTTCTCTGCCAGGAGCGGGTCCGATTCTTGCCTCAGAACACCTGGTTCTCGTTGAGCAGATGCCGACGCGCCATCTGAATCATCGTTTGTCGAAGATGCACAACCCGGATTCTGCGCTGACGAGGTACTCGGCACGACGCTTCAGTCCCTGCTTGCTGACTGCCAGCCTGCAGCCACGCGCGATCCAGTGCCAACGCCAATGCCGATGAGCCAGGCTGTCTCACTCCTCAGTGAGCTGTCGACGCCGAGAAATAACAGCTCGATGCTGCCCGTCAAGTATTGCCGGCATCTACGATGCTGCTTCAGGCGACCGGCAGACTGATGACGTCTGGCGAGATGAATCGCGCTTTATGCCGTCGAGCTTCGCTGATTGTCGTGTGGCCGAGCTGCGGCAGGAAGTCGGGGCGCTTCCGGCCCGAGCCGATCGCTGACACGAGTTTTATTCCCGTCATCCAGCCAACTTGTTTGAATATCGCCGCTCGGTAGCCGCAGCTACGCGCACGCCGAATGAATTTCTATCGCATCCGCACAGCTGGAGATATTATACTGGTCGCGCTTCGCCTGAGGCGGAAGCGCGAAGACGCCTACTGCCTGATCGCGAGTGGCGACGAGCGCCGAGGTCACGCGCGAGCGCTGAGCGATGCAATCGGTATAAGGTACGACAACGGGATGATCGGCTAAGTATCCGCCGCACGAGTAATGTCAGCGTCATGACACCGGTAGGATCGATCGTCGACAGCCCGAACGGACCATGCCGCTAACACGGTCGAGGCGATGAAGAGCCGCGCCGATGATCAGCAATGCCGATATTACGATGTCGCCGAGGCTGCTGTCTTCGCCGCTGGTGGATCTTGCGAGTCGCTGCTCCTCAGACGATCGCGCTGGCGCCTGGTTGCCGCTCGTTCGCGATTCACCGCCGAGGATCAAGCGCTGGCAGGCGGTCTCGCTTCGCGACGCGCCGAGGCTGCAAGCCGGGCTACCCGGCCGCCAGGTAGCTGCTGTACCGTGGTCGATCGCGGTCGCGATACGACTTCGTCTCGGCGCTATCCACGATTTCACACCGCACCAGTCGCGACTACCGACACCGCCGGCGATCCGTCGCCCGATGGCAGGGCGTTCTGCAGGCTCAGCGCGGCATCGAGGTCGGCCGATGCCGCCGGTCGTTCGCCGAGAACGCACCTTCCCTCGACAGGTAAAGTCCAGCCGTTTACTGCTTGCCATATCGTCGCCGCGATCATAAACCACGACGCGCGGATGATCTGCCGCACGCACGCCCGCGCTGGTCGCCCGCCCGATCAGCTACGACCGGTCGCCGGTCGTGCAGTGTCGACGTAGCGAGCCGATGCCAGCTGACGCGGCGCGATGTTCGCCGATCGGAGCGATCGGCGTTACCGGATCCGACGTCAGTGGCTTGCAGCCGAGGTTGCGCCGATGCGATGCCGCCGATCAACGCGGCGACACGAGCGCTGCCTTCCCGAAGTGGCAAGCTCGGCGCATGATCGGCGAGCCGCCACGGGAGAGGAAGTGGCGGCAACGTCGCGACCATCTGGTCCACTGCCACGCCCACGCGCCTGTGCCGGCACGCAGGTCGAGGAGATTCTTCGCTCATACCAAAGAGCTGCCGCGGCATCTGGCACGCCGAGCCGAGCCTGAAGACGATCGAGCGATCGCGCCCACCAGCTGGGCTCGGCGCGAGAGCGACGCAGGCAGACACGAGCCAGACGCGGTGATCTGCATCACTACAGTTTATATGCAGGTTCCTTCAGAGCTCTCCTGCCGGCTCCGTCCAGTGGAAAGCGGCTTAGCTGCGATCTCGATGCGTTATATCTGCGATGCCAGGCGGGACGTGCCGACGGCTTGATGCTGATCGGTCCCACACGCAGACACCCGCGCCGGCAGCCACCTGCGCCACTACCGAGCCGCTGAGCGGCATCTGGCGCCGGGCTGCGCTGGCAGTATCGCGGCCGGTTACTAACGTTGCAGCCAGTGGCGCGTTGCCCAGTTCAGCTGCTTGACGCGGCGCCGCCCAGCAGTTTACATCGATCGTCGCCGCCGGCGATGAGTCAGCGCCGCGTGGTGGTACAAGGTTGGTGCGGAGCAACCATCGCACATCAGCAGCACGCGCGTCAGCTGTTGTCGTGATATCTGTCATCATCACTCGCGCCGCGAACGAGCCGCCAGCGATCGTCGTGCCGATCGTCGCCCGGGTGAGATCACGCCGGCAGCGCCCGGCATTGTCGATCGGTTCGTGGACTGAGCGTGTTGCAGACAGATAAAAATCTGCCGGCGGCGCAGCCGTTTTCGAGCAGCCGGACAATCGTGCCGGTCGCGACGCCGAGACGACGTGCCGTCGGCGCCACGTATCTGTTTCGAGCGCCAATGCAGCTCGGTGATGACCTGCCGTTGAGCCGCCGACGAATCTGCCGTTCGACGTAGAGCCAGTGATCGTCGGCCAGTCCGAGTATTTGATCGTCCCGACGTTGACGGCTCACCGCCGCATGCTGATCTGATTTGGCCGCCGGAAAAAGGCATCATTGGGGACGCGCTGAAGAGGACGACGGGCAGTTCCTGACTATGTCGTGACGTGCCATCACTGGCGGCAGTCGACTGCAGATTCCAGCAAACGCCGGCGAAGATCAGAGAGACGCCATCGACTGCGCCAGCGCATGTCGCGGATCTGATCGTCGCCGATTTCGCGGAGTCGCCGACGACCGTCGAAGCGGTATGTCTGGCTGCCAGCCACTCTCGTCGACAGGTTAGCTGAAGCCGATGCTGATGTACGGCAGCGTCGTGTTATCGACCGCTGCCGGATAGGGTGAGGCGGGCGAAGTTATCGAATGTCGATCTCATGTTGCGAGCGCCGCCGAGTCAAACAGCTCACGATCAGAGGTGGTCTGGTACGTGGTCGAGTCGAAATATGTCGCCGGGGAGCGATGACGCGGTCTGGCGAGTCGCACGTGGGCTGAAGTTCAAGAGCGCTCCGGGACGCGCGTCGGCGTCCGCGGACAGTGTCACTGGCACGCGTCGACCAGCGTCGGCGAGAGGCGACGGCGAACAGACCAGCGCTGATGTTGCGCCGGGGTGATCGCGACCGGGTGTACGCGTCGGGAAATCACGCACGATGCGCCGAGTGCTGTTAATTACTAACGAGTCGTCGCGACACTTTTTTCACAGGGTGCAGACGGATTTATTGCGACGGGCGGTTGCGTAGTCGTCGTCGCTTGCCAGACGTATTGACTCGGAGAGTGTCGCCGCACAGCAGGCCTGAATGAGTCGCCGAGGATATTAACCCCGAACGAGCAGCTGAAGCGCCGGCGACGCGCATTCAGACAGTCGCCGCCGGGGCTGTCAGAGATTTATTTTTCGGAGCGGCGTCAGTGCGGGTCGATACGGTGGTGGCGATCTTATCGAACCGGCGGTCGCCTACTGTACGCCGGTTGCCCGATCGCCAGCCGAGCTGCCGCCATGCTGCCGCGCTGAGGTGTCGGTACCGGTATCTGGCGTGCCACACGCCAGCGCGATCGTACGCTGCCGGTGCCGAGGTCGACGGCGGATGCCCGCAACATGGGGATCGCCTGGCCAGTGCCGCGACGTTCAGATGTCAGTCGATCATTGAGTTTCGGTTATCGTCAGCGGTCGACTTAGGTCATGCTGTGTCTTTCACCGAGCAGCGGCGATTACTGCCGAAGAGTTTACGCTCTGAGCCGTCCCACGCGTTACCCGGCGTCAGCAGCGCTATCGTGGCGATCAGGCGCGCCCGCGTCGTCATTGGCAGGCGGCGAGGTTGCCATCGAGATGCCGGCAACGCTACCGCATCGCCGACTGCCAAGCCGCCGCCAGCTCTGCGTGGTCTGCAGCGCAGCGATGTCGACGCCTCCGCAGAGCGTCGGCGACGGTCGGCGACCCGCGTTGCGCGGATCGCCGTGAATGCCAATGATCAGTGCCTGTCGCCGCTTCTCCGGCGGCACGCCGGGAAGTTTGTCCTCGTCGCGGTGCAAAGAACAAGACGGGCGAGCCTTCGCCCAGCCAGATACGCGAAGCGCACGTCCCGGCGACCGGCGACGATGTCGGCAGGTAAGATGCGACGAGCTGATAAAGGTCGCCGGCACACGCGGAAGGGGTCGACGCGGCCGTCAACATGTTCGTCTGCCACGGGCATCGTGCAGGCGTTGGTGGATGCGCCTCGCGTCTCGTCGAACGCGCCGGATGCCGCCCGATTCGAACTCTGAGTGTCGCGGACCGAATGCTTCTCTGATCAGCTTCCTGTATCCGCCAATGTTTCGCGCTTCCGGGCGCTCCCGCAAAGCGCAGGCGCGCGAGGTCGGCGGCGAGCCGATCCGCCGCCGCTGGTGCCGGCGCGGGACTGGCAGCACGCGCGAGTCGTCGTCGTCGCGCGGTGAGCGCGGCTCAGGCGCCAGGCGCCGTTGTCGGCGCCGGCAGCGACATTCAGCATCGTGTCATTTCCGCCATGACAGGCGTCGCGACGCCAGAGGCTGATGGTTACCGCACCGCGCTGTCAGCGGCGTTTCATGTCGCGGCGACGCCGCCGTCGGCAGTTGTGGCTGTCGAGTTCGCCAGCAGCAGCGGCCGCATGATGCCAGCGGAAGCTGATATTCAGTGCTGATATGTCGCTAACGCCAGCGCCAAACAGGTCGCCGCACAGGTGCGTCGGCTGCCCGTTACGATTGTGTCACGCCGGCGGTGTTCAGCCGGCGCCGCGGTATTTCTGCAGAGTTCTGAGTGACATGTCGACGTCTGCCGCCATCGCATAGCCCGGCGCGACGCGCGCCGGCGCGCCGTCATCGGCGTTGAGCGCCTGATTGAGCGGGTACTGAGCCGCGCCGGTCATCGACTTGTGCCCCCGCACGCCGGTTCCGATGATCGCCTCGGCTCGTTACCGTCGCCCGCGTTTTTTCGCCGCTCGATCACCAGGGCCGAGAGGTCGTCGAGGGCGTAGTGGCGACGTCGGAAAGCGCGACCTCGATGTCGCGGCACGGCGAGGCGACCATGAACATCAGTCGATGATTAGGGCGCCCGCGACCGTCAGCGAAGATTGTTTCAGCCGTGGACGGATGCCGAACTGGCAGCAGCATGGCTGATAGGGAGGCAGGCGCTGAATTTCGCTGAAGCGCAAGCCGCGCCGCGGTTAATCGCTAGGCGCCGCGCCAGAAGGGCGATCAGCTCGCGCCGACGAACAGCACCTGGTCTGGCGCAAATCCTCGAATGGCTGCGAGGCGAGCGAATTGAGCCACGCCATCGAGGCGCGCCGATCTGGTCGATTTACCTGGCGACGAACGCTGGAATACGCAGCGCCGGTGTTGCCGCCAGCGCACCGCTTCTTCAGCTGGGCGACCACGAATCGAATGCCGCGACTCGAATCGCGTGGCGCGCAGCGGATGAGCACGGTAGCACGCGAGCGAAGCGTCGCCGGCCCGCGACGCCGCCATACCGGCGGTGCCAGTTCCATGCGACCGTACCGCGGGGTCGACGCGTCTGTCGATGATCGCATCGGCCGAGGCGGCTGAACGTTTCAGCGGCTTAGTTGGCCGCAGATGAAGCGCGTCGCGATTGAGTCTCCGTCAGCGGAAAATTTGCGCCCGGTGTTCACCTTCTTCGGCGCGCCAGCTGGGCGCCCGCGCGGCGCTGACTAGCGTGATCGATCGCCTGCCGCGCCGCTGGCGGCTGCCTCGGCCAGACGGCCGGACGGCGATCTACGCAGCGATGGTCGCGGCCAGCGCCGTCGGGTTGCGCGGGCAGGAGAAAGGAACGGCGCTCGCGTCAGGGTTTCTCGGTGACGTTCGTCAGACGGCCGCTAAAGAATTGCCGCGCACTCGCCGATCGACGTCGATCAGCGCCGCCGGCAGCGAAAGTGCCGTTGACGACGCGGTCGTACTCGGAACGACCAGTTTCGTCAGCCGCCAGCGAGTGGTCGAGCAGGACGGACTAACGACGCGCCTGAGCTGATCAACACCGCGCCCGATCATCGCTCGCAGCTGCTGGGCGCCGCCTGATGTCGAGCGGTGTATCGTCGGCTGAGCATGTCGGCGTACGTCGAAAGCTGAGCTGGTCGAGCCGACGTCTCGACGAGCGCCATCGTCCGCGCCGTTTCGCCTGAAAGTTTGACGACATCGTGACGTGTTGATGTTTCTCACCGCGCCTGATTGAGCGCGGCGTGCGCGTTCATCGCCGTGATACGTACGGGTGGCAGGAGGTGGTCGACCAGCTGCAGCAACATGTCGATGATGATCAGTGAATTTTTCGCGGCTCACAGCGCCGAACGGCGCCGCTCACTTCTGCAGGTGGCTGACGTTCGGTCGTTGTCGCGACGCCTGTCGGTTTCGACTGCGTTAACGTCGCCGAAGGACGCCTGCCGCGCGATGGGATATTACAGTACGGTATCGCGCCGTCGACATCGCCGAAGTGTTGTCGAACTGATCTCGATGTCGATCGCGGTTGCGGCGGCGCGATCTCCGGCACAGCGGGTCGTAGCCACGAGGTCGGGAGTGCGCGCGCCGACGACGCGGCGCCCGGCCAGTATACCTGTGCCTTCGATCGCCGATCAGTGCCGCGCCGCGTTTATCGGGCCGGCGTCGCTGAACACGCCTGCGCGCCATACGAGCAGTGCGTTGATGAGACGAGGTCGGCGTCGGTCAAAAATGGCCGGCTGTAGCCGCCGCAAATGTCGGTTATTCCAGCCGGATCGCAGATCACCATCTGGTCAGTCGTCTGATGATCGCGCGGCTACCGGGCAACGCCGGCTGGGTTCAGACACCGTGACGGGTCGAAGGTTATTAGGCCTGCCCGGTAGTGCCGCCGGGCGCGCCCGGGCCGCAGATACCTGAGGTGTCGATCGCAGTTGACGAGCGCAATGCCGGCCAGGCCGTCAAAAGATACGCCATGTTGGCGTCGTTCGCGGGATCGCCGTCGCTCGGGCGACGCCGATGCACGCACCGGGCGCTCTGCGGAAAGGCGCGCTGCACTCCGTGCAAAGGCCGCGGAGAGATTACGCGATCGTGAGGGTGACGAAGCGCTGGCTGTGATTGATGCCCTGAGTCGCAGATGGCGCCGGGTCGGTCTGGTGGCGCTTCAGGCTGACCCGGTGATGAGGATCACCGTTTCAACCGATATAAAGCGGTCGAGTTCGCCAGTGAGGGCGAGTCGACGCGTGACAGACACTGTTGTCGGTCGACCGGTTCTCCATGTTCAGCTTCCTTCGCTGGTGCCACGCGCCTGACCGCGCACCGCCGCCGAGTGCCGCCTGAATAAAGCGCGGCAAGCCGACTGGCTGAACGTGACGTCATTTTTGCTGTTCTCTGGTACTGTCCGGTGCCAGACGCGACTTGTCGCCTCGAAGTCGCCAGGCTGCCACGGGCATGACTGGCGTGCCGCTGCCGCCGACACGCCCGTGGCAGCAGCCCGACTTGAGCGCCCGCCGCCGATCGGTCCGGCGCCGGAGAGCAGCGCTTGGGGTTCGCAGTACTGGCGGCGCGATCGCCGGCGTCGGCGGCAAATGAGACGGCGACGAGCTCTACGAGGATCCCGAGGCGCTGCTGCAGGCCGATGCCATGCCGATGCGACAGTTCATTTCAGTTATAGTAAGCGCGTGACGCACCACGCGTGCGATCCGGTGAAGGCGCGGCGTTGCTCGCGCAGTACGCTGCATCGTCGCCTCGCGAATAAAGATCGTGATGGCGTCATGGTACGAGCGCGCCAATCTCGTCGACTCCGGCGCTGCGCTGCTGCAGTCGCCGAAGCCAGCTTCACTGGCTGGCGATGGCGTGCCGCCGTCAGCCATCGATCGTCGCTGCGATCAGCCGGTGCGAATTCTGATGCCGTCGCCAGCAGTTGCGTGACGCCGTCATCGACGATCGCCGGCCGGCAGTGACGCAGTAAGCATCTGATTGAAGAGCGAGTTAGGCATCGCGAGTCACGGCTGCCGTCATCGACGGCAACACGCCGAACGCGCCGCGAGGTGCAGGCGTTCGACGATGCGCCAGGCCGTCACGATCGGCAGTCAGTGCTGAAAGGCGACGCGCCGGTCGCCGCGCGGTTGCCGGTCTGTATGTCGGCGAGAAAGCTCACGACCGCAGATCTTCCGCGCGCAAGATCAGCGACGGCGCGCGGGACTGATCGACGGAAGCTTCGCCGACTGGCGGCACGGCATCGACGAGCTGTCGAACACGAGTGTCGCGCTCACCTGGCCCCGCACAGTGCCGAAAATGGCAACGGATCGATCGTGCCGGTCGACGACGGCGTCACGATGTGGCACGCCCGGTCCATCGCGCGTCACAGGCCCGCGAACCTGCGGCATCGCGGTGTCGCCAGGTCGGCGCACTTCCGTTTGCCGGCAGGTGCAAGCCGGCGTGAGTTTTTCAGCGCCGTCGATTCGATCGCCGAGTCGGATCTACAGGTCGCTGACCGACGATCATCTGCGAGACGCAGATCGATCGCCGCACTATCCGGCGCAGAATACGCCAGCACACTTCGAAACGCCAGCGACTGCGCCAGATAGCGGGCGAGCCTGAGGCAGCTGAACGTGATCGCTCGGAGCGGTATCGGCGGTCGTTGTCGAGGTAGCTCTTCGGCGGGGTTCTGACGCGGCTTTTGCGGTGATCGCCAGTCACCGGTGATTTTGGCGAGGTGTGACGCTGCCATCGTCTCTCGTTCAGGCCCGCGCCAGCGTGCCGCCGGAGGCCTGATGCCGTTCATTCGCCATCATCACGCCGCATCACCGAACTGACGATTGACCAGTCCCGGTCGCCGCCGGTAAAGCAGCGCGGCCTCGCAATCGCTGCTGATAGGCACATCGACAGATGATGGGCCGCCCATGCGGCGAACGCCGCGCCCGGCGCGCTGCCCAGCTCGGCCCGGCCGAGATGCGGATCGCGCCGAGCGCGACGTTCGCCGCATGGCAATTTCCATCTGGCTCGATGACGGCTCGAGCGCAAAGCCGGAGTTGCTGAAGGCCACGCGCAAGCGCCGCATCGCGAGCGGCGCCGGGGTTCAGGTTCAGGAGGTCAATCGTCTTCTCAACCAGTCGAGCAGATGCGCGACACGATGAAGAAGATGAAGGCGCGGCGGCATGATGAAGATGATGAAGCGGATGGGCGGCATGAAATTTCGGCGGCATGCGCTGAGCGCCTGGATATCCGGCAGGCCAGAGAAGGCAACGATGGACCTGGCCTCGCACTCCGCGACGCGCCCTCTGCGCCCTGCCGATCGTCTGCGGCTAGCGCGCCATCGCCGCCGCCACGTCAGGAGAGCCCACGGGGAGCGCCTCATCATCGCTCGTCGGCTGGCCGCCCGGAGCGACCTGGATCCTCCGCTCTTCCGAGCGGTTATGCTCAGCACCTCAAACTCGCCCCGCTCAGCTACCTGATCCTGGCGCAGCCGCTGGCGCGTTTTCTGAGTGCCCAAACGCAATTCTACGCCGAACGGATGCGGCGGCTCGGCAACCAGTGCACGATTTCACCGCGCCATGGTCGCCCTCGCAGATCGCGGTACTGAGGTCAGACCGCCCATGGAGCACCTCGAGGACAAGGTCAAGGTCCGACTCGAGCGCGCTGCGCGCTGAAGGCGGCCAAGATCCCGCTCCACGTCTGGAACGAGGAGAAGCCGCTGACCATCGAGGCGGCGCGCGAGAAACTCCTCGAGCGCGCTCGCGTCCCGGCCGGCATGGCAAGAAGGCCGCGCCGCACCTGCGGCGGCCACTGGCGTCGCGGTTTGTTGCAGAGATCAGCGAGGTTGCCTTCAGCGACGCCGATGAACGAGGCGAACATGGTGACGCCGTCGTCGAAGCAGGCCGCGGTCGATCCGTTCGCCGACACCGACCATCGTTTCAAAGAGATCGAGGCGGAGCCGGTAGAGCACGACATCGTGGTTCGACGAGCCTCGACTCGGTCACGGCCGAGCTGCCGCCGGTCGAGAAGCTGCCAGCTCAGCCGACCAGCGCCGCCGCGAACTCGCGCGCGCGCGAAGGTCTGCAGGTCGGCGAGCTTCGCCGACGCCCACGAAGTAGACCGGCAGCGGCTTGCTGCGCGCGCGCGACCAGAGCGCGATCGCCGCCAGCACGCCGCCCTTGGCCGTGCCGTCGAGCTGGTGACGACTCAGCCCCGTGAGCTGCAGCGCCTCGTCGAAGCGCCTGCACCTGCGCGAGCGCGTTCTGCCCGGTGTTGCCGTCGATCACCAGCAGCACCTCGTGCGGCGCCCTGGCATCGGCCTTGGTCGACGACGCGCTTGATCTTCTTCAGCTCCTCCATCAGGTGCAGCTGCGTCGGCAGCCGGCCGGCGGTGTCGACGATGCACGACGTCGCAGCTGCGGCGCGCCTTGCCGGCGATCGACCGCATCGAAGGTCACGGCCGGCCGGGTCGCCGCCTTCCTGGCTGACGATCTCGATGTGGCCGGCGGCGCGCCTGCTGCCGGGCGGCGCCGGCGCGATCGGCCCAGGCGAGGAGCTGCCCAGCGCGCGGCGGCGCGGAAGGTGTCGGCGGCGGGCGAGCAGCACTCTTCTGTTCGGAGCCGACGAGGTGGCGCGCGCAGGGGCCGGCGCCGACCGCTTCGTCGTCTTGCCGGCGCTCGCTGACGCCGACGCGACCAGCGATCGCTGGCTCGGCGTCTGTCTCGCCGATCACGAGCGGTCGCCGCTCGAGCGGGCTGCAGCAGCTCCTGGATGCACTGCGCGAGCAGGCGCCGCGCCTTCGCCGGATCGCGCACGGGCGTGCGTCACGCGCGCCTGCAGCTCGTCGAGAAGATAGATCGTCGCGTCGGCGCCGGCGTCGGCCTGCAGCAGCGCGACCTTCGAGGTCCCCGTAGAAAGCCTTCGTCGCCGATCTCGGCACCGACGAAGGCGCCGGCGATCGCGCCGCTTCGTGGTGCGCCGCAGGCCGCTCTTGAGCTTGCGTCGTATCCAGCCGGACCGGATCGGCGGCGGGCTGCTCCAAGTCCGGCGGCGGAGGCGCTGCCGACGGGCGATGTCGCGACGGCGGTTGAAACCGTCGGCGCGACGGGCGGCGGCACGGCAGCCGTGGCCCGGCGGCAGCGAAGCGGCTCCGGAAGCGATTCGGGCGTCGTCGCGGACCGTGGCGCGCGCCGGCGCAGACGGCGCCGGCTTCTTGCCGAAGAACAGCTCGCCGACGTCCGCGTTCTTTAGCCAGCTCAGAGCTTGCCACGCTGAGGTTCAGGCAGGTGCAGGCAGCGCCGGCTCGGCGGCGGACGCGGATGGCGGCCCGGCAGCGCGGTCGGGCGATGCGCGCCGGCGCTCTGCTTTTCTCTTGAAGAAACTGAACATGGAAGACCGGTCGTGCCGGTGAAGAAGAGCGCCAGTGGACGCTGCGAGGTCGGAGCCCGAAACCGGCGGTCGCGCCGGGTCGGCTCGCCATACTGGCGGGCTTCAGGCGCTTTAGCTCAGTCGGTTAGAGCGACGGAATCATAATCCGCAGGTCCGGGGTCTCGAGTCCCCGAAGCGCCACCAGATTTCCGACTGGACCCGGCCGCCACTCGCGAGAGATCGCCGGTGGCTTTTTTGACTCAGGGCATCAATCGCACGACCATCGCGTCTCGTCAGCCAGCCGCGCTTCGCTTCGTCAACCGCCCTCACGATCGCCGCCCGTCTTCGCGCCCCCGCGGTCGCGCAGGTGCAGCGCGCCTTCCGCAGAACGCGCTGCGCGGTGCGATCGTCATCGGCGTCGCGCCCGAGATCCAGCTCGCTAACGGCGATCCCGCCCGGCTCGCGCCGGAGCGCGAATCCGCGACACCAACAACATGGCCGTCTTGCCGGGTCACTCGGCCGGCGGGCGCTTTCGTCAACTACACGGTCGACACCTCGGGCCTGGTCAAGGACGTCTCGGATCCTGCGGTCGGAAGAAGCGGCCGTGCGCCCGTGGGCCGACGACGCCCGCCGAGGCGCAGGCCTGGCTCTTCGATCCCGGTCGGGCAGTGTCTGGACCTGCCGTTGCAGCGCTGCCGGGTCTGCGAAGCCGCGCGCGTCTTCATCAAGACGTTCGGCTGCCAGATGAACGAGTACGACTCGGACAAGATGGCCGACGTGCTGCACGCGCGCGACGGGCTACGAGCCGACCGAGCGACGCCGAGGACGCCGACGTGATCCTGTTCAACACCTGCTCGGTGCGCGAGAAGGCGCAGGAGAAGCGTGTTCCACGACCTCGGGCCGCGTCAAGCACCTCAAGGCGCAAGCGCGACGTGCTGATCGGCGTCGGCGGCTGCGTCGCGCAGCCAGGAAGGCGCGGCGATCGTCGAGCGCGCGCCCTACGTCGACGTGGTGTTCGGCCCGCAGACGCTGCACCGCCTGCCGCGAACTGCTCGCGCGCGCGGCGCGCAGCCGGGCCGGCCGCAGGTCGACATCAGCTTTCCCGAGATCGAGAAGTTCGACCACCTGCCGCCGCCGCGCGTCGACGGCGCGACGCGCGTTCGTCTCGATCATGGAAGGCTGCTCGCAAGTACTGCAGCGTTCTGCGTCGTGCCCTACACGCGCGGCGAGGAGGTGTCGCGGCCGTTCGACGACGTGCTGACCGAAGTCGCCGGCCTCGCCGACCAGGGCGTCACGCGAAGTGACGCTGCTCGGCCAGAACGTCAACGCCTACCGCGGCGCGATGGGCGACGACGGCGAGATCGCCGACTTCGCGCTCGCTGATCGAATACGTCGCCGAGATCCCGGGCATCGAGCGCATCCGCTACACGACCAGCGCACCCGAAGGAATTCACGCAGCGGCTGATCGACGCCTACGCGCACGTGCCGCAAGCTCGGTCGAGCCACCTGCACCTGCCCGTGCAGCACGGCAGCGACCGCATCCTCGACGGCGATGAAGCGCGGCTACACGGCGCATCGAATACAAGAGCACGGTCCGCAAGCTGCGCGCGATCCGGCCCGACATCTGGCGCTGTCGCAGCGACTTCATCGTCGGCTTTCCCGGCGAGACCGACGACGACCTTCGCGCAGGATGATGAAGCTCGATCGACGACGTCGGCTTCGACGACAGCTTCAGCTTCATCTTCAGCCCGCGGCCTGGCACGCCGGCCGCCGCGCTCGCACGACGACACGCCGCACGACGGTCAAGCTGGCGCGCCTGCAGCAGCTGCAGGCCGGTGATCGAGGGCAACGTGCGAGCGCATCAGCGCAAGCCGCGTCGGCACGCGTCCAGCGCATCCTGGTCGAAGGCCACGTCGCGCAAGGACGCCGAACGAGCTTCGATGGGCCGCACCGAGTGCAACCGCATCGTCAACTTCCTGGGCTGCCGTCATGCGCGCTGGTCGGGCGAGATGATCGACGTGCAGGATCAGCGCAGGCGTTGCCGCATTGCTGCGCGGCGAGGTGGTCGGTGACGCGGACGTCGCGCCGCTGAAGCGGCACTCAGCGATCCCGGCGCCCGAGCGCCGTCCAGCGCTCGGCGCCGCGGCCCGAAGCCGGCCCACCACAGCGCCGATGGCGCAGGCGCACGACCATCGCGCGTAGGTCGCCATCCTGGCCGTCGCTGTGCGCGAAGACGACTGAGCGGCCACGGCGACCGCCGCCAGGCGCCGCAGGCGCCGCTCGCCCACAGCCCAGAGTGCGCTACCAGCGCCCAGGTTGGCCGGCTCGCTGCAAATCAGGCGCCAGGATGCACGTCAGGCCGACGCCGCCGCGCAGGCGCCAGAACAGTGCTGGCGCCCGAAGACCGTTGATGAGGCATGTCAAGCAGGCTGCTCAAGCGGCTTGAAAAGCGCCAAATTTTATAATCTGCCGCATGAGCGTCTTCGCCCTCGGCTCGAATCCACACGACCGCGCCGTCTGACCTGCGCGGCCGCTTCGCGTTCGCGCTCGCAGCAGCTGGCGCCGACGCTGCAGGCCTTTGCGCGACCGCCTCGAGCGGCGTCGCCGGAAGCGGCCCGGTCATCTCCGACCTGCAACCGCACCGAGCTCTATGTGCGCGCGCCTGCCGATGCGTGGTCGCCTCGGCGATGGACTGGCTGGCCGAGGTGGGCGGCGTGAGCGGCCATCAGCTGCGCACGCATGCCTACGTGCTCGAGGGCGCGCGACGCCGCCCGCCACGCCTTCCGCGTCGCCAGCGGGCTCGATTCGATGGTGCTCGGCGAGCCGCAGATCCTCGGCCAGATGAAGCAGGCGGTGCGCGAGGCCGACACCGCCGGCACGCTGGGCACGCACGCTGCACCAGCTGTTCCAGCGCTCGTTCGCGGTCGCCAAGGAAGTGCGCACGCTCGACCGAGATCGGCGCGCACTCGATCAGCATGGCGGCCGCCGCGGTGCGGCTGGCGGCGCAGCTGTTCGAGGACCTGCGCGAGATCAAGGTGCTGTTCGTCGGCGCCGGCGAGATGATCGAGCTGGCCGCCACGCACTTCGCGGCCCGCACGCCGAAGCCGCATGGCCGTCGCCAACCGCACGCTCGAGCGCGGCGAGAAGCTGGCCGGCGCGCTTCGGCGCCGAGGCGATGCGCCTGGCCGACCTGCCCGGCGCGCCTGGCCGAGTTCGACGTCGTCGTCTCCTGCACCGCCAGCTCGCTGCCGCATCATCGGCCTCGGCGCGGTCGAGCGCGCGCTGAAGGCGCGCCGCACCGCCCGATGTTCATGGTCGACCTGGCGGTGCCGCGCGACATCGAGCCCGAGGTCGACGCGCTGGCCGACGTCTACCTCTACACCGTCGACGACCTCGTCGGCGCTGGTGCAGACCGGCAGGCGAGAAGCGCCAGGCGGCGGTCGCGCAGGCCGAGGCCATCATCGACGACCGGCGTGCAGAGCTTCGTGCACTGGCTGGACCAGCGCGGCACGGTGCCGCTGATCCAGGCGCTGCAACGCGCCAGGCCGACGACTGGCGCGCGCCGAGATCGCCGCGCGCGCGCAAGCTGCTGGCCAAGGGCGAGGACGTCGACGCGGTGCTGGAAGCGCTCGTCGCGCGGCCTGACGCAGAAGATGCTGCACGGCGCGCTGGCCGAGCTGCACGCCGCCGACGGCGAGCAGCGCGCGCGCAGCTGGCGCAGACGCGTGTCGCGCGCTGTTCCTGCGCCGCGAGCGCGCCAGCCGCGTCGGCCGACGACCAGCGTCAGCGCGACGCGCTGCGCAGCCGCCGCCTGCGCCGCGCCGCTCGCCGCGCGTCTCGTCCACCGCTGCCTCGCCGCCTGCCCCCATGAAGACACTCCCTCCGCCAGCAGCTCGAGCGCCTCGCGCATGCGCCTTGCACGAGCTCGACGCCACGCTCGCCGACCCGACGGTCGTCGCGCCGACATGACAGCGCTACCGCGACGCTGACGCGCGAGCACGCCGAGGTGGCCGAGCTCGTCGAGACGCTATCGCGCGGCTTCGAGCAGCGCGAGCGCGACTCTGGCCAGCGCGCGCGAGATGCTCGACGACCCGGACGATGGCGGCGATGGCGCGCGAGGAGATCGCCGCCGCCGGCGCGACTGCTCGAGCGCTGCAGCGGCGAGCTGCAGGCCGCGCTGCTGCCGCGCGACCCGGACGACGACGCGCAACGCCTTCCTCGAGATCCGCGCCGGCACCGGCGGCGACGAGTCGGCGCTGTTCGCCGGCGACCTGCTGCGCATGTACACTGCGCTATCGCCGAGCGCCAGCGGCTGGCGCAGTCGAGATCGATGTAGCGAGAGCGCGCGCGAGCTCGGCGGCTACAAGGAAGTGGTGGTCCGCGATCGACGGCGACGGGCGTCTACGCGCAGCTGCAAGTTCGAGTCGGGCGGCCACCGCGTGCAGCGCGTGCCGGCGACCGAGACGCAGGGCCGCATCCACACCAGCGCCTGCACGGTCGCGGTGCTGCCCGAGGCCGACGAGGCCGACGAGGTCACGCTCAACCCGGCCGAGCTGCGCATCGACACCTTCCGCGCCAGCGGCGCCGGCGGCCAGCACGTCAACAAGACCGACTCGCGCGATCCGCATCACGCACCTGCCGACCGGCATCGTCGCCGAGTGCCAGGACGACCGCTCGCAGCACCGCAACAAGGCCAAGGCGATGGCGGTGCTGGCGCGCGCGCCTGCGCGACAAGCGAACGCAGCGAGCGCGCAGCGCGAAGGAGGCGGCGACGCGCAAGAGCCTGATCGGCAGCGGCGACCGCAGCGACCGCATCCGCACCTACAACTTCCCGCAGGGCCGGCGTCACCGACCACCGCATCAACCTGACGCTCTACAAGCTCGCAGGCGATCATGGACGGCGACCTCGGCGAGGTGATCGCGCGCGCTGCAGAGCGGCGCGCAGGCCGCCGAGCAGCTGGCGGCGCTCGGAAGCGGCGAGTCGTGACCACGGTGGCGACGGCATCTCGCGCCGGACGGCGACAGCCGGCGCGCGGCGTCACCTCGTCGGATGCCCAACTGCTGCTCGCTCCGCCTGCTGGCGACGACGCGGACGCGCCTGATCGCCTGACGACGAGCGCCCGCCACGCCGGGCGAGTCAGCGCGGTGGAGTGACTGGCCTGAACGTCGACTCGCCGGCGAGCCGGGTCGCCTATCTGCTCGGTGAAAGGAATCTAATGGCATGACCCTAGAGGTCGACCGCGTGCCTGTGCCGCGCCCGGAAACCGAGCTGCTCGTCGACCGGGCGTGCGAGGCGGTCGCAGCGCTGGCCTCGGAGCGATCCCATGGCGGCGATCACGGCCGACCGGCGCCGTCGACCTCGGCACGCAGCGGCGCTGGATCGCGCTGGCGCGTGAAGCGGGCGCATCTGGCGATGAAGTCATCGGTACCGACCTCAGCGCCGGCGCGCGCTCGCGGTCGCGCGAAGCAACGCCGAACGGCTCGGCTTAAGATCGAGCTGCTCGAGGCGTCGTGGTGGGTACGGCTCTGAAGGCCGCCGGTCTGACATCGCGATCGCCAACCCGCCGTACATCGCCGCCGCGATGACCCACCTGGCCAGCGCCCGGCACGGTTGCCGGTCGCCCTGACGCCCGGCGGCGACATCTGATGCGCGAAAGCGGGCGATACTGTCGCCGGCGCCTCGGCACCACTCGTTCCGGGGGTTGGCTTCTCCTCGAGCAATGGCTTCTGACTAGGGGCTGCTGCCGCCGTGCGCGAGCTTGCTCGCTGGCGCTGGTTTCTCCGGGGTCCAGACGGCGCGACCTGGCCGGTCACGAGCGGGCGACAGGCGGTCGGCGGCCGCCTTCCTAACCGCCCGTCACAAGCCATACCGTCCGGTCGCAAAGGTGCTCTGCACCGTGAAAAAGTGTCGCGACGCGGCCCGTTTGGGGTCGGTGAGGCGTCCGCCCACCAGCTTTTTTCGGGCGCATCGTCGTACGATGATTTCCGGCCGCAGAACGGCCCGATGCACCCTGGTGCGATCGAGGAGAGTCCCATGCGCAACGTGCTCTGATCTGTGCCGCCGTCGCCTCTCGCTGATTGCGCCGGTCGACGCACGCCGAGGGTGACGGCCTGTCTGCGGACGCCGACCGCGTGCCTTGGGCGCGCTTCCAGAGCCGGATCGCCTACGCGCCCGGTGCGCCTGGCCGCGCCGACCTCGCCCCCTTCGGAGCGGGACCGCCTGCAGGTCAGCAGCGCACGACCTGCTGGGCGACGTCTATTTCGGCTCGACCACGGCACCCCGGGCCACCGGCGGCGGCTTCCGGGCCACCAGCGGGCTCATCCTGGCTCGGCGGGCGCAGCTCCGGGCCCAAGCGCGTGTCGGCGCCGGCGAACCGGCGACCAGCTCTGTCGACCGTCGCGTGTTCGATCGCCACGGTGCTCCCGGCCCGGGCCACCGCCCACGGCAGACCCGGCCGGTCGATTCCAACGTTGCACGCCGCCGCGTACATCGGCGTCGGCTACGGCGGCCTGGCCGACGCCGAGCGGCTGGAGCATTTCAGCCGACCTGGCGCCTGGTCTCGCAGCGCCCCGGGCAACGCCGTCCGCTTCAGGGCGGGTCGTTCGGCGGTCGGCCCCAGAGCCACCTGACGACGTCGTCCACGCGACATGACGCTGACATGCCAGTCGTCCAGCTCGGCGCCTGCTACTCCTTCTGAATCCGCTCGGCGCGGCGATTCGCCGCTACGGTAAAGTCGCCGGGATCGACGCCACCGCACAAGGCGCGGTCTCGCGGCATGAGCGACGTTCAACAACGCATCGACGACCTGGTCAAGAGCCAACCGCGTCGTGCTGTTCATGAAGGGCACGGCGCAGTTCCCGATGTGCGGCTTCTCCGGCCGCGCGATGCAGATCCTGAAGGCCTGCGGCGTGACCGAGCTCACGACCGTCAACGTGCTCGAGGACGACGGAGATCCGCCAGGGCATCAAGGACTACGCCAACTGGCCGACGATCCCGCAGCTCTACGTCAACGGCGAGTTCGTCGGCGGCTCGGACATCATGATGGAGATGTACCAGGCCGGCGAGCTGCAGCAGGCGCTCGGCTCGGCCAGACTGAGCGCCTGCAGCGGCCGCTCGAGCACGCCGCGCGTCGATCGTCGGCATCACCGGCGCCACCGGCGCGATCTACGCGGTGCGCCTGCTGCGAGCGGCTGCGCGGCGCCGGGCGCGAGACCCATCCTGGTCGCCACGCCCGGCCGGCGTGCTCGAACGTCCACCACGAGCTCGGCCTCGATCGCAGGGCGCTCGAGGCGCTCGCCGACGTCGCCTACACACCCGGCGACATCGGCGCTGCGATCGCCAGCGGCTCGTTCGCCGCCGACGCGATGGTCGTCGCGCCGTGCTCGATGAAGTCGCTGGCGGCGATCGCGCACGGCCTGTCGGACAACCTGCTGACGCGCGCCGCCGACGTGACGCTGAAGGAGCGCCGCCGGCTCGCTGCTGATGGTGCGCGAGACGCCGTTCAACCTGGCGCACCTGCGCAACATGACCGCGCGCCACCGAGATGGGCGCGATCGTCTTCCCGCCGCTGCCGGCCTTCTATCACCGGCCGCAGACGATCGACGAGCTGGTCGACGACACGCGTCGAGCGCGTGCTCGCGCTGCTCGGCGTCGACGGCGGCCGCGCCGAAGGCCTGGCGCGGCCTCTAGGCCGCCGCGGCGCTCATCGGCGCGGTCAGCGCTGCAGGCGTCCCAGCGGCGCTGCGCGGCGAACACCGCGTTCGGGTACTCGGGCCGGCCGCGGCTGCCGTTGTAGCGGCCCAGCGCGAGGAACAGGTCGCCGCGCTCGCGGTCGAGGTAGTGGCGCAGGATCACGCAGCCGAAGCGCAGGTTGGTCTGCATGTGGAACAGCGCGCCGGCGTCGCCGTCGCCGATCAGGCGCGCCCAGAACGGCATCACCTGCATGTAGCCGCGCGCGCACCGGCGCTGCTGATCGCGTACTTGCGAAAGCCGCTCTCGACCTGGACCAGGCCGAGCACCAGCGCCGGGCTCCAGCCCGGCGCGCCTGCTCTCGTACCAGACGCGTCTCGAGGAACTCGACGCGCGTCGCGATGCTCGGCCTTGCGCTTGCTGCAGCCGCTCGCTCATCGTCGCCGAGCCAGCGCAGGTAGGCCAGCCGCTCGTCGATGTCGTCGAAGACCGGCTTCGGCGGCGCCGCGTCGGCTGATCGCCGCCGACAGCGCGCAGCGCACCGAATCGGCCAGCGGCTCCTCGACCTGCGCGCCGGCCCGCGCCGCACGGCGCAGCCAGCGCGCGCGAGCGCGGCACGAGCGCGCGCCCGCAGGCCGTCGCCGCGACGATCGCGCGCGCGCTCCCTGCGCCGCAGGGCAGGCCTGCGGCTCAGCCGCCAGCGTGTCCTTCACGGAACGCGCGCAGCGCCTCGGCCGGCGGCACCTTGGTCGCCGCGCGCGTCGCGTCGGCCCTGGTACTCGACCTTGCCTTCCTTCAGGCCGCGGTCGGAGATCACGACGCGGTGCGGCACGCCGATCAGCTCCCAGTCGGCGAACATCGCGCCGGGGCGCTCGCCGCGGTCGTCGAGCATGCACGTCGACGCCAGCGCCGGCGAGCTCGTCGTGCAGCCGCGTCGGCGGCCTCGCGCACGCCGGCGCTGCGGTCGTAGCCGATCGGGCAGATCACCACCGTGAACGGCGCGATCGCGTCGGGCCAGATGATGCCGCGCTCGTCGTGGTTCTGCTCGATCGCCGCGCCGACGATGCGCGTGACGCCGATGCCGTAGCAGCCCATCTCCAGCAGCTGCGGCTTGCCGCTCTCGTCGAGGAAGGTGGCGTTCATCGCCGCGCTGTACTTGCGTGCCGAGCAGGAACACGTGGCCGACCTCGATGCCGCGCTGGATCGCCAGCGCGCCCTTGCCGTCGGGCGACGGATCGCCCGCGACGACGTTGCGGATGTCGGCCACGAGATCGGGCTCGGGCAGGTCGCGGCCCCAGTTGACGCCGGTGTAGTGAAAGTCCGCGTCGTTGGCGCCGCAGACGAAGTCGCTCATCGCGCGCGACGGTGCGATCGGCGACGACGCTTGCACCGGCTTGCTGCGGGCCGATCGGGCCGAGGTAGCCCGGCTTGCAGCCGAAGTGCGTCGTCGATCTCGGCCGACGGTGGCGAAGCGGAAGCCGTCGCGTCGAGGCCCGGGAGCCTTGCCGGCCTTGACCTCGTTGAGCGAATGGTCGCCGCGCACCAGCAGCAGCCAGACGCGTCGTCTCGGCGACGTCGGCGCCGTCGTCGTCGCGCTCGTCGGTGGCCAGCACCAGCGACTTCACGGTCGCTCGCAGCGGCACGCCGAGCAGCGCGGCGACGTCCTCGCAGGTGGCTCTTGCCCGGCGTCGGCGTCTTCGTGCAGCGGCTTGCGCCGCGGCGCGTGCGCGCGTGCCGGCAGCGCAGCGCCTCGGCCATCTCGATGTTGGCGGCGTAGTCGGACTCCGGCGCAGTAGACGATCGCGTCCTCGCCGGTGTCGGCGATCACCTGGAACTCGTGCGAGCGGATCGCCGCCGATCGCGCCGGTGTCGGCGGCGACGGCGCGGAACGTCAGGCCCATGCGCGTCGAAGATGCGCGCGTAGGCCGCGTACATCGCGTCGTAGCTGCTGCGCGGCGGCGTCGAGGTCGCGGTCGAACGAGTAGGCGTCCTTCATCGTGAACTCGCGCCCGCGCATCACGCCGAAGCGCGGCCGGCGCTCGTCGCGGAACTTGGTCTGGATGTGATAGAAATTCTTCGGCAGCTGCGCGGTAGCTGCGCAGCTCCTGGCGCGCGATGTCGGTGATGACCTCCTCGCTGCGTCGGCTGGATGACGAAGTCGCGCTCGTGCCGGTCCTTCACGCGCAGCAGCTCGGGGCCCGTACTTGTCGAAGCGGCCCGATCTCCTGCCACAGCTCGGCCGGCTGCACCACCGGCATCAGCAGCTCGATGCGCGCCGGCGCGGTTCATCTCCTCGCGCACGATCGCCTCGACCTTGCGGATCACGCGCAGGCCCATCGGCATGTAGGTGTAGATGCCGGCGCCGAAGGCGCTTGATGAAGCCGGCGCGCATCATCAGCCGGTGGCTCGCGACCTCGGCGTCGGCCGGGGCTTCCTTCAGGGTGGAAATGAAGAACTGGCTGGCTTTCATCGGCGCGGAGATTCGTGCGGGCGTCGCGCGGCTGGAAGTCGCTGAGGCCGTGCCGGTCGAAGCGCCAGTGGACGCGAGGTTTGACTCGCGTCATGCCGGTGCAATAATCGGCTCAACGCAAGAATCTGGGGTTGATTATGCTCGACCGTGATGGGTTCAGACCCAACGTCGGCATCATCCTGCTCAACCAGAGAAACCAGGTGTTCTGGGGCAAACGGATACGAACCCACTCCTGGCAGTTCCCGCAAGGGGCATCAAGTACGGCGAGACGCCCGAGCAGGCGATGTTCCGCGAGCTCCACGAGGAAGTGGGGCTGACGCCGGACCATGTGCGCATCGTCGCGCGCACGCGCGACTGGCTGCGCTACGAGGTGCCCGACGCACTTCATCCGCCGCGACGCGCGCGGCCACTACCGCGGCCAGAAGCAGATCTGGTTCCTGCTGCAGCTCACCGGCCGCGACAGCGACACTGAACCTGCGCGCCACCGACCACCCGGAGTTCGACGCCTGGCGCTGGAACGAGTACTGGATCCCGCTCGACGTCGTGATCGAGTTCAAGCGCGACGTCTACCAGATGGCGCTGACCGAGCTCGCGCGCTTCCTGCCGCGCGGCAGCCAGCACAACCGCTACCTGCGCTCCGGGCATGCGGCCGCATCATCGCGACGACGGAGCATCCGCGATCGCTGTCGCCTGCACGGACGCCACGCCGCGCGGCGAGCCGGCCAGCCGCGGCACCGGCGCTCGAGCCGCACGAGCCGCGGGCCTGCACGACGCCGACTCGGCAACGACTCGATCGCCTGGCGCGGCCTCAGGCTCACGACACACGAAGTTGTCGCGGTGGATCAGCTCGGGCTCGCCGATGAAGCCGAGCAGGCGCTCGAACTCGCGACGACGGCTTGCGCGCGATCAGGCGCGCCTCGGCGCTGCCGTAGTTGCTCAAGCCCGCGGCCGATCTCCTCGCCGCTCGCGCGGCCGCACCGCGATCACGTCGCCGCGGTGGAAGTCGCCCGCGACGGCGACGACGCCGATCGGCAGCAGGCTCTTGCCGCCGTCCCGCAGCTTGCGCGCGCCGCGCCGTCGTCGACCGTCACCGCGCCGCGCAGCTGCAGGTGGTCGCTCATCCAGTGCTTGCGCGCCGCCACCTTCGGCGTCGCCGCGACGCAGCTCGGTGCCGATGCGACTCGCCGGCGACCAGCGCGCAGCAGCACGTCGGGCTCGCGGCCCGGAGGCGATGACCGTGCGCGCGCCGCTGCGCGCCGCGCGCTTGGCCGCCAGGACCTTGGTCAGCATGCCGCCGCGGCCGATGGCGCTGCCCGCGCCGCCGGCCATGCGCTCGAGCTCGGGGTCGCCGGCGGTGGCGCGTTCGACCAAGCGTCGCGCTGGGTCGCTGCCGCGGATCGGCATCGAAACAGGCCCGCCTGGTCGGTGAGGATCACCAGCGCGTCGGCGTCGACGCAGGTTGGCGACCAGCGCGCCGAGCGTGTCGTTGTCGCCGAACTTGATCTCGTCGTTGACGACGGTGTCGTTCTCGTTGATGACCGGAACGACGCCGAGGCCGAGCAGCGTCGTCAGGGTCGAGCGGGCGTTGAGGTAGCGCTCGCGGTCGGCGAGGTCGGCGTGGGTGAGCAGCACCTGGGCGCTGCCGATGCCGTGCTCGCGCAGCGCCGATTCGTAGATCTGCGCGAGGCCCATCTGGCCGACCGCGGCGGCGGCCTGCAGCTCGTGCACGCCGTGCGGCCGCGACGGACCAGCCGAGCCGCTTCATGCCTTCGGCGATCGCGCCGCTCGAGACCATCACCAGCTCGCGCGCCTGCGCCGACCAGCGCCGCCATCTGCCGGCACCAGCCGCCGACGGCGACCGGCGTCGACGCCGCGGCCCTCGTTGGTGACCAGGCTCGAGCCGACCTTGACGACGATGCGCCGGGCGTCGCGCGGCGCGTCGCTCATCGCCGGTGTCGCTCGTCGCCGACGCCGGCCGCGTTCGCAGCGCGGGCCGGCGCCTCTCGTCGGCGCGGTCGCGCTCGGCCTGCGCCGCGCCGCGACTTGACGTGGTCGTAGACCGCGCGCACCAGCGGCTCGCAGCCCTCGCGCGTCAGCGCCGAGATCGAGAAGATCGGGCCCTTCCAGCGCAGCCGCTTGACGAACGCGGCGACCCGCTCGGCGCGCTCCTCGGCCGGGCACCATGTCGAGCTTGTTGAGGACGATCCAGCGCGGCTTGGCGGCGAGCTCGGGGTCGTACTTCTCGAGCTCGGCGACGATGCGCTCGCACCTGCTCGACCGGATCGACGTCGCGTCGAAGGGCGCGAAGTCGACGAGGTGCAGCAGCAGGCGCGTGCGCTGCAGGTGGCGCAGGAACAGGTGGCCGAGCCCGGCGCCCTCGGCCGCGCCTTCGATCAGGCCGGGGATGTCGGCGACGACGAAGCTCTGCTCGGGCGCGACCCGGACCACGCCGAGGTTGGGATGCAGCGTCGTGAACGGATAGTCGGCGATCTTCGGCCGCGCGTTCGAGATCGCGCGCGATCAGCGTCGACTTGCCGGCGTTCGGCATGCCCGAGCAGGCCGACGTCGGCGAGCACGCGCAGCTCGAGCCTGAGCTTGCGCTGCTCGCCCGGCCAGCCCGGCGTCTTCTGGCGCGGCGCGCGGTTGGTGCTGCTCTTGAAGTGCAGGTTGCCGAAGCCGCCGTCGCCGCCCTTGGCGATGCAGCACCTTCTCGTCCGGCTCGAGCAGCTCGGCGATCCGCTCGCCGCTCTCGGCGTCGCGTGATGATGGTGCCGACCGGCATGCGCAGGACGATGTCGTCGGCGGCCGCGCCGTACTGGTCGGAGCCGCGTCCGTTCTCGCCGCTGCGCGCCTCGTGGCGGCGCGCGTAGCGGAAGTCGATCAGCGTGTTGAGGTTGCGAGTCGCCGACCGCGCAGACGCTGCCGCCGCGGCCGCCGTCGCCGCCGTTCGGCCCGCCGAACGGGATGAACTTCTCGCGCCGAAAGCTCATGCAGCCGTTGCCGCCGTCGCCTGCCGACGACGTCGATCGTGGCCTCGTCGACGAACTTCATGGCCCGGGGATCGGCGCTTCGCGAGCGACCGGACGCGTCGTCCGCGCTGCGGCCTGAGCGATCGACCAGACGCCGAGCGACGATCAGGAGCGCCGGCCACCATTGCCGCAGCCAGCCCGCACTCGCAGCAAGCCGAAGTTGTTCGCCAGCAGCACGCACGCCGACGACGATCAGGATGATGCCGCTCCAGCTCATGGCGAACCTCGATCGGGATCGGTTGCGCACGAGTTCAGGATGCGTAGTGCGCAGCACCGTCGAGCAAAAAGCCCCGGCGGACCGGGGCTTCGAGTGCTGGCCGAAGCGAAGGCGCGTCAGGCGCTCTTGACTTCGACAGTCTGGCGGTTGCGCGGGCCCTTGACGGCGTAGCTCACCTCGCCGTCGACCAGCGCGAACAGGGTGTGGTCGCGGCCGACGCCGACGTTCGGGCCGGCGTGGAACTTGGTGCCGCGCTGGCGCACGATGATCGATCCGGCCGGCACGGTCTGGCCCGCCGAAGACCTTGACGCCGAGCATCTTCGGCTGCGAATCGCGGCCGTTGCGCGTCGAGCCGCCGCCTTTTTCTGTGCCATGTGTAGACTCCTGGAGCGTGCGCCCGATCAGGCCGCGTTGACCGCGCTGATGCGGATCTCGGTGAAGATTCTGCCGATGGCCCTGGCGCTTCTGGTAGTGCTTGCGCTTGCGCATCTTGAAGATGCGGACCTTCGTCGTGGCGGCCGTGGGAGACGACGCTGGCGACGACGCTGGCGCCGGCGACCAGCGGCGAGCCGGTGACCGAGGTCGGCGCCCGCTGCCGATCGCGAGCGACCTGGTCGAGCGTGACGTCGGCGCCGACGTCGGCCGTCAAGGCGCTCGACCTTGAGCGTTTCGCCGGCGGCGACCGTGTACTGCTTGCCGCCGGTTTTGATGACCGCGTACATCGTGAATCCTTCGATTAGCTGCTTGTCGGACGCCGAACGGTCCGGGCCGAGCCTGGGCGATGACCTCATGACGAAGGCGACCCGGACAGAGCCTGCGACTATACCACGGCAGAGCCGATCACCTCCGGCGCCGCCCGACGTCGCACGTGGCGCGTCCTTCGCGCGGCCCGCCGGCCTTTCTATAATCGATCGCTTGACGCCTCCTGTCGTGCCCCCGCCGCGACTGTCGCCGCCCGCCTCGTCCTCCGCCGCCCGCGCCGCCGCGGCACTGATGGCCGAGGAGATGCGGCAGGTCGACGCCGTCATCCAGCGCCGGCTGGCCTCGAAGGTCGCGCTGATCGACCAGATCGCCAACTACATCATCAGCGCCGGCGGCAAGCGGATCCGGCCGATGCTCGTGCTGCTGTTCTCCAACGCCCTCGGCTTCGCCGGCCGCGAGCGCTTCGAGCTCGCGGCGACGGTCGAGTTCATCCACACCGCGACCCTGCTGCACGACGACGTGGTCGACGAGTCGGCGCTGCGCCGCGGCCGGCGCACCGCCAACGCCATGTTCGGCAACGCCGCCAGCGTGCTGGTCGGCGACTTCGTCTATTCGCGCGCCTTCCAGATGATGGTCGCGGTCGGCACCGCATGCGCGTGCTCGAGGTGCTGGCCGACGCCACCAACGTGATCGCCGAGGGCGAGGTGCTGCAGCTGATGAACATGCACGACCCGGACGTCGCGCGTCGACGACTACCTGCGCGTCATCCGCTTCAAGACCGCCAAGCTGTTCGAGGCGAGCGCGCGGCTGGGCGCGGTGCTCGCCGACGCCGACCCGAGCGTCGAGGAGGCCTGCGCCGCCTACGGCCGCTCGCTCGGCACCGCCTTCCAGCTGGTCGACGACCTGCTCGACTACGAAGGCGCGACCGAGCAGCTCGGCAAGAACGTCGGCGACGACCTGCGCGAGGGCAAGCCGACGCTGCCGCTGCTGATCGCGATGGAGCGCGGCACCGCCGACGAACGCGCGATCGTCCGCCACGCGATCGAGCACGGCGAGGTGGCGCGCCTCGCCGAGATCGTCGCCATCGTCCGCGCCGACCGGCGCGCTCGACGGCGACGCGCGACGCGGCGCGGGCCGAGGCCGACAAGGCGCGCGGCGTCGCTCGACGTGCTGCCGGCGACGGCGTACCGCGACGCTCTGCTAGACTTGTCGGTTCGATCCGTCGAGCGCTCGTCCTGAGCCGATCCGTCGCGCGCCGACGCCGCAGCATCGACGCGCCGGCGGCGCAACGGCCGACGACATCGGGGTGTAGCTTAGCCTGGTAGAGCGCTACGTTCGGGACGTAGAGGCCGGAGGTTCGAATCCTCTCACCCCGACCAGGACTCCTTCGCCGAGCGCCCTTCGCACGACCGTGCCGCGGCGCTGCCGAACGCCGCGTGAATTGTTGGCGCAGCCTCGCGTCGGGCCGGCGTTTACAGCCCCGGGTGAATCGGCGATGATCATCTGCTTCTTCAGCGTCACTGATCGGGCATTTCACAGGTTGGATACCCTCGCCGACGCACCGCACTCCGCCCTCTCCGGCGTGGCGAGGGTGCTGGTCCACGCCGGCAAGCTGAACGCCAAGACCGCCGAGGAGCTGGTCCGCAGCGTCGCGCGAGAAGCGCGCCAGCTTCGTCGCCTCGGTCATCGCGCCGGCGCCGGTCTCGCCCGCCGACCTGGCGCACACGCTGTCGACCGCGCTGGCCCTGCCGCTGCTCGACCTGAGCGCGATCGACGCAGACCAAGCTGCCGAAGAACGTCATCGACGACGAAGCTCGCGTCGCAGTACCAGGTCGTCGTGCTCGGCAAGCGCGGCAACCGGCTCTTCATCGGCGGCGCCGACCCGACCGACCAGGAAGCGCGCCGAGCGCATCAAGTTCGCGACCCAGCTCACGCCCGAGTGGGTGATCGTCGAGCACGACAAGCTCGCTCAAGCTGCTCGAGACCACCGGCGCGAGCGCCAACGAGGCGATGGAGTCGCTGTCCTCGGGCGACTTCGAGTTCGACGTCACCGACGACGTCACCAGCCAGCCCGCCGAGCGCCGGCGACGAGCGACGTCGAGGACGCCCCGGTCGTCCGCTTCCTGCAGAAGATGCTGATCGACGCGATCAACCTGCGCGCCTCCGACCTGCACTTCGAGCCCTACGAGTACCACTACCGCGTCCGCTTCCGCGTCGACGGCGAGCTGCGCGAGATCACGCAGCCGCCGCTCGCGATCAAAGGACAAGCTGTCGGCGCGCATCAAGGTCATCTCGCGCCTCGACATCGCCGAGAAGCGCGTGCCGCAGGACGGCCGCATGAAGCTGAAGTTCGGCAACAAGGCGATCGACTTCCGGGTCAGCACCCTGCCGACGCTGTTCGGCGAGAAGATCGTGATCCGGATCCTCGACCCGTCGAGCGCCAAGGTCGGCATCGAGGCGCTCGGCTACGAGAAGATCGAGAAGGACCGCCTGCTGAAGGCGATCCAGCGGCCGTACGGCATGGTGCTCGTCACCGGCCCGACCGGCAGCGGCAAGACGGTGTCGCTCTACACCTGCCTCAACATCCTGAACCAGCCCGGCGTCAACATCTCCACGGTCGAGGACCCGGCGGAAATCAACCTGCCCGGCGTCAACCAGGTCAACGTCAACGACAAGGCCGGGCTCACCTTCGCGGTCGCGCTGAAGTCGTTCCTGCGCCAGGACCCGGACATCATCATGGTCGGCGAGATCCGCGACCTCGAGACCGCCGACATCGCCATCAAGGCGGCGCAGACCGGCCACATGGTGATGTCGACGCTGCACACCAACGACGCGCCGACGACGCTGACGCGGCTGCTGCCAACATGGGCGTGGCGCCGTTCAACATCGCCGCGAGCGTGCTGCTGATCACGGCGCAGCGTCTGGCGCGAAAGCTGTGCGAGAACTGCAAGGCGCCGGCCGACTATCCTCGCGAGGCGATGCTCAAGGCCGGCTTCAAGCCGGAGGATCTCGACGGCAACTGGAAGCCCGTTCCGCGCCGTCGGCTGTTCAATGTGCAACAACGGTTACAAGGGCCGCGTCGGCATTTACCAGGTCATGCCGATCACCGAAGAAATCCAGAGGATCATCCTCGCGTCGGGCAGCTCGATGGACATCGCCGAGCAGGCGCAGCGCGAAGGCGTTCGCGACCTGCGCCAGTCGGGCCTGCTCAAGGTGCGCGTCGGGCATGACGACACTCGAAGAAGCTGATCTCGGTCACCAACGAGTAGCAAACGAGAAACGCAAGGCGGGGTTCGGATCCTCGAAGACGTATGGCAACGGCAGCGGTAGCTGCAAAGGTCGGATCAAGGACATCGTCTTCGAGTGGGAAGGCAAGGACAAGAACGGCAAGTCGGTCCGCGGCGAGATGCGCGCCGGCGGCGAGGCCATGGTGAGCGCGAGCCTGCGCCGCCAGGGCGTGATGGTCAACAAGGTGAAGAAGCGCCGCACTGAGCGGCGGCAAGGCGATCAAGCAGAAGGACATCGCCGTCTTCACCCGCCAGCTGTCGACCATGATGCGCGCCGGCGTGCCGCTGATCCAGTCGTTCGACATCGTCGCCCGCGGCAGCACGAACCCGAAGATGACGCGCCTGCTGACCGACATCCGCTCCGACGTCGAGACCGGCACCAGCCTGTCGGCGGCGTTCCGCAAGCACCCGCTCTACTTCGACGCCCTCTACTGCAACCTGGTCGAGGCCGGCGAAGCGGGCGGTATTCTGGAAACCCTGCTCGATCGCCTGGCCATCTACCAGGAAAAGACGATGGCGATCAAGAACAAGATCAAGTCGGCGCTGATCTACCCGGTCGCCGTGCTCGTGGTCGCGTTCGTCGTGCTCGCGGTCATCATGATCTTCGTGATCCCGGCGTTCGAGGACGTGTTCAAGTCGTTCGGCGCCGACCTGCCGGCGCCGACGCTCGTCGTCATCGCGCATGTCGAAGTTCTTCGTCAGCTACTGGTACCTGATCTTCGGCATCCTCGGCGGCGGCACCTACTTCTTCCTGCAGTCGTGGAAGCGCTCGGTCAAGATGCAGAAGTACATGGACCGGCTGCTGCTGCGCGTCCCGGTCTTCGGCGACCTGGTCAACAAGTCGTCGATCGCGCGCTGGACGCGCACGCTCTCGACGATGTTCGCCGCCGGCGTGCCGCTGGTCGAAGCGCTCGACTCGGTCGGCGGCGCCTCGGGCAACGCGGTCTTCGCCGAGGCGACCGAGAAGATCAGAAGGACGTCTCGACCGGCTCGGCGCTGACGACCTCGATGCAGGCGACCGGCGTGTTCCCGGTGATGGTGCTGCAGATGTGCGCGATCGGCGAGGAGTCAGGCTCGCTCGACGCGATGCTCGGCAAGGCCGCCGGAGTTCTACGAGGACGAGGTCGACGAGGCGGTCGAAGGGCCTGTCGAGCCTGATGGAGCCGTTCATCATCGTCATCCTGGGCACCCTGATCGGCGGCATCGTCGTCTCGATGTACCTGCCGATCTTCAAGCTGGGCCAGGTCGTCTGACCGACCGGCCGATGCCCGTCGCCGAGGTCCTCCTCTCCCCGCTCGTCCTCGGCCCTGCTCGGGCTGTGCATCGGCAGCTTCCTGAACGTCGTCATCCACCGCCTGCCGCTGATGCTCGAGCGCGGCTGGAAGCATGGAGAGCGCCGACCTGCTCGGCGTCGCCACGAGGAAGCGCCGGCGCCGATCACGCTGTCGACGCCGCGCTCGCGCTGCCCGTCGTGCGGCCATGCGATCGCCTGGTACGAGAACATTCCGGTCGCGAGCTGGCTCTGGCTGCGCGCGCCGCTGCTCGGCGTGCAAGACGCCGCATCTCGGCGCGCTATCCGCTGGTCGAGCTCGCCGACCGCACGCGCTGTTCGCGCTCGTCGGCTGGCGCTTCGGCGCGCAGCCGATCGGCGCTGCTCTGGTGCGTGCTTCTGCGCCGTGCTGGTCGCCCTCGCGCGGCATCGACTGGGACACGACGCTGCTGCCCGACAACCTGACCCTGCCGCTGCTTTGGGCCGGCATCGTCGGCGCCGCGCTCGGCTGGACGATTCCCGCTCGCCGACGCGGTCTGGGGCGCCGTCGCCGGCTACCTCTCGCTCGTGGTCGGTCTACTGGCTGTTCAAGCTCACGACCGGCAAGGAGGGCATGGGCTTCGGCGACTTCAAGCTGCTCGCCGCGCTCGGCGCCTGGCTCGGCTGGAAGATGATCCTGCCGATCGTTCTCGGCGCCTCGGTCGATCGGCGCCGTGGTCGGCATCGCGATGAAGATGTCGTGCCGCGCTGCGCGAAGGCCGCTACGTGCCGTTCGGCCCGTTCCTCGCCGGCGCCGCGGCTGGTGGTCGCTGCTTCGCCGGCCCGGAGCGCGTCCTCGGCTGGCTGCGCTGGTCTGGGACTGGCGCGCCGTCGCGCGCCATGACGGCCCTCGCGCATCGGCCTCACCGGCGGCATCGGCAGCGGCAAGAGCACGGTCGGTGCGATGCTCGCGCAGCATCGGCGCGGTCGTGATCGACACCGACCTGATCGCGCGCCAGCTGACCGCTTCCCGGCGGCGCCGCGATCGGCGGCCATCGCGCGCCGCGTTCGGCGCCGAGTTCATCGCCGCCGACGGCGGCGCTCGACCGCGCCGCGCATGCGCGCGCGCCGCGTTCGCCGACGCCGCGGTCGCGGCGCCGCCTCGAGGCGATCCTGCACCCGCTGATCGGCCGTCGAGGTCGAGCGCCGAGCCGCCGCGGCATCGAACCCGCGCGCCGGCGCTCGTCTTCGACGTGCCGCTGCTGGTCGAATCGGGCCGCTGGCGCAGCCGGGTCGACTGCGGTCTGGGTCGTCGACTGCGACGAGGCGGTGCAGATCGCGCGGGTCGCCGCGCGCCCGGCTGGAGCGCCGACGCGGCGCGCGCGGTGATCGCGCAGCAGGCGCTCGCGGCGCGCAGCGCCGCGCCGGTCGCCGATGCGGTGATCCACCAACGACGGCATCGCGCTCGACGAGCTCGCGCGCGAGGTGCAGCGCGCTCTGGCGGGACGCGCGTCGCGCCGCGGGCCCTGACCGTCGCCGGCCAGTGCGGCGCGGATCGCTGTGAAACAATCCGCCCGGCCACCGGTCTGATCGCCGGCCGCCGTCGGCCTGCCGCGACTCGCCCTGCCACCTTGATCGTCTACGAGTACCCGTTCAACGAGAGCATCCGCACGATGCTGCGCCTCGAGCATCTGTTCGACCGCCTCGGCCAGCTGATCGAGCGCGACGCGCCGGTCGACCACCACCACGCGCTGGCGACGATCTTCGAGATCATGGACGTCGGCTCGCGCGCCGACCTCAAGTCCGACCTGCTCAAGGAGCTCGAGAAGCACCGCCTGCAGCTCGATCGGCTATCGCGGCAACCCGTCGATCTCCGAGGCCGCGCTCGACGGCGTCATCGGCCGCATCGACGGCGCGTTCAGCGCGCCTCAACCAGGTGCTCGGGCAAGGCCGGCGCGGCGCTGACCGAGCAACGAATGGCTGATGAGCATCCGCAGCCGGATCAGCATTCCCGGCGGCACCTGCGAGTTCGATCTGCCGGCCTACTACGCCTGGCAGCAGCTCGACGCCGCAGCGCCGCCGCGCCGACCTGCTGCAGTGGGTCGGCGTCGCTGATGCCGCTGGCCGAGGCGCTGCAGGTGCTGCTCGGCCTGCTGCGCGACTCCGGGCGCGCCGCAGCAGCGTCGTCGCCATCGGCGGCCAGTATTCGCAGAGCCTGCCGGCCGGGCGCGTCTATCAGCTGATGCGGGTGCGCATCGACCCCGACGCTGCAGCTCGTTCCCGAGATCAGCGGCCATCGCCTGATGGTGCTGGTGCGCCTGATGCGCCAGGACGCCGACGGCCGCCTCAGGTCCGCAGCGAGGCCGACGTCGGCTTCGAGCTGACGCTGTGCGCCTGGAGCGAGAGATGCCTCAGGCAGATCGCGCCGAGTTTCCGCCACGCCTGGTCCGCTGCCCGGGATGCGGCGGCGAGCGTCTATGCGCTGACCAATGCCGTACCGGCCGTTCTGCAGCGCACGCTGCAGACGGCGGCGACCTCGGTGCCTGGGCCAGCGAAGGCTATCGCGTGCCGGCCGCCGGCAGAGCCGGATCCAGACGCGAGCCGAAGGCGTTCCGCTGGCCGCGCTGATTCCTCGCTCAGCGAGCCAGCCAGTGGCGCACGAAGCCCGCCAGGTCGTCGTGGATCAGATCGACGAGCGCCAGTCTCGTCGCCGACGTTCGGGCTGCCGTTCGGGCGCGCGCAGGATCAGCGCTGTGTGACGTGGCTCGGCATGCCGCGCAGGTACGGCAGGTAGTCGTCGACGAAAGCGCTGCGGCGCGAGCGCTCGTGATCGCATCGGCCTTCGGGCTGCGCTCGCCGGCCGCGTTGCCGGTGGCGACGACGCGCTCGATCGGAAAGCCGTGGTCGCGCAGGTTGCGCAGCCGCGCCGCCTCGTGCTCGAGCCTCGAGCGCCGAGACGCAGACCAGGTCGATAGCCGGCGTCGTGCAAGCCGATGGCAGGCTTCGATCGCGCCGTCGATGGCGGGCACCGAGGACCAGAACTCGCTCGTCGAAGTGACGTCGGAAGTGGGCCCGCCCGGCCTCGTCGAGGCGTTCGACGTGCCAGCGATCCATCGGCCAGTAGGCCAGCGGGTCGCGCTCGGCCGGGTGCGCGCCGAAGGCCCGCTGCCAGGCACCGGCGTAGCCGCGGTGGAAGTCGAGCAGGACGCCGTCGGCGTCGAGGGGCAATAAGCGGGCGGGCCATGGCGGCACTCTAGCGAAGTGCGCACTGCGGTGACTGTCGCACCCCGGACGCACCGAATCGGCCTTGAGCCCTTGAAATGACTTGGTGACTCCCTATAATGCGATTGCTAGCACTCGACAGTGATGAGTGCTAATACCATCACACCGTGCCTCGCCGTCCGAGCGCCGGGAGCCATCGGTAGCAGCTCGAACCCTCAAGGAGATGCCATGAAACTTCGTCCGTTCGCACGATCGCGTGATCGTCAAGCGCGTGGAGCAGGAAACCAAGACCGCCTCGGGAATCGTCATTCCCGACAACGCCGCCGAAAGCCCGACCAGGGCGAAGTCCTCTCGGTCGGTCCCGGCAAGCGCAACGAGCGCGGCGACATCGTCAGCATGAACGTCAAGGTCGGCGACCGCGTCCTGTTCGGCAAGTACAGCGGCCAGACCGTCAAGGTCGACGGCGACGAGCTGCTGGTGATGCGCGAGGAAGACCTCTTCGCCGTGGTCGAGTAAGTAAGCAGGCAATCCGGAGAACTCAAAATGGCAGCAAAAGACGTATTCATTCGGCGGCGACGCCCGCGCGCGCATGGTCGAGGGTGTCAACATCCTCGCCAACGCGGTCAAGGTCACCCTCGGTCCCGAAGGGCCGCAACGTGGTGCTCGAGCGCTCGTTCGGCGGCCCGACGGTCACCAAGGACGGTGTCTCGGTCGCCAAGGAGATCGAGCTCAAGGACAAGCTCCAGAACATGGGCGCGCAGATGGTCAAGGAAGTCGCTTCCAAGACCTCCGACATCGCCGGCGACGGCACGACGACCGCCACGGTGCTCGCCCAGGCCATCGTCCGCGAAGGCATGAAGTACGTGGCCGCGGGCATGAACCCGATGGACCTGAAGCGCGGCATCGACAAGGCCGTCACGGCGCTGGTCGAGCAGCTGAAGAAGCAGTCGAAGCCGACGACGACTAGCAAGGAAATCGCCCAGGTCGGCACGATCTCGGCCAACAGCGACGAGGCAAGTCGGCAAGATCATCGCCGACGCGATGGACAAGGTCGGCAAGGAAGGCGTCATCACCGTCGAAGACGGCAAGTCGCTCGACAACGAGCTCGAAGTCGTCGAAGGCATGCAGTTCGACCGCGGCTACCTGTCGCCCTACTTCATCAACAACCCCGACAAGCAGACCGCGGTGCTCGACAACCCGTTCGTGCTGCTGTTCGACAAGAAGATCAGCAACATCCGCGACCTGCTGCCGACGCTCGAGCAGGTCGCCAAGTCGGGCCGTCCGCTGCTGATCGTCGCCGAGGAAGTCGAAGGCGAAGCGCTCGCGACCCTGGTCGTCAACACGCATCCGCGGCATCCTGAAGGTCGTCGCCGTCAAGGCGCCGGGCTTCGGTGACCGTCGCAAGGCGATGCTCGAGGACATCGCGATCCTGACCGGCGGCAAGGTGATCGCCGAGGAAGTCGGCCTGACGCTCGAGAAGGTGCACGCTGGCCGACCTCGGCCAGGCCAAGCGCGTCGAGGTGGGCAAGGAAAACACGACCATCATCGACGGCGCCGGCGCCGCTGGCGACATCGAAGCGCGCGTCAAGCAGGTTCGCGTCCAGATCGAGGAAGCGACCAGCGACTACGACCGCGAAAAGCTGCAGGAGCGCGTGGCCAAGCTGGCCGGCGGCGTGGCGCTGATCAAGGTCGGCGCCGCGACCGAAGTCGAGATGAAGGAAAAGAAGGCGCGCGTCGAAGACGCCCTGCACGCCACGCGTGCGGCGGTGGAAGAAGGCATCGTCGCCGGCGGTGGCGTGGCGCTGCTGCGCGCCAAGCAGGCGGCCGGCACGATCAAGGGCGACAACGCCGACCAGGAAGCCGGCATCAAGCTGATCCTGCGCGCGATCGAAGAGCCGATCCGCGATCATCGTCCAGAACGCCGGCGACGAGCCGAGCGTGCGTGGTCGACTGCGGTGCTGGCCGGCAAGGGCAACTACGGCTTCAATGCCGCAGAACGGCACAGTACGGCGACATGATCGAGATGGGCATCCTCGACCCGACCAAGGTCACGCGCACCGCGCTGCAGAACGCGGCCTCGGTCGCTTCGCTGATGCTGACCACCGAAGCCATGATCTCCGAAGCGCCGAAGGACGAGTCCGGCGCCGGCGGCGGCGGCATGGGCGGCGGCATGGGCGGCATGGGTGGCATGGGCGGCATGGACATGTAAAGCACCCGGCTCGGTCATCGCGATCCGGACCGTGCGAAAGGGCTGCTTCGGCAGCCCTTTTTCATGCTGCCGACATCGCTCTCGTGCGGGCCTCGGTCGCGATGTGCGCAGCAGGCCGCGCGAGATAATCGACGCTCCGACGTCCGTAGCCATGGCGATCGCTCCGCTCTTTCAACGCTTCGTCGACGACGAGCTCGGCCTGGCGCCGGCCCTGGTCTCGCGCGTGCTGCGCCGGCACCGTGCAGCTGCTCGGTCCCGTCGAAGGACAGCGGCGCCGGCCGGCGGCGAGCGGATCCACTACGCCGACATCGTCGACGGCGCTGCAGCGCGACGTCGGCGCTGCTACGAGAAGACCTTCGTCGACTCGCTGCGCCGGCAGGTCGCGCGAGAGACTCGACGAGCAGCGCGACGCTCGCGCTCGGCGAAGTCGAGCACGGCGGCGGCCTCGAGCTGATGGACGAAACGCGGGTCGAGGTCGACATCGAGATCTCGCGCGCGATGCAGCTGATCGACAGCACCGCCGAATGGGAGCTGCGCGAGCTGCAGACCTTCACCTCGACCCTGGTCGGCCAGCAGCCACGTCAGCGCCGAATCGAACCCGTTTCGGCCCTTGGTCTACGCGACCGCGCTCTGGGATGCCGCCTGCGCCGATCGTCGCCTCGCAGATCCAGCGGGCGATCGTCCTGCGCACCGTCGGCGGGAGTCGCCGCCGGGCTGCTGAAGAACGCCGCCGCGGCGGCGTCGACCCGGCTCGAATCGCAGGGCGTCCAGCCGGGCCTCTACCGGACCGTGGTCCTGCCCTCGGGCGCGGACTTCGGCCGTCCCGTCGCCGGAGCCGCCGCGCCCCGGCGCGCTCGAGCGGCGCTGCTGTCGAGCATGCCGGGCGCCTACGCGCGACCGGCGGCGCGACGACGGCGCCGATGCCGCCGCCGCCGAGCGAGACGGGCGCGCGCCGTGCGCAGCGACGGCGCACGCCGACGCAACTCCGAGCTCGAGCAGGCGCTGCTGCGGCTCGACGAGTTGCTGCGCCACCCGCCGATCGAAACCTCGTGACCGGAGCGGCTCGCCTGGCGCAGCGCCTCGAGCAGCACCGCTCGGCGCCCTGGTCGCCAGCGCCAGCGAGCCGGTCGATCGCCAGGTGATCGAGCTCGTCACGCGCCTGTTCGAGTCGCTCCTCGCCGATTCACAGCTGCCGCCGGCGCCTTTCGCCCGGTGATCTCGCGCATGCAGGTCGCCGCGCTTGCGCGCTGTGCCTCGACCGACAGCACGGTGCTCGATTCGTACGAGCATCCGGTCTGGCGCCTGCTCGACCGCATCGGCGAGACCAGCCAGGGCTACTCGCGCGTCGAGGATCCGCGTCTGTCGAGCTTCCTCGCGTTCGCCGGCGCGGTCGCCGAGGAGATGGCCGGCGCAGCGGCGCCCGACACGACCCTCTTCCGGCGCGGCCTCAACCGGCTCGACGTCCATCTCTCCGAGCAGCTGCAGGGCACAGCTTGCGCGCCGCCCAGGTCGCCGTCGATGCGCTGCAGGTCGCCGAGCGGCGCGAGGTCCTGCAGCAGCACCTGGCGCAGCGCATCACCGACCAGATGGTCAGCGTGCGCACCTCGCCGGCGATCCGCCGCTTCGTCACCAGCGCCTGGGCGCGGGTGATCGCCGACGACATGCTGCGCCACGGCGAGCAGTCGGAAGCGACGATGAGCGAGCGCTCAAGACGGTCGACGACCTGCTCTGGAGCCTGAAGATTCCCGACCATCCGCAGAGCCGGCAGCGCCTGCTGCGCGCTGCTGCCCGGCCTGCTGCAGCGCATGCGCGTCGGCATGGAGGCGGTCGCCCTGCCGCGCTGCCGGAGCAGCACGCCGTGCTCAACGAGCTGATGACGATCCACACCGAGGCGCTTCGCCCCGGCAGCGCGCGGCGCTGCCGGCGCGCTGACGCCCGAGGAGATCGTGCAGCGCATGCGCGACGAGGTCGTTGCCGGAGACGCGCCGGCGCGCAGCTTCAGCGATTCGGTGATCGACCTGTCGTCGATGGAGACCGTCCCGGCCGAGCACCTGCCGAGCCGGCGGCGATCGCGTCGACGACGACCCCAGCCAGCGGATCGAGGCGCTGCGCGTCGGCGATCGCCAGCGCGTCTTCCTGCAAGGCCGCTGGAGCCGCGTGCAGCTGCTCTGGCGCAGCGACCGGAGCCTGTTCTTCCTGTTCGCCGGCGAATCGCCGACGCGCACGCATTCGATCACCCGGCGCGCGCTCGAGCGGCTCAGCTCGGCCGGGCTGGTGCAGCCGCTCGAGGTCAAGCTCGCTGGTGCAGCGCGCGGTCGATCGGATGATGCGCGACACTGCCCGCGCGCGCGGCGCTCGATCAGCGCGGCCAGCTCGCGCTCGATCTCGGCGGCGATCGATCGCCGCGGCCGCTCGTGGACGATCCAGTGGCGTCGCGTCCGGCACGCGAACGCAGCGCGCAGGTCGCGGCACGAAGCGCCTCCAGGCCGTCGAGCAGCGCCACCGGCAGGGCGATGTCGTCCTCGGCCCAGATCGACGAGCGTCGGCACCCGCGACGGTCACGGCGTCGGGCGCGAACTCGGATCGTCATGACGCGCGTCGTCGCGCGCCGTCGGCGGCCTGCAGCGGCGAGGCGCGGTAGTAGTTGCAGCCGCCGCGTGAGGCCGGCGCGCCAGACCTCGCGGTACTGCTCGCGCACCGCCTCGGTCAGCCAGCCGCCGCCGGGCCGCGCCGGATCGGCCGCGCCCATGTTGGTGAAGAACGGCCAGAGGCGCGCGAAGTCGTTCTCCGCTCAGCAGCGCCTCGGCGTCCGGCGCGGCACAGGAAGTTCATGTAGGCGCTCGCCGCCTGCTGCGCCGGGTTCGTGCGCAGCTCGCGCAGGAAGGTCGCCGGATGCGGCGAGTTGACGATGACGAGGCGCCGATCGCCTCTGGGCCGTTGCGCGGCGAGGCTCCAGGCGAGCGCGCCGCCCCAGTCGTGCGCGACCAGCGCTGCGAGCTGGCCGCCGAGCGGGTCGATCAGCGCCGCGATGTCGGCCGACGAGGTGCTTGGCGCGATAGGCCTCGACCTCGGCCGGCGCCGACGATCGCTCGTAGCCGCGCAGGTTGGGCGCGACGCAGCGATAGCGGTCGGCGAAATGCTCGAGCAGCTCGTCCCAGACGAACGCCGCCTCCGGGAAGCCGTGCAGGAACACGAGCACCGGCGCGCCGCGCCGGCCGGCGGCACGGCAGCTGAGCTCGATGCCGTCGCCGAGCGGCTGGACGTAGGTTCTCGATCAGCTGGCGTCGCTCCGATGGGTCCAGGCGGTAGCAGCACGCGCGCGGCGTCGTCGACGCCGGCGCGGCTGAGCGACGAGAACGGCGTCAGCGACGACGTCGCTCTGCTCGCAGGTCACTTCGCCGAGGACTTCGCCCGCGGCCTGCAGCGCCGCGTCGGCGTCGCGCCGGTTCAGCTTGTCGACCTTGGTCAGCAGCGCCAGCAGCTTCACCGATGCCGTTGCCGAGCGCGCGGCGCGACGAAGTCGAGCAGCTTGCGATCGATGCTCGGTGAAGCCGAGCCGCGAATCGACGCAGCACGACGATCGCGCTCAGGCTGCGCCGCACCGCGAGGTACTCGGCCATCACCTCCTGCCAGCGCAGCTTGGCGTTGCGCTCGACCGCGGCGTAGCCGTAGCCGGGCAGGTCGGCGAACAGCGCGTCGGCGGCGAGCTTCGGGCCGAGCTCGAACAGGTTGATGTGCTGCGTCCGGCCCGGCGTCTTCGAGGCGAAGGCGAGGCGCTTCTGCTGGGTCAGGACGTTGATCGCCGTCGACTTGCCGGCGTTGGAGCGGCCGACGAAGGCGATCTCGGGCAGCTCGGTGACCGGCAGTTCGGACGAGCGCGCTGGCGGTGGTGAGGAAGCGCGCGTGTGGGTCCAGGCGAGCGCCAGTCTTCGCTGCTGCGGCGTCGTCGCCGCCGGCCGCTTCCGAGCACAGCCGCAGGAGTCGGCATGGAGGTGCTCAGGGGCGTCGTGAAGAGCGTCATTGTAAAATCGCCGGCTTTGGCACGAGAACTTCGCGCCCCATGAAGCCCGTTCGCTCGATTGACTGTCGGCTGCGCCCGCATCTTCCTGGCCGCGATCGGCGCTTGCCGCCGAGCCTGCCGCGAGCGCAGCCCGAGCCGGCCAAGGGCGCGGCGATCTCGACCGCGGTCTGCGCCGCCTGCCACAGCAACGACGGCTCGCGCGGCAGCGCCGCTAGCCCGATCATGCAGGGCCAGCACCCGGACTACCTCGTCAAGCAGCTCGCCGAGTTCAAGACCGGGCAAGCGCGACAGCGCCATCATGACGCGCGATCGCTCAGCCGCTGAGCGAGGCCGACATGAAGAACGTCGCCGCCTTCTACGCCGGCAAGCAGGCCAAGCCCGGCTTCGCCAAGAACAAGGACCTCGCCTCGCCTCGGCGAGAAGATCTACCGCGGCGGCGTCACCGGAGCGCAGCATCCCGGCCTGCTCCGGGCTGCCACAGCCCGAACGGTGCCGGCATTCCGGCGCAATACCCGCGCCTGGCCGGCCAGCACGCCGACTACGTCCGAGGCGCAGCTGGTCGCCTTTCGCAGCGGCGCCCGCGGCAGAACAATCCGGTGATGACCGGCGTCGCGGCCAAGCTCAACGACCGCGAGATCAAGGCGCTGTCGGACTACGTCGCCGGCTTGCGCTGATCGGCGCGCCGGCGTCGCCGCCGGGCGTCGCTTCGGGCTTGAGCAGCAGGACGTCGACGCCGTAGAGCTTGGCGAGCGCCGCCAGCTTGGCCGGCGCCGCGGATCGCGAAAGCGCGGCCCCAGGCGAGCGCCAGCCGATCGAATCTCGAGCAGCACCGCGAGCGCCGCCGAGTCGAGCTGCTGCAGCGAGCCGGCCTCGACGACGACCGGCGTTCTCGCTGCCCTCGCTCTGCAGCGCCTGCTTGAGCATGCGCAGCGTCGTCGCGCGCCTCGCGCGACGGTGAGCGTCGCCGGCAGCAGCAGCAGCTCAGCTCTTGGCGCCCGCGGCCGCAGCGGACTTGTTGCGCTCGGCGAGCTTGGCGATCAGGCCGTCGATGCCGTTGGCGCCGATCTCCTGGGCGAAGCTGTTGCGATAGTTCTCGACCAGCCAGACGCCGAGCACGTTGACGTCGTAGATCTTCCAGCCGGTCGCCGGCCTTCTCGAGGCGGTAGTCGAGCTGGATCGGATCGCCCTTGCCGCGGATCTCGGTGCGGACCACGACCTCGGTATCGGCCGGCTGCGAGCGCATCGGCTTGAGCTCGACCGTCTGCTCGGCGCTCACCTGCGACAAGCGCGCCGGAATAGGTGCGAACGAGCAGGAGCTTGAACTCGTCCTGCAGGCGCTTCTGCTGCTCGGGCGTCGCCTGGCTGCCAGTAGCGGCCGACGGCCGACGCGGTCATGCGCTGGAAGTTGACGTAGGGCATGACCTTCTGGTCGACCAGCGCGATCACCTTGCTGCATGTCGCCGGCCTGGATCGACTTGTCGGCCTTGACCGCTTCGAGGACGTCGGTCGAGACTTCCTTGATGAAGGCATCGGGCGCCTTCGCGCCTGCGCCTGCGCGCCGAAGGCTGCCGAACGCGCAGCGTCGCTGCGCCGAGCCAGCCGATCGTTCTGGTCATGGACATCATCGTTCCTTGAAGAATGGGAAGTTCCGCAGCCTGCGCAGCGCAGGAACGCTTGCCCGCGTGCGCGGCGAGGTTGATCACATAAGCGCGCCGCACCGATCACGGGTTCACGGCGGCCGCGATCCGGCCCGCCGCAGCGCGGTGCCGGACCAGCAGGAGCAGGCGCCGATGCCGGGGTTGCCTGCGCAGGTGGGGCGACCGTGCCGCCCGCTGCGCCGGCCGCCCCGAGGCGGCGTCTTCGGGCGCTGCCGGCGTCTCGGGGACGTCGCCGTCGAAGACCAGGCTGCGCCGCCGCTGCAGGTAGGCGTCGCGAATGAAGGTGTACTTGTCGAGCGAGATGTCGTCGATGACGCGCGTCGCGCCGAGCAGGCTGGCGCGGGTGTTGATGATCTGAAGAATGCGTGAGCCCGACGTGCGCGCCGGTGCAGTCGAAGAGGATCGGCCGGCGTGGCGCGCAGGTCGAGCGAGCAGCGCGCCGGCATCGCGCACGGTCGATGGCCCCAGGATGCGGCAGGACGACGTAGGCGCCGGCGCCGACGCCGTAGCGGCCGAGCGTCTGACCGAAGTCCTCGTAGTGGTGGTCGAGGCCCATCTCGGAAGCGACGTCGAGAACGCCGACCAGGCCGAACAGGGTGTTCGTGCTGACCCGGGTCACGTCCTCGAAGCCGAGCTCGAACTTGCCCTGCAGCATGTTGTTGATCGCGGACCAGGCGTCGGCGAAATTGTTGAAGAAGTTGGTGACGCCGCGCCGCGCGCCCTGCGGGAACGAGCGTCCGTGTACGCCGTCGCCACAGGCTTCGAGCAGCTGCGTCGTCGAGCGACTTCGTTGAAGTTGAAGACCTTGCGGTTCCAGTTCTCCCAGGGATCGAGGCGCTGGCCCGGACCGCCGCGGCTTTCGCGGATCGTCGAGCAGCCGGCGAGCGCGATCGCGAGCGCGGCCAGCAGCGCCGCGCAGCGCGCAGCGAGCGCGAGCGCGGCATCATTTCTTGGCTCCGCTGGCAGGCGCCGCCGGCGTCGGCGCTGCGTGCCGGCGTCGGCGGCCTTGCTGAAGAGGAACTGGCTGATCAGGCTTCTCGAGCACGACCGCCGATTGGGTCTGCTTGATCGTCGTCGCCGGCGGCCCACATTCTTCTCCGATGCGCCCGGCTCGACGCCGACGTACTGGTCGCCGAGCAGGCCGGAGGTGAGGATGCGCAGCGACGAATCGGTCGGGAACTGGACGTCGCGCTCGATCGCCGATCTGCACCACGCCCTGGTACTGCTTCGGGTCGAGATGTGATCGACGGCGACCCGGCCGACGGTGACGCCGGCGCTGCGCACCGGGGCGCGGACCTTGAGCGCGCCGATGTTGTCGAAGTAGGCGGTCAGCGGTGTAGGTGTCGCCGCCGCTGAAGGTGCCGAGGTTGGCGGCCTTCAGCGCCAGGAACACCAGCCCGCGCATGCCGAGCAGCACGAAGATGCCGACCAGGGTTTCTATGCTTTTCTTGCCCATCGATCCGTCTCCGGTTTCTGCGCGATGTTAATGAAGACCGGGCGATTGCCCTAGGGCGTCGAGAACATAAGCGCGGTCAAGACGAAATCCATCATCAGCATCGCCGAGCGAGGCGATGACCACCGTGCGCGTCGTGCCGTCGGGCGACGCCCTCGGAGTCGCGCTCCGCCTCGTAGCCCTGGTAGAGGGCGACGAAGGTACAGATGAAGCCGAAGACGATGCTCTTGATGATGCCGTTGCCGATGTCGCGCCGAACGTCGACGCCGGACTGCATGATCGACCAGAAGTTGCCGGCGTCGACGCCGATCAGGCAGCACCGCGACGACGTAGGCGCCGAGGATGCCGACCGACGAGAACAGGATCGCCAGGATCGGCATCGCGACGATGCCGGCGAGAAAGCGCGGCGCCAGCACGCGCTCTTCGGATCGACCGCCATCATGTCCATCGCCGGCCAGTTGCTCGCCCGCCTTCATCAGGCCGATCTCGGCGGTGAGCGACGTTCCGGCGCGGCCGGCGAAGAGCAGCGCGCGTGACGACCGGCCCGAGCTCGCGCGTCAGCGACAGGTTGACGATCAGGCCGAGCGACTCCGGCGGCGCCGTAGGTGACCAGCGCGTAGTACATCTGCAGCGCCAGCACGAAGCCGACCGCCAGTCCCCGAGGCGACGATGATGATCAGCGACGAGGTTGCCGATCGCGTGGATCTGGGCGACGATCAGGTACGGCCGGCGCAGCGCCGCCGGGCAGGCGCGCACCAGCTCGACGAAGAAGGTCGCGTGGTGACCGAGGATCGCGCAGGATCTCGAGCGTGCGCTGCGCCGAGCCGGAAACGATGCCGGTCATCGCCGCGTCCGGCGACGAAGCCGCCTCAAGCGGAACCCCGAAGTCTTCGGCGAGCGGCTGCGCCGGATAGTGGAAGCGCACCGGGCCGTCCGGCTCGCCGCGGATGAACTGGCGCACCTTGCGGGTCCTGCGATTCGTCGAGCTGCTCGCGGCGTGCCCGCGGCGACGACCTTGCCCTGCGACGACATCAGATAGGCGTAGTCGCAGATCTGGAAGCACTCCTCGACGTCGTGCGACGACCAGGATCGAGGTCGCGCCGGTGGTGTCGTTGAGGGTGCGGATCAGGTTGGCGGCGATCGCCATCGAGATCGGGTCGAGCCCGGCGAACGGCTCGTCGTACAGCAGCGAGCTCGGGGTCGAGCGCGATCGCGCGCGCGAGCGCGACGCGCCGCGCCATGCCGCCCGAGATCTCGGCGATGCGCAGCGTGCGCGGCGCCGCGCAGGCCGACGGCGTTGAGCTTCATCAGGACGATGTCGCGGATCATCGATCTCGTCGAGGTCGGTGTGCTCGCGCAGCGGAAGGCGACGTTGTCGAACACCGAGAGGTCGGTGAAGAGCGCGCCGAACTGGAACAGCATGCCGAGCCGGCGCCGGAGCGCGAACAGCTGCTCGGCGATCGCGCGCATCGATCGACCTCGCCGTCGACGCGGATCGTGCCGCTGCTGACGCGGGTGACGCCGCCGATCAGGCGCAGCAGCGTCGTCTTGCCGCAGCCCGAGCCGCCGAGGATGGCGGTGACCTTGCCGCGGCCGAAGTCCGAGCGAGACGTCGTTGAGGATCGTCGCGGCTGCGCGTCGTAGCCGAAGACGACGTGCTCGATCTCGACGAGCAGGTCGGCGGGAGTGGCCGGTCGGCTTCGGCGGTCTGCGTGGATGCTCGGTCATCGGCTCAGCGCAGGCAGCTCGCTAGAACCCATGAGCATAGCGTCCACCGCCCGCGCCGCCTGCCGGCCTTCCCGGATCGCCCAGACGACGAGCGACTGGCCGCGGCGCATGTCGCCGGCGGCGAACACCTTCGCGACGTTGGTCGCGTAGCCGCCGCCGACGTCGATGCTGCGCCTTGGCATTGCCGCGCGCGTCGCGCTCGACGCCGAACGCCTCGAGCAGGCCGGCGACCGGGCTGACGAAGCCCATCGCCAGCAGCACCAGCTGCGGCCGGGATGACCTGCTCGGTGCCGGGCACCTCGACCATCTTGCCGCCCTGCCATTCGACGCGCACCGCCTTCAGCGCCTTGAGCCTTGCCGCCCTCGCCGATGAACTCCTTGGTCGCGATCGCGAACTCGCGCTCGCAGCCTTCCTCGTGGCTCGACGAGGTGCGCAGCTTGGTCGGCCAGTACGGCCAGACCAGCGGCTTGTTCTCCTGGTCGGGCGGCATCGGCATCAGCTCGAACTGGGTCACGCTCTTCGCGCCGTGGCGGTTGCTGGTGCCGACGCAGTCGCTGCCGGTGTCGCCGCCGCCGATGACGATCACGTCCTTGCCGTCGGCGCGGATCTGGCCGTCGACCTTGCCGCCGGCGTTGACCTTGTTCTGCTGCGGCAGGAACTCCATCGCGAAGTGGACGCCGTCGAGATCGCGGCCCGGTACCGGCAGGTCGCGCGAGCGCTCGGCGCCGCCGGCCAGCAGCGACCGCGTCGAACTCGCGCCATCAGCTCGCTCGGCGCTGACGATCTCGCTTCGACCAGTCGGTGACGCACTCGTCGCCTTCGGCAGCTCGCCGACGCAGCACGCCGGCGCGAAAGACGACGCCTTCGGCCTCCATCTGCGCGATCCGGCGATCGATGTGCGACTTCTCCATCTTGAAGTCGGGGATGCCGTAGCGCAGCAGGCCGCCGATGCGCGTCGTTCTTCTCGAACACCGTCACCGTCGTGGCCGGCGCGCGCCAGCTGCTGCGCCGCGGCCAGGCCGGCCGGGCCGGAGCCGACCACCGCGACCTTCTTGCCGGTCTTCGTCGCCGGCGGCCGCGGCACGACCCAGCCCTCGGCCCAGGCGCGGTCGATGATCGCGTGCTCGATCGACTTGATGCCGACCGGATCGTCGTTGATGTTGAGCGTGCACGCCGCCTCGCACGGCGCCGGGCAGATGCGGCCGGTGAACTCGGGAAAGTTGTTGGTCGAGTGCGAGCACCGCGAACGCCGTCTTCCAGTCGGCGCGATACACCAGGTCGTTGAAGTCGGGAATGATGTTGTTGACCGGGCAGCCGCTGTTGCAGAACGGCGTGCCGCAGTCCATGCAGCGCGCGCTCTGCACCTTGGCCTCGTCGTCCGTCAGCGTGATGACGAACTCGCTTGTAGTTCTTGACCCGCTGCGGCACCGGCTCGTGAGCCTTCCTCGACGCGCTCGAAGCTCCATGAAGCCGGTGACTTTGCCCATGCTGTGCCCTGCGCGCTGCTGCTGCTACGCGCTCGCTTCGGCGCGGTGACTCTTGGCGCGGCGACTTGCGGCTCGCCGCCCTTGGCCTTGGCGATCGCGTCTTCGGCCGCGGTCGATCGCGGATCTCGCCGAGCGCCGTCATCGGCCTTCAGGCTGATCTCGGCCAGCGCGCGCTTGTACTCGTTCGGGAACACCTTGACGAACTTCGCGCGCGCCTCGGCCCAGTGGTCGAGGATCTCGCGCGCGCGCAGCGACCCGGTCCAGCTGGTGGTGGTCGGCGATCAGCGACTTGAGCAGCACTTCGTCGGTCTGCGCTCGCTGATGCCAGATCGCGCGCTCGAGCGACTGCTCCTGCTCGGCCGCCGGCAGCACCTTCTCGAGCGAGACCATCGCCGTGTTGCAGCGCGAGGCGAACTGGCCGTCCTCGTCGTAGACATAGGCGATGCCGCCGCTCATGCCGGCGGCGAAGTTGCGCCCGGTCTTGCCGAGCACGACGACCGTGCCGCCGGTCATGTACTCGCAGCCGTGGTCGCCGGTGCCTTCGACGACCGCGGTCGCGCCCGACAGGCGCACCGCGAAGCGCTCGCCGGCGACGCCGCGGAAGAACGCCTCGCCGCTGGTGGCGCCGTAGAGCACGGTGTTGCCGACGATGATGTTCTTGGTCGCCGTCGCCGCGGAAGTCGATGCTCGGCCGGATCGCCGAGGCGGCCGCCCGACAGGCCCTTGCCGGTGTAGTCGTTGGCATCGCCGATCAGGTAGATCGTGATGCCCTTGGCGAGGAACGCGCCGAAGCTCTGGCCGCCGGTGCCTTCCATCTGGATGAAGATGGTGTGGTCGGGCAGGCCCTCGGGTGACGCGCGGATCAGCTCGCCGGAGAGCATCGCGCCGACGGTGCGGTTGACGTTGCGCGCGTCCTCGAGGATCTGCACCTTCTCGCCGCGCTCGATCGCCGGCGCGGCACTTCTCGATCAGGCTTGATGTCGAGCGCCTTGCGCCAGGCCGTGGTCCTGCGCCTCGACCTGGCGGCGCGCCACCTCGGCCGGCACTGCCGGCTGGTGGAACACGCGCGATGAAGTCGAGGCCCTTGCGCCTTCCAGTGCGCGATGCCCTTCTTGCGTGTCGAGCAGGTCGACGCGGCCGATCAGCTCGTCGAACGTGCGGATGCCGAGCTGCGCCATGATCTGCGCGCGCTTCCTCGGCGACGAAGAAGAAGAAGTTGACGACGTGCTCGGGCCGGCCCTGCGAACTTCTTGCGCAGCACCGGGTCCTGCGTCGCCACGCCCACCGGGCAGGTGTTGAGGTGGCACTTGCGCATCATGATGCAGCCCTCGGCCACCAGCGGCGCGGTCGCGAAGCCGAACTCGTCGGCGCCGAGCAGCGCGCCGATCGACGACGTCGCGGCCGGTCTTCATCTGGCCGTCGGCCTGCACGCGGATGCGCGCCGCGCAGGCGGTTGAGCACCAGCGTCTGCTGCGTCTCGGCCAGGCCCAGCTCCCAGGGCGTGCCGGCGTGCTTGATCGAGCTCCACGGCGATGCGCCGGTGCCGCCGTCGTGGCCGGCGATCACCACGTGGTCGGCCTTGCGCCTTGGCGACGCCGGCGGCGATCGTGCCGACGCCGACCTCGCGAGACCAGCTTGACGCTGACGCTCGCCCGCGGGTTGGCGTTCTTCAGGTCGTGGATCAGCTGCGCCAGGTCCTCGATCGAATAGATGTCGTGGTGCGGCGGCGGCGAGATCAGGCCGACGCCCGGCACCGAGTAGCGCAGCTAGCCGATGTAGTCGCTGACCTTGCCGCCGGGCAGCTGGCCGCCCTCGCCCGGCTTGGCGCCCTGCGCCATCTTGATCTGCAGCTGGTCGGCCGAGACCAGGTACTCGGTGGTGACGCCGAAGCGCCCCGACGCGACCTGCTTGATCTTGCGAGCGCAGCGAGTCGCCCGCCTTCAGCGCGTAGTCGACCTGACGATGTCGCCCTTGCCGATGATGTCGCTGACAGTGCGTGCCTTCGGCGATCGTGATGCCCTTCAGCTCGTCGCGGTAGCGCGCCGGGTCCTCGCCGCCCTCGCCGGTGTTCGACTCTTGCCGCCGATGCGGTTCATCGCCACCGCGAGCGTCGCGTGCGCTTCGGTCGAGATCGAGCCGAGCGACATCGCGCCGGTGGCGAAGCGCTTGACGATCTCGGCCGCGGGCTCGACCTCGTCGATCGGAATCGCCTTGGCCGGATCGACCTTGAACTCGAACAGGCCGCGCAGCGTCATGTGGCGGCTGCGACTGGTCGTTGATGAGCTGCGCGTATTCCTGGTAGGTCTCGAAGCGGTTCGGCGCGCACGCTGTGCTGCAGCTTGGCGATCGCATCGGGCGTCCACATGTGCTCTTCGCCGCGCACGCGCCAGGCGTATTCGCCGCCGGCGTCGAGCATGCCGTCGAGCACCGGGTCGTCGCCGAAGGCGGCGCGGTGCATGCGGATCGCTTCCTCGGCCACCTCGAACACGCCGATGCCGCCGACCTGGCTCGCGGTGCCGCGGAAGTACTTGTCGACCAGCGACTTCTCGAGGCCGATCGCCTCGAACAGCTGCGCGCCGCAGTACGACATGTAGGTCGACACGCCCATCTTGGACATGATCTTCGACAGGCCCTTGCCGATCGCCTTGATGTAGTTGGTAGATCGCCTTGTCGGCCGACGAGCTCGCCCGGCAGGTCGCTTGTGCAGCGCGGCCAGCGTCTCGAGCGCGAGGTAGGGGTGGACCGCCTCGGCGCCGTAGCCGGCGAGCACGCGCGAAGTGATGCACCTCGCGCGCCGAGCCGGTCTCGACGACCAGGCCCGCGGTCGTGCGCAGGCCCTCGCGCACCAGATGCTGGTGCACGGCCGACAGCGCGAGCAGCGCCGGAGATCGCGACCTGCTCGCGGTCCATCGCGGCGGTCGGTGATGATCAGGATGTTGTGGCCGCTGCGTGATCGCGTCGACCGCTCTCGGCGCACAGCGACGCGAGCTTGGCCTCGACGCCTTCGGCGCCCCAGGCGAGCGGATAGGTGATGTCGAGCTCGTAGCTCTTGAACTTGCCGCCGGTGTGGCGCTCGATCGTCGCGCAGCCGCGCCATGTCGTCGAAGTCGAGGACCGGCTGCTGCACCTCGAGGCGCATCGGCGGGTTGACCGCGTTGATGTCGAGCAGGTTCGGGCTTGGGGCCGATGAAGCGAGACCAGCGACATCACGATCGCCTCGCGGATCGGATCGATCGGCGGGTTGGTGACCTGCGCGAACAGCTGCTTGAAGTAGTTGTAGAGCGGCTTGTTCTTGTCCGACAGCACCGCCAGCGGCGAGTCGTTGCCCATCGAGCCGACGCCTTCTTCGCCGTTGCCTGCGCCATCGGCGCTCATCAGGAACTTGATGTCCTCCTGGGTGTAGCCGAAGGCCTGCTGGCGATCGAGCAGCGATCTCGCTCGACGGCGCCGGCCCGCCGGACGTCGACCGAGATCTCGAGCTTGCACGCGCACGCTTTCGATCCACTGACGGTACGGCTTGGCGAACGCGAGCTGATGCTTCAGCTCGTCGTCGTCGACGATGCGGCCCTGCTCGAAGTCGATCAGGAACATCTTGCCCGGCTGCAGGCGCCACTTCTTGACGATCTTGGCTCTCGGGGATCGGCAGCACGCCGGACTCGGACGCCATCACGACCAGGTCGTCGTCGGTGACGAGGTAGCGCGCCGGGCGCGAGGCCGTTGCGGTCGAGCGTGCGCGCCGATCTGGCGGCCGTCGGTGAAGACCATCGCCGCCGGGCCGTCCCACGGCTCGAGCATCGCCGCGTGGTACTCGTAGAACGCGCGCCGGCGCTGGTCCATCGCCTCGTGCTGCTCCCACGCCTCGGGGATCATCATCATCGCGGCGTGGGCGAGCGAGTAGCCCGCTCATCGTCAGCAGCTCGAGCGCGTTGTCGAAGGTCGCGGTGTCGCTCTGGCCCTCGAAGCTGATCGGATAGAGCTTCTTCAGGTCGTCGCCGAGCACCGGCGACTTCATCACGCCCTCGCGCGCGCGCATCCAGTTGAAGTTGCCCTTGACGGTGTTGATCTCGCCGTTGTGCGCGACCATGCGGTACGGGTGCGCGAGCGGCCACTCGGGGAAGGTGTTGGTCGAGAAGCGCTGGTGCACGAGCGCCAGCGCCGAGATCACGCGCGGGTCTTGCAGGTCGCTGGTAGTACTTGCCGCACCTGATCGGCCAGCAGCAGGCCCTTGTAGATGACCGTGCGGCAGCTCATGCTGGGCACGTAGTACTCGCGGCTGTGCGTGAGCTTGAGCGCCTGGATCGCGCTCGACGCCGTCTTGCGGATGACGTAGAGCTTGCGCTCGAGCGCGTCGGGCACGATCACGTCCGGGCCGCGGCCGATGAAGATCTGGCGGATCACCGGCTCCTTGGCGCGCACCGCCGGCGACATCGGCATCGTCGCGATCGACCGGCACGTCGCGCCAGCCGAGCAGCGACCTGGCCTTCGGCCTTGACCGCGCGCTCGAGCTCCTGCTCGCAGGCCAGCCGCGAGGCGTGCTCCTTGGGCAGGAAGATCATGCCGACGCCGTATTCGCCGGGCGGCGGCAGCTCGATGCCCAGCGCGGCCATCTCGGCGCGGTAGTAGCTCGTCGGGAATCTGGATCAGGATGCCGGCGCCGTCGCCCATCAGCTTGTCGGCGCCGACCGCGCCGCGGTGGTCGAGGTTCTCCAGGATCTGCAGGCCCTGCTCGACGATCTGGTGCGACTTCTGGCCCTTGATGTGGCGCGACGAAGCCGACGCCGCAGGCGTCGTGCTCATGGGCTGCGCTGTACAACCCATCGCGCGCGGCAGACGGCCAACGAGGTCGTCGCTGTGTTCTTGCGATGGGCTGATGGCTCATGGTGTGCTCCCTGCGGCAGCCTGCTCAAGAAATCTAATGCACTGCAGCAAGAGCACACAACGGCAATAAATAGGGTCAGATACATATTTATAGAGCTAGAATCAGATCCATAGCGAACTAAATATGGGGACATATCAATTGTGCATGCAGTCGACTGACCTATGCAAGAAGCAAGCCCAGTGCCGCGGAGCAGGGTGGCCCCAACGCAAGCTGGTTAGTCAGGTCGGCGCCGGCTTGCGTGGCCGTCCTCGCGGCGCGGTATCACCGCGGCGCGTAGCGCAGCCAGTTGTCGAGATCCTCGAGGAAAGCCCGCCGAGCCGACCGCCCAACCAGCGTTGCGCGGCGACGAGCCAGAGCGGTCAGCGCGCGCTTGGCCTGGGGTTCCTCCAAGCATCATCCGGTAGGCGGCACAACGATCAGAACGGCGTGTTTGCCCAACGCCCAGTATGCCGCAGCGTCAGTGAGCGAATACTCCGAACGTCTATCCCAGCGTGCTGGCGCGCGCTGGACCACGCTGCCAACGTGCAGCGGATCAGCCAGCCCTCCCGAACCGGGGGCCTGGTCAACGAACACCATCGCCTCAAGCAACGGTGCGCCGTCCTCGACCACCGTGGCGCGATGGCAGCCATCCCAGACGCTGCCGCTGCGCTGATGGCGCCGATTGAAAGCGGCAGAGAAGCGCCGGCCCAGATGCCTGCACATGGCGCGGCCCACGGCCTGCGCGCTGGCATTGGCGTGCACAGCAGCCATGCGTGGTCAGGCAGCAGCGCGTGATGCGTGCAGCGCCACTCGCTCGAATTGCGCGCGGGCGTTTGCAGGGCGGACAGGAAGGCCGCCCGATCGACGTCATCGCGAGAAGACAGGCTGCCCGCTGTGCCCGCGCAGCAGCACGAGGTGGGCCTGGTCGGCGACCGATAGGCGCGCCAGCCGGGCCATAGAGCGGCGTGCCTTGCGCTTCAGCTCATGCGCGCTGGAGGGTGCGTTCGACGACCTCGCGCACCAGGTCGTCGCACGCGCTGCGCACCACGGCGCGGCCACGCCCGTCGAGCAGACGTAAAGCGGATGTCGCCGTCGCGCGCCTTCTTGTCCGAGGCGCATCAATTCCAGGTAACGGTCGGCCGTGAGCGCGGGCGCGCTGGGTGGGCAGGCCGCAACGAGCCAACAGAGCCACCAGCCGCGTCGCGGTTTGCATCGTCGATCATGCCCAAGACCGATTGGACAACGTCGGCCGCCAGCACCATGCCGGCAGCGACGGCCTCGCCATGCAGCCACGCGCCGAATCCGAGTCCCGCCTCGATCGCGTGCCCGAAGGTGTGGCCGAAGTTCAGCACCGCGCGCAGATCACCCTCGCGCTCATCGCGAGCCACGATGTCCGCCTTGATTTCGCACGATCGCCTCACCGCGTGCTGCAGCGCTCCGGGTTCACGCGCCAGCAAGTCGTCAGCATGTTGTTCGATCCATTCGAAGAAGGCCCAATCCGCGATCGGCCCGTACTTGATGACCTCCGGCAAGGCCAGCCCGGAGCTCACGGTCAGGCAGCGTGCTCAACGTATCCAGGTCGCACACCACCACTCGCGGCTGGTGGAATGCGCCGATCATGTTCTTGCCCATCGGGTGATTGATCGCCGTCTTGCCACCGACCGAAGAATCGACCTGCGCCAACAGCGTCGTCGGCAGTTGCACGTGCGGCACACCGCGCATGAAACACGCCGCGGCGAACCCCGCCATGTCACCCACCACGCCGCCGCCGAGCGCATAGACGGTGGTGCCGCGATCAGCAACGCGACTGCAGCAGCGCGTCGAGACACGCGGTTCAACGTAGAGCCAATCTTTGTATTGCTCGCCGTCAGGGAGCTCGACGCTGTGCACGCGGCGGTGGCGCTTCTGCAGCGCCGGCAGCACGCGATTCAGATACAGCGGTGCCACTGTCGAATTCGGTGACGATCAAGGCGCTCGCGCCAACAGGTGGCGAGTCCCAGGCCGCCGGCACGTCGAGCAAGCCGTGCCCAATGACGACGTCGTAGCTGCGCTCGCCTAGATCGACCGCGCACACGCTGCGCATCGCTGCAGCATCGGCTCGATGAACGGACTTCAGGCATGCCCCTAGTGTAGAGGTCGCCACAACCCGGCGCGCGCTCAGCCGTCTCTGCGCGATCCGGAGCCAGCGGCGACGGCACCTGAGAAGGGTCGATGATGCCGGCGAGCTCCATCTGCATCAGGATCATGCCCGACGAGAATCTTCACCGAAGGCCGACCTGTCTCGATCACAAACCGGGCGCACTGCGCGGTACAGCGGATCACGCTCCTCGGAAGAGCTCGCGCAACTTTGCGCATCGGATCGCTCACCTGAAGCAGCGGACGGTGCGTGTCGTGCCGCAGTCTTCGCATCAGCTCCTCGGGGGTCGAACGCAAATACACGACCTGCGCATGCGAGGCCAGCAAGCGCCGATTGGCCTCGCGTGCCACCGCGCCGCCGCCGGTGGCCAGCACCAGCGCGCTCACGCATCAACAGGTCCGACAATACCGATTGCTCGACGTCACGAAACGCCGCTTCGCCGTGCTGCTCGAAGTACGCGCGAATGGCGCAGCCGATCTGCCGCTCGATCTCGGCATCGCTGTCGACGAACGGCCCAATTCAGCCGGCGGGCGAGTTGACGCCCAACACTCGACTTGCCGCTGCCCGGCATGCCGATCAACGCGATGATGGCCATCGTATGTCGCAGGCGTGTCAAAACGCAGCGAGCGCCGGCCGCGGCGGCCGGCGCCTTCAGCTCGCGCGTCAGCGCGCTGCCGTGCGGTCGGTGATGATCTTGGGCGTCAGGAACACCAGCAGCTCGGTCTTGCTGCGTTGGCGCGTGGTGTTCTTGAACAGGTAGCCGATCACCGGCACGTCACCCAGCAGCGGGACCTTGTTGACGTCCTCGCGCTCGTTCTGCGTGAAGATGCCGCCGATGACGACCGTGCCGCCGTTCTCGACCAGCACCTGCGTCTTGACGTGCTTGGTGTCGATGGCAAAGCCCGCGGCGGTGGGCTGGCCGACGCTGTCCTTGTTGACGTCGACGTCGAGGATCACATTGCCCTCCGGCGTGATCTGCGGCGTCACTTCGAGCTTCAGGTTGGCCTTGCGGAACTGGATCGACGTCGCACCGCTGGAAGTGGCCACCTGGTAGGGCAGCTCCGTGCCCTGTTCAATCAGCGCCTTGATCTGGTCGGCGGTGATCACGCGCGGGCTGGAGATGATCTTGCCCTTGCCGTCGGCCTCCAGCGCAGACAGCTCGAGGTTCAGGAACTTCTGCGCCGACGCGCTGAACAGCGACAACGCAAACGAGGCAGCGGTGGCGCCTCCGAAAGCTGAGCCACTGGTGTTGGCCGGCAGGCTGACGAACTGCGTGTTCGGGATGTAGCTGCCGGCGGTGATCGCTAGCCTGTCCGGTTTGTTCACCGACGCCCGAGTAGTTGCCGGTCGGCAGCGACACGCGGTGTTGCCGCCGCCAACCGCGTAGCCCGGATTGGCGCCGTGTGAGGTCGAGCGCACCCAGCTTGACGCCCAGGGCGCGACCGAACGTATCGGCTGGCCTCCACGATGCGCGCCTCGATCATCACCTGGCGCACCGCGATGTCGATCTTGGCGATCAGCGCCTGCACTTCTTCGAGTTTGGACGGGATGTCGGTGACGAACAATTGGTTCGTTCTGGGTTCGGAGATCACGCTGCCGCGCGGGCTCAGGATGCGGCTGGCCTGCGCGCCTCGCCGCTGCCCTGCCCGCCTTGGCCGGTGATTCCCTTGGCGACCTCTTCAGCCTTGGTGTAGTTGAGCTGGAACGACTGCGTGCGCACCGGCTCGAGGTCGGTGATCTGCTTGCGCGACTCGAGCTCGAGCTTTTCCTTGGCCGCAAGCTCGTCCTTCGGCGCGATCCACAACACGTTGCCCGACTTGCGCACGCCCAGGCCCTTGCTCTGCAGGATGATGTCCAGGGCCTGATCCCACGGCACGTCCTTCAAGCGCAGCGTCACGCTGCCGGTGACCGTGTCGCTGGTGACGACGTTGAAGTTGGTGAAGTCGGCGATCACCTGCAGCAGCGCGCGGACTTCGATGTTCTGGAAGTTCAGCGACAGCTTCTCGCCGGCGATAGCCCGGGCCCTTGGGTGAGCTTGTTCGGGTCGACCTTCAGCTGGCCGGACCTCGAGCACGAACTGGTTGTCGGTCTGGTAGGCGCTGTGCTCCCACGAGCCGCGCGGATCGACGACCAATCGCACGCGGTCGCCGTTTTGCGTGGCTCGACACGGTTTGCACCGGTGTGCCGAAGTCCGTCACGTCGAGACGGCGGCGCAGCGCGTCGGGCAATGTCGTGCGCAGGAACTCGACCACCAGGCTCTGGCCCTGCTGGCGAATGTCCACCCCGACCTGCGTGTTGGCCAAGCCCACCACCACACGGCCGGCGCCATCGGGACCGCGGCGGAAGTCAATGTCCTTCAGCGGCAGCTGCTCTCGGTTCTGGCTGGCGGCGAAAGTGCGTCGGGCTCGCCGGTCGGGCTGGTCGCGCTCGCCGTGGCGGTCGCTCCGCTGCCTTCGAGCACGACCACCAGCACCTTGCCCTGCAACTCCAGCCTTGTAGTTGGCGGCCTGCTTCAGGTTGAACACCAGGCGCGTGCGGTCCCCGGCCTGCGCCACGCTGACCGAGCGCAAGGTTGCCCTGATTGATGTCGATGGTGGAGCGTCCCAAGCCGTTGCCGATGCCGGGCAGATCCAGCGCCACACGTGGCGGCGCCTGCACCGTGAAGCCGTTCGGCAATGCGCTCAGCGGCTCGGCCAAGCTCGATGCGGACGACTTCGCTGCCGGCCTGTTGGCTGCTGGTGATGGCCTGGATGGTGTTCTGGGCCCAGCCCGCCAGTGGTGCGAGCGAGCGCCACCGACGAAGGCAGCCGCTCTCAGGCGCCACTTCAGCATATTGAGGTTCTCCCACTGTTGATTCATCGCGCCTTCTCCTGCAGCTGCAGCGTGCCGGGCCGCTCGATCCATTCGCCGGCTGCATCCTGAACGATCTCGCGCAGCGCGATCTCGGTCTCGGTGATCTTCAAAATCCGTCCGTAGTTCTGGCCCAGGTAGTCGCCCACCTTCACCTGGTAGAGCAGGTTGTCGACCTTCAGCAGGGCGAACGGCGCGCCCCTGCTTGGTCACGCTGCCCACCATGTTCATGCCGTCGAGCGTGTAGAACTCCAACGGCTCCTTGCGGCGGTTCAGCTCAGCCGCCAGCAGCGAATTCGGCTGCTTGGCCTCTTGCTTGAGTGCAACGGCAGCTTCTGATTGCTGAACGGCTCGACGGCCTGCAGCGCTGGCGTAGGGCGCGGGATCGAACTTCTTCGGGCGGCGTCAGCGGCGTGACGCTGGGCTTGACCTCGCGCCGCTGCTGATCCATCCAGCCTCTGCAATTCATCGGTGTCGGCGCCGCAGCCGGCCAGCGCGGCGCCCAGCGTCGCCAGCGCGATCCATCTCATGCTGGCCCTCGTCATTTCTTGGCTCCTGCTGCCTTGGCGGCGGCCCTGCGTTGCGCGTCGACCTCGCTCGTATCCGAGGTAGCGATAGGTCCGTGCCGTGGCGTCCATCGACAGGTTGTCCAGCAGCGTCCTTCGCCTGCACTGCCGCGATGTTCAGGTTGTGCAGCGTCACGATGCGCGACAGGTTGGCCACGTCGGCCGCGAACGAGCCGATGATCGTGGTAGCGGCCGGTGACCCGGATCGTGATCGGCAGCTCCGCGTAGTACTCCTTGACCTCGACCTGCCCGGGCCTGAACAGCTCGAACTGCAAGCCGCGGCCGAGGCCCGCCTGGTTGATGTCGGACAGCAGCGCGTCCATCTCGGCCTTGCCGGGCAGCTGCTTCTCGAGCTGGGTCACGTACTCCTGCACCTGCAGCTTCTGCTTGCGCAACTCGGTCAGAGTTGACCGCTTGCGCCAGCTTGCCTGCGGTAGTCGGATTTCAGCGCCGGTTCGCGGTCGCGCTCGGCCTTGCAGTTCATCGGCCGCACTGGACACAACGGCAAACCAACCAGCCACCACCACGACCAGCGCGGCGCCGAGCCAGGCCGCCAGCTTGGGCAGCGCGGGCCACTGGCCGGGCTCGCGCGCATTGAGTCCGCGGAACTGCGATGCCGCGTGGTCGAGCAGCGTCGTGACGTCGAAATTGAGTTGGCGTGAACGGGTAGCCATGTTCACCTCTTCACGCGGACTTGCTGCAGCGGCAGCGCCGGAGCCGGTGCCGAGCCGGCGGGCGCTGGCGGCGCTGGGCGCTTCATCGTGACGCGCATCGAAAAGTCGAACAAGCGACGCTGCTCCTTGTTGGCGGTCGTCATGTTCACCGCCTTGATCTCCACCAGCTCCGGGCGCTCCAGCCACTTGGAGTTGTATTGGGTGTTGCGCAGAAACTCCGACACCCGCTCGTTGGTCTGCGCCACGCCGGCCACGGTGACGACGCCGCCGTTCTGTCGGATCGCGGTGAGGTAGATGCCCTCGGGGTCTGCTTGACCAGCTCGTCGAGCAGGTACACCGGAATGTTGCGATTGGTCTGCAAGATCCTCGACCGCCCGCTGCCGCGCCTTCAGCGCCTCGATCTCGTTGCGCAGATTGGCAATGTCCTTGATCTGCAATTCCAGTTTGGCGATTTCGCTCTTCAGGAAACTGTTGCGTGCCTGTTGCGCCGACGTCAGCTGCTGCAGCAGCGAATACCAGATGCCGACCACCACCACGCCAACCACGGCGGCAATGCCCAGGGCGACAGAAGAACGCGCGCTTGCGCGCGGCGCCTTTCCTCGCGGTGCGGAAGTAGGTTGATCAGAATCACTGCACGAACCTCCGCATCGCCAGGCCGCACGCCGTCAGGTACGACGCGCGCCTCACGACGCATCTTCGCCTCGCGAATGCCCGAGCCCAGTCGCATGTTGTCGAACGGGTTGACGACCATCGACGCGAAGCCCGTCAGCTCGGTGACGCGGTCCTTCAGACCCGGGCAGCGTGGCGGTGCCACCGGCACAGCATCACGTAGTGCACCTTGTGGTGCGGCGTGCTGGTGAAGAAGTACTGCAGCGCACGCCCGATCTCCTGCGACAGGCTGTCGACGAACGGCACCAGGATCGACGCTTCGTAGTCTTCGGGCAGGTCGCCCGCGAGCTTCTTGCCCTCGGCCTCTTCGAACGAAAAGCCGTATTGGCGCGAGATCAGCTGCGTCAGCTGCGAGCCGCCGAAGGCCTGGTCGCGGTCGTAGAGCATCTCCTCGTCGCGCAGCACCTTCAGGCTGGTGGTGTCGGCGCCGATCTCGAACAGCGCAACCAGCGCGTCCTTGCCTTCGTTGGGCAGCGCGGAGATCACGCGGCTCATCGCCAGGCGCGACGCGTGCGATTCGATGTCGAGCACCACGGGCTTGAGACCGGCCGCTTCGGCCAGGCCCTGGCGGTCCTGCACGCGATCCTTGCGCGACGCGGCGATCAGCACCTCGACGTCGCCAACCGAAGTGGAGCTCGGGCCGATCACGCAGAAGTCCAGGCTCACCTCGTCCAGCGAGAACGGGATGTACTGGTTGGCTTCGGACTCGACCTGCAGCTCGAGCTCTTCTTCGCGCAGGCCGGCGGGCAGCATGATCTTCTTGGTGATGACGGCCGACTGCGGCATCGCCATCACCACCTGCTTGGTCTTGGCGCCGCTCTTTTGCACCACGCGCCGCACCGCATCGGCCACCTCGTCGAACTTCTCGATCTGGCCGTCGGTGATCCAGCCCTTCTCGAAGGGCTCCGAAGCGAAGCGCTCCGAGCACGAATTCGCCGCCGGTGGTCTGTCCCGAGTTCAACCAGCTTCGCGCTCGATGAACTGATGTCGAGACCGATAACGGGTGGGTGCTTGCGACCCAGCAGCAGGTCCAGAAAACTCACGGATTGGGTCTCCCAACGCGCACACGGCAGAGGGCCGAACGCGCTCTTAATAAGTCACTTCAATGCTAGCAGTAAAGCCCTTGTGCACCAAAGAAAAATTCCCGCAACAACCAGCCGTCTCGTTGTGATTGGCCGACGCCGCGTCGAGCCACTTTCACGATCGAAAACCGCAGTAGGCCATGGCTCGGCGTGAGGCCGGTTTGTGACGAGCGAGAAGCAGTTCACACTTCGCTCGCGGTTCGTGGAGAGCGCGTTCCTATAATCCAGCGCACCGTATGACCGACACCGCGCGCGCCGATGCGGCGCCACCAGCGAACAGCCGCTGGGACCCGACGCAAGAACTGGCCCGCTGGGCTCGCGTGGTATCGCGTGTGTTCGTGCTGGGCGATGGGCCTGTCGATGGCCGCCGCTGGCCGCGGCGGCGACGCTGGTGATCCTGGCGCTGTCGGTGGCGTATCCCAACCTGCCCGACATCGCCGGCCTGAGCGACTACCGGCCCAAGCTGCCGCTGCGCGTGCTGTCGTCCGACGGCGTGCTGCTGGGCGAGTTCGGCGAGGAGCGCCGCCAGTTCACCCCGATCGGCCAGATTCCGAAGGTGATGAAGGACGCCGTGCTGGCCATCGAGGACGCGCACTTCTACGAGCACGGCGGTGTCGACTACAAGGGCGTGCTGCGCGCCGGCCTGGCCAGCCTGAGCGAGTTCAAGAGCCAAGGCGCATCGACCATCACGATGCAGTTGGCGCGCAACTTCTATCTGTCGACCGAGAAGACCTTCACGCGCAAGATCTACGAGATCCTGCTGGCTCTGAAGATCGAGAACCAGCTGTCGAAGGAGCAGATCCTCGAGGTCTACATGAACCAGATCTACCTCGGGCAGCGCGCCTACGGCTTCGCCGCCGCCAGCGAGGTCTACTTCGGCAAGTCGCTGCACGACGTCACGGTGGCCGAGGCGGCGATGCTGGCCGGCTTGCCCAAGGCGCCGTCGGCCTACAACCCGATCGCCAACCCGCGGCGGGCCAAGGCGCGCCAGCAGCACATCATCGACCGCATGGTCGACAACGGCTTCATCTCCGACGAGCAGGCCGAGGCCGCTCGCCAGCAGACGCTGCGCTACCGCACGGCGACGGAGCCAAGGTTCACGCGCCAGTACGTCGCCGAGACCGTGCGCCAGCTGATCTACGCCCAGTACGGCGAAGACACCTACTCGCGCGGCCTGAACGTGCACGTCACGATCGACTCGTCGGACCAGGAAGTCGCCTACCGGGCGCTGCGCCGCGGCCTGATGGACTACGAGCGCCGGCAGGTCTACCGCGGGCCGGAGGCCTACGTCGGACCTGCCATCCGACCCCAAGGACGTCGACTCGCGCATCGCCGAGGCGCTGGCCGACCATCCCGACAACGACGAGCTGCTGGCTGCGGTGGTGACCGAGGCGTCGCCCAAGCGCGTGGTGGCGGTGCTGCAGTCGGGCGAGATCGATCACCGTCACCGGCGAGGGCCTGCGCCCGGTCACCTCCGGCCTGGCCGAGCGAGGCGCCGCCGAAGAACCGCATCCGCCCGCGGCGCCGTCGTGCGGGCCAGTCGCGGTCGCCAAGGGCGATTGGAGCCTGACCCAGCAGCCCGAGGTCGAAGGGCGCGTTCGTGTCGATGCAGCCCACCGATGGCGCCGATCCGCGCGCATGGTCGGCGGCTTCGACTTCGACAAGAGCAAGTTCAACCACGTCACGCAGGCTTGGCGCCAGCCGGGCTCGAGCTTCAAGCCGTTCATCTACTCCGCCGCGCTGGAGAAGGGCTTCACGCCGCTGACCGTGATCAACGACGCGCCGTTGTTCTTCGATGCCACCGCCACCGGCAGCCAGCCGTGGGAGCCGAAGAACTACGACGGCAAGTTCGAAGGCCCGATGCCGCTGCGCCAGGCGCTGGCCAAGTCGAAGAACATGGTGTCGATCCGCATCCTGCAGGCGATCGGCCCGACCTACGCGCAGGACTGGATCACCCGCTTCGGCTTCGAAGCCGACAAGCACCCGGCCTTCCTGACGATGGCGCTCGGCGCCGGGCACGGCGACGCCGCTGCAGATGGCCGGCCGCCTACAGCGTGTTTGCCAACGGCGGCTATCGCATCAATCCGGTGCTGGTGGCGCGCGTCACCGATTCCAAGGGGCCGCGTGCTGCAGGAAACCAAGCCGCAGGTGCTCGACCCATCGATGCGCACGCATCGACGCGCGCAACGCGTTCATGATGACCCAGTTGCTGCGCGAGGTGACGCGCAGCGGCACCGCAGCCAAGGCCGCAGCACTCAGAGCGGCCCCGACATCGCCGGCAAGACCGGCACCACCAACCGACTCGCTGGACGCCTGGTTCGCGGGCTATCAACCCGATCTGGTGGCCGTGGTCTGGATCGGCTACGACACGCCGCGCAAGCTCGGCGACCGCGAGACCGGCGGCGGCTTGGCATTGCCGGTGTGGATGGAGTACATGGCGCACAGCGCTGCGCACCATTCCGCCGCGCTCGCTGCCACCGCCCGAAGGCGTGGCGCTGCACGGCAGCGACTGGATGTACGAAGAGTTTGGCCCGCGGCGCCGGCGTCACCAGCCTGGGCATGGAAGATCAGCTGCCGCCGCAGGCACCGAGCGAGGACGAGCGCAAGGGCATCCTCGATCTGTTCAAGCGCTGAGTCGCTCACGCCGCCGCTCGGGGCGATCGTCAGCGCCGGCCGGCCTGCGCGCTGATCTCGCGCGACGAGCATCGCAAAGAACTCACCGCCGCTGCGCGAGTCGATCCACTGGCTGCCGACCAGCCGGAAGTGATAGCCCCGGTGCGCGCCGCAAGCCACAGTTCATGCAGCGGCGGCTGTGTGTTGACGACGACCTTGCTGCCGCTCGGGAACTCCAGCTCGAGCAGCCCGCCCGGTGCGCTGGCTGTCGATGTCGATCTCGTCTTCCTGCAGCCACCGATCCAGCGTGGTCTCGATCGCCGACAACACCGCGTTCGCACGCGAGTGGAACTCGGCTGTCCGACAACACGGATGCCGCATTCGCTCCGCTTGCAGGCACGGTGAGCGAGCTCGGTTGCGAAGAGGCGCCCAGACATGGTCGATACAATCCAGCGATGGTTAGCCGAGCCAGTGTAGCGACGCGCCGCGTTCGCGCAACGCGTGGCATGCCATTCACCCTGCTGCGATTGCTGGCCGTGCTCGCGCTGCCTGGCACCTTCGCGGCATGCGGCCAGAAAGGGCCCTCTGACGCTGCCCAAGAGCGCCGCCGCCTGCGCCGCGTCAGCGCCCGCGCGATGACGCCGCTGCCGGGCGCTCCGTTCCTGCATCGTCGCGGCACCGACCTGTGGCTCGAGGGCGCGCGCCTGGCGGACCTCGCCGCCGCGCACGGCACGCCGCTGTACGTCTATTCGCGCGGCGCGATGCGCGCCGCGCTGGCGCCCTACCAGACGCGCCTGTCGGGCCGTCCAGCACCTGATCTGCTACGCGATGAAGGCCAACTCCAGCCTAGCGGTGCTTGCAGACCTTCGCGGCGGCCGGGCTGCGGCTTCGACATCGTGTCGGGCGGCGAGTTGCAGCGCGTGCTGGCGATCGGCGGTGATCCGTCGCGCGTGGTGTTCTCGGGCGTCGGCAAGACGATTGACGAGATGCGGTTCGCGCTTGCCGTCGGCGTGCGATGCTTCAACGTCGAGAGCGAATCGGAGCTGCTCGCGCTGTCGAAGCTTGCGGCAACTGCAGGGACGGCGCGCGCCGGTCAGCCTGCGCGTCAACCCGGACGTCGACGCCAAGACCCATCCCTACATCTCCACCGGGCCTGCGCGGCAACAAGTTCGGCATCGCCCACGAGCAGTGCGGTGCCGTGTACCAACAGGCGCGCGCGAGCTGCCAGGCATCGACGTCGTCGGCATCGATTGCCACATCGGCTCGCAGGTCACCGACAGCGCACCGTACCTCGCGGCACTGGAGCGTTTGCTCGATCTGGTGGAGGCCGTCGAGCGCGACGGCGTGCGGCTGTCGCACATCGATCTCGGCGGTGGCCTGGGCATCACCTACACCGACGAAGCGCCGCCCGCCGCCGACGAGCTGATCGGCGCGCATGCTGGCGCGCATCGATGCCCGCGGCCACGGGCATCGCGAGATCCTGATCGAGCCCGGGCGTTCGCTGGTCGGCAACGCCGGCGTCCTGCTGACCCGCGTGCTGGTGCTCAAGCGCGGCGAGTGAACGCAACTTCTGCATCGTCGATGCGGCGATGAACGACCTCGTGCGCCCGGCGATGTACGACGCCTGGATGGGCATCACGCGCATGCGCACTGCACGACCGCCAGCCCGAGTTGTGGGACGTGGTGGGACCCGATCTGCGAGTCGGGCGATTGGCTGGGGCGCGAGCGCTCGCTCGCCATCAGCGAGGGCGACCTGCTGGCCGTGACATCCGCCGGTGCCTACGCGATGGCGATGGCGAGCAACTACAACAGCCGGCCGCGCGCCGCCGAGGTGATGGTCGATGGCGAGCCGCGTGCATCTGATCCGGCGGCGCGAGACGCTCGAATCGCTGTACGCCGACGAAGGCCGATCGGCTGAACGCCGCAGCGGCGCAGCGTCACGCGTCCGCTGGCGATGCGGCCCTCCGCGACCGCGTGGCAGGCCACGCGGATGCCCTTGAAGTGCAGCAGCGCCGGGCGCTCGCGCACGCAGCGCTCGTTGGCGTGCGGGCAGCGCGGATGGAACGAACAGCCGCGTTGGCGGGTTCAGCGGGTTCGGCACCTCGCCCTGCACCGGCGTGCGGGCGCGCCCGGTCATGCGCGATGTCGGGAATCGCATCGAGCAGCATGCGCGTGTACGGGATGGCGCGGCGTGCGGAACAGCGTCTGCCTTGTCGGCCCATTCGACCAGTCGCCCGAGGTACATCACGCCGACCTCGTCGCTGACGTGCCGCACGACGGCCAGGTTGTGCGAGATGAACAGATAGGTCAGGCCGCGCTCGCGCTGCAGGTCTTTCATGATGTTCAGCACCTGTGCCTGCACCGACACGTCGAGCGCCGAGGTCGGCTCGTCGCACACCAGAAACTCCGGCTGCGTGGCCAGCGCGCGCGCGATCGAAATGCGCTGCCGCTGGCCGCCGGAGAACTGATGCGGAAACTTCACGCGTGTCGGCCGCCGCCAGCCCCACCTGCTGCAGCAAGCTCGCCACTCGGTCGTCAGGGCGCTGCGGCCATCGGCTGCCAACGCGTGCTCGCGCAGCGGCTCGGCAACGATGTCGTGCACGGTCCAGCGCGGATTCAAGCTGGCGTACGGATCCTGAAAGATCATCTGGATGCGCCGGCGCAGCGCGCGGCCGGCGTCGCTGCGCCACGCGGCCTGCGCGTCTTGGCCGTCGAAACGAATCACGCCCTCGCGTCGGCGCGTACAGACCCACCAGCATGCGCGCGACGGTGCTCTTGCCGCAGCCCGACTCGCCGACCAGCGCCAGCGTGCGGCCCCTTTGGATGCTGAAGCTGACGCCGTCGACGGCGTGCACCGACTTGCCGCGGCTTGTGCTCAAGCACCCGATTCAGCCAGGGCGCCGACACGTCGAACACCTTGGCCAGGTCGACAGCCTCGACCAGCGCGCGTCATCGCGCAGCCTGCCGCGCCGGTCGATCAACCAGCACGCTGCCAGCGTGCGCCGCGTGCAGGCATCAGGTCGGGCCGTTCGCGCGCGGCAGCGCTCGAACACCTGCGGGCAGCGCGGGTGGAACGCGCAGCCCTGCGGGAATGGCGTTCAAGTCGCGGCATCGCGCCGTCGATCTGCAGCAAGCGCTCGCGCTCCAGCTCCATCGACGGGATCGAACCCATCAAACCCACGGTGTAGGGATGCGACGGCTGGTGAATCACCTGCTGCACCGGACCGACCTCGACGATGCGCCCGGCGTACATCACCGCCACGCGGTCGCTGGCCTCGGCGATCACGCCCATGTCGTGCGTCACCAGCATCACCGCGGCGCCGTGTTGCCGGGTCAGGCGCTTCAGCAGCGCGATGATCTGCGCCTGGATCGACACGTCGAGCGCCGTGGTCGGCTCGTCGGCGACGATCAGTTGGGCTCGGCGGCCAGCGCCAGCGCGATCACCACCCGCTGGCGCATGCCGCCGGAGAACTGGTGCGGATAGTGGTCGAAGCGCTGCTCTGCGGCCGGGATGCCGGTTTCCTGCAGCAGCGCGATGGCGCGCGTGCGCGCCTGCGCCGCATCCACCGGCAGGTGCGTCCGGATGGTCTCGACCAGCTGGCGCCCCACGGTGTAGAGCGGGTTCAGTGAGGTCAGCGGATCCTGGAAGATCGCGCCGATGCGGCGCCCGCGCATCGCGCGCATGCGCTCGGGCGGCAGGTTGTCGATGCGCTCGCCTTCGAGGCGGATCTCGCCCGCCGGCGATGCGCCCGGGCGGCTCGAGCAGGCCGATGATCGCCGCGCCGGTGAGCGACTTGCCGGCGCCGGACTCGCCCACCACGCCGAGAATCTCGCCCGGCGCGATGGCGAACGACACATCGTCCAGCGCCACCAGCGTGCCGCGCCGCGTCGGGAACTCCACCCGCAGATGGTTCACTTCGAGCAGCGGCTTGTGCATCGTGGAGCCGACGGCCGTCGTGGCCTCAGCGCAGCCGCGGGTTGAGCGCGTCGCGCAGCCAATCGCCCAGCAGGTTCACCGACAGCGCGATCAGCACCAGCATCAGGCCCGGGAAGATCGGTGATCCACCATTCGCCCGAGAACAGGAAAGTCCTGGCCGACGCGGATCAAGCGTGCCCAGCGACGGCGATGTCGGCGGCACGCCGACGCCAAGAAAGCTCAGCGTCGCCTCGATGATGATCGCGCCCGCGATCTGAATGGTGGCCAGCACCAGCACCGGCCCCAGCACGTTGGGCAAGACGTGGCGAAACATCACGCGCAGCGGCGCCACGCCGATCACCCGCGCAGCCTGCACGTATTCCTTGTTGCGCTCCACCATGGTCGAGCCGCGCACCGTGCGCGCGTACTGCACCCAGCCCGTCAGCGCGATCGCAAACACCAGCACGGAGAAGGCCAGCGACTCGTGCGCGTTGGGAAACAAGGCGCGGCCGAGGCCATCGATCAGCAGCGCAATCAGGATCGACGGGAACGACAGCATCACGTCGCACACGCGCATGATGAAGCCGTCGACGGCGCCGCCAGCAAAGCCTGCCAACAGGCCCAGGCCGACTCCGATCAGCATCGACAGCGCCACCGACGCGAGGCCGACCAACAGCGAGATGCGCGAGCCGTACATCAGCGCCGACAAGATGTCGCGGCCCTGGTCGTCGGTGCCGAGCAGGTACTTTGCACTGCCGCCGTCGATCCATGCCGGTGGCAACCGCGCATCGATCAAATCCAGCGTGGCCAGGTCGAACGGGTTGTGCGGCGCGATCCAGTGTGCGAACACCGCGCCCACGAGACACAGCAATGCAATCGCCGAAGCGATGATCGCCGTCGGCGAGTGGCGGAAGCTGTACCACAGGTCGCTGTCGACGAAACGAGCCCAGCGACTGGGCTTGGCGGCGTGTCGCCAGCACGGTGCTCATTCAATGGGCCGCGGCAACCCGCTCGATGCGCAAGCGCGGGTCGACGGCGAAATACAGCAGGTCGACCGACCAGGTTGATCAACACGAAGATCAACGCGATCAGGCACAGATAGGCCGCCATCACCGGGATGTCGGCGAACTGCACCGGCCTGGATGAACAGCAGCCCCATGCCCGGCCACTGGAACACCGTCTCGGTGATGATCGCGAACGCGATCAACGCGCCCAGCTGCAGGCCGGTGATCGTGATCACCGGCACCAGCGTGTTCTTCAGCGCATGGCCGAAGTACACGGCGCGATCGCTCAAGCCGCGCGCGCGCGCGAACTTGATGTAGTCGGTGCGCAGCACCTCGAGCATCTCGGCGCGCACCAGCCGCATGATCAGCGCCAGCTGGAACACCGACAAGCGTCACCGACGGCAGGATCAGGTGCTTCCAGCCGTCCAGCGTGAGCAAGCCCGTCGTCCAGCCAGCCGAGGCTGACCACGTCGCCGCGGCCGAAGCTCGGCAGCACCTTGAGGATCACCGCGAACACCAGGATCAGCAGGATGCCGATCAGGAAGGTCGGCAGCGACACGCCCACCAGCGACAACGTCATCCACAACTGCGAGCCGAAGCTGCCGCGTCGCAAAGCCGTGTACACCCCGAGCGGCACGCCGAGTAACAAGCGCGATGACCGCGGCCGACAGCGGCGAGTTCGATGGTGGCCGGAAAGCGCTCGACGATCAGCGCCGACACCTTGCGGCCCTGACGCAGGCTGAGCCCGAACTCGCCGCGCACCGCGTTGCCCACGAAGCGCACGAACTGCACTGGAAACGGCGCATCGAGCCCCAGGTCGGCCCGCAGCTGCTCGCGCTGCTCTGCGGTGGCGTCCTGCCCCAGCAGGTTGGTCACCGGGTCGCCGACGTACTGGAACAACATGAACGCGATGAAAGCCACGGTGAGCATCACCACCACGGCTTGAATCAATCGGCGCAGAATGAACGCGAGCATGCACGCGCATCATCCGCGCAAGCGGTCGATTGATCGCAATCCGGGGAAGCCTGGGCACCCGGCGCTCGATACCGGTCAGCCCTTCAGCATCACGTCGCCGTACCAGACCTCGGCGGAACCACCTGTGTTGTCGGTGTCCGTCATCAGTGCCATCCCGACCAGCAGGCCCGGCGCTCGCCAAACGCGCGCCTGAAGTCGCTAAACAGGTTGCGGCGGTAGTCGCGCCACTGGCGCAGGTTGGCTTCACCTGTCTCGAGCACGATCTTCTGCAAGCGGTCGCTACGGGTGCTGGGGCAATACAGAGCCAACCTCGGCGTGGTTGTCCCACACGTACATCAACATTGCGAACGGCGGCGCTTCGCCGGTCAGCGTTTCGACGAGTTGAAACTGCAAGCGGTTGCGCATCGACAGGCGCGAGATATCGCCGTCGAAAGCAAAACCCACCCGCACCGGCGAATCGGCCACCTCGGTGCGGCTCAGGTCAGCGCCCGCGATCGTGCCAGCAACCCACCACGAAAACTCAGCTTGCGTGTCGGGCGTCACGATCGCGTTCACGCGCCTGCGCCACAGGCTGGCCGCCGCCTCTGACCGTGCATGCCACGCCGCACGACCTTCGTACTCGCAGCGGGTGTACGTCGTCTCGCGTTTGCCGGGTAGGGGTACCGCGCGCCACTCGGCCACCGTTTCAGCCGTTGGGTCGATGCGGCTCGCGCAACCGGCAGCACAACGCCGCCGTCGACAACAAGATTCGCCGACGCGTCACACAAGCAGCAAGCGGCTGCGTTCTCATCACGCGACGTGGATCAGCTGAAGATGAAAAAGCCGCCCCGAAGGGCGGCTTGCAATCACCGTTGAGCGTCGTCCTCAGAACGAGTGACGGATGCCGATGTTGTAAGCCTTCCGACTTCCTGCCCGACAGATTGGTTACGCCGAAGCCGGCGACAGGGCTGCCGTTGCCGACCTGGGCTTGGGTAGCCGCGTTCGAACCGATCGTGCCGTTCAGGATCGAGCGCGAAGAACCCGGGTCTTGGTCCAACAGCGCGTAGCCACCGTACAACGCGGTGCGCTTCGACAGGTTGTAGATGTACTGCAAGCTCCACAGCGTGGAGTCGGAGTTGTTGATGTTGACCCCGCCCTGCGTGCCCTTGTCGGTGCCCTGGACGTAGCCGGCCTTGAACTCGCCCTGGCCAAGCGGGACGCCGAGGCTCAACTCCCAGACCTGTTCCTTCAGGCCGCCGAGCTTCGACTCGTCGTACAAGCCGTAGATCTTCATGAAACCGAAGTTCCACGAACCGCCGATGTTGAACACCTTCAGCTTGTTGAGCGTCACCGTGTCGGTCTCGCCGTAGGCAAATGCCACGTCGAACGGACCGGTCGCGAAGCAAGACGAGTGCCCCAGTATTTGTTGTTGTCGTTGCCCTGTCCGAGCGCGCCCATGATGGTGCCGTAGAAGCCACCGAGATTGCCCGGCAGGAAATAGGCCACCGAGTTGTTGGCGCGCACGCCCGTGCCCGCACCGCCCGCCGTGCTGGCCGGGAAGCGACCAAGCTGATGATGTTGGTGTTGTTGCCGAGACCGTTGGCGCCGTAGGTGTCGAACACCGACAAGTTCGAGAACGTCGGGACATAGTCACGGCCCAAGCGGATTTCACCAGCGGCCTGGCTGTACAAGCTGACCGTCGACTTCCGTGCGAAGTTGAAGCCCGGCGGTCTGGGAGCCGTTCTGCATTGGCCATCCCGCCTTCGAGCCAGAAGCCTGCGCCCAGCCCACCGCCGAGGTCTTCGTAGCCGCGGAAGCCCAACCGGTTGCTGTTCAACTGGTTGCTTTGCATCGACGTGGTACGCAGGCTGGCGTTCTTGATCTGGTTGACGCTCAGGTCAACCACACCAAAGATCGTCACCGACGACTGTGCCGACGCCACGCCGGCATAGGCGCCGAGCACTGCGAGAGGCGAGCAGAGATTTTTTCATTGCAATGATCTCCTAGGTTTGAACGAGAGGTCCTGATTCCATGGACAGCCGTCGCGCCGACGTGGGCGAAAGCCAATCAGGCCAACCTCCTCAGCGGAAGCTGCGGCTATTGCACCAGAGCACTCCGGCCGATGCAAAGACTTGGCCTGCAAACGCCGCAGTGATGTTGTCTGGCAACAACGCGAAACACCGGGCGGCCACAATCCAGCGTCCTCGGCAATCGAACCCGAGGAAAACCACCCCAGGGATTCCGATAAGCTGTGAAACGTGGCTCTTGACGAATGGATCGCGAGCTGCCGACCAGGCGCTGCGCACGTTGACCGGCGGCGCGCATGCCGCGCGCGCGCTGCCGGCGGCGGGTGAGGCAGATCTCACGCCGCAGGAGCGCCAGCTGTCGGGCGCCCTGCTGCGCGTAGACCACGTGGGCGAGGTGTGTGCGCAGGCGCTGTACCAGGCGCAGGTCTTGCCGCGCGATCACCGCAGCTGCGTGCAGCAGATGAAGCGTGCCGCAGCCGAAGAGGTGGATCACCTCGCCTGGACCGAACGCCGCCTCGCGCAACTCGGCGCACGCACCAGCCTGCTCAATCCGCTGTGGTACGCCGGTGCGTTCGGCATCGGCCTGCTCGCCAGGTTGGGCGGGCGACCGCTGGAGCCTGGGCTTCGTGGTCGAGACCGAGCGCCAGGTGGAGCAGCACCTCGCCGGTCACCTCGATGCGCTTGCCGAGCGCCGACGCGTCTTCGCGCGCGATCGTCGAGCAGATGAAGGTCGATGAAGCCCAACATGCAGCGGCCGCTCAGCTCAGCGGCGCCGCACCGCTGCCAGCGCCGATCAAGCTGGCCATGCGCCTGGCCGCACGCGTGATGACGCAAACGGCCCACTACGTCTGAGTCTCTGACGCCGCGCTTTCTGCAGTGGAGCGGCGGCCCGGGTCACACGTCGCCAGTGCCGAGCTACGTCGCAACCACCTCGTAGCTGGTGGTGACCTGCGCGGTCTTGACCAGCATCGCGGTGGCCGAGCAGTACTTCTCGTGCGACAGCGCCACCGCTCGCTCCACAGCGTCGCCGCTGAGCTCACGCCCGCTGACGACAAAGTGCATGTGGATGCGCGTGAAGACCTTCGGGTCGCCGGGTGCCCTCTCGGCTTGCAGCTTCACAGTACAGCCGCGCACGTCGTGCCGGCCACGGCGCAGGATGGTCACCACGTCGTAGGCCGAGCAGCCGCCGCTGCCGGCGAGCACCGTTTCCATCGGCCTGGGCGCGAGGTTGCGACCGCCCCCATCAGGTGCGCCGTCCATCGCCAACACATGGCCGCTGCCGGTCTCGGCCAAGAACGCCATGCCAGCTGTCGCGAACCCAATGCACCGTGCAATCCATGTCTGCTTCTCCCGCTGCCTGTCACGCGAGTGACCGGTACTCGAGGCGTTCGAAGCCCGCGCGTCCAGTCGATCATATTGCGATGCAACATCGGCCGCGCTAGACTGGCTTGCATGGCGTGGTTGGGCTTACAGGGCCGCCGCTGCGAACCGTTGTCTCCTCCACCTCCTCCCATTGGTGGATTGGGCCCGAGGCCCCAAGCCTCGGGCCTTTTTCTGGCCGGGCCTGACGCCGGCCGCACTATGATGCGGCGCCGCGAACGACAGCTCCAACCCATGGCCCGCACACAGCGCAAGCCGCCTGCGGGTAGCCGCGCGGATTACCTGCAACGCATCCTGACTGCCCGCGTCTACGACGTGGCGCAGGAAACGCCGCTGGAGCACGCCCGTGCACTGTCGCGTCGCCTGGGCAACCACGTGCTGCTCAAGCGCGAAGACCAGCAGAGCGTGTTCAGCTTCAAGCTGCGCGGTGCCTACAACAAGATGGTCGCACCTGAGCGCCGCGCAGCTGGCGCACGGGGTGATCTGCGCTTCGGCCGGCAACCATGCGCAAGGCGTGGCGCTGGCCGCCAAGCGCCTGGGCTGCCGTGCGGTGGTCGTGATGCCGGTGACCACGCCGCGCGTCAAGGTCGATGCCGTGCAGGCGCTCGGCGGCGAGGTGGTGCTGCACGGCGACAGCTATTCCGACGCCTACGCGCATGCGCTGACGCTGCAGCGCAAGCAGCGACTGACCTTCGTGCACCCCTTCGACGATCCCGACGTGATCGCCGGCCAAGGCACCGTCGGCATGGAGATCCTGCGCCAGCACCAGGGGCCGCTCGACGCGGTGTTCGTCGCGGTCGGCGGCGGCGGCTTGATCTCCGGCGTGGCCAGCTACATCAAGGCGGTGCGTCCCGAGGTCAAGGTGATCGGCGTGCAGACGGCCGATTCCGACGCCATGCTGCGCTCGGTCGCGCGCCGGCAAGCGCGTGCAGCTCGCCGACGTCGGCCTGTTTGCCGACGGCACCGCGGTGAAGCTGGTGGGCGAGGAAACCTTTCGCATCACGCGCGAGCTGGTCGACGAGCTTCGTGGTGGTCGACACCGACGAGGTGTGCGCCGCCATCAAGGATGTGTTCCAAGACACCCGCAGCATCCTCGAGCCCTCGGGCGCGATGGGCGGTGGCCGGCATCAAGCAGTACGTGGCGCGGCACAAGCTCAAGGGCCAGACGCTGGCGGCGATCACCTGCGGCGCGAACATGAACTTCGACCGCCTGCGCTTCGTGGCCGAGCGCGCGGAGTTCGGCGAGCAGCGCGAGGCTCTGTTCGCCGTCACGATTCCCGAGCGGCGCGGCTCGTTCAAGCAGTTCTGCGAGCTGATCGGCCCGCGCGCGGTCACCGAGTTCAACTACCGCATCTCCGACGAGCAGGTGGCCCATGTGTTTGTCGGCATCGCGATCTCGCGCCGCGACGAGGCCGGCCGCATCGCCAGGCAGTTCGACGCGACACGGCTTTCCGACGCTCGACCTCACCGATGACGAGCTGGCGAAGGAGCACGTGCGCCACATGGTCGGCGGGCGCTCCGAGCTGGCGCGCCACGAACGGCTGCTGCGCTTCATCTTTCCCGGAGCGGCCGGGCGCGCTGATGCGATTCCTGTCGGCCATGAACCCGGGCTGGAACATCAGCCTCTTCCACTACCGCAACCAGGGCGCCGACTACGGGCGCATCCTGGTCGGCATTCAGGTGCCGGCCGGCGATCGCGCGGCGTTCGACGAGTTTCTGGCGACGCTGGCTTATCCGTACACCGAGGAGACTCGCAATCCGGTGTACGCGTTGTTCCTGCGCTGACGTTTTGCGCGCGGTCCGGCGGCTCGTGTGCGTACACTAACGCGCCATGTCGGCCGACCGCTCGCTGATCGCCCCCACGTCCAAGCCGCTGCTGGAAGGCGCGCTGAAAGAAAAGCTGCAGCGCCGCGCCGAAGCCACCGGCAGTCTGGGCGAGCTCGAGCCGTTGGCGATCCGCCTGGGGCTGATGCAAAACACGCTGAAGCCGCGCTTTCGCGACCCGCAGCTGGTGGTCTTTGCTGCCGACCACGGCCTGGCGGTCGATGGCCTGGCGGCGCCGCAGCGCAAGGCCGACGCATGAGCAAGTGGCGCAACTGCTGAGCGGACAGCTGCCGGTGTCGGTGTTCGCGCGCATCCAGGGTCTGGAGTTGTCGGTGGTCGATTGCGGCGTCGCCGAGATGGTGGCGCCGCACGACCGCCTGATCCGCCGCAAGATCGCGCACGGCACGCGCAACTCGCGCGTCGGGCTGGCGATGTCGGTCGACCAGGCGCACGCCGCGATCCGCGCCGGCATGGAGATCGGCGACACGTTGCGCGGCAACCTCGTCGCGGTGGCCGGCATCGGCGTCGGCGCGCACGAGAGCGCGGCGCTGGTGTTGTCGCGGCTCACCGATACACCGGTGCGCGACCTGATCGTCAGCGGCCCCAGCATGAACCCGGAGCTGCTCAATCACCTGATGTCGATCGTGCAGGCCGCGCAGGCCAAACACCGCGATGTGACGGACCCGGTGGAGGTGCTGGCCGCGTTTGGCGGCTTCGAAGTCGCGGTGATGGTGGGCGTGCTGCTGGTGGCGGCCAGCAAGCGCCACCTGATCATGATCGACGGCATGTCGGCCTGCGCTGCGCTGCTGGTGGCCTCGCGCATCGCCACACCCGCCACCGACTACTGCGTGTTCTGCCGCAGCCACAGCCATCGCGGGCTGGATCAGGCGCTCAATCTGTTTCGCGCTTCCGCCTTGCTCGAGCTCGGCATGGAAAGCACCGACGGCACCGGTGCCGCGCTGGCCTGGCCGCTGGTCAAGAGCGCAGCGGCACTGCTCGACCGAGGTGGCCGAGGGCGAAGACCCCGGGCCCTCGCGGCCATCGGGCATCGATCACGCAAGCCGCTGAATTCGGCCCGGCTGAAAGCGACGGCACCGTGCACTGACGGTGGCGCAGGCTGCGTCAGCGCGCTGCTGCACGGAATGCGACTGCGGTGCCGACGCCGGCGCCGCGTGCAGGTAACGGCGTCGCGGGCAGCGGTGGCGGCGGCGGCGACGCGCCGGCGGCGGTGCATGCCGCCGCCGAGCGCGCGCTGAACGGCTGGGCTCCGGCACCGCCGGCAACTCCAAGCGCACCGTGGCCGCGCCGCCAGCCGGGCCCAAGCTCGGCGCGCCGATGGTTGACCGCCAACAGCACCAGCGAGCCATCGACCACGCCGCCCAGGGTCACCGGCCGCGGCGGCTTGTTGTCCACCGCGATCAGCGCCAGCGCCGGCGGCGGCGGCGCTCTTGGGCGCCACCACGCCGATCAGCTTGTAGCGCGCATCCACTGGCGGCTCTGGCGCGCCTCGGATCGACTGCGACGCGCGTGCTGCCCAGCAGGCGCGACAGATCGGCCGCGGCAACCGCCGTGTTGGCGCTCACCGTGACGGCATGCGCCGGTGCGGCATCGGCACGCGCCAGCAGGCGCGTCAGCCAGAACACGGCGCTGGCCGCCACCACGGCCCAGATTGCAAACGACAACAGGCGCATCGCCATCGCACGATTATCATGCAGCCCACACTGAACCGACCGCATCGCCGCCGATGAGTTCAACTCGCAACGCCATCCTTGCCGCTCGCGCCGCGTGCACGGCTTCACGCTGATCGAGCTGATGGTGGTGCTGGTCATCATCGGCGTGCTGGCGGCGTTCATCGTGCCCAACGTGCTCGACCGCGCCGACGATGCGCGGGTCACCGCGGCGCGCAGCGACGTGAACAATTTGATGCAGGCTCTCAAGCTGTATCGGTTGGACAATCAACGCTATCCCGGCGGCCGACCAGGGCTTGAGTGCGCTGGTGCGCAAGCCCACCACGGGAACGATTCCGTCGAACTGGCGTCCCTACCTCGAAAAGCTGCCCAACGATCCATGGGGTCGTCCGTACCAGTACCTCAATCCGGGTGTCAAAGGTGAGATCGATGTCTTCAGCTTCGGTGCCGACGGCCAGCCCGGCGGCGAAGGGACGAACGCCGACGTCGGATCCTGGCAATAGCCGCGCTGATCGCGCTGCCGCCGCAGCGCGGCTTCACGCTGATCGAACTGATGGTGGTGATGGCGCTGGTCGCCGTGGCCGTGAGCCTGGTCACGCTGTCGCTGCGCGATCCCGCGTCGGCCCAGCTCGACCGCGAGGCGATGCGCTTGGCGGCGCTGCTCGAGACCGCACGCGCCGAGTCGCGCAGCAGCGGCGTGTGCCGCTGCGCTTCGAGTTGCCCACGCAGCCGGGCGACGACCGGGTTTCGCTTTGTCGGCGCTGATGACGCGGCGATCCGCTGCCCACGCAGTGGCTGGGCGAAGGCGTCAGCGCCGAGATCATCGGCGGCGGCCTGCTGACGCTCGGGCCCGAACCACTGATCGGCCCGCAACGCATCGTGCTGCGCCTGGGTGAGCGCAACCTCGACGCTGGCCACCGACGGCATCGGCCCGTTCGTTGCTGATGCCATGAGGCCGCACAAATCGCACAGCGGCTGCGCGGCTTCACGCTGGTTGGAAGTGCTGGTGGCGGTGGCCGTGGTGGCCATCACGCTGGCCGCAGGGCTCAAGGCCGCCGGTGCGCTGACCGACAACGCGCAGCGCCTGAGCGAGGTCGTCAACGCGCAATGGTGCGCCGACAACGCGCTGACCAACTTGCGCCTGAACAGACAGCTTCCCGGCATCGGCGACGCCGACTTCGACTGCAACCAGCTCGGCCGCGACTACAGCGGCCGCCTGGTCACGCGGCCGACGCCGAACCCCAACTTCCGGCGCGTCGATGCCGTCGTGCTCGACGATGCGGGCATTGCGATCATGACCTTGTCGACCGTGATCGGCCGCTGCTGAAGACAAGTGGCCCCAACCATGCGCAAAGTCCGCCGGATTCACGTTGGTCGAGGTGCTGGTCGCGCTGCTGATCATGGCGATCCTGTCGGCCATGGCCTGGCAAGGTGTCGACGGCATGGTGCGCGCCCGCGACGCCAGCCAGGCAGCCGCCGAGCGCACGCTGCGGCTGACCACCGTGATGGCGCAGTGGGAGCAGGACTCTGGCCTCGCTGTACGACAGCTCCAACGCGCCCGCCCTCACCTTCGACGGCGCCAACTTGCGGCTGGCACGCTGACACGCCAGACGGCGCGCAGATCGTGGTGTGGTCGCTGCGCGGCGAGGGCGTGTGGCGGCGCTGGGCCAGCCCGAGCGTGCAGGCGCGCATTCGAGCTGCAGCAGGCGTGGCTGATGAGCCAGCAGCTGATCGGCAACGAAGACCAGCAGGTGCGTCTGCTCGATGGCGCCATCGCAGTGGCAGCTGTACTTCTTTCGCGGCAATGCATGGAGCAACGCGCAGTCGAGTGCCGGCGCTGGCGCCGACGCCTGCACCTTCTCCGGCATTGGCACCAGGCCTCGCGGCACGCGCCGCCTCTGCCCAATGGCGTGCGCCTGGTGTTGAGCTTCGGTGACGAGCGCCGCCTCACGCGCGACGTGATGCTCGGCCCGTCGTCATGATGCCGGCGCCGATGCCTTCGCCCCGGCGCTCGCGCGGCGCCGCGCTGCTGATCGCCATGTCGCTGCTGGTGCTGGTCACCACGCTGGCGGCAGGCATGGTGTGGCAGCAGCACCGCGCGATCCAGGTCGAGGCCGCCGAGCGCTCGCGCACGCAATCGGCGTGGATCCTCAACGGCGCGCTCGACTGGGCGCGCCTGATCCTGCGCGAAGACGCGCGCTCGGGCGGCGCCCACCGCGTTGAGCGAGCCCTGGGCTACGCCGCTGGCCGAAGCCCGGTTGTCGACGTTCCTGGCCGCCGACAAGAGACCACAACGCCGACAGCGGGCCCGACGCGTTTCTTTCCGGCATCGATCGTCGATCTGCAGTCGCGCTACAACCTGCGCAATCTGGTCGACGGCAACAAGATCGTCGAGACCGAGCTGCGCGACCCTTGCAGCGCCTGTGCGAGGGCTGCCGGCGTGCACCGACCGACACCGCTCGCGCGCATCGCCGAGGGCTGCGCGCCGCCTGGGCCGGCGGCGACGACGCAGGGCTCGGCACACACCACTGGCGCCGCGCACGGTGGCGCAACTGCAATGGCTGGGCATCGACCCCGCCGTGCTCGAGCGCCTGCAGAACTTCGTCGTGCTGCTGCCGGTTCGCACCACGGTCAACATCAACACGGCCGACGCCGAGGTGATTGCCGCCGTCAGCCCGGGGCTCGATCCGGGCGCGGCGCAGGCCCTGGTGCAAACCCGCCAGCGCGGCGCCTACAAGATCGGTTCGAGATCGGCACAGCAACCAGCGCCACTCTGCTCGATCCCAAGAATGTCGGCGTGACATCCAACTATTTCGAGGTCCGCGGCAAAGCTGCGCCTGGACGAGCGTGCGCTGGAGGAGCGCTCGATCGTCGAGCGGCGCGGCCTGGACATGCGTGACGATCCTGCGCGAGCGCGTGGCCAGCGGTGATGACCGATCGATGACGGACGGCCATGCACGGGCGACCGCCTTCGCGGCAACTTTGCCTGCCAAGTGCTTGATTTGCGGGCACTTGATCTTGTGAGCCCTGTTCAAAGCGATTAGCCTTCCCGTCCCGATGTCGATCCTGGTCGTCCTGCTGCCTGCGCGTGATCGTTCGGCCGCCCGCATCCGGCGATGCCACTGCGGAGTACGCCTATCTGCTCAGTGCCGATGGCCTGAGCGTGGCACGCCAAGGCCGCACGACTGCGGCGCTGCTGCCCAAGGCCGACACCGTGGTGGCGTGGGTGGGGCCCACCGACGTCAGCTGGCATCGCATCACGCTGCCGCGCGCACCGGCCGCCAAGCTGCGCGCCGCGCTGGTGGGTCTGGTGGAAGAGCAGTTGCTCGACGACGAGCATGCCGTGCATCTGGCGCTGGCGCCGCAGTCCACCGCGCGGCAGCCCGACCTGGGTGGCGGCGGTGCACAAACGCTGGCTTGACGCAACATCTGGAACATCTCGAAAAGGCTGGCTCTTTCGTCGATCGCGCGGTGCCTGCGCTGTGGCCCGAAGAGCCCGGCAGCGGCCACTTTTTCGCTTCGTCGGACAGCGCCGACGGCAGCAGCGCGCAGACCTGGCTTGCCTACGGCGACGCCGACGGCGTGCGCTGCGCACGCATGGCCGGCACCTGGGTGCGCGAACAGCTGCCAGGCTGGGGCCGCGAAGGCACGCGCTGGAGCGCCTCGCCCGCGGTGGCCGCGCAGGCCGAGCGGTGGCTGGGCGCGCCAGTGGCCGTGCGCTCCGATGCCGACCACGCGCTGCAGGCGGTGCGCTCGCTGTGGAATCTGCGGCAATTCGATCTCGCTGCGCGCGCACGCGGCTCGCGCTGGCTGCGCGATGCGTGGCGTCGCGCCTTCAGCCCGGCTTGGCGGCCGGCACGCGTCGGGCGTGCTGGCGCTGGTGGTGCTCAATCTGATCGGCATCAACCTGTGGGCCCTGCGCCAGCGCGCCGAGATCGAGGGGCGCAAAGAAGCGATGGTGGCGCTGCTCAAGGCCAGCCATCCGCAGATCGGCACCATCGTCGATGCGCCGCTGCAAATGCGCCGCGCCACCGACACCTTGCGCGCGGCCGCCGGGCGCGTGGGCGATGCCGACTTCGAGGCGGCGTTGGCCGCCGCCGCCGTGGCCTGGCCCGACGGCCAGGCGCCGGTGCATGTCGCTGCGCTTCGAGGCCGGCAAGCTCACGCTGGTGGTGGGCGTGTGGGGCGCCGACCAGATCGAGCGCTTTCGCGCCAGCTTGCGGTCGGCCGGCTGGAGCGTCGAGGCCAGCCGAGGGCCGGCTTGGTGCTGGCGCGTGCGGCCGATGCCGTGAGGGGCAGCGTGTGAACGAGACCTGGCGCGCCCAATGGCAGTCGGTGCAGGCGCAAGCCGCCGCGGCGTGGCGTGCGCGGGCGCCGCGCGAACGCATCGCGCTGGCTGCGGCGGCATTGGCGTGTGATCGCGCTCGTGGTGTGGGCGCTGCTGGTTGGCGCCAGCGCTGGCCACGCTGCGCAGCGCACCGGCTGCAGCTCGAGTCGCTCGAGTCGCAGCTGCAGCAGATGCGCGGCATGGCCACCGAGGTGCGCGAGCCTGCGCAACATGACGCCGGTGGCCGCCGCCCAGGCGGGCCTGGCCATCAAGGCGGCGGCCGAGCGCCACGGCGACAAGGTGCGCCTGAGCCTGCAGGCCGATCGCGCGCTGATCACGCTCGTGCAGCGTCAGCCCCGAGCAACTGCGCGCGCTGTTGGTCGAGGTGCGCAGCGCTGCGCGGGCGCGCCCTGTCGAGGCGCACGAATGCGTCCGCGGCACAGCGGCACTTTGTGTTCAACGTTGGAGCAGGCTGAATGACGCCCGCACGTCGCTGCGTTGATGCCTCTAACCGTGCCCCGGCGGCCGCGAGCTGAGATGGAACTGCGCTGGCCCGGCTGGTTGACGCGGCGCTCGCGGGCGGGCCGCCTGTCGCGCATGGGCGCGAGTGCCTTTCAGAATTCGACGCTGGCCGAGCTGGCTTGGCAGCGCGCTCGCAACGCCTCGACCCGGTGGGCGGTGTGGGGCGCTGTGATCGGCACGCTGGTGGGCGTGATCGTGTTCGCACCGGCGAGCTGGCTGGCCGCAGCGGTGGCGCATGCCACCGACCAGCGGCTGCTGCTGGCCGACGCCAAGGGCAGCGTGTGGAGCGGCGACGCGCAGCTGCGTTTTGACCGGTGGCGCTGGCAGCCGCGATGCCGCCGCGTTGCCGGGCCGGCTGCGCTGGCAGGTGCGGCCCGCGCCTCAACGGCTTTGAGCTGGCGTTGAACCAGGCGTGCTGCCTCGACCGCGAATGGGTCATTCAGTTCAAGGCTCGGCCTCGGGCGCTACCAGATCTTGCTGCCCGCGCGGCCACGAGGCACTGGGGCACTGGCCCGCAGCGTGGCTGGCCGGCCTGGGCACGCCGTTCAATACCCTGCAGCTGGGCGGCACGCTGCTGCTCACCAGCAACGGCGTGACGCTCGAGTCGGCGCAGGGCAGCTGGCGCATGATCGGCAGCATCGACGCCGACCTGCTCGGCGTGCTCGTCGCGCCTGTCGACGCTCGACACGCTGGGCAGCTATCGCTTCAGCGTGCGCGGCGGCGCCACCAGCGCCGACCCGGCCGACGTTGAACCTGGAAACACTCGATGGCGGGTTGCGCCTGTCAGGCAGCGGACAATGGACAGGCTTTCGGGCGCGCTTTCGCGGCGAGGCCAGCGCCGCCGAGGGCCAAGAGGCGGCATTGAACAATCTGCTCAACATCATCGGCCGACGCCAAGGTGCGACGTCGGTCATTTCAATCGGATGACCATGGATCGATGCCGACCCGACGCTCACCTGCGCAGCCGCAGCATCACCGCGGCGTGCGCCGTGCTGGCCGCACTACTGGCTCTCGGCCGTCGCGCCGACTCGTGCGCAGCAGCCACAGGCGCCACAAGCGGCGCAGCAGCAGACAGCCCTCAGCAGCCGCCCCAGCAGACGGCGCCGCAGCCGACGCCCCTCAGGCAGCGCCACAGGCGGTGCCGTTGCCAGCCGGCCGCCCACGCCTGCGCGCGCGCCGCCGCCACGCAGCGCCGGCTGGCCAGAGGCGCCGCGCTGCGCTCCAGCGCCCCGGTGACGGTGAACTTCGTCAACGCCGACATCGAAGCGGTGACGCGGGCGATGGCGGTGATGATCGAACGGCAGATCATCGTCGACCCGCGCGTCAAAGGCACGATCACCGTCTACAGCGAGCAGCCGATTCCGGTGCGCGAGGCCTACCTCAACTACCTTGCGGCACTTGCGAGGCTTGGGTTTCACGCTGGTCGACGCTTGCCGGCCTGCTCAAGGTGGTGCCCGAGGCCGACGCCAAGCTGCAGACCGGCACGGTTGAAGTGGGGCCGCCCGCAACGCGCGGCGACCAGGTGCTGACCCAGATCTTCAGGCTCAACCACGAGAACCCGAACAACCTGGTGGCCGTGCTCAGGCCCTTGATCAGCCCCAACAACACGATCAACGCCAACCCGGGCAACAACACGCTGATCATCACCGACTACGCCGACAACCTGCAGCGCATCGGCAGGATCATCGCGGCGCTCGACACCCCGGGGGCCACCGACGTCGAGGTCATCCCGATCGTGTACGGCGTGGCCAGCGACATGGCCGCCATCATTCAGCGTCTCGGCGATGGCGCCGTCGCGCGAGCGCCGGCGCCCGGCGGCGGCTCGCCGGCGGGGCATTCACCGTGCTGGTCGATCCGCGCGCCAATGCGCTGATCGTGCGCGCAGCCAACCCGACGCGCCTGGCCCAGGTACGCGCGCTGATCCAGCGGCTCGACCAGGCGCAACCCGGCGCCGGCGCGGCCGGCAACATCTGGGTGGTGCCGCTGAAGAACGCCGATGCGACCAAGCTGGCCACCGTGCTGCGTGCGGCCTTCACGCCGGGCGCCGGCGCCACCGTCGCGGGCGTCGCGCAGGCCGACGGGCCTGACGGCGGCGCAGAGCGCAGCTGCTCAGGCCACGGAGCGAGTGCCGCCGGCGGGCACCACGCCGGCCACGGCGCCGTTGAGCGCGTCGGCGCAGCCTCGCACCGGCGGCTTCATCCAGGCCGACCCGGCGTCGAACTCGCTGATCATCACGGCGCCCGCGCCGCTGTACCGCCAGGTGCGCGCGATGATCGAACAGCTCGACACGCGGCGCGCGCAGATCTACATCGAGAGCCTGATCGTCGAGGTGTCGGGCGACAACGCGGCCGACTTCGGCTTCCAGTGGCAGGGCCTGATCGGCCAGCAACGGCGACAAGTACGGTCTGTTCGCCGGCACCAACTCCACGACCGGCGGCCCGAGCATCATCGACCTCACGAAGACCATCACCGGCAATGGCACCACAGTGCCCGGCGGCGGGCTTGAACATCGGCCTGCTGCGCAACTACGGCGGCACCTACGCGCTGGCGGCGATCGCCCGCATGCTGCAGTCGCAGACCAACACCAACATCGTGTCGACGCCGAACCTGATCACGCTCGACAACGAAGAGGCCAAGATCATCGTCGGCAGCAACGTGCCGTTCATCACCGGCCAGTTCACCAACACCGGCGTCGGCCACCACCAGCCCGTTCCAGACCATCGAGCGCAAGGACGTCGGCATCACGCTGCGCATCCGGCCGCAGGTCGGCGAAGGCGGCGCGGTGCGCATGACGATCTTCCAGGAGTCAGTCGAGCGTCAGCGACCAAGGTCGCGCCAGGCACCTCCAACGCCGGCCCGTCGACCGACAAGCGCTCGATCGAATCGACCGTGGTGGTCGACGACGGCGCCATCCTCGTGCTCGGCGGCCTGATCGAGGACAAGTTCAGCCAGAACATGTCGAAGGTGCCGCTGCTGGGCGACATCCCGTACCTCGGCGCGCTGTTCCGCAGCGAGAGCCGCACCAGGACGCGCACCAACCTGATGGTGTTCCTGCGCCCGGTGGTGATGCGCGACATCGACAGCGCCACCAAGCTGTCGCTCGACCGCTACGACCTCATCCGTGCCCGCCAGCAGGAGGCGCAGCCGGTGCCGAGCGCGATCCTCGGCAGCAGCTCGCCGGTGGTGCCGCCGCCGTCTCTGGGTGCGCCGATGGCACCGGTGCACACCGCGACCCCACCGGCGATTCCGCCGCCGGCGCCGCGTCGGCACCCACCAACTGACCCGGCGTTAGCGCAGCCATGGCTTCGCGACACCCGCTGCCCTACGCGCTTTGCCAAGGCCAACACGCTGCTGCTGGAGGACGACGGCGCGCAGCGTCGTGCTGTGGGCCGCCGACAACTCCAGCGCCAGCGCGCTTGTCCGAGGTGGTGCGGCTGTTCGACGTCACCAGCTTCGAGCGCGAAGCCGCCGGCACGCTGGCCCAGCGCATCGCCGTGGCCTACGCCGGGCGGCGAATCGAGCGCGGCGGCGGTGGTGGGCGAGGTCGAGAGCGCGGTCGACCTGAGCCGCCTGATGCAAGAGCTGCCGGCGGTCGAAGACCTGCTCGAAGCCGCCGACGACGCGCCGATCATCCGCATGCTCAACGCGCTGCTGACGCAGGCCGCCAAGGACGGCGCGAGCGACATCCACATCGAGCCCTACGAGCGCTCGAGCTCGGTGCGCTTCCGCGTCGACGGCACGCTGCGCGAGGTCGTGCGGCCCAACAAGGCGCTGCACGCGGCGCTGATCTCGCGCCTGAAGATCATGGCCGAGCTCGACATCGCCGAGAAGCGCCTGCCGCAGGACGGCCGCATCTCGCTGCGCATCGGCGGGCGCGCGGTCGACGTGCGCGTGTCCACGCTGCCGGCGGCGCACGGCGAGCGCGCCGTGCTGCGCCTGCTCGACAAGACCGACGCCAATTTCTCGCTCGAGGGCCTGGGCATGAGCGCCGGCGCTGCATGGAGCGATTCGTCCGACATGATCGAGCAGCCGCACGGCATCGTGCTGGTCACCGGGCCCACCGGCTCGGGCAAGACCACCACGCTGTACGCGTCGCTCGCGCGGCTGCCGACATCGACCACCAACATCCTGACGGTCGAAGATCCCGTCGAGTACGAGCTGCCCGGCATCGGCCAGACGCAGGTCAATCCGAAGATCGACCTCACCTTCGCCAAGGCGCTGCGCGCGATTCCTGCGCCAGGATCCCGACGTCATCATGATCGGCGAGATCCGCGACGTGGAAACGGCGCAGATCGCGATCCAGGCCTCGCTCACCGGCCACCTGGTGCTGGCCACCGCTGCACACCAACGACGCACCGTCGAGCGGTGACGCGGCTGATCGACATGGGGTCGAGCCGTACCTGCTGAGCTCGTCGCTGCTCGGCGTGCTGGCGCAACGCCTGGTGCGCAAGCTGTGCGTGCACTGCCGGCGGCGCGACGACGCCGGCCGCTGGCATCCGGTGGGTTGCGAGCGTTGCCTGCAGACCGGCTACAAGGGCCGCACGGGCGTCTACGAGCTGATGAGCGTCGACGACAGGCTGCGTTCGCTGATCCATGGCCGCGCGTCCGAAGGCAGATCTGTTCACGGCGGCAACGGCACAAGGCATGCGCCCGATGCGCGACGACGGCCAGCGCCTGCTTGCCGAGGGCATCACGTCGCTCGAAGAGGTGCTGCGCGTCACGCCGGATTGAGATGACCCACTCGCGGCCGACGTGACATGCCGGCATATCGCTTCGAAGCCCTCGACGCCCATGGCAAGCCGCGCACCGGCTTGCTCGAGGGCGACAACGCCAAGGCCGTGCGCTCGCAGCTGCGCGGCCAGGGCCTGGTGCCGATCGGGGTCGAGGCGGTGGCCGCGGCGCTGGCGCGACGGCGACGCGCGTGCGCTTCACGCGCCGCACGTTCAGCAGCACCTCGCTGTCGGTGTGGACGCGCCAGCTGGCCGGCCTGGTAGGCGCCGGCCTGCCGCTGGAGCGTGCGCTGACCGCGCTGTCCGACGAGGCCGAGGATCCCGCGCCAGCGCGATCTGGTGGCGCACCTGCGCGCCGAGGTCAACGCCGGCTCGACCTTCGCCAGGGCGCTGGCCAGCGCGCCGCGCGAGTTCGACGACGTTTATCGCGCCGTCGTGGCGGCCGGCGAACAAAGTGGTGCGTTGGGCACCGTGCTGGAAAGACTGGCCGACGACCTGGAAGAGCGACAAGCGCTGCGCGCCAAGCTGCTCGGCGCGGCGCTGTACCCCGCCATCGTGTCGTGGCATCGCGTTGCTGATCGTCATCTTCCTGGTGACCTACGTGGTGCCGCAGGTGGCCAGCGTGTTCGTCGACGGCAAGCGCGCGCTGCCGTTCCTCACCGTGGCGATGCTGGGCATCAGCGCCTTCGTGCGCTACTGGGGCTGGCTGGTCGCTGCTCGCTGCCGCGGCCGGCGCTGCGACGCTGTGGCTCTCGCTGCGCAACGAGGCCTTTCGCGAGCGTTTCGATGCCATGGTGCTGGGCCTGCCAGTGATCGGCCGCCTCGCGCGCGGCTACAACGCGGCGCGCTTTGCCGGCACGCTGGCGATGCTGGCCGGCGCCGGCGTGCCGATCCTGAAGGCGCTTGCAGGCCGCGGCCGAAACGCTGGGCAACCGCGCATTGCGCGCCGACGCGGTGGACGCGCTGGCGCAGGTGCGCGAAGGCGCGCCGTTGGCCTCGGCATTGGCCGGGCGTAAGCGCTTCCCCGGCTTGCTGGCGATGTTCGCGCGCCTCGGCGAGCAAACCGGCGAGTTGCCGGTCATGCTGCGCGCGCGCCGCCAAGCAGTTGAGCGGCGAAGTGCAGCGCCGCGCGATGGCGCTGGCCACCATCCTCGAGCCGCTGCTGATCGTGGCCATGGGCGGCGTGGTGATGCTGATCGTGCTGGCGGTGCTGCTGCCGATCATCCAGCTCAACACCTGGGTGCGCTAAAGCGCGCGCGGGCCGAAGCCTCCCACCACCTCGGGGAGACGCTGAACCGAGCCCAGATCCGCTGGCAACCCACCATACGGCATGCCAGCGATGCAATTGCGTGACATGTCGGGCGTTATTCAGGATGACGGCGGGCGCGGCTGTTTGCTTCAATGACCATGCGCCCATGGCGATGACATGGAGATCTGGCATGAAGAGCTCCCACGATCTGGTACCGATGCGCGGCCGCGGCAACATTCCGATCGCCAAGATGCGTGCGGTCTACCGCTTGCGACGAGGTCGAACGCCGCCTCGACCAAGCTGCCGCCCAAGGAACACGAAAGCCTGCGCGCCACCTACGAGCGCATGCTCGAAAAAGGGCCCGAGCGCTTCCAGGTCAAGCCGGCCGGCCTGCCGGCGATGGAGCACCTGTACGACGAGATGCCCAACTTCACCGAGGTGCTCGACGACGTGAAGCGCCAACTCGCGCTGTGCCAGGACAGCCGCGACGCGCTCGAGATCACGCCCACGCTGCTGCTCGGCCCGCCGGGCGTCGGCAAGACGCATTTCGCACGCCAGTTGTCGGCGCTGCTGGGCACCGGCATGGGCTTCGTCTCCATGAGTTCGCTCACCGCAGGCTGGGTGCTGTCGGGCGCCTCGTCGCAATGGAAGGGCTCGCGTCCAGGCAAGGTGTTCGAAACGCTGGTCGACGGCCAATACGCCAACCCGGTGATGGTGGTCGACGAGATCGACAAGGCCAGCGCCGAGCACGCCTACGACCCGCTGGGCGCGCTGTACAGCCTGCTCGAGATCGACACCGCCAGCGTCTTCACCGACGAGTTCGCCGAAGTGGCGATCGACGCCAGCCAGGTGATCTGGATCGCCACCGCGAACGACGAGCGCGCGATTCCCGAGCCGATCCTCAACCGCATGAACGTCTACCAGGTCGAGGCGCCCTGACCGCGACGCGGCGCGCGGCATCGCCGCTGCGGCTGTACGAGCGGCATCCGCGCCGACCACGACTGGGGCGAGCGCTTCGAGCTCGCAGCCGTGCGACGCCGTGCTCGATCAGCTGCGCGATGCTGGCGCCGCGCGAGATGCGCCGAGCCTGGATGACCGCGTTCGGCAACGCGCGGCTGGACGATCGCGCGCAGCATCGAGTTGCGCGACCTGCCAGCGCCGTCGCAGCCAGCGCGGGCCGATCGGCTTCGTGCAGTAGCCGTTCGACGCACAGCCGGCGCGGCAGCGCCCGCGCCAGCCTCGGCTGTGGCGCGACTCGTATCATCGAGCGGTGTCCACCACGCCTCGAGGGCCGCCTCGTCGTCGCGATCTCCTCGCGCGCGCTGTTCGACTTCGAAGAGGAAAACCGCGTCTTCGAGGCCAACGACGACCGCGCCTACATGCAGCTGCAACTGCAGCGGCTTGAGCAGCCGGCAAGAGCCCGGCGTGGCGTTCTCGCTGGTCAACAAGCTGCTGGCGTTCAACGCCGACGCGCGCCGCGCGTCGAGGTGGTGATCCTGTCGCGCAACGACCCGGTGTCGGGCATGCGCGTGTTCCGCTCGGCGCAGCACTACGGGCTGCCGATCCAGCGCGGCGTGTTCACGCGCGGCCGAGCGCCGTGGCGCTATCTGCGAGCCGCTGAACGGCGCACCTGTTCCTGTCGGCCAACGAGGCCGACGTGCGCTCGGCGCTCGACGCCGGCGTGCCGGCGGCGCGCGTGCTGCCGCACAGCGCCGCGCGTCCGATCGCGCACCCGAGCGAGGTGCGCATCGCCTTCGACGGCGACGCGGTGCTGTTCTCCGACGAGGCCGAGCGCGTGTTCCAGCGCGACGGGCCTGGACGCCTTCCAGGCTCACGAGCGCGACCACGCCGACGACGCCGCTGGCGCCGGGCCCGTTCAAGCCGCTGCTCGAGGCGCTGCACCGCCTGCAGCGCGAGCCGGCGCAGCGACATGCGCATCCGCACCGCGCTGGTCACGGCGCGCAGCGCGCCGGCGCACGAGCGCGCGATCCGCACGCTGATGGACTGGCACATCGAGGTCGACGAGGCGATGTTCCTCGGCGGCCTGCCCAAGGGCGAGTTCCTGCGCGAGTTCGAGCCCGACTTCTTCTTCGACGATCAGACGCGCCACGTCGAATCGGCCTCCGCCCACGTGCCAGCCGGGCATGTGCCGGCGGCGTGTGGATCAACCCATGACGCCGGGCGCGCGCGGCCCGCTTGCACAACGGGCGACACCAGCGAGCGGCGGGCGCGGGCGTGTAGCGGCGCAGCGCCTCCAGATCGAGCACGCGCACACCGCCGTACTCGACGCGGATCACGCCGCGCACCTGCAGCGCCTGCAGCGCCTCGTTCACGCGCTGGCGCGACAGGCCCACCAGATAGCCCAGCTCCTGCTGCGTGATGCGCAGCAGCGTCGCCGACGCCCGGGATACAGCACCGGATGGAACAGCGCCGCCAGGCTGCGCGCGACGCGCACGTCGGGGTCGCTCATGCGGTCGATCTCGCGCGCCGCGATGAACTGGCCGAGCCGCTCGTTGAGCTGGTTCATCACGAAGCGGTTGAAGCCGGATGCGAACGGTCGAGCAGCCAGTGGAAGGTCGTCGACGCGTGATGCCCGCCACCACGCTCGTGCGCAGCGCCTGGATGTTGTAGCGGTAGGGCTCGCGCTTGAGCAGCGTGCCCTCGCCGAACCAGCCGCCGGGCGGCATGCCGGTGAAGGTGATCGGCATGCCAGTCGCGCTGTCGTTGCTCATCTTCAGCAGGCCGTCGATGACGCCGAACCAGAACGTCACCGGCGCGCCCGACGCGGCACAGGTAGCTCGCCGGTCTCGGCGCTGCACGCACCGCATGTTGGCGGCGGCCACTGCGCGCTCCGGCGGCGTCGAGCGCGGCCAGCCACGGGATACCCGCCAGCTCGTCGGCGTGGGCGAGCGCGAGCGCGCCAGCAAAGCGCGACGGCGGACGACGGCGGGAGCGTCGGCTGCATTGCGGGAAACACCGATGGGGATGGACCCTAGGATTGTCGTCAGACACGACAACCTGGCGTCAAACTCTTCTCTAGCATCGCGGTCCGAAGCCGCGCGTCGACGGCTTTCGGAGGAGTGCGACGCCCGTGCAGACCACCTTTCCGCGACTGATGCTGGACCATGCGCAGCAGCGGCCCGACGCGCCGGCGCTGCGCGAAAAGGACTACGGCATCTGGCAGACGCTCACCTGGTCCGCAGCTCGCGCACGCTGGTGCGCGCAGCTGGCGTGCGGCCTGGCCGAGGCCGGGCTGAAGCGCGGCGAGCATCTCGTGGTCGATCGGCGAGAACCGGCCGCGGCTGTACGCATCGATGCTGGCCGCGCAGTCGCTGGGCGCGATTCCGGTGCCGCTGTACCAGGACGCGGTGGCCGGCGAGTTCGTCTTCCCGATCAACAACGCCGAGGTCGCGCTTCGCGATCGTCGAGGACCAGGAGCAGGTCGACAAGCTGCTCGAGCTGCGGCGCGCAGTGCCCGCAGCTCGCGCGCATCTGGTACGACGACCCGCGCGGCCTGCGCCACTACGACGAGCCCGGCCTGGCGTCGCTCGACGCCTGGTCGACGCCGGCCGCGCCTACGACGCGCGCGCACGCCGGCTTCTTCGACGCCGAGGTCGCAGCGCGGCGCCGCACGACGTGGCGGCGATGTTCTTCACCTCGGGCACCACCGGCAACGCCGAAGGGCGTGGTGCACACGCACTTCACGCTGCTCGACCGCGCCAGCGCCGGCAAGGCGCTTCGACAAGCTCACCGACGAACGAAGAGGTGCTGGCCTACCTGCCGCCGGCATGGATCGGCCAGAACATCTTCAGCTACGCGCAGTGGCTGGCCTGCGGCTACGTCGTCAACTGCCCCGGAGTCGGCCGCGCACGGTGATGATCGACCTGAAGGAGATCGGGCCGACCTACTACTTCGCGCCGCCGCGCATCTTCGAGGGCCTGCTGACCAGCGTGACGATCCGCATGGAAGACGCCGGCGCGCCGAAGCAAGCTGGCTGTTACGACAGCTTGCATGGCGCGTGGCGCGCCGCGTCGGCCCGGCGCTGCATGGACGGCAAGCCGGTCTGCGCACTCGATCGACCGCCTGCAGTACGCGCTCGGCGACCTGCTCATCTACGGCCCGCTGCGCAACACGCTCGGGCTTGCGCGCGTGCGCGTGGCCTACACCGCCGGCGAGGCGATCGGGCCCGACCTGTTCACCTTCTACCGCTCGATCGGCATCAACCTGAAGCAGCTCTACGGCTCGACCGAGACCGCCGTGTTCGTCTGCCTGCAGCCTGACCACGAGGCCAAGGCCGACACGGTGGGCGTGCCGATCGACGGCGTCGAGATCAGCGTCGACCGACTCCGGCGAGATCCTGGTGCGCGTCGCCGGGCCTGCTGAAGGAGTACTACAAGAACCCGCACGGCCACCGCCGAGGTGCTGACGGCCGACGGCTGGTACCACACCGGCGACGCCGGCTTCCTCGACGCCGGCGGCCACCTGAAGATCATCGACCGCGCCAAGGACGTCGGCCGCATCATCGGCGGCCCAACGACGGCGCGATGTTCGCGCCCAAGTACGTCGAGAACAAGCTGAAGTTCTTCCCGTACATCAAGGAGGCGGTGGCCTTCGGCGACCAGCGCGACGACGCGTCTGCGCCTTCATCAACATCGACTTCGACGCGGTGGGCAACTGGGCCGAGAAGCGCAACCTGCCCTACGCCGGCTACGCCGACCTGGCGGCAAAGCCCGAGGTGCTCGACCTCGATGCGCGAGTGCGTCGAGAAGGTCAACGCCGACCTCGCGGCCGACGACAAGCTGGCCGGCAGCCAGATCAGCCGCTTCCTGATCCTGCACAAGGAGCTCGACGCCGACGACGGCGAGCTGACGCGCACGCGCAAGGTGCGCCGCGGCTGCATCGCCGAGAAGTACCAGCGTGCTGGTCGACGCGCTCTACGGCGGCAAGGCCGAGCAGTTCATCGAGACGGCGGTGAAGTTCGAGGACGGCCGCACCGGCATCGGTCGTCGGCCGACGCTGAAGATCATCGACGCGCAAGACGTTCCCGCGCGCTGAAGGCGGGCGGCATGAACGACAGCAGAGCCGCAAGATCGGCGACGTCGTGCCTCGACGTCCAGAACATCAGCCTGAGCGTTCGGCGGCGTCAAGGCGCTCACCGACATCAGCTTCGACGTGCGCGAGCACGAGGTGCGCGCCATCATCGGCCCCAACGGCGCCGGCAAGAGCTCGATGCTCAACTGCATCAACGGCGTCTACCAGCCGCAGCAGGGCTCGATCACCTTCCGCGGCCAGACCTTCAAGCACATGAACTCGCGCCAGGTGGCCGAGATGGGCGTGGCGCGCACCTTCCAGAACCTGGCGCTGTTCAAGGGCATGAGCGTGCTCGACAACATCATGACCGGCCGCAACCTGCAGATGACGACCAACCTGTTGCAGCAGGCGCTCCGCATGCGGCGCGGCCGCAGCGCGAGGAGATCGCGCAACCGCGAGTTCGTCGAGCGCATCATCGACTTCCTCGAGATCCAGCCCTACCGCAAGACGCCGGTCGGGCCGCCTGCCCTACGGCCTGCAGAAAGCGCGTCGACCTCGGCCGCGCGCTGGCGATGGAGCCGCAGGTGCTGCTGCTCGACGAGCCGATGGCCGGCATGAACGTCGAGGAGAAGCAGGACATGTGCCGCTTCATCCTCGACGTCAACGACGAGTTCGGCACGACCATCGTGCTGATCGAGCACGACATGGGCGTGGTGATGGACATCTCCGACCGCGTCGTCGTGCTCGACTACGGCAAGCAAGATCGGCGACGGCACGCCGGACGAGGTGCGCGCCAACCCCGAGGTGATCAGCGCCTACCTCGGCACGAGCACTGAGCGACCACTGATGGGCTTCTTCCTCGAAACCCTGTTCGGCGGCCTGATGGCGGGCATGCTGTATTCGCTGATCGCGCTCGGCTTCGTGCTGATCTTCAAGGCCATCGGGCGTCTTCAACTTCGCGCAGGGCGCGATGGTGCTGTTCGCGGCGCTGGCGATGGCGCGCTTCGCCGAGTGGATTCCCGCGCTGGCTCGGGCTTCGACAACCGGCTGCTCGCCAACGTGCTCGCCTTCGTCGCGCGCGCTCGCTGGTGATGATCGCGGTGGCCTGGCTGATCGAGCGGCTGGTGCTCGGCAAGCTGGTCAACCAGGAAGGCATCACGCTGCTGATGGCCACGCTCGGCATCACCTACTTCCTCGACGGCTTCGGCCAGACGCTGTTCGGCAGCGACATCTACAAGATCGACGTCGGCATGCCCAAGGACCCGATGTTCCTGCTCGAGAACGGCTTTCCAGGGCGGCGTGCTGGTCAACAAGGAAGACCTGTACGCGCGCCGTGATCGCCGCGGCGCTGGTCGCTGCTGCTGGCGCTGTTCTTCCAGAAGACACGCCACCGGCCGGGCGCTGCGCGCGGTGGCCGACGACCACCAGGCCGCGCAGTCGATCGGCATTCCGCTCGAGCGCATCTGGGTCATCGTCTGGGCGGTGGCCGGCTTCGTCGCGCTGGTGGCCGGCGATCATCTGGGGCAGCAAGCTCGGCGTGCAGTTCTCGCTCGTCGCTGGTGGCGCTGAAGGCGCTGCCGGTGGTGATCCTCGGCGGGCTCACCTCGGTGCCCGGCGCCATCGTCGGCGGCGCTGATCATCGGCGTCGGCGAGAAGCTCTCCGAGGTCTACCTCGGGCCCGATGCTCGGCGGCGGCATCGAGATCTGGTTCGCCTACGTGCTCGCGCTGCTCGTTCCTGCTGGTCGCGGCCGCAAGGGCTGTTCGGCGAGAAGATCATCGATCGCGTCTGAGGAGCACCAACATGCTCTACCGCGAGAACGGCCAGTTCAAGACCACCTACCGCGCCGGACTCAGCAGATCTTCCCGATCCTGCAGGACCGCATCGCTGATCTCGCGCTGTCCTGGTCGTTCGCCTTCGTCGTCGGTGCCGCTCGCGGCGTCCGAGTACCTGTTGCGCGCGATCCTCATCCCGTTCCTGATCCTGTCGCTGGCCGCGCTCGGCCTGAACATCCTGGTCGGCTACTGCGGGCAGATCTCGCTCGGCACCGGCGCCTTCATGGCGGTCGGCGCCTACGCGGCCTACAACTTGCAGGTCGCGCATCGAGGGCATGCCGCTGATCGTGCTCGCTGCTGCTCGGCGGCGTCGTGCGCCACCGTGGTCGGCGTGCTGTTCGGCATCCCGTCGCTGCGCATCAAGGGCCTGTACCTGGCGGTCGCGACGCTGGCGGCGCAGTTCTTCGTCGACTGGGCGTTCCTGCGCATCAAGTGGTTCACCAACGACTCGGCGTCGGGCTCGGTCAGCGTCGCCGACTGCAGGTGTTCGGCTTGCCGATCGAGCACGCCGGTGCAGAAGTACCTGTTCTGCCTCGGCTTCGTCGTGCGTGTTCGCGCTGCTGGCGAAGAACCTGGTGCGCAGCGCACATCGGCCGCGAGTGGATGGCGATGCGCGACATGGACGTCGCCGCCGCGGTGATCGGCATCCGGCCGGTCTACGCCAAGCTCACGCGCGTTCGCGGTCAGCTCGTTCATCGTCGGCGTGGCCGGCGCGCTGTGGGGCTTCGTGCACCTCGGCTCGTGGGAGCCGGCGGCGTTCAACATCGACCGCTCGTTCCAGCTGCTGTTCATGGTCATCATCGGCGGCCTCGGCTCGATCATGGGCAGCTTCTTCGGCGCCGCGTTCATCGTGATGCTGCCGATCGTGCTCGACCAGGCTGCCGGCCTGGTTCGGCATCCCGCATCGACACCGCGACCGCGTCGCACCTCGAGCTTCATGATCTTCGGCGCGCTGATCGTCTTCTTCCTCATCGTCGAGCCGCACGGCCTGGCGCGGCTGTGGTCGACGGCCAAGGAGAAGCTGCGGCTCTGGCCGTTCCCGCACTGATTGCCCCACCGTTATCCCAGCACCGACGAGTGCACCTTCAACTACGGAGACAACCATGAAGTCTGAAGTCGCTCGCCCTCGCGGCCGCCACTGCGCAGCTGCCGCCGGCGCTGTTCAGCTGCGAACCGGCGCTGCGCGCAGGCCAAGGAGCAGTTCTTCCCGGTGCTGGTCGTACCGCACCGGCGCCTACGCGCCCAACGGCATGCCGTGGGCCAACGGCTACGTCGACTACCTGAAGCTCGTCAACGCGCAAGGGCGGCATCAACGGCGTGAAGATCATCTTCGAGGAATGCGAGACCGGCTACGCCACCGACCGCGGCGTCGAGTGCTACGAGCGCCTGAAGGGCAAGGACGGCGGCGCGACGCGTGTTCCAGCCGCTGTCCACCGGCATCACGTTCGCGCTGACCGAGAAGGCGCCCGGCGACAAGATCCCGCTGATCACCGCCGGCTACGGCCGCAGCGAAAGCGCCGACGGCAGCGTGTTCAAGTGGAACTTCCCGCTGCACCGGCACCTACTGGGTCGCCGCCGACGTGCTGATCCAGCACATCGCCAAGAAGGAAGGCGGCTTCGACAAGCTCAAGGGCAAGAAGATCGCGCTCGTCTACCACGACAGCCCTACGGCAAGGAGCCGATCCCGCTGCTGCAGGAGCGCGCCAAGATGCACGGCTTCGAGCTGCAGCTGCTGCCGGTCACGCGCGCCCGGCGTCGAGCAGAAGGCCACCTGGCTGCAGATCCGCCAGAACCGGCCCGACTACGTGCTGCTGTGGGGCTGGGGCGTGATGAACTCGACCGCGCTCAAGGAAGCCGCAGGCCACCGGCTACCCGCGCGACAAGATGTACGGCGTGTGGTGGGCCGGCGCCGAGCCCGACGTGAAGGACGTCGGCGATGGCGCCAAGGGCTACAACGCGCGTGGCGCTGCAGCACGGCGCCGAGCCGCAACTCCAAGGTCGTGCAGGACATGCTGACGCATGGTGCACGCCAAGGGCCAGGGCACCGGGCCGAAGGAAGAAGTCGGCTCAGGTGCTGTACATGCGCGGCGCTGATGTCGGCGATGCTCGGCGTCGAAGGCGTCGCAGCGCGCGCAGGAGCGCTTCGGCAAGGGCAAGGTCATGACCGGCGAGCAGGCGCGCTGGGGCCTACGAGAACCTGGCGCTCGACCAGAAGAAGCTCGACGCGCTCGGCTTCGCCGGCGTGATGCGGCCGATCTCCACCAGCTGCGCCGACCACATGGGCGCCGCCTGGGCGCGCATCCACACCTGGGACGGCAGCGAAGTGGGAGCTTCACGTCCGACTGGCTGCGAGGCCGACGAGCAGATCATCAAGCCGATGGTCAAGGCGGCGGCCGACAAGTACGCGGCGGAGAAGAAGCTGCACGCGCCGCACGCCCGAGGACTGCCAGATCTGACTCGCTCGAAGCAGGCTGCGGCACGGCGTCCTGCAGCGCGCACCGGCCCGCCGCCGGGCCGGGTCCATGCCACGCACCATGACCATGCAACATCCTGCTCAACGTCAACGGCATCGAGGTCATCTACAACCACGTGATCCTCGTGCTGAAGGGCGTGTCGCTGCAGGTGCCCGAAGGCGCGCATCGTGGCGCTGCTCGGCGGCAACGGCGCCGGCAAGACCGACCACGCTGCGCGCGGTGAGCAACCTGCTCGCCGGCGAGCGCGGCGAGGTGACCAAGGGCTCGATCGAGCTGCGCGGCGAGCGCATCGAGAAGCTCACCACCGTCCGACATGGTCGAGCGCGGCGTGGTGCAGGTGATGGAGGGCCGGCACTGCTTCGCGCACCTGACGATCGAGGAGAACCTGCTGACCGGCGCCTACACGCGCGCGCGACGGCAAGGCCGCGGTCGGCGCAGACGCTGGAGAAGGTCTACGCCTACTTCCCGCGCCTGAAGACGCGCCGCGGCTCGCAGGCCGCCTACACCTCGGGCGGCGAGCAGCAGATGTGCGCCATCGGCCGCGCGCTGATGGCCAACCCGAAGATGGTGCTGCTCGACGAGCCGTCGATGGGCCTGGCGCCGCAGATCGTGCGAAGAGGTGTTCGAGATCGTGAAGCGACCTGAACACCAAGGAGCGCGTGACCTTCCTGCTCGCCGAGCAGAACACCAACATGGCGCTGCGCTACGCCGACTACGGCTACATCCTCGAGAACGGCCGCGTCGTGATGGACGGCGAGGCCGCCGAGCCTGCGCGAGAACGAGGACGTCAAGGAGTTCTACCTCGGCGTGGGCGGCGGCGATCGCAAGAGCTTCCGCGACGTCAAGAGCTACAAGCGCCGCAAGCGCTGGCTCGCTAGGCGAGCTGACGCGATTTGCCTGACACCATGGCCGACGACTGGGGCTTCGCGCCGCCACCCTTCAACGCCCGAACGAGTCGCTGCTGCAGCTGCAGGCGCGCGATGCGCGACCGTCGAGCTCGAGCGGCGCGCGGCAACGGTTCCGAGCTGGCGCGGCAAGGCGGTGATCGAGTTCGAGATCGACGGCGCCATGCGGTGGCGCGCGCGTGGTGCGCCGGCTGGCCGCCACGCCCGGAGTGGGACACGATCCACAGTGAAGAACGCGGCGCGACCAGCGCAAGCTGATCGACTGAAGTCAAGAAGCGGCTCGCCCGCTGGCTCGAGGAAGATTGATGTCACACCCGCCAAGCCGCCACGCCGTGACCCGGCCGATAGCGCACTACGACGCGCTCGAAGCGCGCGACCTGCGCAGCGCGAGCGCGACACGCTGGCGTCGCTGCTGCCGGCGCCGGTGCGTCAAGCGCACGCGCCGCCGGTGCCGAACGCCTGGGTCGAGTGGACGCCGACGCGATCACGTCGCGCGCAGGCGTTTGCGCGCCTGCCGGTGATGCGCAAGCACCGAGCTGTTCGAGCGCCAGAAGGCTGCACGCGCTGCGCCGCGCCTGGGATCCGCTGGGCGGCGCTCTCGGCGATCGGCTGGCGCGGCATGGTGGCCGCGCAGGCGCGCGCCGCGTGTTCCAGTCGCCCGGCCCGATCTACGAGCCCGAGGGCCGTGGCAAGACTCCGTGCGCGTGGCGCGCGCGATCTGGGCCGCCGGCTTTCGGCCCGGCGACCTCGTCCACTGCAGCTTCAGCTACCACCTCACGCCGGCCGGCGCGATGATGGAAGTCGGGCGCGCATGCGATCGGCTGCACCACGTTTGCCGGCGGCGTGGGCAACACCGAGCTGCAGCTGCAGGCGATGCAACGACCTGCGGCCGCACGGCTACATCGGCACGCCGAGCTTCCTGAAGATCCTCGTCGAGAAGGCCGCCGACAACGGCGCTCGATCGCCTCGATCCGCAAGGCGCTGGTCAGCGGCGAGGCGTTCCCGCCCATCGCTGCGCGACTGGCTGCGCGAGCGCGGCATCGAGGGCTACCAGGCGTATGCCACCGCCGACGTCGGCCTGATCGCCTACGAGACGGTGGCGCGCGAGGGCCTGGTGGTCGACGAAGGCGTGCTGCTGGAGATCGTGCGCCCCGGCACCGACGACCCGGTGCCCGACGGCGAAGTGGGCGAGGTGGTGGTCACCGTGCTCAGCCACCGACTACCCGCTGCTGCGCTTCGGCACCGGCGACCTGTCGGCCGTGCTTCGCCGGCGCGCTGCCCGAGCGGCCGCACGCAGCAGCGCATCAAGGGCTGGATGGGCCGCGCCGACCCAGACCACCAAGGTGCGCGTGGCATGCTGGTGCATCCGAGCCAGGTGGCCGACGTCGTGCGCCGTCACGCCGAGATCGTCCGTGCGCGCGTGGTGATCGAAGGCGAGATGGCGAGCGACCGCCTGACCTTCAAGGCCGAAGTGTCGGCGCGCCCCGAGAGGCCTGGCCGAGCGCATCGCGCACCAGCGTGCGCGACATCACCAAGTTGCGCGCCGACGGTGGTGCTGTCCGGCTACCGGCAGCCTGCCGCACGACGGCAGCGGATCAGGAGCGCCTGGCGATCGAGTGACCCCGAGCAGTGGCGTCAGCCTCGGGGTCGACGCTCAACGGACTGGCAGAGCGGACCGCGGCGTCTGCTTGATGAACGCCGTGCCCCTCGTGGCACGGCTCTCTTCTTGGCTTAGGACTCGCCTCGACGCCGCTTCCTTCACCACCTTGGCCCACTTGCACGCGCTCCTCGTGCATGAAGGCGTCGAACTTCTCTGCCGATGCCGCCGCCGTCTTCGGCGCCGTAGGTGTCGATGCCGCTCCTGCACGTCGGGCATCGCCAGCACCGTGTTGACGTCGGCGATTGATCTTCAGCGCGATCGGCTTCGGCAGCTTGCCCGGGCCCACCAGGCCGTACCAGGTGGTGGCCTCGAAGCCGGGGTAAGCCCTCTTCCTGCATCGTCGGCACCGCTCGGGTGGCCCTTGGCGCGCTTGGTGCGCGTCTGCGCGATCGCGATCACGCGGCCGTTCTTCACGTGCGGCGTGGCCGCGGTCATGGTGTCGAAGCTGTACTGGATCTGGCCGCCGATCAGGTCGGTCAGCAGCGGGCCCGAGCCCTTGTAGGGAATGTGCAGCGCATCGACCTTGGCGCGCAGCTTGAACATCTCCAGCGCCAGGTGCTGCGCCGACCCCGAGCCCGCCGAGCCGAAGCTCACGCTGCCCGGGCTGCGCCTTGCACAGCGCGACGATGTCCTTCACCGTCTTGGCCTGCGCGTTGGGATTGGCGATCAGCAGGTTGGGCGTCACGCCGACCAGCACGATCGACACGAAGTCGCGCTCGAGGTCGTAGCGCAGCTTGGGCTGCAGGCTCGGCGCCAGCGCATGGCTGTTGATGTGCGCCATCAGCAGCGTGCGTGCCGTCGCTCGGCTGCGTGGCCACGTACTCGGCGGCCAGCACGCCGGCCACGCCGGCCTTGTTTTCCACGATCGACCTGCTGGCCCCACATCTGCGTGCAGCTTGACCGACAGCACGCGCGCCAAGCGCATCGGTGCCGCCGCCGGGCGGAAAGCCGACGACGATGCGCACCGGCCCGATGGGCCACTGCTGCGCCCGCAGCGCCGGGGCGCTGCGAGCGTGGCGGCGGCGGCGCCCGCGGCGCGCAAGATGGAACGACGTTGCATGTGAGCTCTGCTGACGTTGGTTCGCGCGATGGCGCGCATCAGGCCGCCGTCTGCAGCGCCGCCGGCCTGCGGATGCGCGGCGAAATAGTCCATCAGCGGCCTGCGCGCCGCTGCCGGCCAGCGCCACGCCGTGCAGCTTGAGGCCCATCTCGACACCGGCCACCGCGGCCACCAGCGTCAGGTCGTTGCAGTCGCCGAGGTGGCCGATGCGGAACATGCGGCCCTTCAGCCTTGCCCAGGCCGGTGCCCAGCGACAGGTCGAAGCGGCTGGTGGATCAGCTGGCGCAGCGCGTCGGCGTCGACGCCCACGCGGCGTGATCACGCCGGTGAGCACCGGCGAGTACACGCGCCGGGTCGGCGCACTGGATCGGCAGGCCCCAGGCCCGCACCGCGGCGCGCACGCCCTCGGCCCAGCGCTGGTGGCGCGCGAACACCGTCGGCCAGGCCTTGCTCGAGCAGCATGTCGAGCGCTTCGCTCAGGCCGTACAGCAGGTTGGTGTTGGGCGTGTACGGCCAGTAGCCGCCCTTGTTCATCTCGACGATCTCGTCCCAGGCCCAGAACGAGCGCGGCAGCTTCGCGCGTCTTGCGTGGCCTCGAGCGCTCGCGGCGACAACGCGTTGAAGCTGATGCCCGGGCGGCAGCATCAGGCCTCTTCTGCGAGCCGGCTGATCGGTGACGTCGACGCCCCACTCGTCGTGGCGGTAGTCGGCGCTGGCCAGGCCCGAGATGCGTGTCGACCATCAGCAGCGCCGGGTGGCCGCTGCGTCGATCGCGCGGCGCACCGCGGCGATGTCGGACGTGACGCCGGTCGAGGTCTCGTTGTGCACCACGCACACCGCCTTGATGCGGTGTGCGCCGTGTCGGTGCGCAGGCGCTGCTCGATCAGGTCGGCCTGCACGCCGCGGCGCCAGCCCGGCGGCAGGCCGGTGGCGTCGTCGGTGCCCGGCAGCGCGAGGAACTCGGGCTGCAGGCCCAGGCGCAGCGGCCATCTTCTGCCACAGCGTGGCGAAGTGGCCGGTCTCGAACATCAGCACGTGCGTCGCCCGGGCTCAGCGTGTTGGCGAGCGCCGCTTCCCAGGCGCCGGTGCCCGAAGCCGGGTAGATCGCCACCGGATGCGCGCGTCTGGAAGATCTGCTGCATGCCGTCGAGCACCTTCAGCCCGAGCGCGCCGAACTCGGGGCCGCGGTGGTCGATGGTCGGCAGGCTCATGGCGCGCAGGATGCGGTCGGGCACCGGGCTGCGGCCCGGGATCTGCAGGAAGTGGCGGCCGCGTGGGATGGTGGTCGAGGTGCATCATGGAGCTGCGTGCGTGATTCGCCGAGCAATGATGTCAGTTTTGCATACAAAATGCTGTCAAGCCGGACCTGCTCGATTTCCCTGAAGCTGGCGGCTTGCTGCAGGCTTTTTTGCATACAAAATCGCGCGCACGAACGGCCATGGCCGAAGTCATCTCCGATCTCGCAGCACGGCGCTGCATCGAGCAGGTCGGCGCGCAGGCTGCGCGCAGTGCTGGTCGAAGGCCGCATCGCGCCCGGCGCCAAGCTCAACGAGCGCGAGCTGTGCCGAGCGGCTGCAGGTGTCGCGCACGCCGCTGCGCGAGGCGATCAAGCTGCTGGCGGCCGAAGGCCTGGTGGCGATCTGCTGCCCAACCGCGGCGCGGTGGCCGTCGAGCTCGACGGAAGCCGACGTGCTGCACAGCTTTCGAGGTGATGGCCGGCGCTCGAGGGCCATGTCGGGCGAGCTGGCGGCGCAGCGCATCAGCGACGACGAGCTGGCCGAGATCCGCGCGCTGCACTACGAGATGCTGGCCGCGCTTCACGCGGCGCGACCTGTCGCGCGCTACTACCGCCTCAACGCGCAGATCCACAGCCGCCATCAATGCCGCGCGCCAGAACCCGGTGCTGACGCAGCACCTGGCGCAGCGTCAACGCGCGCCTGCAGGCGCTGCGCTTTCGCATCCAACTCAAGACGAGCGCAAGTGGAAGCGCGCGGTGAAGGAGCACGACCGCGATGATCGACGCTGCTGGCGGCGCGCGACGCCGCGCGATGCGCGCAGCTGCTGGTCACGCACCTGCATCACAAGCGCGACGTCGGTGCTCGAAACTGATGCGCAGCCGGCAGCTCTGACCGATGCGCGCCAAAGCCTGAGCATGAAGTCGACGACCCCGCTCGCCTGCTGCCCGCTGCAGTGCCACCGATGTCAGCGCGTGGCACTGGCGGCGCAACTGCGCAGCGAGCACGCGGGGCGAAGTGCTGTTCGACGCCGCGCTCGCGCGGCCGCTACGCCACCGACGCGTCGATCTACCAGATCGATGCCGGTGGGCGTGTTCGTGCCCACCGACGACGCCGACGTGCGCGATCGCGATCGAGCATCGCGCGCGAGCTCAAGGTGCCGGTGCTGCCGCGCGGCGGCGGCACCAGCCAGTGCGGCCAGACGGCGGGCGCGGCGCTGGTCATCGACAGCAGCAAGCACCTGCGCAGCGTGCGCTGGCACTCGATGTGCGATCACGCACCGCGCGCGTGCGAGCCCGGCCTGGTGCTCGACCACCTGAACGCGCAGCTCAAGCGCGCACGGCCTGTGGTTTCCGGTCGACGTGTCGACCAGCGCGCAGGCCACGCTCGGCGGCATGGCGGGCAACAACTCCTGCGGCTCGCGCTCGCATCGCCTACGGCAACATGGTGCACAACGTGCTGGGCGCGCACGCGCTGGCTGGCCGACGGCGGCGCGCTGCACGTTCGGGCCGGTGGGCTCGCTCGAGCGGCCGCGCGCGCGCAATCGCACGATTCGTGCGGGCGCTGGCCGAGCACGCATCGCAGCCGAGATCGAGGCGCATTGGCCGCAGGTGATGCGCCGCGTCGCCGGCTACAACCTCGACATCTTCCACAACCAGAGCGAGCGGCCCGTACACCGCCGACGGCAGCGTCAACCTCGCGCACCTGCTGGTCGGCGCCGAAGGCACGCTCGCGCTTCACGCGCAGCGCTCGACGCTGCAGCTGTGCCGACTGCCGCGCGCCAAGGTGCTGGGCGTCGTCAACTTCGCGAGCTTCCACGCGCGCGATGGAGTCGGCGCAGCACATCGTCAAGCTCGGGCCCACCGCGGTGGAGCTGGTCGACCGCACGATGATCGAGCTGGCGCTGCGCCAACCCGGCGTTCCGGCCGGTGATCGAGACGCGCTGATCGGCGCGCCCGGCGGCGATCCTGCTGGTCGAGTTCAGCGGCGACGACCGGCAGCCGCGCTGCACGCCAGCTGACGCGCGCTGGTCGAGCTGATGGGCGACCTCGGCCTGCCCGGCAGCGTGGTCGAGATGGCCGACGACGCGCCGCAGAAGGCGCTGTGGGAGGTGCGCAAGGCCGGCCTCAACATCATGATGAGCCTCGAAGGGCGACGGCAAGCCGGTGAGCTTCATCGAGGACTGCGCGGTGCCGCTCGAGCACCTGGCCGAGTACACCGACGCGCTGACCGAGGTGTTCGCGCGGCACGGCACGCGCGGCACCTGGTACGCGCACGCGTCGGTCGGCACGCTGCACGTGCGGCCCGATCCTCGACATGCGCGCGCGACGGCGGCGCGCCAAGATGCGCGCCATCGCCGAAGAAGCCGGCGCGCTGGTGCGCAAGTTCAAGGGCGCCTACAGCGGCGAGCACGGCGACGGCCTGTGCCGCGGCGAGTGGATCGCCTGGCAGTTCGGCCCGACGATCGAACGAGGCCTTCCGCGCGCATCAAGCACGCAGCTCGATCCGATCGACCTGTTCAGCCCCGGCAAGCATCATCGATCCGCCGACGCATGGACGATGCGCGCGCTGTTCCGCTTCGCGCCCGGCTACACGCACGATCGCCGATCAAGCCCGCGCTCGACTGGTCGGCGTGGAACGTGCAGAACGACCCGGTCACCGAAGCGACCAGCGCGCCCGGCAGCGGCGGCGACTCGACCGGCGGCTTCGCCAAGGCGGTGGAGATGTGCAACAACAACGGCCACTGCCGCAAGTTCGACGCCGGCACGATGTGCCCGAGCTACCGCGTCACGCGCGACGAGCAGCACCTCACGCGCGGCCGCGCCAACACGCTGCGCCTGGCGCTGTCGGGCCAGCTCGGGCCCGACGCGCTTCACCGGCGACGCGGTGCACGACGCGCTCGACCTGTGCGTCGGCTGCAAGGGCTGCAAGCGCGACTGCCCGACCGGCGTCGACATGGCACGCATGAAGATCGAAGTTCCGCGCGCAGCGACAAGCGCGGCACGGCGCCACGCTGAAGGACCAGCTGATCGCGCCGCCTGCCCGACTACGCGCCGCTGGGCGAGCCGGCTGCCGTGGCTGCTCAACCTGCGCAACCGATGCCCGGCGCGCTGGCTCGAGCCGAGCGCTGGCTGGGGCTGTCGGCCAAGCGCCAGCTGCCCGCAGTGGCGCAGCGACACCTTCTGCGCGGCGCGCCGCGGCATTGCGGCTGGCTTCGCGCGACGACGCTGTTGGCGGCTCACGCCGCCGGCGCCAACACGGCCGTGCTGTTCGTCGACACCTTCAGCGGCATACTTCGAGCCCGAGAACGCGGTGGCCGCGGCGCGGCGTGCTGCAGGCCGCCGGCTACACGGTGCACGCGGCGCACGTCGAATGGACGGCGGCCGCCACTGCTGCGGCCGCACGCTACCTGGCGGCCGGGCATGGTCGACGCAGCGCAGGCAAGGCCGCAAGCGCTGATCGACGCGCTGCTGCCGTTCGCCGAAGCGCGGCATCGCCATCGTCGGCCTCGAGCCGTCGTGCCTGCTGACGCTGCGCGACGAGTACGCTGGTGATGGGCCTTGCCGCGACGGCCGCACGCACCGTGGCTGCGCACGCCATGCTGTTCGAGGAGTTCATCGTGCGCGAATGCAGTGCCGGCCGCTTCGCGCCCGAATCGGTGCGAGGCCGAGCAGCCGCATGCTCGTGCACGGCCATTGCCACCAAAAGGCGTTCGGCCTGATGGATGGCGTGCTGACCGCGCTGCGCTTGCTGCCTGATGCGCAGGTGTCGCTGATCGAGAGCTCGTGCTGCGGCATGGCAGGCAGCTTCGGCTACGAGGCGGCGCATCACGATGCGTCGTACGCATGGCCGAACTGTCGCTGCTGCCGGCGGTGCGCGCGGCGCCCGACGCGATCATCGTCGCCGACGGCACCAGCTGCCGCCACCAGATCGCCGATGGCGCGTCGCGCCGCGCGCTGCACGTGGCGCAGGTACTTGCGGCTTCATCTGGCTGACGACAACCTGGCCGGTGGTGCCAGCTGAAAGCCCGGAGTTGCGCGCTCGCACTCGGTAGTTTCCCGAGTTGTGAGGATTTGGGCCGGCACCCTAGGATCGCCTGATCGCGCTGACGCGCCAAGCATTTGTTCATCAGGAGATTCGACATGCAAACCCGTCTGTGGCTCTTCGGCCGCACTGTTTGCCACCTCGGCCGCGATGGCCGACTACTCCTGACCGACCCGTCACCCTCGTGGTGCCGCTTCGCGGCCGGTGGCCCCCACCGACAAAGTGGCGCGCGACCTCGGCGAGGTGCTGCGCAAGGGACTGAACGGCCAGACCGTGATCATCGAAAACGTCGGCGGCGCCGGCGGCACGCTGGGCGCCGCCAAGGTGGCCAAAGCCGCACCCGACGGCTACACGCTGCTGCTGCACCACATCGGCATGGCCACCTCGCCGGCGCTGTATCGCAAGATGCCGTAATGACACGCTGACGGACTTCGAGTACATCGGCCTCATCAACGAAAGCCATGATGCAGCAATACGTAACTGAACGAAGTACAATG